>Ga0315274_10001042_pt1 | contig 43122 bp, 40 predicted proteins | sample YL17G02_20_MG_FD_203700 | JGI IMG/M metagenome (GOLD analysis project Ga0315274, IMG submission 203700) | Sediment microbial communities from Yellowstone Lake, YNP, Wyoming, USA - YL17G02_20 | ecosystem: Environmental > Aquatic > Freshwater > Lake > Sediment | place: USA: Wyoming | collected...
GGTCAAACTGTTCGTCGGCATGCTCTCGGCGTATCCGGGCGCGTTCGCCGAGGCCGAGGCCCGCCTCAGCCACGTCCTGGGCGCGGTGGACGAGCGAAGCGACCTCTTTGCCCACGAGTTCACGGAGTATTACCGCGACGAGATGGGCCAGCCGCTCGTGCGGTACTTCGTCTCCTTCGCAGACCTCGTGGCGCCCGAGCGGCTGATCGCGATCAAGCGGCTGGCGAACGAGATCGAGGCGGACATCGCCTCCGGGGGAGAGTGGCCGGTCGTCCGGCCCGTCAACCTGGACCCCGGCTACGTCGCCCCGTCGAAACTCGTCCTGGCCAGCACGAAGGACTTCGCCCACCGCATCTACCTGGGCGAGGGCATCTACGCCGAGGTGACGCTTCAATACATCCGCGGCTCGTGGACCGACCTGCCGTGGACCTTCCCGGACTACCGCACCCGGGACTACCACGGGTTCTTCACGCGGGTCCGCGCGCGGCTCATGGAGCAGCGGGCGCCGTCGCGGAGCCGGCCGGGGGAAGCGGCGCATGGTTCGAGCGGCTGACTGGGTGGTGTTCGCCGTCGCGTGCGCGGCGCCGGCCGCCGTCCTCTCGGCCTTGCTCGCGCCGCTGGCGCGCCGGGCAGCCTTGGTGCGGGACTTCGTCGCGCCGGCCCGCCCCGACCGGCTGCATCGCGAGGCGGTCCCCTACGGCGGCGGCGTCGCGATCCTGGCGTCCGTGGCGGCCGTGACGGCCGCCGGCTGGCTTCTCCTGGCGGCGCTCCCTCCAGACCGGGCTCCGTGCTCGTGGGTCCCCTGGGAGATCGCCGACAACCTGGCGCCACACGTCCAGGTGCTCAAGCGGCTGGCCGTCGGCACGGGGCTGTTCTTCCTCCTGGGACTCATTGACGATCGGTACCCCATCCCGGCCTCGCGGAAGTTGGCCTTCCAGACGGTCATCGCGGTTCTGGTCGTCTCGGGCTTCGGGATCACGGCCACGGCCTGGATCGGCGTGCCGCACGTCGCCGAGGTCCTGAGCATCCTGTGGATCGTCGCGGTCGTGAACGCGTACAACATGTTCGACCACGCGGACGGCCTGGCGGCGGGGGCGGGGGTGGCGGCGCTGGCGGCCCTGGCGCTGGGCCAGATGGCGGTCGGGGAGTGGTTCGTCCCGGCGCTGGCGCTCGTGACGGCCGGGGCCCTCGCGGGCTTCCTCGTGCACAACTTGCCACCCGCGCGGCTCTTCCTGGGTGACGCGGGGAGCATGCCGGTCGGCTTTGTCCTGGCGTCGCTGGCGATCGCGGCCCGCTACTACTTCCCCGAGCAGGGGACGAGCCGATACGTCGTCCTCGTGCCGCTGGCCGTCCTGGCGGTGCCGCTCTTCGACGCGGCCTGCGTGACGATCGGGCGGATTGCGCGGGGCCGCAGCCCCCTGGTCGGCGACGCGACGAGCCACCTCGGGCATCGGCTCCTGGCGCGGGGCTGGAGCCCGCGCGCGGCCGCGGCCCTGGCCACAGGCGCGGCGGCGGCCACGGGGGCCGCCTCGATCCTCCTCTACCGCCTCTCGGGATGGGCGCTGCTGGTGCCAGCGGGCGTCGTGACGGCGGTGCTCGCGATCCTCCTCTACGTCCGCAGGGCCCCGGCGGAGGTCAGGCCATGATCAGCCCGGCGCCCGGCGCGGGCGGCGAGGTCAAGACGCGCGAGGATCGGACAGCGCGCCTCCTGCGGCGCGGCGTGCTGGCAGGCGGGGCGGCGCTCCTCGTGGTCCTCGCACAGGAGACCACCAACGCGTCCTACGTCGGCACGCCGGGGATTCCGGGACCGCTGACGGTCGTGGTGATCGGCCTGGCGTTCCTCCTGATGCCGATCCTCCTGGTGGCGTCGTGGGTGGCGGGCGGCCGGGTGCGCTTGCCGCACCCCTGGCTGGCGGTGCCGGCCGGCCTGTTCGTGGTCGGCGCGGCCGTCTCGACCGCCGTGGCGGCCGACAAGGCGTCGGCCCTGGTGCGGTCGGCCGAGTTGGCGGCCGTCTGGGTCGGCTTCTGGGCGCTTGCCCAGGCGATCCGGACCGACGCCGAGCGGCGGTTCCTCCTGGCAGCGCTGCTCGCGACGGCGGTCCTGGCGGCGGCCTTGGCGATCTTCCAGGCCTCGGCCGGGATGGAAGCCACGTGGCACTACTACCAGGCGCATCGCGACGAGATCCTGGCGGCCCAGGGCATCGAGAAGGACAGCCCGGCCGAGCGGCTCCTCATCGAGCGGTTCACGGGCGGCGTTCAGGCCACCCTCGGGCATCCGAACGTCCTCGCCTCGTTCCTCGTCCTGGGCGCGCTCGTGGCCCTGGGCCTGGCGGCAGAGAAGGCGTGGGAGTGCGGCACGCGCGCGGGGCGGTACCTGGCGGTCGGGATGCTCCTGGCGGCCGGGTTGTGCGCCGCCGGGATCGTCCTGGCGCAGAGCCGCGGCGGCATCGCGGCGGCCGTCGCGGGCGTCTACTTCCTCGCGGTCGCGCGGTGGGTCCGGCGTCCGCGGCTGCGGTGGGCGCTCTGGCTGCTGCCCGTCGTGGCCGGGGCGGTCGCCCTGGCGGCGGCCGGCCGCATCGACCACCCCGCCGTGGCGTCTGCCCTGAAGACCCTGCGCTATCGCCTCGACTACTGGCAGGGGACGGTCCCCATCCTGCGCGCCAAGTGGCTCACCGGCGTGGGCCTCGAGAACTTCAGCCTGCACTACGTCACGCACAAACTGCCTACGTCGCCGGAGGAAGTGCAGGACCCGCACAACATGTGGCTCTCGGCGTGGAGCCAGTTGGGCGTGGCGGGCCTGCTGGCGCTGGCGAGCGCAGTCGTCCTGGGGGTCCGGTCGTGGTGCCGCGCGCCGGACGCCGGGCAGCCCGCGCCGCCGGCGGACGCTCGGGGGGGCGCGATCGCCGGGCTCGTGGCGGCTGCCGCACTGCTGGCGGTGCCGGGGGCGATCGGCTTCTTCCTGCTGGGGCCGCACCTGGGCGTGGTGGCCCTCGGCCTGGTGGCCGTCGTGACGGTCCTGGCAGCCGCGGAAAACCCCCGCCGCCTGGAAGCGCCGGACCGGCCGCTCCGCGCCTTGCGCGCGGCGTGCATGGTGGGCCTGGTGGCCTTCTGGATCGCCGAGCAGATCGGGACGGCCGTCCTCGACCCGCCGACGGCCTGGGCGATGCTGCTGGTGCTCGCCGTCTCGCTGGGACCGGGACGGGACGGCGCGCGGCGGGAGGGAACCGCGATCGGGCCCGTCGCGAAATTCGCCCTCATGGCCCTCGCCATGGCCGCCTGCTATGCCTACGTGATGTACGTCGTCCTGCCGATCGCCCGGGAGGACGCCCTCGTGGCGGTGGCGGCCGAGACGACGGACCCCGACAGCCACGATGAAGTGCTCCAGGCCGCAGCGAAGGCGAACCCGCTGGCCTGGGAGCCGGCGTACCGGCGCGGGCAGGTCTGGGAGGCCGTGGGGACGTCCGGGTCCGGCACGGCGGTCGTGGCGCTGGAGCGGGCAATCACGGCCTACCAGGAGGCCCTGGCCAAGCAGCCGCGCCTCTGGAAGGCCTACGTGGCGCTGGCCCGCTGTCGCCTGGCGGTGCCCGGGGCGTCGGAGGACGCCGAGGCGCTCGCGGCCGCACGCCAGTGGCTGGAGGCAGCGCTGCGGTTGTACCCGACGCACGTCCGGACGCGGCGGCTGCTGGCCGAGGTGCTGGACCGGTCGAAGGCGTATCCCGATGCGGTGCGCGAATACGAGCGCGTGCAGGAACTGGACCGGCTGATGCCCGAGGCGGCGCAGCGCCTCCGGGACGACGACCGCCGCGCGGTCGAGGAGCGCCTGCGCCAGTTGAGGGAACCTCTGGCGACGGAGCCGGGGAAACCGTAGGATGGCGGCCCCGCGCGAAAGGCGGGGGGCGCCAGCCCCCGTTGGGCAAGGAGGAGACGATGCCGAAGCGAACGCAGGTGTCCATTGTCCTCAAGAACGAGCCCGGGGCCCTGTGCCGCCTGTGCGGCATCCTGGCCCGGGCCGAGGTCAATATCGGCGGCATGTCGATCGACGACTGCACGGACGAAGGGTTCATCCGCCTGATCGTGGACGAACCGAAGAAGGCCACGAAAGTGCTGGACCAGGCCAAGGTGCCGCACCTGGACACGGAAGTGCTCATCCTGGACCTGGCGAACGAGCCGGGGATGCTCCAGCGCGTGTCGGCGAAACTGGCCGAGGCCGGCATCAACATCCACTATGCCTACGGAACAGCCGACTTGCGAGGGCGCGGAGGGGCTCTGGTGCTCCGCGTCTCGGACGTAGACAAGGCGGTGGCGATCCTGGAGGGAGACGGCCCGGCCTGACAGCACCGGGGGCCGGGCGGGGGAGCCGGGGCCCCGCCGCCGCACGACCCGGCGGGCGGGTTTTCGGTTGCATTGCCCCCGGGGTCCGGGTAGCGTATTGCCGTGTGGACTCGTCGGCGGGCCCGAAAGGGTGGTCCCGACGGGCTGCGGGGAAGCGGGTGTAGCTCAGCGGTAGAGCGTCACGTTGCCAACGTGAATGTCGTGGGTTCGATCCCCATCACCCGCTCCAATCCCTTGTTCGCGGAAGCGGCTCGGCTTTGGACCGGTGTCGGGTCATGGCGAGACCGCTTTTTCTTTTCGCGCAGGGGGGCGGCGACCGGGCGTATCCCGTTCGGGACCGCGGTTTCGGGCCCCGGGGGGCGCAGCGACGGTTCAGGTAGGAGCGGCCAACGATGGACGTCACGGTGGGCGACGCCGGGGTCTGCAAGAGGAAACTGACGATTACGATCCCCCGCGAAGACGTGGACAAAAAACTGGACGAACGGTTCACGGAACTCCAGCGGGAGGCGCAGGTTCCCGGGTTCCGGCCCGGCCACGCCCCGCGGCGGCTGGTCGAGAAGCGGTTCCGCGAGGCGGTGACGGAAGAGGTCCGAACGGCGCTGGCGGCCGAGTCGTTCCAGAAGGCGCTCGAAGAACAAAAACTGAACGTCATCGGCGAGCCGGACTTCGGCCCGGACGCCATCGAGATGCCCGACGACGGCCCGATGACGCTGACGGTCGAGTTGGAGGTCCGGCCCGAGTTCGAGGTGCCGGACTACGCGGGCATCCCGATCGACGTTGAGCGCAAGGCGGTCGACGAGAAGGACGTGGAGCACGCCATCGAGCACGCGCGCGAGGAGCACGCGCCGCTGGAACTCGTCCCCGAAGGGAAGGGGGCGAAGAAGAAGGACTACATCGCGGCGGACCTCGTGATCCGCGCCGGCGAGGAGAAGGTCGTCGACCGCCAGGACGCGCGGTTCCAGGTCGACGAGATCATGGTGGAGGGGATCCCGCTGGCGGACGTGCCGAAGATCCTCACGGGCGCCAAGGTCGGCGAGACGAAGACGGCCACCGTCAGGATCCCCGACGACGTGGCGCGCGAGGACCTGCGCGGCAAGGAGGCCGAGGTCAGCATCGCCGTGCGGGAACTCAGGCGCCCGGTGGACCTGGACGACGAGGGCCTTCTGAAGGCCGTCGGGTACGAGTCGATGGACGCCCTGAAAGGGAGCATCCGCCGCCAACTGGAAGGCCAGGCCGACCTGGACAACCGCCGCCGCCAGGAAGAAGCCGTCCGCGCGTGGCTCCTGGAGCACGTGCCGATGGAGTTGCCGGAGGACCTGGCGAAGCGCCACGCGGACCGCCTCCTGGGCCGGACGCTGGTGAACCTCCAGTACCGCGGGGCCCCGGTCGCCGAGATCGAGAATCGCCTGGACGAGATCCGCAGCGCGAGCGCCGCACAGTCGGCCCGCGACCTGAAACTCACGTTCATCCTGGACCGGATCGCCTCGAAGGAGAAGGTCGAGGTGACGGACGCGGAGGTGGACGCGCGCGTGCGGTTCATCGCCGCCCAGTACGGCCGCCGCGCGGACCGCGTCCGCGAAGACATGCAGGCCAAGGGCACCCTGGAGAGCCTTCGCGGGCAGATCCAGGAGGACAAGGTCATCCGGATGCTGCTTGACAAGGCGAAGGTCGCGGGCGAGCCCGAGAAGCCGGCGGCATCGGCGGCCGACGCGCAGAAGCCGCAGGAGGCGTCCGAGCCACAGGCGCAGTCGGACGCGCCGGAGACGACGTAGCCGCGCCGGGGCCGCCGGACACGGGGAGGATGGAAAATACGATGGAAGTCAACTCACGCGGAACCGCCGACGGACACGGCCTGGCGCGGACGCAGAGCGCCATGCCGCCGTACACGCAGCAGCGATGGCTGACGCTGGCGGACCTCCTGATGGAGAACCGCATCGTCTTCCTCGAGGGGGTCATCGACGACACGACGGCCAACTCGGTGGTCATGAAACTCCTGTACCTCCAGAGCCAGAAGCGGAACCAGGAGATCAGCCTGTACATCAACTCGCCCGGGGGCTACGTCTCGAGCACCCTGGCCATCTACGACACGATGCAGTTCCTGGAGGCGCCGGTGGCCACGTACGCCATCGGCCTGGTGGCGAGCGGCGCGGCCATTCTCCTGGCGGGAGGCTCGAAGGGCAAGCGCCACGCGCTGCCGCATGCCAAGATCATGCTCCATCAGCCCGCCGGGGAGGTGGGGGGGCAGGCGTCCGACATCGCCATCGCCGCCAAGGAGGTCCTCCGCGACAAGGACACCCTCATCCGGATCTTCGCCCATCACACCGGCCAGGACCCCGAGAAGATCCGCAAAGAGAGCGAGCGCGACCGCTACTTTACGGCCCAGGAGGCCAAGGAATACGGCCTCGTGGACGAGGTGCTCGAACAGGCGGCCGAGCCGGACAAGAAATAGACACGCGAGGAGACCGCCGTGAGACCCTACAGCCAACTCGTCCCCATCGTCGTCGAACAAACCGGCCGCGGCGAGCGGGCCTACGACATCTTCAGCCGCCTCCTGAAGGACCGCATCGTCTTCATCACCGACGAGATCGAGGACCCCATGGCCAACCTGGTCGTGGCCCAAATGCTTTTCCTCCAGAACGAGAACGCCGACGCCGACATCTCCGTCTACATCAACTCGCCGGGCGGCCACATCACGAGCGGCCTGGCCATCTACGACACCATGCAGTTCGTGGGATGCGACGTGCGGACCTACTGCATCGGCCAGGCGGCCAGCATGGCGGCCATCCTTCTGGCGGGCGGAACCAAGGGTAAACGCCTCCTCCTGCCCAACAGCCGCATCCTCATCCACCAGCCCCTCGGGGGGGCGCGCGGCACCGCCACAGACATCCACATCCAGGCCGAGGAGATCCTGCGCCTGCGCACCCGCCTCAACGAGATCCTCGCCCGCCACTCCGGCCAGCCCCTGGAGCGCATCGAGGAAGACGTGGACCGCGACCGGTTCATGAGCGCCCAGGAGGCCGTCCAATACGGCCTGGCCGACCAGATCATCGAGAGCCTGCCGAAGAAGCCGAAGTGATCGCGCCCGCCGACCCGAGGGCAGCCCAGACGGTCAGGCTCCCGGAACGAAAGCCGTCCCTGCCGGACGCCAGTCCTACCGCGCCTGGGTCTGGGGCAGTTTGATGACGAAGGTGGACCCCTCGCCGACCTTCGAGCGCAGGGCGATGCGGCCGTGGTGTTCCTGGACGATCTTGCGGGCGGCGGCCAAGCCGAGGCCCGTGCCCTTCTGCCCCTTGGTGGAGTAGAAGGGCTGGAAGATGCTGGCCTGCTCCTCCGGCGGGATTCCCGGGCCGTTGTCCGTGACGGCGATCCAGACCTCGTTCTTCTCGGGGTCCGACCGAGTGGCGATCTCAACCTGGCCCGAGAGCGGCTGCACCGCCTCGATCGCGTTGGTCACGATGTTGAGGCAGGCATGGTGGACCCCGTCGGGGTCGAGTTCGGCCTCCGGCAGCGTGGTGTCGAGTTTCGTGGTGAGGGCGACGCTCTTCTCCTTGGCGGCCGACTGGGCCAGTTCCGCCACCTCGCGGACGATGGCGTTCACGGACGCCTTCACGAAATTGGGCGCGGCCTGGCGGCTGTAGGAGAGCATGTCCAGCGTAAGGGCGTTGATCCGGCCGAGGTTGCGGCTGATGACGTCCCAGCCCCGCGAGACCGTGCCGACCTCCTTGTTCTGGATCCCCGCCTCGACGGCGTGCGACCCGCCCTGGATGCCCTGGAGGATGTTCTTGATGGAATGCGACAGGCTCGCGACGGCCTGTCCGGCGGCCGCCAGGCGTTCCTGCTGGACCTGGCTCGCCATGAGCCGCGCGTTCTCCACCGCCAGCCCTGTCTGGACCCCAATGGCCGTCATCAGTTTCAGGTCGTCCTGGGTGAACTGGCCCTGGCTGATGTGGGTGTCCACGTACAGCATGCCGAGGATCTCGTCGCGGCTCTTGATCGGCACGCAGATGGCGCTTCGGATGCCGTAGTCCTGGACGCTCTCCCCGTCCTCGAACCGCTGGTCCTGCATCGCGTTGGTCGAGAGGACGCCCTCCCCGCGCTTCAGGACATAGTTGATGATGGTCCGGCTCACACAGATGGGCGGGGGGGGCTCGGTGGCTGCGGCCGCGCCGCCCCCCTCCCCGGCCGCCGACGACCCGGGGATCGCCGTCTCGCTGCCCCCGTTCTCGGCGGACTGCTGCCGGCGGATCTCCTCGATCAGTTCCTCGCGGTAGCGGATGGCGCGCGGCACCATCGTGCCGGTTCGATCGTCCTTCAGCAGGATGAAGCCGCGGTCCGCGTCCACGACGTCGAACACCATGTCCATGACACTCCGCAGGAGCCGGTCCATGTCATAGCCCTGGGCAAGCATGTCGGCGATCCGGTAAAGCGCCCTCAGGCCCACGATGCTCGTCCGCATCTGGGCCATGTCCTCGCCGCCTGCAAACGCCAGGTGGGGCTCCGCGGAAGCTGGCACCGTCGCCATGATGGAACTGTCGACGCGGCCCTCCGAGTCCACCTGGATCGGCAAACCCCGGTCGTCCACCAGCGCGCCGTTCTCCATGGGCCGGCCGACCGCCATGATGGTGTTGCCCACGCGGATCTGGTCGCCCGCCTCGATGTCCGCTTCGCTGATCCGCACGCCGTTGACGAAGGTGCCGTTCGAGGACCCGGCGTCCACCAGGACATACCGCGTTCCCTTCAGGACCATCCGGGCATGGGCACGGCTGATGCCGGGGTCCCTCAGGGCGACCTCGCAGGCGGGGTCCCGGCCGATGACGGCCGAGGTCCCGTCTACCTCGAACGTCTTCCCGCGGTCCGGCCCCTGGATCACCGTAAGCGTAGGCACGGCGCACTCACCCCGGCAGTGTGTCTGGGTTCCGCAGACCTGCTGATCTGAACACGGCACTCCTACCCGCTTATAGAATACGCGGGAACCCGCCCGAGAGCCGGGAAAAAACTCCGCGGTTCCTGCGAAGGTGGTCCTGCCCGGCGGAGTTATCGGACGGTTGCCCGGAGGATATGCAGCGAAAACCGCCTCTGCGGCCCGACGCCGCCTGGACCCGTGGGAGCCGACCCAAGCCCGCGGTCACCCGGACAGGCCCTCAGTCCTCCGGCCGGCCCACCCCGCTCGTCCGCCCTTCCGAGAGGCCGTCCGCCAGTCCCTGGCCCAGGTTGAGGCTGGCCACGATGCCGGCAATGAAGCCGCCCACCCACTTGACCGTTTCCAGGTCGCGCCCCGCCAGGACCAACCCGACGACCGCCGCGATACCCACGAGGCTCAGGATCATCTTCTTCGACTTGATGAGGTCCATCATGGCTTGTGCCTTTCCATGCCTTTCCCTCAGCCGTCCAGAAGCGTCGCCGCCACCTGGCGGGCCAGGGCAACCAATTCCACGAGGGTCGCCGGCAGAAGCCGCTCGCGCTCAAGCCGACTCCTCAGTTCCGCCAACTCCTCCGGGGTGATGGCCGGCTCCAGGTCGCCCAGGTCCGGCACGTCGGTCTCGACGGCGTCGAGCGCATCGGCGTCTGCCTGACCGGTGCGGTCCGCCACTTCGGCGGCTGCGGCCAGGAAGTCAACGGCCGCCTGCTTCAGGTTCGCTTCCGCTTCCTGCATGGCTATCCGTCCTTTCGTTTCCATAGCTCCCGACGAGTTGGTCCGCCTCGATCTCCCTGACGAACAGGCTGCGCACGAGGGCGCCGAGGCGACTGTAGTCCTCCAGCAGCCCAAGCGTGGCTCGACCCAGTTCGATGGCCCGGCTGATGGCCGCCTGGCGCTGGGCGAACTGGTCGTCGAGCCCTCGCAGGTTCTCCCGGAACGTCTGCTCCAGCCGCTCGCGCTTCTGGAGTTTCTCCATGGCCACGGCCACCGTCACGCGGCTGTCGCCGTCGGCGGACTGATGGAGCGAGGCCTCGAGCGCGGCGTCCAACTCGCGCTGCTTGTCGGTCAGGAACCGCGACCTCGTCTTCTCGTGGTAGGCCGCCATCTCGTCGCGGTACTGGACCATGGCAGCCACCTGGAGCCGCTGGCTGCGCTCGATGGCCGCCGGCGCGCACCCGCCCGTCAGCGCCATCGCGGCCAGTCCAACCGCCAACATCCCGCACGTCATTCGCCCGCTCATCTTGCACCTCCTTCGTCCGGCCGCGCCTGCGGCAGGCCGCTTCCGTGCGGCTTCGCGAGCAGGCCGGCCAAGTCGCGGATCTCGCAGCGCAACTCGCGCACATCCTCCCGCTCCTCGGCCCGAGCGACGCCGATCATCTCGACCGTGGCCGCGTGAGGCGCCGCTTCGTGCTGCCGCAACCAGTACCCGACCCCCGCCAAGTTGAGCCCCCCCGTGAACAGTTGCCCGCCGACGACGAGGGTGATGACGAGCCGACGGAGGCTCCGGATCTCCTCGTAGGTCCGCCGGTCGGCCTCCTGCTGCTCGGCATGGATCCTCTCGCACACGTCGCGCGAGACGTACCCGCCCCCGCCGCCCGCCGGGCGCTCACTCTCGGTACTCAAAGTCCACCTCCACAACCAACCGCACGGGCCCCACGACCGAGACCCCCTCGCGATACGTGCTGGTGTAGTCGGGCCCCTCGGGTGCCCAGGCTGGGCGGTCATCCGTATCCGCCCGCGTGGACCGGATTGTGAGGACCGTGTCGCCCGTCCGGTTGATCGAAGCGGCGGGGACCGCGATCTCCTTGGGTCCGTAGTCGTCCGAGCCGAACGTCTCGATCGGGTCGCCGGCGGCGTCCACGACTTCGGCAGTGAACGGGTCCTCGAAGTCCGCCGACCCGCCCGGGGCCTCGGTGGTGAACTCAAGGCGGCCGGCACGGACCGTGTAACCGTCCAGCAGGGCCGTGCCGAACGTGATGCGGAACTCCCGGGCCTCGAGGTTCCAATACCCCGTGCCGCCGACGTCCTCCAGGTCGGCGCCCATCCCCAGGTCGTACGCGAGCGCGACCGACGCACCGTCGTCCTCGCCATCGAACAGGGCGAACGTGGCCGCACGCTCCACGGCCCAGTCGTCGATCCCCCACGTCAGGCGGAACACGCTGTCCCGCGTGACGGCCTCGGACGCCGTTGGCAGGATCCGCACCCGGTCCAGCCGGTTGATGGCCGCATACAGTTCGCCGAACACGACGGCGCGGGCCGGCACCCACTGGTTGGCGGGCTGCCCCTGGGGGCCGATCTCGGTGAGATCGACCGTCCACCCGTCCTCGCCAAACGCGTCCTGGCAGAGGTCGGCCAGCGTGTAGAGTGATCCTCGCGCGGGATCCCACCAGCGAAGAGGCCAGGCCAGGTCCAGCATCTCCTGGATCTCGTACTGGAAGTTGGCGACGGTCGGGTTGGGGCTGCCGCCGCCGCCCGCCGGGGTCCCCCGGATCGGGTCCCATCGCGAGAACGCGTCGGGCACCCAGCCGGCCTGAACGAGGCCGTCGCGTTCCTGGAGCGCCGCGCGAACCTCGTTCATCACGCCGTCCGTGTCGAACGCGTCGCCCGCCTCCGGCGGCCACCGTTCGGCTGTCCAAGGCATCGCGTGACTCCTGACGCTCGTCGTCTTCCCCATTCGCCGCCATCACACCATGCGCGGCGGATGCAGCAGGATCGTCCACCCGGCAGGCGTCTGGATGATGCGCACATGGCGGTCGAAGTCGCCCGGTCCCGCCAGGTATCCCCGTTCGTCATCCCAGAGTTCGCCGACGTTCGGAACACCGCTGATCTCATCGCCGTCGTCGACGAAGCCGCCGGACTCGCGCCTCACGGGCTGGACGGTGTACGTCCCACCTCCATCATAGGAGACGATCCGTGCAAACCGGTCTTGTGCGGCCAGCACGCCTGCGGCTGCAAGGTACAGGAACTCCGGAGGCGCGCCCCGGTCGAGGCGCTCCTCGACACGGACGACGGTGTCCTCGTCCAGAAGGTGCGTCGCGGAAGCAGCCTCGGCGACGTTGTGCACGACGATCCCGGAGAGGCCGCCCGACACGGCCTCCCACTGGAGGCGGCCGTCCGGCCCGACGCCGGTGGGGCGGACCTCGTCCGCGTAGTAGCGCTCGTCAGGCGGATCCCCGGGCGACCCCGTTCCGATGCGGCACCAGAGAAGCCGGTAGGGCAGGCCGCCGGCGCTCACCTCGGGCATGCGATCGACAGGCCGCCCCGCCTCGACCGCGACGCGATCGATCCGCGCCAGGGGGTTCGCTCGACACCGCCTCGTCGGCTTCCTGCGAGCCATGCTCATCACCTCGATCAGCCAAGGTCCAGGGTCGTGCTGGGCATCGGCGCGAACTCGTGCCGAATGCGCCACACAACCGGTTCGACGCCGTACCCCGGCGGCTCCCGGGCGAGGTCCACGCGGCGCCCACGGGTGCCCCCGAGTCGCTCTCCCACGCGGTGCTCCAAGCCCAGGTACGGGATCTCGACGCGACCGAGCACTGGGCTTCGCCGGTCGGCCTCGAACGCGCTGTCCACCAGGGCCTGAAGCCGCGCCGTGTCGTCCGCCTCGTCGGCGCCCGCGACGCCGTAGAAGCGGCTCGTGGAGGCCACCCGTCGGAGCCGGTATCCCCCAGGCACGCTCAGGTGGCACGTGCGGCCGGGCAGATCCTCGAACCCGACGGCGACGCGTTCGGCCGTCAGGCGGGCATCGCTCTCGATCGTGGCGGTGACGCGGACGCGCACCTGGCCCCTCATGGCGGCCACCAGGTACTCCATCGACAGGACGTCGTCCGCCAGGTAGATGCCGCACTCCCCCGCGAGGACCCGCGCCCCGAGGCTCAGGCGCTCCCAGGTCGATCCGCCGTCGAGCGACATCTCCGCGTGGACGCCGTAACTGCGGCCAAGGGCGTCGCACGAGATGCAGGGAAGGAAACGCCGGTGGCACCGCACGTAGGGTGCGCCCTCGAAGAGCGCCGACAGGTCCGGGGCCGCGCCGCGGCTATATGGGGCCGCGGAGTACTCGCCCGCCTCGTTGAGCACCCACTTGCGAAACACGTCCCGCACCGTGTCGAAGCCGGCGTTGGTGCTCGGGCTATACGTGTCGGCCGCCCCGTAGGCCAGCGCGTCGTTCCAGCCGGGCACCAGGTCGAACGTCGACTCAAAGAGTCCCCGATCGCCGCGCGCCACGTATCGCCGCGGGGCCGACTCGAAGTGCATCGCGACATTGATCGCCCGGAACTGGGTCCTCCCGGATGCGTATGTCTCGCCGACCGGCTGGTGAGACAGCCACACGGTCTGTGTCTTCGCGGGAAGCCAGAGTTCCAGGCGCCGGCTGACGCCGACCTCTCCCGGCTCGACCCGCAGGAGAACGCGCCCGCCCACGGGGTCCAACAGGGCCTGGAGCGCCTCGCCGAACGTCCGGCCTTCCACTTCCACATCGCGGACGGGGAGCGCTGCCAAGAGGCCTCGCACCTCGGACGGCGAGGGAACCTCGAGGACCTCCGACGCCCCATGCTCGGCCAGCAGGTAGGCGACGGCCTCGTCGAGCGTCCACGCCACGGCACCCTCGGGGGAGGTCGGCGCGAAGACCGTGTACGACTCGCCGACGTCCGGCACGTACGGTTCAGGCGCGGCGTTGGCCTCGCCGTTCGGGTTGAAGGCCAGGATCGGCCCCTCCATCCGATCGATCGGCCCCGCCGCCGTTCGAATGCGCTGACCGCCGACGCGCCGCCGGAACACCTCCCCCGCCAGGTCCTCTGCCTCGAACTGCAGGCGCTCTCCCTCCGCGTCAAGTCCCATCTCGATGTCGAGAATCCGCCCTTCGAAGACGACAAGATCACGGCGCGCCGCCCCCGGCAGGACGCCTCCCCGCAGGAGCCGCGCCCGCACTGGCTGTCCGGGCACCACCCGCGGGGCGCGGTGCTCGAGCCGCACCTCCTGCCCGGACCCCGGGGAGCGCCCGAGCCCCACCGAGAACACCGCGCGCGGCGCCCGGCCCATCTCGGCCTCCACCGAGTCGAGCCCCACCCGCGGGTCGACAACGCCGTCGACGTCGACCTCGATCCGAGGCGCCTCGAGGGTCAGCACCTCGCTTGGCCCGTGAAACCATGCCGCGCGATTCATCTGCGCCGTCACAGGGTCACCTCCGCTTCGAGCGTATCCACCTGGCCCGGCGCGGAGGCGTCGGGCGTCGCCACGACAACGGCCGGCTGCTCATCCAACACCTCGCTTGCCGCAACCGCCCGGACCGCCAGTTGATGCGCCACGCCGTCAGGCAGCGGGTCGCTCGTCCAGTCGAACCACGCGCGGTCGGCCCGGTATGTCACTTCGCCGACGGGTGCCGAGTAGTTCAGGATGCCCGTACCGCCGTCGCTGAAGACGCGGAAGACCTGCGGAACGACGCTGTTCTCTCCCACGCGGTAACACCACGAGAGGGACAGCCGCCCGCCGGAGAGGGACCGCGCGCTCAGGGCGAGCGCCCCGGCCGGCCGGTGCGGTCGCTGCTGGCCGGCCTCGTCGAGTTCGATCCGCGCCTCGCATGAGGTGATCGGTGATTCCTGGCCGTGCTCGCTCACGGGACGAACACCGAACCAGTGGGTCGCACCGGCGTCCAGGGCGGGGCTCTCGACCTGCATCACGCCTGGACCGACACGCGTCCAGGGGGATGCGTAGTCCAACAACTCGGGGTCTGGTCCCGCCGCCCGGTAGAGGTCATAGCCTGCCTCGCTCGCAGCGGCCTCGGCGCTGACGAGGGTCGGCGTGGCGAACCGGTCAGGCGATGCTGACAGCGTGGAACGCCATTGGAGGTAGCGCCCGTCGGGCAGATCATCGGGGTCTCCGTCGTACTCCTGCCAGACCGCCTGGGGGTGGCCGAAGGCATCGGTCTCGTCCGCCGCCCGAACCGCCAGCGCCACGCCGCATCCGCCGGGGACCTCCTGGTCGGCCGCCAGGTCCAGCCAGTCGGCCCGAAGACGACCGGCGTCGAACGTCGGGCTCGCATAGGCGCCTTCGGCCAGAAGCCTGTGGGGCTGGAACGTCCCCGCATACCGCGCCGCCGCCGACAGGCGGACCTCGTCGACGACGGCCGACAGGTCGTAACCCGTCCAGCCGGAGATGTACCTGCCGAGCCGGAGTTTGTAGTCGCCGGCGGGCAAGGCGAGGATTCCCGTCAAGTCCTGTCCTCGCTGGACGCCGTTCACGAACAACTTGAGGGAGTTCGGCGCGTCGAGGACGGTGGCCACGTGCCAAGGAAGCGGTGAGGCCAGGAGGGCGTCGACGGCGGTCCCAGCCCACTGACAGTAACCGACGGCGACGCCACCGACGTATAAGGCGACGGAAATATAGGCGAGCGCAGGATTGGCGTGTCGCCTGACCAGCAGGTAGCAGAAATTATTCCCGTCGATCCCGAAGATGGCGATGCAACCGAAGGCATCCACGGGGATCTGCCAATCACGGACCCAGCACTCGAGGGTCAATTGCGCGAGTGCCGGCTGTCCCGCGAAGGTGGCGTCCATGTAGTCACCGTCCGCCCGCACGAACCGGTAGCCGTCCTCGCAGGACGTCGCCCCGTGGTTCAGAAAGTCATGGCCGCCCGATTCGTCCTCCAGCCCCGTGCCCTCCCCCTGGCATGCGCCGTCGTGGAGGTGCCAGAGACCGAGCGTTGAGCCGTCCGTGGCGAACTCGTCGAAGTCCATTTTCAGCCCTGCGCCGGTGACGATCCGGGTTCCGTCGGCCTCGCCTTCGGCGAAGTTCGTCTCGTCCATGCGAAAGGTAAGCATCGGACACTCCCTGTCCTCACACGGCCGCGAGGTCCACCTTGTACGTCGTTTCGCCGACGCGGATCCGCAGTTGCCCCAGGTCCGACCGGACCCACTCCTCCCCGTCCGCCGGGGACGCCGGATCCGCCGTCCGCACGGGCACGCGCCACACGGCCGCGTCGATCGCATCGAAGTTGGCGTTCAGCGCTTCATTCCAGTCGTTCACCCGCTCGCCGTGCGCGGGTTTTTCGAGGTTCAGGTTCGGCGTAAACGTGGACGGCATGGTGCTCTCCTTTCCCGCGGCAACCTTGCCGCCGGTCAGACGTCCAGGCTGGCATCCCAGGCCAAGGTCGCTTTGCGGTTCTCGGAGTCGTATCCAAGGACGCGGAAGCGCTCCGGGGGCCGTGGCAACGGCCTCACCTCGACGCCGATCTCAGCGGCCGTCGCCAGGCGGTTGCCCGATGCGTCGACCGCCACCACCGCCATTCGCAGCGATCCGGGCGCCAGCGGATCGGCCGTCCATTCGTACCGGGCGGCGCAGGCCCCGTAGCTGCCCACGCCGAAGCCCCCGGCGCCATAGCCCCACGGCGCCGCCCCTTCCGGCCGCGCGGGAATGGGCGCTTCATTCAGCGGGGTCTCGTAATCGACCGTCCCGCTGCCGCCGTCGGCGTAGACGTTGAAGGAATCGAGATTGGGGTCCAGGTACGGCCCGGCCTGCCACATGAGGCGCACGCGCGAGCCATCGCCTTCACCGAACCCGCCGAGTTCCTCGCCGAAATCCGTGGCCCGGTCCGCCGCGTCGACCGCGATCACCTCGATGAGCACCGGCCCGGTGGGACCCTCTCGCCCCGCCGGGGCAGCGATGGCGAGGCGGCGGTCCTCGGGCCTAGCTGTCGCCCCCGCCAGCCGCCCTCCCGCGTAGACCTGGTGCCAGCAGCCTGCCTGCGTGGAGTCCCACGTCACCTCGAGGGCGCCCGGCAAGGCGACCGCGCCGGCGCCCGAAACGTCCAGCGCCAACGGCCGCACGCGAACCCGTGTGATCCCTTCGGTCGAGCGGGCCACGGTCACCTCGCCATCTGCCGGTACGTGATCCGGTAAGGCTGGTGCCACCTGACGCCGACGAGCACGGGGCCGACGCGCTCGAACCGCTCCAGGCGGCAGTTGGGGTACTCGCCGCCGTCCGGCGTCGTCAGCGGGTACACGCGGCCGTCGATGAAGGACTCGATCGCGGCCTCCAACGTCGCCAGGCCGGTGTCCGACGACGCCGACAGCACGCCCCTCTGGACGATCTCGCGGGGCCCCTCGCCCAAGTCAAGCACAAGGCCACCAGAGAGCCCGTTGAACGCAAGGTCCGCGACCCGGCGAACGGGACTGCGCACCTCGACCGCGTGCGGACCCGACACAAAGAGCGACTCGTCGTCAAGTGTCGCCGCGCCTGTCATCCCCTGGGCCCAGTAGCCTGTCGCGCCGTCGAAGAGGATTGCCGTCGGCGCTCCGGGGGCAGCCTGGCCGAGGCGGGCAGGGCCGATCCGCGTCGCACCAACGCTCGGCGCCAGGTCGCCGCGGTCCGGCAGCGGCGGCCCGTCCTCCGCCAGGCCCCCGAGCGACAGGTCCCCCGTCAAAGCCGCGCGGCACGCTGCGGCTATGGCCGCCAGGGCCTCGAAGGCGCGTGTTCCGGGCAGCGCCCGGTCCAGCACTTCGACACGCCAGCGCAGAAGGCGGTACGCACCCACCGGCACATCCGGCCAGGCGAGGGTCTCGGTCCCGTCCGGTTCCACGATCGCGGCGGCGTAGCGGCTGAGGGGCACTTCAACGCGTTCCTCGCGCCGCACCAGCCGCGCCATCTTGACGCCGGCCACCTGCGCCAGCGTCCGCCGGATCGTCTCCAGGATGGTCAGGTCTGTCGTTTCCATCGGCGGCTCCCGCGTATCTCCGACCCCATGCCGCCCGAGGCGGCGCCCACGAACCTGCCTGCCCGCAGGCAGGTGTCAGTCGCGCCTCAGGCGGAAACTCGCCGACCCCCTCACGTCGTCGGGGCGCCCGTCCGCATCACGGTCGAGGGGCAGCCGCACTCGAGCCGCTTCGTCCTCGTAGAGGCGGGCATAGTGCTCGGCCTTCCGCGCAAGGCCCGCCGCCTCCAGATCGCCCGAGGCCTGGCCGCGGTACAAGGTCGCGAGGACCAGCGCGACGCTGGCGCGCCGCAGGCTCCGGTGCTGGGCGATCCACCGCTCCAGGTCGGTGTCGGCGTCGGAGGCGTCCACCTCCAAGCCGAACCGCGCGAGCAACGCCCACCGCGCCTCCTCGTGCTGCGGGGCGAACGTGCGGATCGCGAAGTCCAGGTCCGTCGCCGTCGGCAGTGGGATCCACTCATCCTCGCGCCCGCCGACGACGCCGGCCAGCAGTTCCGTCTCGCTCTCGACGCTCAGGACCTCGTAGTACCCGTCCACGCCCTGGTCCGGGTTGGCCAGGTGGATGGCGTGCCCGGGCCGGACCTGGCTCGTCACGAAGTTGCCGCCCTCCGCCGTCACCGAGAACCCGAGACTCGTCGCGCCGGAGCCGCGCGTCAGACACTGGTGGTCCAGGACGATGTCGCGCAGGACCGCGGGCTCCCACTTCAGGAGGTCTGCGTCCGTCGAAAAGTTCGTCATGTCTGTTCTCCTTGCCCGCGCGACATGGACCGTCCGTTCGTCCCTCCCGCGTCCCTCGTCCCGCACGGCCGGTCTCGTCGGACCGGCCTCGCACGGGGGAGGCGGGAGGGCCGGCCGCCGAAGCGACCGGCCCTGTGCCACACGAAGGGGCTACGCCGTCGTCAGCCCGCGGATGACGCCGTGGGCGGCCTCGTTCCGCAGTTCCAGCGTGTACTCGCCCAGGAGTTGCCCTTTCTCGAAGTCTCCCGTGGCGGCCAGCGGCCGGTAGTGGAAACTCCGGCCCGCCAGCGGCAGAACCTGGATGCGACTCGAATCCAAGAGGAGCACGGCGTCCCTCGGGACCCACCGCGACAGGACCACCCGCTGCACGCCGAAGTCGCTCTCGTAGATGGCGACCTGGCTGGTGTAGCGCGGGTCGTCGGCCGCGTAGGCACGGCCCTCGGAGCCGAACTGGCTGATGACCCGCTTCTGGAAACCGTTGACCACGATGAGGTCCACCTGGCCGCTCGACCGCTCCCAGATCAGCCGCAGCGCCGTGTTCAGTTTGGCCTCGTCGAGGTCGGTGCCGCTCGGGAACCCGCCCGCGCCAGGGATGAAGCGGTTCGTCACGAGTTGCGGCGCGATGCCGTTCATCGTCCGGCGGACGGTCGCGGAGCCGACTTGGTTCGACGCGGGCGCCGCGCCGTTGACGACCGTGTTCTCCAGGTCCCTCAGCAGTTCCCGGAGGGCCTTCGTCTTCTGGAAGTCCAGTTCGTCGGCCACGCCCAGATGGCGGACGGCCCACTCGCTCCCGGAGACCATGACGGTCTTCGGGAAGATCTGCGTCCAGTTGCCGCGCCGCGCCCGCACCGTAAACCGGGCCGTGTCGGCGTCCTGGCCTTCCAGGGCCGCGTTGCCCAGGATGTGGAGCGCGTCGCCGGCGCCGATGGCCTCGGGCGTCGTGCCGCCGTAGCCGCGCGTCACGGTGATCGTGTCCTCACCAACGCCGGTCACGAGCAGCAGTTCCTCGGCGTCCGCGCAGCGGACCTGGTCGCCCACCCGGAACCGGTCCGGATTCGCCACCTGGAGTTCCTCGTCGGACTCCGGGTTGGTCGGCGTCGTCTCCACCGTGTCGGTGTTCGGCAGCAGTTCGTCCTCAAGCCACTCGTGGTGCGTCGAGCGGGCCTCGACCTGCGGGTCGCCCAGGGCGTCCAGCAGCGGCGTCTCGAACGGACTGACGATGCCCACGAGGTCCGACACGTCTTCGGCGATCTCCGGCAGGCCCACGCCCGCCGAGTACGTTGCTTTTCCTGTGTACGGCATGTGCTGCTCCTTTCGATGGTCCCAGCCTTCGCCACTCCATGGCGCCGCGAAGGTCGCGTCGCCCTAGGCGCGGCCGCGCCGCGCCCGCATGTATGTCATCAGGTCCCGCGGGTCGCCCTTTCGGGCCTGCGCCGCCAGGCGCTCGATGGCCCGCTGGGGCGCGCTTGTGCCCGGCGTCTTCGCACCGGCCGTTTTCGGCGGCAGGACCTCCGCGGGGTGCGGGGCAGGGGCCTTTGCGCCCGGCGTGCCGCGAATGTGCGGCTTCTCGTCCAAGAGGCCCCGCACGAAACCCGCAGGATCGTCCGCCGACGTCGCGTCCGCCGAGCCTTCCGCCGACGCCTGGGCTCGCAGACGGTCGTGAGCCAGCGCCAGCGCCGTCTCGAGGTCCGCGCATCCCGCCTTGGTGAACTCGCGCTCCAGGCGCCGGTCGCGCTCGATCATCGCCAACTGGCCTCGCATCGCCTCGGTCTCGGCCTTGGCTGCGGCCAGTTCCGACTCCAGCGACGCGGCCCGCTGGGCGTGCCCCCCGCGGAGTTCCTCGATCTCCGCCTCCAGAGCCTCCAGCCGCCGTTCGGCCTCCTGGGCGCGGCGGCGGTACTTGATGCTCTCCTGGATGACCGCGTGGGGTTCCGGCCACTCGCCCGACCGTGTCGCGCCCGGCGACTTGCTCGGCCCGGCCGAGGCGCCCTGCGCCTCGCTCCGGCCGGCCTGGCCCGTCTGGGTCTCCATCTCCTGGGACATCGTCTCCTCCCCTTGCACCTGCTTGCGTCTCCCGATGCGTGTCGCGCCGCCCCCGGCCTCGCGGCCGGCGGGCCACGCTTCGTCACGCCGTCTCGCTTGCCCCGTAGCCCAGTTCTCGCAGAACGGTCTCCGCCGGCACCCCGAGTTCGCGCTTGGCCTTGGCCTCCGCCAGCCTCTCGCCGAGGTCGTCGGGCAGGGGGCTGGGCCAGTGCAGGCGGGTCGCGCGGTCTTCGGGGACCGTGCGCAGGATGCCGAAGCGGTCCAGCGCCTCGAGGATCAGCCGGTTAACCTCCACGAGGCCCTGGCCGTACGTGACGCGCTTGCGTTCCAGCCGCGCCAGGGTTCCCGTCAGGACCACCTTCAGCGCCGTTGCGCTCGAGAGGTTCCCCAACTGGTCCCGCAGCAGCCCTGCGGCCAGCGGCGTGACCCCCGAGACCTTGTCCATCGCCTCGCGCAACTCGGCGACGTGGGCTTCCTCGCTCGGGCAGTCCGCGTCGCCGCCGAACGATTCGATGGACGCCTCAGGGTTGTCGGTGGCCCACATGCGCCCCGGGGCCACGGGGCGGTCTTCGAAGCCCTCGATGCCCTTCCCGAGGTACATCCGGAAACTCTGGAAGGTCACGCGGTTGGCCCGGTCCGAAAGGCGTGTGTTCAGTTCGTCCTGAAGCGGGATCAGCGGTTCCACCTCGCCGGCGCCCTCGTAATGCATCGGATTGGCGAGGTTCAGGATGTGGACCACCGGCACGCGCCCGAGCGGGTTCTCCCCTTCGGCCACAAGGCGGCCGTCTTCGTAGCGCTGCCACCAGGCGGGGCCGAGGACCTCGAGGACCGCCACCTCCTCGACCCGACGGGCGCCGCCCAGCAGTCCCCCTTGCGCGATGCGGTTCGTCTGCTTGCGGAACACCTGCAACCAGTACCGCACGCGCCGGTAGTCGTTCTCGTCGAGGATCGGGAGCACGCGCGGCGCCTCGATGGCCTCCAGGGAGACCGACGCGGCGGCCTGCGGGGCCTCGTCAGCGCCGGGCTGCGGTTCAGCGACCCCCGCAGCCGGGGCCGCGCGAACCACCACGTCCACGAAGCCGTACACCGCGCCGAGGAGCCCCAGTTCCTGGATCAGGGCGAGCCCGCCGCTTGCGTCGCACACCGCCCCGAGCGCCGACTCGATCCGCCGCGCGTCCTCCGGGCGCCGGGCCAGGCTCTCCATGCCGATCGGACGACCGGCCAGGAAGTGGACCCCCGTGTCGATCCGCCAGCCGATGTCGTTCTCAATGACGACTTCCTTGCGGACCAGGGACGGTTGCGGCACGCCGACCCCGCCGTAGCCCAGGTGCGACCGACCCGTGATCCGGGCCGGCAGGCCGAATTCCTGGGCCTGGCTGTACGGCCGCGCGCACACCATCCAGTCGGCGTTGTGCTCTCCCTCGGGCACCCCGGCCCCGAGCGGCGTCATGGAGTTCCAGTAGTAGGCCCACAGGCGGCCGAAGTGCAGCGCCCGGGCCTCGGCCTCCTCCTGCACCAGGTACTCGACCAGGTCTTCGGAGAGTTCCGGATCGCCGAAGTTGGAGAAATCGAGTTTCATCCGTGCGCTCACGTTCGCCTCCCCGAGCATCCCGCCGCCGCCTCGACCCGGCGACCCCAACCGCTCCCGGCGCGGCAGCCCGTCGATAGGGCGCGCGCCCGGCCCCTGTTTCAGGCGTCCGTGCGGCTCGGCCGATCAGCGCTCGGTGGATGCATCCCATGCCTCCTCAAGCAACGCTCAACCGGTCCCTCCACCCTTGGGACGGCCGTCACGTCCTGCGCCGCCCAGCCGCCGAGGATTCCGCGAGATTCCTCCAGAGTCGGCCCGCACGCCCTCCTGGGGGCGGGCCAAGCGGGGAGGAGGCCGGCGCGCTCCGGTGCGCCCTGATCGGGTTTGCGCCGCCCCCCGCGGCGGAGCGCGGAATTCCGGCGCAGGCGCCGCTTCCGCCGCTACAATGCTGCCCCGTGCGGCCTCGCGACGGCGAGGGGGCCGCGCCACAGACCAGGCACGGCGGGAGGCCACATGAAGACGTTGCGGTTCTCTCTGGACGGGGCGTGGGAGTTCCGTCGGACCGATGACGGCTCGCCCGGCGAGTGGATGGCCGGCCGGGTGCCCGGGTGCGTGCAGACCGACCTGATGGCCGCCGGCCGCCTCGCGGACCCCTTCTTCGGGATGAACGAGGACGCGGTCCAGTGGGTCGGCCGATCCCGCTGGGCCTATCGGCGTCGGTTCGATGCCCCGGCCCTACCGGCGGGCGCGCGGGCCTACCTGGTCTTCGAGGGCCTCGATACGTTCGCCCGCGTGCTTCTCAACGGGCAGCCGGTCGGCAGCGCCGACAACATGTTCATGCCGTGGCGCTTCGAGGTGACGGAAGCCCTGGCCGCAGGCGACAACGAGGTGTGCGTCCTGTTTGACAGCACGGAGGACCAGGCGAAGGCCCTGGCGACGGCCTACGGCGTGCCCCTGGCCAGCGTCGCCCGGGCGCCGAACGCCCCGTTCGTCCGCAAGGCGCCCTGCCACTTTGGCTGGGACTGGGGCCCCACACTCCTCACCGTAGGTATCTGGCGTCCCGTGCGGCTCGAGATCGTACCCCGCGCCCTGATCGCCGCGCTCGACGCCTGGGGCGATCCGGCCGAGGACGGGACCGGCACCCTCCACGTCGCCGCCGAGGTCCAGGGCCCCGCCATGGAGGGACTGACGCTGGAGGTCGCCGCCAAGGCGCCCAAGGGGAGGACCGTGGTCGGCCGGGCCGAAGCGCCCCTGCAAGACGGGCGCGCGGCCGTCGCCATCCCCGTCGCCGGCGCGGAACTCTGGTGGCCCAACGGCCTGGGCGGGCAGCCGCTCTACCGCCTCACCTTGCGACTGCGCGCCGGCAGGAAGATCGTGGACGAGCGCGCCGTCCGCGTGGGCATCCGGCGCCTGGAACTCGTCCGCGAACCCGACGCGTGGGGCCGATCATTCCATTTCCGCGTCAACGGCCGGGCCTTCTTCGCCAAGGGCGCGAACTGGATCCCCGCCGACGCGTTCCCCGCCCGCGTCACGACCGAGGCCTATCGCCGTCTCGTCGCCGACTGTGCCGGCGTCGGCATGAACATGCTCCGCGTCTGGGGCGGCGGGTACTTCGAGGACGAGCGGTTCTACGACGCCTGCGACGAATGCGGCATCCTCGTCTGGCAGGACTTCCTCTTCAGTTGTGCGCTCTATCCCGGCGACGACGACGCGTTCGCCGAGAACGTGCGACTGGAGGCCGAGGCGGCCGTCAGGCGGCTGCGGTCTCACACGTGCCTCGCCGTCTGGGCCGGCAACAACGAGATCGAGAGCGGTTGGTTCGAGTGGGGATGGAGCAAGACGCATCCCGAGCGCGTCTGGCGCGGGTACGAGCGGATCTTCCACGACATCCTCCCCGCCGCCGTCGCCGCCTTCGACGGCCGCCGCGCTTACATTCCCTCATCCCCCACCTCGCACGAGGTCGGCCATCCCAACGACCCGGCCAGCGGGGACTCGCACTACTGGAACGTCTGGCACGGCCAGGGCGACCACCGGAACTACCTTGATAGCCAGCACCGCTTCGTCAGCGAGTTCGGGTTCCAGAGCATCCCCGCCATGGAAACCATGTGCGCAGCCATCCCGGGGGATCAGATGCGGCTGGACTCGCCCGCCATGCTCCAGCACCAGAAGTCCAGCGGCGGCAATGAGAAGATCGACCGCGCCGTCCGGCAGTGGTTCGGCCCATCGAAGGACTTTGCGGCGCTCGCCTACCTCTCCCAGGTCTATCAGGCCCTGGCCCTCCAGACGGGTGTCGAGCACTGGCGCCGAAGCGCCCCGCGGACGATGGGCGCCCTCTATTGGCAGGCGAACGATTGCTGGCCGGTCCTCAGTTGGGCAAGCCTCGACTACTTCGGGCGCTGGAAGGCCCTGCACTATGCCGCGCGCCGCTTCTTCGCGCCCTACCTCGTCAGCGGCCTCTCGGACGAGCAAGGGGTCCGCGTCTGGACCACCGCCGACTTCGAGGCGGCCCCGGCCGACGCCGAACTGACCTGGCAGGTCCGCACCCATGATGGCCGCCTGCTCCGCCAGGGGCGCCGGGCCGAGCGGCTCGAGCCGGGCAAGACGTCCGAGCCGCTCGAACTGTGCTGGGCCGATGTGTCCGACGAGGGCGCCGCGGCGCTGTATGCCGTCGCGGAACTCCGCGTGAACGGCAAGGCGGTGGGCAGAGCCCTGCTTCTCTCCGGCCCGCCGGCCGGCGCGCCGCTGGCCGACCCGGGCATCCGAACCCGGGTGCGGAGGGCCCGGGCCGGCGCCGTCGTCGAGGTAGCCGCCTCGCATCTCGCCCTCGCCGCGTGCCTGACGGCCGAGGGGATTCCCGGCCGCTTCGCCGACAACTTCTTCGACCTGTTGCCGGGCGAGAGACGCGCCGTCCGGCTCCTGACCGAGGAGCCGCTGGACGCAGCCGGCGTCGAGGGCCTGGCGCGGCGCCTGCGGGTGATGAGCCTCTACGACGCCCGGATCCCCCGCGCGCGCCGGCGGCCCCTCGGGCCCCAACCCTTGACGCGCGGCGCCGACCCGATACGATGAACGCGTGCCGCGGGCGGCGCGCGCCGACCCCGTCGGGTGACGAGGCGCGGCCCGGCGCCTCACGAGAGGTGAACGCCCATGGTCGAACAGGCCATCGCCAAGGCCGCCGTCCTCATCGAGGCCCTCCCGTACATCCGGCGGTTCCGGGACAAGATCGTCGTCGTCAAACTCGGCGGCTCCTTCATGGACGTGCCCGCCGACCTTCAGGCCGTCTGCACCGACATCGCCTTCATGCGGGCCGTCGACATTCACCCCGTCGTCGTCCACGGCGGCGGGAAGGCCATCACCCGCGCGATGGAGGAGGCGGGCCTCAAGGCCACGTTCGTCCAGGGCCTCCGCTACACGGGGGCCGAGGAACTCCGCATCGTCGAGGACGTCCTGGCGACCGACGTCAACCGCCAGATCGTGCGCCTCCTCGAGGAGGCCGGCGCCAAGGCGGAGAGCCTCACGTCCAAGAGCCGCTGCCCCTTGCGCGCCGAGCCGCTCTCGGCCGCCGGGGCAGGGGGGCCCGACCTCGGTTTCGTCGGCCGGGTCGTCAACGTCGACGCCCTCCTTTTGCGCGGCCTGTGCGACCTCGACACGGTGCCGGTCATCGCGCCGATCGGCCTCGGCGCCGACGGCCAGAAGTACAACTGCAACGCCGACGAGGCCGCCTCGGCGGTGGCCCGCGCCTTGGAGGCCGAGAAACTGGTCAACGTCTCCGACACCCACGGCATCCGCGCGAGGCCCGACGACGAGTCGAGCCTGCTGTCGCACATCTCGGAGGCCGAGGTCGAGCGGCTCCTCGAGTCCGGCGCCATCTCGGGCGGCATGATCCCCAAGGTCCAGTGCCTGCTCGAGGCCCTCAAGGGCGGCGTGCGCAAGGGGCACATCATCTCCGGCCGCGTGCCGCACTCGCTCCTCCTGGAGATCTACACCGATCGCGGCGTCGGGACAGAGATCGCGCCGTGACGGCCGCGGGCCGCGCGCGGCCAGCACGTCCCTGGGTCATTCCTCGGAGCGCCGGACGATGAAGCGACTTCCCTGGCAGCTCTGGCTCGGCGCCCTGCTGGTCGTCCTGTCGGCCGCCCTCTACCTCCTCCACTATGCCATCTTCCGCGATGCCCACCACATCTGGATCTACCTCCTCGGCGACATCGCCTTCGTGCCCGTGGAGGTCCTGCTCGTGGCGCTCATCCTGCACCGCATCCTGAGCGCCCACGAGAAGCGGGCCCTCCGCCACAAACTCAACATGGTCATCGGCGCCTTCTTCAGCGAGGTCGGGTCCGACCTCATCCGCGCGCTCGGGGCGTTCGACCCCGAGGCCGCCGCCCTTCAGGCGGACCTGTCCGGCGCCGGCGACTGGCCCGACCCTCGCTTCGCCCAGGAAAGCCGCCGACGCCGCGCGGCACCCCGCCCGATGGACCCGCGCCGCGGCGACCTCGCCGCCTTGCGAACGATGCTCCTCGGGAAGCGCGAGTTCCTCCTCCGCCTCCTCGAGAACCCCAACCTCCTCGAGCACGCCACCTTCACCGACCTCCTCTGGGCCGTGTTCCATCTGACCGAGGAACTGGCCCATCGGCGCGACCTCGCGGCCCTGCCGGACACCGACCTCGAACACCTCGCCGGCGACCTCCGGCGGGCCCACGCGCTCCTCGTCGCCGAGTGGCTGCTCTACATGCGGCACCTGAAACGCGACTACCCGTACCTGTTCAGCCTGGCCGTCCGCACGAACCCGTTCAACCCCAAGGCGACCGCCGAGGTAAGATGAGGGCGCGGCCTTCCTCGGACGGGTCAAGCCGGCGGCGGTCCTTCTTGACTTCGCACGCGGAAAGCGTAACTTCTGGCTCGGGACAGCAGGGAAGGGCGCGGCCGTGGCCAAGACGCTCCGGCTCGGCGTGCTCCTGTCGGGGGGCGGGAGGACGCTCGAGAACATCCTCGACCGGATCCGCGCGGGCGCCTTGGCGGCCGAGGTTGCCGTCGTCATCGCCTCGCGCCCCGAGATCCGCGGCATCGAGATCGCCCGGTCCGCCGGCATCCCGACCCACCTCGTCCGGCGCAGGGACTTCCCCACCGTCGAGGCCTACTCCGACGCCATGGTCCGGTTGCTCGACGAGGCCCGCGTCGACCTGGTCTGCCTCGCCGGCTTCCTCTCGCACTGGATCGTGCCCGACCGCTACCTCGGCCGCGTCATGAACATCCACCCGGCGCTCCTGCCCTCGTTCGGCGGCCAGGGGATGTACGGGCACCACGTCCACGAGGCGGTCGTCGCGCGCGGATGCAAGGTCTCGGGCTGCACCGTCCACTTCGTCAACAACGTGTACGACGAGGGGCCGATCATCCTCCAGCGGACGGTTCCCGTCTGCGCCGAGGACACGCCCGACGACATTGCCGAGCGCGTCTTCCAGGAGGAGTGCGTCGCGTACCCCGAGGCCATCCGCCTCTTCGCCGGGGGGCGACTGCGGATCGACGGGCGGGTCGTCCACATCGACGACCCCAGGCACAGGCGAGCGACCTGACGCCCATGTCCCAGCCCGAGCAGATGTACGTCGCCGGCAGGTTCGTCTCCACGCGCGAGGCCACCGTCTCGGCCACCGACGCCGGACTCCTGCTCGGCGCGGGGCTCTTCGAGACCCTGCGCACGTACGGCGGCAGGCCGTTCCGCCTGAGCCGACACCTCGCGCGCCTGCGGCAGAGCGGCCAGACGTTCCGCATCTTCGTCGGCGAGTCCGACGACCGTATCGCCGAGATCATCGCCCGCCTGCTCTCGGCCAATGAACTCGCGGACGCCCGTGTCCGCATCACGGCCACCCGCGGGCCCCTCGAGGCCGAAGTCGACGACAACGAGGCCCCGCGCGCCACCCTCCTGGTGGCCGCCGGGCCCATGACCCCGTACCCCGCCGAGTACTACGCCCACGGCGCGACGGTCGTCATCTCCGACATCCGCATCAACGAGACCGACCCGACCGTCTATCACAAGACGACCGGCTACGCGCGGAACCTGCTGGCCCTGCGCGACGCCCACAACGCCCGCGCGACCGAGGCGCTTTTCTTCAACACCCGCAACCGCCTGGCCGAGGGCGCCGTCTCCAACGTCTTCCTCGTCAAGGACGGACGCCTCCTGACGCCGCCCGTCGAGGAGGGGCTCCTGGCGGGCATCACGCGCGCGACGGTCCTCGAACTGGCCGCCGACGTCTCCGTCCCGGCCGAGCAGCGCCCCCTGGCGGTCAACGACCTCCTCGGCGCAGACGAGGTTTTCCTCGCGAACTCCATCATGGAACTGATGCCCGTCCGGCAGGTCGAGCGCCGCGAGATCGGCGACGGCGGGCCCGGGGCCGTGACGCGCCGCCTCGCCGAGGCTTACCGCGCGTGCGTCGCCCGAGAGACGGCGCCTTCTGCCTGACTCCGACGCGGCTCATGAACGACGCGGCGACCGGACGTCGGTCCTCCATGGGACCGGGCCGGTCGCCGCGAAGCCAACGCCCGCCCGCGGCGCAGCGCGGCCACCGAGCGCCGGCCGCCGCGCCGCAGCGAACTACAGATCATACGGCCGCACGGTGCCGCGCTTGTTGCCCTTCGCGCGCTCGATCGCCGCCGTGATCATCGCGACGACTTTCGCATTCACGGCGTCCGGCAGACAGCCGTCCGAGCGGAGCCCCTTGCCCCGCACCACGTCCTTGACGCGACTCGCCACCACAACCGACGCCGCTCCAGCCTTCTTCTTCGCCATAGGTTCGCCCTTTCCCAAATCGGACATCTTCCCCTTGGCTCTCAAGACAGTTCCCGAGAACCCCTAGAGCATATACCCATTCCGGGCTAGCGTGTCAACGATTACTGGGCCATCGCGCGGCGCGACTTGCCGCGCCCCTTCCCGCGACCGACCCTCCCCAGGGCGTTGCCTTGCAGCCCGCGGCCGGTTCCAAGCAGGTGCCTGCCCGCGCTCACCGGCGCGAAGGAAGGGCCATGGCCTGCCCCAGACAGTTCATCGGCGAGGCGCTTCGGCCCGCCGGCGGCTCCACCGACGCCCGGGCCATGGCGCGCGGCGAGCCGGCCTTGCCGGCCACGTTCCTCTGGCGCGGCGCCGAGCACCCGGTCGCCACCGTCCTCGAGCGATGGCGCGAAACGGGGCCGTGCACGAGCGGGAGCGGCGAACGGTACGTTCGCAGACACCGCTTCCGCATCCTCACCTCGGCCGGAGACGAGTGGGAGGTTTACTGCGACAGGCAGGCCCGGCGCGGCAAGAACCCCAAGGCCCGGTGGTGGCTGTTCACGGTCACCCGGCGCCCCGGCCGCGGCGCCGGGCGCTAAGGCGAGCCGCGCCCGGGCCCCCCCGCGGCCCCGGCCGGCGGCACAAACGGCACGGGCCCGGCCTCCGCCGGCCCGGTGCCGGGCAGAACGCGGTCGGCCGTGATGATCAGCGTCTGCACATACGTATCCGGCCCGCGCGTCTCGTGAAAGAACGCGCCGCCCACGCTCAACGACGACGAACGCCGCCCGCCGATCACGAGCAGGCGCCCCGGCTCCAGCCGCACCTCCGCCCCAAGGTCCGACAGGGAGAACGTGCGCCGCGCCAGTTTCTGGGCGTACCCCGACTCCGTCCGAACCCACTGCAACACCTCTTTGCCGTACAGCACCTCCGGGACGACGGCCAGCCGCACCGCCCGCGCGTCCTTGGCGTCCGAGCGGCACACGCATCGCAGTTCCGTCCGGGCCTCGTCGAAGTGCCGGCCGCTCAGGCGCCCCGCCTCATCCGGCCACAAGAGGTCGAGCGCCTCGCGCTCGCCCCCCATGGCAATGCGGAAGTCGAGGTCCTCCCGCGTCAGGATCACGTTCACCGAGGCCGTACGGTCGGCCGTGTTGGTCAGCAGGTCGTTCATCCGGTCGGCCGCCAGTTGCGCCCCGTCGCCCACCCGGAGGTCGTTCGCTTCCCACAGGGCCCGCTTCTCGTGCGGCAGGTTGGTGGTGCCCAGCAGGCGCCAGACGTCCTCCATCGGCGCGTCCGGCCGCACGCGGTGGATCAGGCGCACAATGCGGACCCGGAACATCGGCAGGTCGGCCCCCGCCGCGTCGCCGAACGTCGGCCGTAGGGGGAGGAGGGTGGGACGCCTCGTGGACTGGCACCCGCCGGCCAGGGCCGCGCTCCACGCCAGGATCAGCAGCGCACCTCTCGCCCGGCCGAGGATGTCGCGCCCGTGCCGCATGGACCGGAGTATAGGCCCGCCTCCCGGCCCTGTCAAACCGCTTCACGGCAGACCGGCGCCCCTACCGGACCTTCGGCCGCATCGGCAACTCGCTCTTCTTGTAGGTGAAGAAGTAGCGGGCGATCTTGTCGGCCAGGCCGTCGGTCATGATCTGCTCCATCTCGGTGGCTTCCTCGGGTTCCGTGCCCGGCATGCTGACCACGCGGACGATCCGCGCGCTGGCGAGCACCGGCCACACGCGCTCGGCGCTCTCCGTCGAGACCACCTGGACGACCGCCTCCCCGCTGCCGTTGAACACCGTCGACTCGGGGCTGTCCCTCAGCCGAAACTCAGTCGCCTGGACGTGCAGCACGAGGTCGACGTTGAAGTACTTGCCGGCCTGGACGATCGTCCACCGCTCGAAGTCGGGCTCCGCGCGCCGTGCGGCATCCACGCCGTGAGCCGGAACCAGCGGCCCGGCCGCGTGGTGGTCGGCCAGGGTCTTGATTACCCGCTCGGCCAGGACCGTTGCGAGCCGCGGATGCGCCGCCGACAGGGCCGCGCCCTCCGTGTCGACCAGCACCAGCACGCTCTTGCCCGTGAACGAGTACTCCGCCACCGACTCGTCTTCCGGGACCCACGGGCCGATCGTCTTCGTCAGGATCCAGGCGAAGGCGTCGCACCCTCCGGCGGCCGCCAGGCCCAGGACGAGCAGCGGCACGAGGAGGGCGGCCCGGGTGCGGCCGCAGTCGGCCGGCGTCCGCCGGTGCTCGGGCCTCACGGCTTCCCTCCTTCCGCCGACACCTGGCGGTCGTGGAACTTGCCCACCACCTCCGCCGCGAACGCCGCGTTCGTGGCGCGGATGACGATGGCCTCGCTCGTCCCCGTCACCCCCACCGGGTTGTCCGGGGGGAACAGGACCTCCACGCTCGCCTCGTAGACCGGGTTCCGCTCCGCCTCGGTCTTGACCACCTGGATCCGGGCCTGGATGTGGCCGCGGTAGAGGTTCGCCGAGCCGTCCTCCAGCATCGTGTACCGCCCCAGTTCCACGTACAGGACGGTGTCGGCCTGGAACGCCTTCCCGATGTCGACGAGGCTCATGTTCGGCCACTCGACGTTCGACTCCTGCCACTGGACCACCGTCACGGGGTTGATGAGCGTCTTGACGCGGCCGTGGAGATTGGCCACGATGCGGTTCACGATCTCCGCGCTCACCTCCAGGGGCGCCATGCTGTAGTTGAACAACGTCTCCGTGCCCGCGTAGGGAACGACCACCAGCCGCTCGGCCGCCAGCACGTACTCCGCCTTCACCGTCTTCGTGGGATGGCGAGGCGCGAACAGCCAGACGCCGAAATGCGGCAGGTAGCAGCCCGCCGCCCCGAGCGCCGCCAAGCCCAACACGGCCGCCAACGCCCTCCTGTGTGGCCGCACTTTCCAACCCATGTCATTCTCCCGCGCCTCGCGACCGGTCCAGAGCCGCGATCCATTCACATCGTCGACCACTTATACATCCATGACACCAGGCCCACGATGACGAGGGCCAGAATGAACGTCGTCACGGTCCACGGCACGAGGACCGGGCCCCAACTCCGCCCGGCGGCCAGCGTCGCCAGCATCGCCACGAGGCCCGCCACCACCAGGGCGAACAGCACCAGCCCGAACGGCTGGTTCTTCAGCGCGTCGCCGAACCGGCCGTGCGCCGCCAGCACGAACGACGTCGTCACCCCGCAGGTGGGGCACGGCTTGCCCGTCACGAGGAGCATCCCGCACGGAGGAAGGCCCAGGATCGTGTGCGTTCCGGTTCCCGTGGGCGACGGCTGGAGGGAGAGCCCCAGCGCGATCGCCCCGGCCAGGAACGCCCCGGCCACAGCCTGGAACACCCGCTCCAGCCGCGTCGCACGGGGCCACGTCCACCCGCCGGCCCCGCGGCTCCGGGCGCGGGCCCCGCCGCCGGCCCCCTCTCTCGCCACCGCAGGCGTCGCTGTTCGACTCACGTCTGGCCCCAAGTCCCCTGTCCGCAAGGACTTTCATCGTACCGGTCCGCCCGAGGGGGGTCAATGGCCAAAGGCCGACCGGCCCCGCCGCAGCCCGCGCGGGTCGGTTGGCGCCCTCCGGCCGGGGGCGTTCGGGGCCGCCCCTTGCACGGCGCTGCCGCGCGACACATACTGGTTGACGCGAGCAGGAGCCGCTTTATGCGACAAGGAGGGACCATGAGCACCTCATCCCTGTTGGGCCTGGTGGGCGCGTGCCTCGGCCTCGCCCTGGTCGGATGCGCGGCGGCAACGGCCGCGGGCCGGCGGCCCGGCGCGGAGCCCCTGAGGCTTCACCCCGACAATCCGCACTACCTCCTGTTCCGCGGCCGCCCCGCGGTCCTCGTCACCTCGGGCGAGCACTACGGCGCGGTCCTCAACCTCGACTTCGACTACGCCGCCTACCTGGACGAACTGGCCGCGCGCGGCCTCAACCTCACGCGCACCTTCTCCGGCGTCTACCGCGAGATCTCCGGCTCGTTCGGCATCACCGACAACCCCCTCGGCCCCAAGCCCAACCGCTACGCCTGCCCGTGGGCCCGGAGCGACACGCCGGGCTACTTCGACGCCGGCAACAAGTTCGACCTGGCGAAGTTCGACGACGCCTACTTCAAGCGCCTGGAGGACTTCCTCGCGCGGGCGTCGGAGCGGGGGATCGTGGTGGAACTCTCCCTCTTCTGCCCGATGTACGACGAGAACCTCTGGAAGGCCTGCCCGATGAACGCGCGGAACAACGTCAACGGCGTCGGCGCCTGCGGGCCCAACGACCCCCACACCCTCGACCGCAGCGCCGGCCTCCTGCCCTACCAGGAAGCCTTCGTCCGCAAGATCGTCACCGAGTGCAACGCGTTCGACAACCTGTACTACGAGATCTGCAACGAGCCGTACTTCGGGGGCGTCACGCTGGACTGGCAGGCCCGCATCGCCGCCGTCATCGTCGAGACCGAAAAGGGCCTGCCGAGGAAACACCTCATCGCCCAGAACATCGCCAACGGGGCGCAGAAGGTCGAGAAGCCCGACCCGAACGTCTCCATCCTCAACTTCCATTACGCCACGCCGCCCGACACGGTCGCCATGAACTACGGCCTCGGCCGGGTCCTGGCCGACGACGAGACGGGCTTCAAGGGCAAGGACGACTTCACCTACCGCGGCGAGGGGTGGGACTTCCTCATTGCCGGCGGCGCCATCTACAGCAGCCTCGACTACTCCTTCACGCCGGGTCACCCGGCCGGCACCTTCCGGGACTACAAGTCGCCCGGCGGCGGCAGCGTGGACCTGCGCAAGCAACTTCGCATCCTGAAGGACTTCCTCGAGGGGTTCGACCTCGTCCGGATGGCGCCGAGCGACAAGGTCCTCAAGGGCGGCGTCCCCGACAAGGCCACCGCCCGCGCCCTCGCCCAGCCGGGCAAGGCCTATGCCGTCTACGTCCGCGGGGGAACGCGGGCCGACCTCGTCCTCGACCTTCCCGCGGGCAAGTGGCGGGCCGAGTGGGTCAACACGAAGACCGGCGCGGCGGACAAGGCGGAAGTGCTCGACCACGCGGGCGGCGACCGGACGGTCGCCTCGCCGCCCTACGAGCAGGACGTCGCCCTGCGCGTCGTCCCGGCGAAGTGAGCCTGGCCGGCGATCAGGCGTCGATCGCCTCGTCCGGCAGGAAGATCCGCCGCGGCGTCTCCAGCAGGATCTCCCGCGCGATCCCGAGGGCATGGGCCTTCGTGTACCAACCGTCCTCGACCTTCTCGGCCAGGACGCGCGCCAGCACCCGCCGCACCAGGCTCATCCGGCCGTAGATGTAGTCCACCGAGTAGCCGTCGCTGAAGAAGGCCATCAGGCGCGGCGTCGGCACCATGTCCAGCCGCCGGTCGAGCGCGCGGTGCATCACCGACGGGTAGAACGTCTCCCACCAGAAGCACGCCAGGGAGAAGTTGCGGTACCCCTGGGCCATCGCGCACCAGACGGGCTCGTCGGCCTCGAAGCCGTTGAGCATGTTGAAGTGGATGTCGGGGAACTCGCCGACGAGGTGGGCCAGGCTGCTGGCGAACTCGGGCGCCGCCCGCGCGACCGGGTGCAGGGAGTTCTCCTCGCGCGTCACGAACTGGACGCCGTAGCAGATCTGGAAGGCGGGCGCCCGGCCGCGGATGGCCCTGCAGATCGCGCGGACGACGGCCGCCTCCAGAAGGCGCAGGCCCTCGGGCTCGATCGCCTTGCCCGCCGCGGCGTCGCCGAGCAGCTGGTCGATCGTCGCGTCGTCGACGGGCCGGAAGTCCGCCTCCGACGAGATCCACGCCACGAGGGCGTGCTTGTCCGACCAGTCGACCGGCGCGTAGAACGCCGCCACGGCCTCCCGCAGCCGTTCGGCCGTCGTGATCTCGCGGCCGAAATGCCTGGCCATCCCCGCGAGCCGGTCCTTCCAGGGGACGAACTCGGACGTCCCGCCCGTCGGGGCGCTCTCGTACGTGAATCGCACTCCCCCGTCGAACTCCCCCTCCCGAAGCGGGGCCACCTGGTGCGCGCTCGACAGGACGCGGACCACGTTCGCCTTGGCCAGCACCTGCCGCGCCCAGTCCGGGCGGCCGGCCTTCGCCGCGTACGCTGCCTCCAGCCGCGGATACGACTCGGCCGTCACCGGCTCGTCGAACTCGTAGAGGTCGCGCAGGATGGACTTCAGCACCCAGGCGAAGGCCGTGTTCTCGATGGCGGGCCAGGCCTGGAACCACTCCGCCAGCGGCCGCCCCCGCCCGTGCATTCCCCCCTTGCCGGGCCAGAGTTTCGCGTCCGGCACCCCCGCCGCCCGAAGACAATACAGCAACATGTGATAGAACATCAGGGCGCCGGCGTCGGGGGCCGTCATGCGGTCCCGCGCCAGGTGGCTGTGGACGTCGATCGCCGGAATCTCGCGAATGGCCTCCAGGAGGTCGTCACGCAACATGCCTTGCTCCTCGATGGCTTAGAGCCTATCCGAACCTGCCGGCCGGCAGGCAGGCCACCCTCTGGCTTCGGCCGGCTGCGGCGGCCGTGTGCTTCGTCGGGCTCCGTGGCCGGCCCGGACTTGGGCCGCCGGCGGCTCACCCGCCGCCGAACGCGACGAAGGCCTCGCACGCCGCGTCCTGCCACTGCGGCTCCAGGCCGATGCCCGGCTCATCGCCGTAGCGGCAGGCCACAAACCCCCCGCCGTGCCCGCCGAGGCGCCGGCACAGGCGGCGGGCCTCATCGCGGATCTTGGCCGCGTCGCGCGTCTGGAGCGTCCGCTGGATGTCGACCGGGCACTCGAACGCCACGCGCCCGCCGAACGCGTCGTCCAGCCGCTCGACGCCGTACAGGCTCGGCTGGTCGAACTGGAGGACCCGGATGCCCGCCCGAATCAGGTCCTCGATGATCTCCCAGATGTAGCCGCATGAGTGCATCCAGACGTCCAGGCCGAGGCCGGCGGCCGCGCGGCACAGGCGCTCGATCTCCGGCAGGAACAGGTCGCGGAACGTCCGCGGCGACATGAGCAGCCGCTCCTGCGTCCCCCAGTCCTCGCAGAAGAAGACGCCGTCGGCCCCGGCGTCGGCCATGCGGTGGACGGCCTTCTCGACCTCGTCCATGACGAGGCCGCTGAGGCGCCGCACGCGCGCGGGCTCCAGCAGGCAGTCGGCCAGGTAGTTCTCGATGCGGCGGGTGTACCGGCTGATGTTGAACGCGCAGCCCGGCAGGCCGCCGAGGTGGTACTTGTCGGGCGCGGCGGCGAAGGCCTTCCGCGCGCCCTCGTAGCGCGACTCCAGGCCCAGGTCGGGCGGGCGATAGGCGTCGAGTCGGTCCCATTCCTCGAGGGCCCCGCGCGCGACCTCGCCGCCCTGCGAGAGGCCGCGCAGCCGGTGCCACGTGTTCCCCCACTCGTCGGTCCAGAACTCCTCGCGGCCCTCGGTCCAGCGCCGCTCGACAAAGTCGGGGGCGGCGGCGATGCCGCCCCAGGCAAAGTCGTTCGGCCACGGCTCGGGCAGGTTGTACCCGATCCGCGGGGCGCCGTCGAAGCGGATGACCTTGTGGATGAGCGTTCGCGAGTCCATGCGGCCTTCCGGGCGAGTCCGCGCCGCCGGCGGACCTAAGAGCCTATCCGAGTAACCCTCTGGCTTCGGCCGGCTGCGGCGGCCGCATGCGGCGTCGGGCTGCATCGCCGGCCCGATAGGGGCCGCCTGCTTCGCCCTCCTTGCCTGCGGCCGCCTCGCACCCTGGCACGGCTACGCGCCGTGCCGTGGCCGGCGGCCTCGGGCCGACGAGGGGTTACTCGGATAGGCTCTACGGCATCACCTTGCCTTCCGGCGTGTCCCACTTGGCCGACGCGCCGACCATGTTGCGGTCGCGCATCGCCAGGTTGGCGCGGACGTGGCCGACCGCCTCGGAAGGCTCGTCCGTCAGCCGGAACAGGTCCAGGTCTTCCGGCGAGATGTGGCCGAACCGCCCGAGCATCGTCTCGCGCATCCACGCGAGTTGCGGGCCCCAGAAGTCCTTCCCCACCAGGGCGACGGGCAGCCGGTGAATCTTCTCGGTCTGGATCAGGGTGACCGTGTCGTAGAACTCGTCAAGCGTCCCGAAGCCGCCGGGGAAGAAGATGAACCCCGCCGCGTACTTCGAGAACATGACCTTGCGGACGAAGAAGTAACGGAAGTTGATCACCTTCGTCAGGTAGGGGTTCGCGACCTGCTCGAAGGGCAGGATGATGTTGAGTCCAACGCTCTCGCCGCCGGCCTCCTTCGCACCCTTGTTGGCGGCTTCCATGATGCCCGGGCCGCCGCCCGTGATGACGGCGAAGCCGGCCTGGACGATCAGCCGCCCGACCTCCTCGGCCTTGCGGTAGTAGGGCTGGCCGGGCATCGCGCGGGCCGACCCGAACACGCTGATGCCCGTCGGCACCCGGGCCATCATCTCGAACCCGTCCACGAACTCCGCCATGATCCGGAAGACGCGCCACGGGTCCTCCGCCAGGAACTCTGAGTTCATCGGCACCTGCTCCTCCCTGGAGAACGCGTCGCGGCCGGGCGGGGGCCCTCACTCGATCACGACCAGCGTCCACAGCCGCAACTCGGGCACCTTGATCTGGGTGGCGCCGCCCTCGGTCCAGGTCTCGACGGTCTGGGCCTGCGCGTCGTACGTCAGGAGGCGCACGCGCCCGCCCTTGCCGGCCAGCGTCGAAAACCCCATGATCGAGACATCCTTGGCGGGCCGCACTCGCTTGGCCTGGGCGTCCCAGTCGCGGTTCACCAGGTGCAGCACGATCGGCCCCTGGTCGCCCTTCCGCCGCGCGGTGCACAGGACGGTTTCCGGCGTCGTGATCGCGCCCAGGTCGGCCGGCTCGAAGCCGTCGAACCACTCGGCGTTGGCCCGGATGAACCGGTAGAGCGGCGCGTAGGCCTCGACCGGCGCGGCGTACCAGTGCGTGCCGAGTTCCTTCGTGAAGCACCACTGCTTCTTCGGGTGCGGGACCATGAACCGCTGGCCGTGCGCGTAGGTGACGGCGACCCAGAACCGGACGAGGTCCTCGGCCCCCGTGGCTTTGACGCAGGCCCAGTCCCAGCCGCTCGCGGTGGCGGCCACGGGCTTGCCGAGCCGCCGCGCCGCCTCGAACGCCCCGAGGGCCCCCTCGATGCGGGACGTCCCCTGCGGGGCGTTGAACTCGGTCTCGCACACGATGTGCGTCAGGTACTTGGCCACGTGGGCGTGCCGCGCGTCGCCCACCCACGCGTTGGCCGACAGGAGGACGGGGTGGCCGGCGGCCTGGGCGGCGACCTCGCGCAGTTCGCGGACGTTCTCGGCCGCCGCCTCCAGGTGGAAGCGGTCGAAGAGGTCCCTCAGCGGGATCTTCGAGCGGACCTTGAGGTACTCGGCGCGGGTGGTCGCGTACTTGCGGATGAGGTCGCGGTAGTCGAACGCGGCGAGGTCGGTGACGCCGGCGGCCTGGAGTTGCTCGGGCGTCGTGTGCTCTTTCAGGTACGCGCGGAAGCCCGCGATGCAGTAATCGCACAGGCCGCCGCCGAACGCCGTCGCCGCCTGGGCCACGCCCAGGTGGTCGTCCACGTGCAGCCCGTCGGCGCCGCCGCTCATCACGCGGCGGACCTCGGCCCGGTTCAGGGCCCGGAAGGCGGGGTGGTTCGTGCAGCCGAAGTAGGACTTCATGTCCTTGTAGGTGTGGTCGAAGAGCCAGGGGACCTCGACGGGCTTGCCCTCGATGTCGCGGGCGACGGCGTCCCGCAGGGCCTCGTCCTCGTAGAGCCGTTGGGCGCCCGCCGTCAGGCACCACATGGAGCCCGTGCACCGGACGCCGAGGTCGTGGTGCATCTTGACGCTCTCGGCCGTGTCGGCCCCGCCCCAGGCAACGAACGTCGCGCCGTAGGCCTTGTACGCCTCGGCGTCCGAGGCATACATGAACGCCACGTCGGAGTGTTTGAGCACCTGGGCCACGTCGCCCGCCTCCCGGCCCGCGGCCGCGCCCTCCGCGCCCGAGGCGGCACCGGCCGCCAAGCCGATTGCCGCCGCCATCGCCGCCAGCCACCCCGGGAGGCCCATGTCTCACTCCTCTGCCGTGCCGCCCTCGGGCAGCGACCGCGCGGGTCCTTCGACGGTCGGGACCTCGGGCAGGTCCTTGCCGCTCGAGGCCCCGAGTTCGGCCAGCCGCCGCGCGCTCGGCTCGAGCCGCGACGCATAGGAGCCGACGGCCTGCCCATAGGCGCCGACCGCGCGGCGAAGGCCGTCGCCCACCTTGGCGAAGTGCTCGGCGAAGACGCGGAGCCGCTCGTGCAGGTCGCGCCCGGCCTCGGCGATGCGCTCGGCGCTGGCGGCCATCTCCTGCTGCCGCCAGCCGTGCGCCACGACGTTCAGGAGGGCCATCAGCGTCGTCGGCGTCGCCAGGAACACCTTGCTCCGCATCGCGTCTTCCATGAGCGACCGGTCGTGCTCCAGGGCGGCGCTGAAGAACGATTCGCCCGGCAGAAAGAGCACGACGAAGTCCGGCGCGGTCGGAAACTGGTCCCAGTAGGCCTTCTGGCTGAGGGCCCGGACGTGCTTGCGGACGTCCTGGGCGTGGCGGGCGAGGGCGGCCAGGCGGGCCGCCTCCTCCGCCGCCTCGGTCGCGTCCATGTAGGCGGCCAGGGGGACCTTCGAGTCCACGACGATCGTCCGCTCGCCGGGCAGGTGGATCAGCATGTCCGGCCGCAGGCGCCCGTCTTCGGTCGTCACGGACGCCTGCTCCTCGAAGTCGCATCGGGGCGACATGCCCGCCGCCTCGACGACGCGCCGCAGGGTCATCTCCCCCCACCGGCCGCGCACCGTCGGCGACCGCAGGGCGGTGGAGAGTTGATGGGCCTCCTTCTGGAGGCTCTGGTGGGCCTGGGCCAGCACGTCCAGGTGGCCCTTCAGGCCGCCGTAGGCGTCGCTCCGGATCTTCTCGATCTGGGCGAGGTGCTCCTCGTAGGTCTTGAGCGCGTCCTGGATGGGCCTCAGGTGCTGGTCGGCCTGGGCGATGAACTGCTCGCGGCTGGCCGTGAGGGCGTCGGACGACAGGGCCTTGAAGGCGTCCTTGAGTTTGGCCTGGGCCTCGTCGAGGAGGGCCCGCTGGTCGGCCAGATTCTTCCGCTCCGATTCCAGGCGGGTCTCGGCCTGGAGGCGGGCGCCGTGCTCGGCTTCGACGCGCCCGCGCAGGGCGCCGCCCTCCGCCTCCAGTTCGCCGATGCGGCCGCGGAGTTCGCCCTCGACGGGCGATCCGCCCCGCGTCTGGCGCTTCCAGAGGGCCAGCAGGAGCGCGAGCGCCCCCAGGAGCAGCAGAATCGCGATGCCGAGAAGGACGTCGGTCACGTTGGGAGCCCCTGCGCGCCGGACCCGACGGCCGCACGCCCGGCGCTACGAATCACACGTCGAGGTTTCGCACCTCGAGGGCGTGGCGTTCGAGGAACTCGCGGCGAGGTTCGACCGCGCTGCCCATGAGGACGCTGAAGATGCGTTCGGCCTCGGCGGCGTCCTCGATGAGGACCCGCTTCAGGGTCCGCCGCGCCGGGTCCATCGTGGTTTCCCAGAGTTGCCCGGCGTTCATCTCGCCCAGGCCCTTGAACCGCTGGATGTCCATGCCCTTCTGGCCGAGTTTGCGGATGGCCGGCAGGATGCCCGAGACCCCCGGCACGTCCAGGCGATCGCCCTCGCTCTCGATGGTGAACTTCGTGTAGGGCTTCTCGCCGCCGACGGTCTCCTCGGCCTCGAGGTACCAGTCGGCGATCTCCAGGCCGCGCGTCGCCAGTTTGCGGGCGAGTCTGTTCAACTCCTTGATGCCAAAGAGTTCCTCCGGCTCGGGGGCCTCTTCCTCCTCCTCGGCCGCCTCCTCCTTGGGCTCCTCGCCGGCCTTCCGGGCCTCCTGGCGAGCGGCCTTGACGGCCGCGGCGATGGCCTTCGCGGCATCGGCCTCGGATTGGTAGAACACCAACTGGTCCCCGGTCCGCACGGCCCAGGCCGGGAACTCGCCGTCCTTCGACCGCTGGGCGAGGAACTCCTCCCAGGTCACCCCGAGGCGCTCGACGGACCGCACCAGGTCCTCGAGGTCCATCAGGATCATGGCGAGTTCGTCGAGTTTGGCGCCGCTCATCTCGGTGGGCTTGGCCGCGCGGCCCTTGGGCGGCGGGTTGATGAGGAGTTTCGTCCCTTCGACCCCCAGTTTCAGGAGCGTCATTCGCATCTCGCGGTCGCTCTGGACGTACTGCTCGCGGCCGCGGCGGCGCACGCGGTACAGGGGCGGCTGCGCCACGTAGACGTAGCCGCGGTCGATCAACTCGCGCATCTGGCGGTAGAAGAAGGTCAGCAGCAGCGTCCGGATGTGGCTGCCGTCCACGTCGGCGTCGGTCATGATGATGACCTTGTGGTAGCGGGCGCGGCCGATGTCGAAGTCGTCGGTCCCGATGCCCGTGCCGATGGCAGAGATGATGGTCGCGATCTCTTCGTGGGCGAGCATCTTGTCGACGCGGGCCTTCTCGACGTTGAGGATCTTGCCCCTCAGGGGCAGGATCGCCTGGGTCCGGCGGTCGCGGCCCTGCTTGGCGCTTCCGCCGGCCGAATCGCCCTCCACGAGGAAGACTTCCGACAGGGCCGGGTCGCGCTCGGCGCAGTCGGCCAGTTTGCCCGGCAGGCTGCCGGAGGCCAGCGCGCCCTTGCGGCGGACGAGGTCGCGCGCCTTGCGGGCGGCGTCGCGCGCCGTCATCGCCTGGATCGCCTTCAGGATGATCTTCTTCGCGGTCCCCGGGTTCTCCTCGAGGTACTGGCCGAGCATCTCGTTCGTCACCGTCTCGACGAACGTGCCGACCTCGCTGTTCGACAGTTTCGTCTTCGTCTGGCCCTCGAACTGGGGCTCGCGGACGCGGACCGAGATGACGCCGGTCATGCCTTCGCGCAGGTCGTCCCCGGCCGGCGCGTCGCTGTTCTTCAGGAGGTTCTGCTTCTTCGCGTAGAAGTTCAGGGTGCGCGTCACGGCCGCCTTGAACGCCGACAGGTGCGTCCCGCCCTCGATCGTGTTGATGTTGTTGGCGAAACAGAGGAGGTTCTCGGTGTAGGAATCGTTGTACTGGAACGCCACCTCGACGCTGGTCCCGGTGTCCGGGTCCTCGCGGCGGTAGTAGATCACGTCCCGGTGGACGACGTCCTTGCCCTCGTTGAGGCCCTTGACGAAGGCGCGGATGCCGTCCTTGAACCGGAAGTCGGCCTCGCGGCCGTCGCGCTCGTCGACCAGGCGCATGTGGAGGCCTTCGTTCAGATACGCCAATTCCCTCAGGCGGCCCTCGAGGATCTCGAACTTGAAGGTCGGGTCCTCGAAGATCTCCCTGTCGGGCTTGAACGTGATGGTGGTGCCCGTCTTCTTCGACGGGCCGCACTTCTTCAGGTCTTCCGTCTTCTTGCCCCGCGCGAAGGCCATGCGCCAGACGGCCCCGTCCCGGCGGACCTCGACCTTCAGCCACTCCGCGAGGGCCGTGACCACGCTCACCCCCACGCCGTGGAGGCCGCCCGAGACCTTGTAGGTCGTGTGCTCGAACTTGCCCCCCGCGTGCAGCATGCTCAGGGCCACCTCCACGCCGGGCTTCTTCTCCTCCTTGTGGAGGTCCACCGGCAGGCCGCGGCCGTTGTCCACGACGCTGACGCTCCCGTCCACGTGGACCGCGACGAGGATGTCCGTGCCGAAGCCGGCCATGGCCTCGTCGATCGAGTTGTCGACCACCTCGTTCACCAGGTGGTGGAGGCCGCGCTGATGGCGGTCGCCGATGTACATATCCGGGCGCTTGCGGACAGCCTCGAGGCCCTTCATCACCTTGATCGCGTCGGCGCGGTAGTCGCCGGTGCCGTCCTGCGCCGGCGTCTGGCGGGCGGCCTCCTCGCGCTTCGCGACCGGCCGTCCTGCGGCAGCCTTCTGCTTCGGCCCTGCCTTGGCTTTCTTGCCCATACGCCCCGGCTATGCCTCCTGTCGCCCGCCCGGCCGTTGCGGCGGCCCCTTCTTCTCGAGGCGCAGCCGCACGTCGCGGACGAAGTACGTCTTCACCTGCTCGCGAAGCCCCTCGATCAATTCCTGCTTGCGGAACTGCCGCAGTTCCGCCAAGAGGGCG
>Ga0315274_10001043_pt1 | contig 43061 bp, 39 predicted proteins | sample YL17G02_20_MG_FD_203700 | JGI IMG/M metagenome (GOLD analysis project Ga0315274, IMG submission 203700) | Sediment microbial communities from Yellowstone Lake, YNP, Wyoming, USA - YL17G02_20 | ecosystem: Environmental > Aquatic > Freshwater > Lake > Sediment | place: USA: Wyoming | collected...
AAGATACTCGGGCCGATTAACTGCTGCTATCAGGGTGTGGTCGTCTTTGGACCAAGGGCGAAGCCCGCGCACGGTTTGCCTGTTGCGCTTGACGCGGCGGCATAGGGGCGTAAGCAACTGGGCCAGGATGGCATCGGTGTCAAAATCGGTAATGGCTTCCAGATAACGTTCATTGGCGCGCTGGGAAACTTGGGCGCGACGGTGAAGGTCGGCGATCCCTTTTCTAAGGGGGTGCCATTCCTTTTTACCATTGGGGTCGCCTTCGCGGGGGCGGTACGCTTTGATGTTGCCGGGTGTATTAACCTGGTAGAACGGATAGAGTATATCCGTTGGGGAAACGCCATCTGCATCAAAATCAGACCCTTTGGTTGCGGCTATGCCGCGCTGGGCTACACTCCCGAGACCCGCTTCGCGGACTCAAGCGTAGAAGTCGTTGCGGGCAACCTGTGCTCCTTGGAAGTCCCGACAAAGTACGCGGAATCCGGAAGAGCCGTATTTACTTAATCGCCGGACCTGGACCTGACAGAGAATTCAACCACGGTCAGGCTCATGGCGGGCGCCTCGACAAGAATCCTGGTATTATCTACAACCCGCGCCGCGCCGGGCATGGGTTGCACAGCGTCAGGACTCTCCCATGTATTCGCAGCACATGGGTCATAACCCGAAAGGACGGATACCACTATGATCTCGGCGATGGGCGGGCCATTCCAGTTCACTTCCACCATGAAACCTCGCTCGAGGTCCCGATTGACGAGGAAAACCGCTCCGCGTTTCTCCTCTTCCGCGCAGGTCGCCGCGCAATCCACCAGAGGCACGTTGCCCATGTCTCCGGCTTCGTACAACGGCGCATCCACGATGGGAACAAGCGACAGACCCCGCGCATGGCTCGAAAACAGAACAAACGGGAAGTACGTGGTTTGGAGCAGGACTCGATCGGGCCGCGTAAGCACGGGCGAGATGGCGTTGACGATCTCGGACAGGCAGGCAATCTTGACCGTGTCGGCGTGCCGGATGAAGCTGCTCAGATACTGGGCAACGACCAATGCGTCCTTGAGGTCGTACGATTCCTCGAACAAGGATGTGGTATTCCGCCCCCATGCACGTTCCTGTCCCACGGTGCGATACCATACGTTCCATTCGTCGAACGCGACGTATACGGACTTGCTCGATTTCTTGACCGCTCGGACGTACCGCAACAGCGCCGCATAGTCCTCCAGGATCCCGTCAAGCGCGACTCCTTCCGCAAGAGACCGGCGCGTGTCTCCCGCATGGTCTCCTGTGTAATGGTGGGTTGAGATGTAGTCCACTTGATCCCAGCACTGCTCGAGCACAATTCGGTCCCATTCCATATACGTGGGCATGGGCGTGAACGGCACGGTCGATCCCGACGCAACCAACTCGATGCCCGGGTCCAATCCTTTCATGAGTTGCGCGGCCTGTCGCGCACGCAGCGCGTACACTTCGGCGGGGACATGGCCGGCCTGCCAGAAGCCGTCCATTTCGTTGCCCAATCCCCAGAGGGGAACGGCATGGGGCTTCGGGTGCCCGTCCGCGGCACGCCGGTCCGCCCAGAAGGTGCCTTCCGGAAGGTTGCAGTACTCGACGAGTTCCGCAGCGTCTTGTGCGCGGAGCGTGCCGAGATTGACGACCATAAATGGGGCGGTGTCGACCTTCCTGCACCACGCGATGAACTCGTCGACGCCGAATTGGTTCGACTCGACGGTCTTCCATGCGAAGTCCGGTCGCCGTGGCCGCTGCTCCTTCGGTCCCATGCCGTCGCGCCAATCGTAGTTGCTGACGAAGCTGCCCCCCGGGTACCGAACCAGCGGCATGCGCATATGCTTAAGCGCTTCGATTACGTCGAGCCGGAATCCTGATTCGTCGCTCAACGGATTTCCAGGGTCGTAGATGCCGTCGTAAACGGCGCGGCCAAGATGCTCGAGGAATCCGCCGAAAACGCGCCGATCCACCTGGCCGACGTTCCGGCGGACATCAAGGAACACCGCGGCTTTCGTATTCATGCTTACCCCTGTCCGTTCACGGCTTCATTAGTGCGTCCCGTAAATGTGGCACGCGTCCACCATGGCCAGGAAGTTTTCCGGCGGCACAGAGTCGATTATCGAATGGCTCGAGCAGCAGATGTACCGCCCATCACCGGCGAGCCGCTCGATGTGTTCGCGCGTGTCGGCCCGGACCTCATCGGGCGTTCCGAAGCTGAGCACCCCGGCGATATCCATGTTGCCCATGAACGTCAACTGCCCGTCGTATTGCTTTTTCAGGGCATAGATGTCGTTTGCGCCGGGTTGGAAAGGATGTAAGGCATGCACGCCCAACCGCAGTGCGTAGGGAATCACGTCGCGGAGGTTGCCGCAGCAATGCATAAGGATGGGCAGCCCTTTCTTGCGCACGGGTTCGAGAATCCGGTCCGTTCGCGGAAACCACTCCGATTCCATGAACCAAGGCGGGCAGATGAAACCCGTGGTCATGGACACGTCATCGTCAATAAAGAAAAAGTCCACGCCTTCATCAAGCAGGGCTTCGGTCTGCGCGACCGCGTAATCCATGTATTTGTCCATGACCGCGCGAACAAGATCGAGGTCTTCGCACATCTTGATCATACAATTCTGAATCCCCAACGTCTCGTACGTGTTGCAGAGGACCGAACGCGTCCCGACGGTGACGCCGATCCCCTTTCCTTCGGCCGCCCGCTTGTAACCGCGCAACCGCCGAATCATCTCGCCAATATCGAGCCACGACCCCATCTTGTCGAGGTCGCTCCAGTCGTGCACGGTGGGATTTTGCGCCGCGGCCTCGGCGGCCAGTTCCTCATCCGTGCGTTGGACCGCGCTCCAGTAATGCAACAGCATGATCGCATCCATGCTGACTTTCTGGCAAAGGGCGACATAGTCATACGGCGGAAGCATGTACGTTCTATAGGTTTTCGCCGGCCACGGGAAGATGAGCGGCATTCCAACCAGCGCGTCCACACTCCGGTTGTCAACCAGCACCTCGAGGTTAGGCACCCGGTCCGCTGGTTTTCCCAAGATGGTGTTGGTGAGCCTTTCAATGTTGCAGTCGCCCTCACGCATGCAGGAACTCTCCCTACGCCGGTCTGACCTCGCTCTCCGTTCTTGCCTGGCGTCATCGCAATCGGGCAACTATGACCCGGATCGCTCTCTAACGGACAATATTGTATCATCAATGGGTGCAAAACATCAAGAAACAATCGTTACCTGCAACATCGTCAGCGCCCGATACCAGGTTCCAGGATGAGACGCCACAAGCGATGTTGAAGGCGCCGGAAAACTTCGCTAGAATCACCAAGAAGACAAGGGGTTGCAACCCCTTGTCCTCCATGAAGCAGTTTTCAGGGACCGCGGGGATTTTCAAAGGGGAAATCCCGGGCGTTCGCCGCGGGGAGTCGCGCGGATTACGCAGCAGGCCACATGCAGAGGAGTAGGAATGTGGATACCAAAGGTGCATGCTGTACGGGTTTCATCAACAAGGTTGCAGTGGTTGAAGGCGTCCAGCGGGCGTACGTGCTATATGTGCCGCGGGATTACACGCCGAACAAGGCGTGGCCGCTGATTGTGTCTTTGCACGGGGTGGGCGAGCGGGGCGATGACGGCCTGTTTCAGACCGAGGTGGGTATCGGGCGGGCCATCCGTCGGCATGCGGACCGGTTTCCGTGTCTGGTGCTGATGCCGCAGTGTTCGGATAAGGGTTTTTGGGACGAATCGATTGGCGATATCGAGGTTTCGATGGCCAACGTCCGGAAAGAGTACAACGTGGACGCAGCGCGGATCTATTTGACGGGCCTTTCGATGGGCGGCCTAGCGACGTGGACGTATGGCGCGCAGCACACGGATCTTTTCGCGGCGCTGATGCCGATCTGCGGCGGCGGGAAGGTGGAAGACGCGGCGGCGCTGGCCAAGATACCGATATGGGCGCTCCACGGGGCTGCCGACGCCATCGTTCCGCCCAAGAAGTCGCAGGAGATGGTTGAAGCGGTGAGAGCAGCAGGCGGCACCGTGAAATACACCGAGTTCCCGGGAGTGGACCACAACTCTTGGGACCCTGCCTACGAGGATCCGAAAACGATCAAGTGGCTGCTCGAACAGCGGAAGGACAAATAGCGGCAAACACTTAACTGCGCGAGGAGACCTTGCTCGAGTAGCTGGAGGAACCTGATGAAGCACGCGGCACCCTCGGCCCGTCGGGGGAGGGCGAAGATGGCGCTTATAGTGTGTGCCGTGGCGCTCTCCGCTGTTGCGTTGACCTTCATGTTGAGGTCCCGCTCGAGCAAGTCACCTGTCCGGTTCGAGGCGCTGGCGTTGCCGCACCTCGCATATCCGGACCAGCGTTTCTTCGTGTCCTTGCCGGTAGCGCCTGAAACAGGCGACCTTGTCATCGACTACCGGTTTCTGGATCACACGGGATTGCTTGTTCACTCTGGATCAACGAAACTGGGAGCAAACCCCGCATTCGAGATGCAGGCGCCGAAAAAGACGGGGGCCTACACCCTCGAATACAAGTTGCGGGCAAATGAGGCGATCATCGAGTGCGGATCTTACAAGGTGGCGGTGGTCGGCGCGCGCGAGCCGGCATCCGGGGCCGTTGCGAGTTCCTGTTTTGGGACGTGTGTGGCGGCTTCAGACTTCAAACACCATGTGCCCGGTTCAAGCCAATCGGACCCGGCTGACTTCACCTACGCCAATCTTTCCGGCTGTCGCTGGGAGCGCCCCATCTTCGTCTGGCCCATGATCGAGCGTGAGGAGGGGGTCTATTCCTGGGACGAGATCGACGCTATGGTCAGGCAACGTACGGAGGCCGGTATAGGCATAGCACCGATGGTTGCTGAGACGCCCCGGTGGGCTGCCGTTGGTGGGAACAAGCGGAATCCCCCTGCCGACGTGGCCGTGTTCCGGAGATTCATGAGAGATCTGGTGGCGCGATACAAGGACTCTATCAAGTACTGGACGATTGGGAACGAGGTCAACGCCGGCGCGCCACAGAGCGGTCCAGGCGCGGCCGGCGCCGCGGCACGCAAGGGTTGGGCTGCTGAATCATATGTTGCGGCGCTGAAGGCCGCCTACGAAGGCGCTAAAGAGGCCGACCCTGCGGCACAGATCCTGATCTGCGGCGTGGCCATGATGGATTTGGATTGGATTGACCAGGTATATCGGGCCGGCGGCAAAGAACATTTCGATATTATGAACATTCATCCTTACTGCTTCCCGGCCCCGCCGGAATCGACGCAGGGCGGCCATCTGCTCTCCATGACCGCCGCCGATTCGACCTATAACCGGTTTGGAGAGCTAAAGGCCCTGATGGCCCAATATGGCGACGGCGGCAAACCCATCTGGATTACGGAGGTCTCATGGAGCGACGGTCTGGACCATATCAACGAGACGGACGACCGGCATAGGCCCTTCATGGTCACGGCGCGCCAACAGGCGCAGTACATCGTTCGTGCTCATGTGCTGGCGTTCGCCTGGGGGATTGAGAAGGTCTTCTTGCTCAGTCTGCCGGACGTGCCGGCCGGCGTCCAGATGGGACCATTCGACGAGTTCCACGGCCTGATTTCGCGTAATCTTGAACCGAAGCTTTCTTACGTGGCATATGCCAACATGACCGCCCAGTTGGAGGGAGCGCGTTTCGAGAAGGCGCTCTCGATGCCGAGGTCCAGCCAATACGGATATGTCTTCGACCGCCAAGGAAAGAAGGTGACCGTACTGTGGGACACGGAAGCGGCGAGCTTCGCAAGTCTGCTTGTAGGCGAGCCCTCGGTTGAGGTTGTTGACATGTGCGGCAACGCCCAGCGGCGAGGCGCCGCCGACGGCGTTGCACAACTCCTGGTCATATCGCCGGACCCCACTTTTGTTGTCGGCGGAAAACAAATCGAGGCGGTCAAGCCTTCATTGCCAAGCCGGTGAACATAAGAGTCGAAGCCGCGCACCGAGCGAAAATGGCGTCCCTGGCCGCCGCCCGTCCGGTATCATGCAGGAATATCCGCACGCCTGCCTGAGTTGAGTTGACGGGTTGAAGTAGGTGATCCCGAAGCGCGGCGAGGGTGGGAAGACTACAGGCGAAGAAACAAGCATATCTGTTCCCGGTCGGCGCGTTTCGGAACGGTTTGCGGCAGGAGGCACTCTAGCATGACCAGGATTGTGACATGACACAGGCAGAGCGGCTCGCCCGATTTCTCGTAAGGATTTCCTACGAGGATTTGTCCGAGCACGCGCGCGAGCAGATCAAGATTCGAGTCTTGGACGGCCTCGGATGCGCGATAGGGGCCCTTGCAGGTCCGCCAATTCGGATCCTGCGGGCTCACCTAGCCGATTTCGGCGGCGCGGAGCGGTGCTCTCTTATTGGCGGCGGGCGCAGTGCGCCTGATCGCGCGGCGATGTATAACAGCGCGCTGGTGCGCTACCTCGACTTTAGCGACAGCTATCTCGCGAAGGGCGAGACGTGCCATCCCAGCGACAACATCGGGCCGGTGCTGGCCGCCGCGGAGTATGCGCAACGCAGCGGACGCAATTTCATGACGGCACTCGCTGCGGCTTACCAAGTGCAATGCCGCCTGAGCGACGTGGCGCCCGTGCGGGCCAAAGGGTTCGATCACACGACGCAGGGATCCTACGCGGTCGCCGCGGGTGTGACGAAGGCGTTAGGGTTGGACGAGATGCGCACCGCCCACGCGCTCGCGATCTGCGGGACGGCATTTAACGCCCTGCGCGTCACGCGGACCGGCGCATTGTCCAACTGGAAGGGCTTGGCCTACCCCAACATGGCGTCTGGTTGCACGCAGGCCGCGTTTCTGGCCATGCGAGGCATCACCGGACCTCTCGAGGTGTTTGAGGGCAACAAAGGTTTCATGGACGCCATTGCGGGGCGTTTCGAGATCGATTGGGCTGCGGAAAACCTCGAACGCGTCACGCAGACCATCCTGAAGAAGTACAACGCGGAGGTCCACTCCCAGTCCGCCCTCGAAGGCATTCTGGAGCTCAAGGCGGAAGGCGCGTTTCGCCCCGAAGACGTGGCGCGCATCGAACTGGAAACTTTCGACGTAGCTTACAACATCATCGGCGGCGGCGAGGAAGGCGGCAAGACGACGATCCATACCAAAGAGGAGGCTGACCACAGCCTCCCCTACATGCTCGCCGTCGCGGTTCTTGATGGGCAGGTGATGCCCGAACAGTATCTGCCCGAGCGAATCGCGCGGCTCGACGTGCAGACCCTGTTGCGGAAAGTCACGGTTCGTCCCGCGGAAGAATTCAGCCGGCGCTTTCCGGAGGAAATGCCATGCCGCGTGACCGTTGTTCTCGAGGATGGGCGGAAGCTGGTCAAGGAAAAGCACGACTATGAAGGGTTCCGCACGCGCCCCATGCGTTGGGAAACGGTGGTCGGGAAGTTTGAGCGGCTCAGCGCGCCGTATGCGGACGCCACGCTCCGTGGCCGGATCGTGGATGCCGTTGCTCGTTTGGAGGCCATCCGAACGGCGGACCTCATGGCGCTGCTGGGCGAAGTTCGCGCGCCGGACCTTTCCGCAGGACAGGCGGCTGCGCGGCATTGAACGGAATTGCACTGGAGGATTCAACGATGGCAAAGGCTCAGGAACGTAACGAACAGCGGGCATTCGCATTCTTGAAAGTGAACGATCGTCCCCCGAAGCCGCGCACGCGCGGCGTGACGGAGATTCGCGGTCCTTATTACACGCCCATGGGCAAGCACTACCTGGAGGACGTGCTCGGGACGATGGGCGCTTACGTGGACGCGCTGAAGTTCGCGGGCGGTTCCTTCAGCCTGATGCCCCGGTCGGCAGTGCGGGATATCATCGAGATCTGTCACCGCCATGACGTGCTGGTCTCGACGGGCGGATTCATCGAATACGTGTTGACGCAGGGGCGCGAGGCCGTGCACCGCTATATTCGGGAGTGCAAAGACCTGAACTTCGACATCATCGAGGTGTCGAGCGGTTTCATCACGATTCCCACGGACGACTGGCTCCGGCTGATCGATCACGTGCAGAAGGCGGGACTCAAGGCCAAGCCCGAGGTCGGCATTCAATTCGGCGCGGGCGGTGCCACGTCGGTGGCGGAGTTGGAGGCCGAGGGGACTCGAGACCCCGAAGGCGCCATCGCTCAGGCGAAGCGGTTCCTCGATGCCGGCGCATACATGATCATGATCGAGTCGGAAGGGATTACCGAAAACGTGAAGACGTGGCGCACGGACGTGCCGCCGAAAATCGTCAACGCGCTCGGACTCGATCACATCATGTTTGAGGCAGCCGACCCGGAAGTTTTCGCGTGGTACATCAAGAACTACGGTCCCGAAGTGAACCTCTTCGTCGACCACAGCCAGATCGTGCAGCTCGAATGCCTGCGTTCAGGCATATGGGGGACCAAGGACCTCTGGGGCCGCATCGTGACTTACAAGGAATGACAGCCTCCGCTTTACGAAAGACAGGTCTTGCTCTTGTGTCGCGCTGTTACCGGATGGCACCGGCCAACCTGGAATTCGCTCTCTTGACGGCAGTCTTGGTTCATGTTATTCTCGCAATGTAGTAGGTGGTTCGTTTCTTGCGGTGACGAAAGGTAGCCACTCTTTCTCCGTAATGCGGCGGGGGTCAAACTTCTGGAGGGCAGCGCTCATGTTGAACCGTCTATGTTGGGTTATGTCAATTGTGGCAATTGCGTGCCTGAGTTTTTCGGCAGCGGCCGACAATCCGGATTCCCTACTTTGGAGCACGTTCCTCGGCGGAGAACACGAGGAAATCAACCAGGACATCGTTACGGACAGCAATGGCGATGTTTATGTGTGCGGGACGACACAGTCACAGGATTTCCCGGCAACCCCAGGAGCTTTCGACACCACGTATAACGGGGGCACTACGAATATGTACGGGGGAGACGTATGGGTGGCAAAGTTCGACGGTGAGACGGGCGCGCTCGTCTGGGCTACCTACATCGGGGGCCCGGACGACGAGGAGCCGGACGGTCTTCAGGTCAACGCTTCTGGCGAGGTTATCGTATATGGCTGCACCGCGTCGCCAAACTTTCCCACGACGGCAGGCGCCTACTGCACCGTACACCATGGCGGTTACGACCTTTTTCTTCTCAAACTTAGCGCGAACGGCGATTCGTTGATCTTTTCCACGTTCCTCGGCGGCAGCGATTATGACGACTCCTGGGAGGAGAACTCTCCGGCCTTGGACGCCGCAGGCAACATTTATGTGACGGGGATCACGCGGTCCGACGATTTCCCGACCACGCCGGGCGCCTACGACACCACTTTTAACGGCAATAGTGACGCCTTCGTCACGAAGTTCGCGCCCGACGGCAGCGCCGTTCTCTACTCGACCTACCTGGGCGGGGACGGCTTAGATCAAGGTCAGGACATCAAGGTGAATTCCGCCGGCGAGGCGTACGTGACCGGCGTCGCCGGGTCGTCTACTTTCCCGGTAACGGTGGGCGCCCACCAAACGGTTTTCGGCGGGGGGATTCGCGATGCCTTCGTCGCCAAATTGAATGCGGCGGGTTCCGATCTTGTCTACTCAACGTACATTGGCGGGTCCGGCAATGACCGGGCTACGGGTATTGTGTTGCATGCCTCGGGCGATGTCTTTGTGTGTGGCGATACGGATAGCTTGGACTATCCCGTTACGCCGGGGGCATACTGTGTCACGAGTACCGGGGCGGCTTGCTTCGTCTCACGGCTCAGCGCGGATGGTTCGGAATTGGTGGCATCGACACAATTCTGGGGCGGCTGGGTGGCGGGCTTGGAACGAGATGCAGACGGCAGCGTCTGGGTGGCGGGGTATACCGGCGCGACCGATCTGCCCACCACCCCGACGGCCTATAGCAGTTCCAACAGAGGCGGAAATGACAGTTTCGTCGCCCAGTTCAGCGATACGCTCGGCAATATATTGTATTGCTCTTACATCGGCGGAACGAATGATGAGGAGGATACGCGCGTTGCCACGGACTCAATGGGACGGATCTTCCTGGGAGGATGGACGTTTTCTCCCGATTTCCCGCTGACGCCCGGCGCGGCGGACGACACGTGGGGTGTGGACAGGGGCGAGTCATTTGTCCTAAAGATCAATCCGACCACCATCAAGGTTCATTACCTGACGCTCTTCGATTCGGAAATGGATCCGTTGTATGCGTCATTTGGCCAGGACTACCTTAACGCCGACCTCGACGCGGACGGTCTGCCAGACCGCTTCCAGGCCGGGCTTGTGGCGTGGGTGCTGAGCGTGGGGTCGCATGCATACTGGCCGCTGGTCGACGACCTTTACAAGCAGGCAATCGCCACCCTTCGAACGGAGCCCAATTACGCCACCGAGTTGCAGCCTTACGAACACATCCTGGGCGCGCTCCTGACGACGAGCGTGGACATGGTGGCCGAGCTTAGAACCAGACTCTCATTGACCGGCTCCTACAGCGTTTTTACCATCACAAAGCTAATAGACGAGCCGTTCTCGGCGCAGGGGGACATCGATGGCGATGGGACCACTAACTTGGAAGAGTATCAGAACATACTCGACCAAGGTTACTCTCCGGAGGAGTCGCTCGAGAACTTTCTGGAGGCGGCCAATGATCCGTTTAGGGATGGGAGAGCCGTTCCTGCGGTATTCCCGCGCGGCCTTCTCGTACTGGCGGGCGCCATGGTTTTGTTCGGCCTGGCGTACCTTCGACTGAGACGCACGTACTAGCGCATTTTCGCAATTTATGCCTACGATCCGGGCCGGTTATGAAGCGTTGTGAAAATGCGCTCATCACAAAGACGTAGGCGTAAAAAACAAGAACGCTCTAGGGGTGAGTTCCGGGGACGCCATGCTTGTTTTGTCCTCCTCGGGCCCTTGTTGCCTGGTTTGCGTTTCCGCGCCTCCGCGTTGGGAATGTCACACACAGCTTGACACAATCACGCACCAGCCCTACACTCACAAGCATCATGTGCTCAGCAACTGGATCTCGGCCAACCGAGAGCGGCCGAAATAGATGGCTGTAACCTGTTTCCCCCGTTCTTCACGAGAAAATGACACTCGTTGCGGTGAGGATATGAGCAAGACCGTATTGCAGCCCACGGAATTGCGCGCCTTGTTGCTGGCATTCAAGGAGCAACACGCCGGGGAGTACCATCCACGCGCTCTGGGCTACTTCGGCTCCTATGCACGCAACGAAGCGGACGACGAAAGCGATGTCGATACCGTCTTCGATACCGACGCGCCCAATCTGTTCAAGACCGCCATGATGAAACAGGACCTCGATGCATGGCTCGGGCGGCCCGTCGATGTACTGCAACTGCGCGGACTGGCCAATCTTCGGTTGAAGGCGCGCATCGAGAAAGAGGCAGTATGTGTCTGACCCCGATGTGTTGATCGAGCGACTGACAGGAGTTCTGAAGGCATTGGAAAGCATCCCGAGGAGATTCGCTGGAATCGAAAGACCGTCTGATTTCACCGCAACCGACGCCCGGATAGATCGCATGGATGCCATTTGCATGATCTTGATTGCCGCCGGTGAGGAACTCGAAGAGATCGACAGTAGGACAGAGGGCAAGCTGCTCAGACGCTAGCCGCCTGAGTTTGGGACAGATCCGAACGCAAAGGCGCAGAGACCGTAGAGACGCTCGTTTCTTTGTGTTCTTTGCGGCTCCGTGTGAGTCCCTTTCGTCATTCAAGACCGCCGAAGCGTCCTCACATCTCCCGGATTTCGTGCGGAATAGGTGGGTGTCCCGTATCTATGCGTGTCTACCGTTCCCTATTTGCTGCGGGGACGTTCTGCGGAGGCAAGGTTCTCCGCATACCATCGGAACAAATCCGAATTGCTGAGGATGCCAATGAGGCGGCCATCCTTCTCGACGGGCATGCGGCGAACGCCGGCCATGCGCATCATCTTCAAGCAATGGCCTATCGCGAGTTCCGGCGCCACTGTAATGGCGGGCTTGGTCATCACGTCCTTTACGAGCAACGGTTCCATGCCCGGCATGTCGGAGGACAACGCTACGACGACGTCCTTTCGGGTAAGGATGCCGAACGCGTCGTTCGCGTTCGCCTTCTCCACGACAAGGCTTGATACGTGAAGCTTGTGCATCAGTCGTGCGGCATCGACGAGCGGGATTGCCTCTGAAACCGTTTGCACGCCCTTATGCATCAAGTCGCCCGCGCATAACCCTTTAATGTTCATGGTTTCCGATCCCTTCTTGGTTGCTGATCGCGGCGGCCGCTACGGATGGAAAGCCACCTGCTCCTTTTCAGTGTCCAACACGAACTCACCCGGGGTGAGTATGTCATCCCGCACGTCGAGCCTCCGGCCCGATATGAATATCGTGGCGCCTTCGTAGACAGCCTTGTGCACTCTGACGGCAGCGGAGGCCGTAGCCAGTCTCTTCCAGCACTCTGCGATGTTCTGGCGTGTAGATTCGATTTCGCGCCGGTAACGGACCCATCTGGCGAGGGCCTGCCTTTCCGGGGGCAGGAGTTTTCCCGCCTGGGCCTTCTCAATCAAGCCCGCCAATGTCTTTGCTATCTTCCGCCGGTTCCGTTTGTAAAGCTCACAATCATGTTCCATCCGCGCCAGTCTCGCACGGGTTACAGAGTCCACCCCGACATCCACGACAGTATGCGACGATCCGCCTCGTGAGCCCAATTCGTTGGCCTCGACGCCTTTCGCGGCGCGCACGGTCCCGCCGATTATGTAGCCCTTGCCTTGCGTGGCAATCACGCGGCCGTCCGCCGTGACCTGACTGTTAAGAATGCCGTTGCGCACTTCAACATCGCCGCCGGCGTACACATGGGCGTTCTCAATGAACTGAGCCGCGAGCGAGCCCCCGCAGGCGACACGGCTCTGCTCACCGCCAACGATGGCGCCTTCTGCCGCGAGATTGGCATCTGTCTTGATGACGGAAGGCTCAACGCCGCCGCCAATCATCAAATCGCCCGTGGCATGCACGTGAAACCCCGCGCGCACCCATCCCTGGATTACGAGCGCCCCCTTCATTTCGAGATTGCCCGTATGGAGATCCACGTCGCCTGGAACGGTGTACTTCTCAATCACGCCCACCTTTCCGGGCCCGATCACCACCGCTGCGCCATCGCTTGCCGCACGACATTCGAGGCCGTCTTCACTCAAGACGGCCGCGGTGGCTGCGGCCAGCAAGACATCCTTGCCGGGTTTGGGGAGAATCGTCCTGCCATACACATCGCGGCCCGGTTCGCCCGGTGTGGCTGGAATCTTGCGCGCGAGGAGGTCTCCCTTGTTAACGCTTTGCAGGAAGCCCCGCTCATGGTAGTCGATGCGATCCCCGTCTTTCGTGATACTCCCAGCCAATGGTCCCCGCCCGAAATAGAACTCGATGCGCGCGTCCTTACCCGGTTCGGGCACCGTTCCTTTGGCTACGACGACGTCCTGGACTGGCTCTGCGAGCGCGCGTGCTTGCGCCAAGGCTGTGGCTATGGCGTCGGAGCAAATGCCGTGCACCACTTTGCTCGCCTCAAGCCAGCGCATGACATCCGCCAGTTCAGGTGCAGCTTCTGCACCGGCGGCAGCAGGCACGGTGAGTCGTGCCTCCATGCAGTCCTTCGACACGTCAACACGCATTTGCAAGGTCAGTACCCCATCCACATGCTTGCAGTCCGAAAATCATGGACAGCCACCTAGCTCTCCGACGCCTATCTCGCGTTCCTTGGCCTCCCTACCGGCACCACACTCTGCCGCTGGCCCAGGAGCTTCTCCGGTTCACTCAAAAAGGTGTCCGCGGCTATGGGCCGTCCCGTATGTGTATTCAGTCGCATGCGTGCAATTGCCGAGGCAATCTCCACCCCGTCAACCATACCCTCTATCTCAAGCTGCCTGCAACAAGCTCCCGCCACATCTCCTATCTACCATAACACAGATTCACACAAAGCCGCCAAGAATACCAAGAAACTATCCAACGCTGAGCTAAGCCAGCACCAGTCACGTCTCAGAAAACGCGACCTCTGTGATCTTTGCGGCTCCGTGTGATGCTCTTCTGCAATCAAGTCTGCCAGCAGCGAAATGGAAGCCAGGAGGTGCGAAATCATTCCGCACCAACATGCGCAGAGACTCATTTCGTCTTGGCTTGAGGAAAACGACAAGGCTTGCGCGGTTTCTTTGGAGATGTGCACCAGGGATTGGGACACGGAAAAAGGTCTGCGCCGCCCCACGCCCAAAGGCCGTCAACTGCCCGGACGTTTCTTCGAAGTTGCCCCGCAACCGATACCCCAAACCCGATGCCCGGCACCCGAAGCTACAATTCGTCCTGCATGACTTGGATTTCTTTGCTGATGCGTTCGGAGTTCTCCCAGCGGCGGTCCTTCCAGAAACTCAAGGCGCTCTTGGCTTCTTCTGACATGTTGCGCAGATTCACCACGGTGGGAGACACGAAAATCAGCAGGTGCGAGTTTATCGACTGGGTGTTTCGGCCTCGAAAGGGGATGCCGAGGATCGGTATCGAGCCAAGGACAGGCACGCGGCGCTCGGTCTGCTGAACGTTGCGGCTGGACAGGCCGCCGATGACAAGTGTCTGTCCGTTCGGGACCAACACGACACCGGTCTGAGAGCGTGAGGCAAACACGGGCAGATCGACGCCGCGCACATCGCGGTTGATGATGCGCTCGCTCACGGCCAGTTGGTTGATGTTGATCTGAATCGAATCGTCCGACAGTATGAGCGGCTGCAACTTGAGGTTCACGCCGACGTCCTGCCAGGTCACGACCAGATTGCCGGTGCCAAGGGCCGTGTAGGACACGCTCTGATACGGTGTCTGCTCGCCCATGTGGATCTCGGCGATGCCGTTGTCGATCACTAGCAGTTCGGGTTTCGAGATGAGGTCGCCGTCGGATTTCTGCTCGATTCCGCGGAAGATGCCGTCGATTGTGCCGAACCCCGACTGGATAATACTCATAACCATGCCGGCCCCGGATTGGGTCTGGATGTTATTTGCGGGATTTTTGTCGGCATCGGGCCGGAGCGGGTTAGGCAAGTTCTGTATTGTGGGCGGCGTGGTCTGCTTGGGGAACAACGAAGTGTCCGGCGCAGGCAGTGTAACGCTGAACGAGGGATTCAGGGGGTTGAAGGTTCGAGTCTGAATCTGCTCGACGGCGCCCGAGGTGGATCTGCCGCGCGCTACACGTGTGTATTGAAGGTTAGCACCGATGTCGCGCAAACCGACCTCGTTGGTTTCACTGATCCAGACGCGGATCTGGACCTGGTTGATAGGCGTCAACGCGGGCGGCGCGGTTTGGCCTGCCGGCGGCGGCGGCGGAGGAGGAACGGGCGACGGCGCAGGCGCCGCAGGCAGCGGCGGCGCCGCCGGTGGCGGGGGCGCCGAGGGCGCCGGAGGGGGCACTACGGGAACCTGACAGAGGACGACGGGCGCATACAGCGCTACCGCGAGGAGGATAAGGTAACTATTGCGTCGCATCATTTGCCTCCTCCCGAGTTCGGCTGGACGGCCGTTGCCCCAGGCTCACCTCTAATCTTGTCATCCGCGCTCTTCGATCCGTCTTTGATCTCTTGAACCACTCCTCTTGGCGAAGGTTCCTTGTCGCCCTCAGCCGCGGTGCCGCTCATGCTGATGTCGCCGCCGACGGTATACGCGGGCCGCCACAGCTCGGCCTTGATGAGAAACACGAGTTCGCGCCGGCCCTCGGAATTGGTCCGATTGCCGAGGGAAGATGAGACCGGGTTCTCAGGCATACCCGCGGGAAGCATGTTGTCCACAAGGCCCCTGACGGCGTTCTCGCCCTGCAACAGCCACGGCAGGGTGGAAAGTTTCCTGTCCTTGGTGTTCCGGTACAACCCGCCCAAGAGCAGCACTTGGCCGTGACGGACCCACACCGAAGTCGCCACACTGCGCGAGAAGAACTCCGGGACTTTGATCGCATTGCTCACGCTGCCGAAAATGCCGCCTGAAGGAACCTTGTCGTCGAGCGCAATGACGATTTGCTGGCCCTCTTCATTGACGGCAGCCGAGACAAGGAGTTGGATATAGGTGTCATTGGAGGTGTTAGGATTGCCGTCGTCATCGATGATGGCGGGTGCCTGCACCGTCAACGAAACGCCCGTATCCCTGAAGGCCGTCGTCTGGACGGCCGTGGCGCCGACAACGACCGTATTCTCGTAAGGTATCCTCTGCGTGGTCTGGATCTGCGTCGGGATGGGCGATCCCACCGTGACCATCGCCTTGGGCTGGGACAGAATGAAGGCCCGGTTCTCGTCCACGAGAGCCTGCAAAACCGCCTCGAGGCCGTATTCTCCGATTCGCATCTGATCGAGAAACACGGTAATGGCGGAGGCGGTGTTCGTTGGGAATGTTATGTCCGCGGTGCGAATCGCGCCGTCGCCCGAAGTCACTCTGCCGAACGTGTAGTACTTCTTGCGCTGCAACAGGTATGCGCTCAGCCCGGTCTCCATGCCCTTCGTGGTCTGGAACTCGACGATCTTCACCGAAACGTTGACTTGCTTGACCTCCTGCGGATTCGGCGCCGGCGGTGGAGGCGGCGGAGCCGCGGGCGCAGGTGCAGGTGCAGGCGCAGGCGCCTGGGCAAAGGCGCACATGCCCGCCACGAGCAGCGTCAGACCCAAGACAAACATGACTCTTGTCATAGCAACCTCACCGCTGGAACGTCGCCACACATTCGTATCGATTGACGTTTTCGATGTTGTCGAAATTGCTGAACCGCACACTGAACGCGCGGATCTCGCCCGGGTTGATCGAGCCGATGTTGACTGTCGTCGTGTCGAGAACCGTGTTGCCGAACGCATAGATGGTCACGTCGACCTGGACGCCATACAGGACGCTGTCGCTCCGATTCACGACCTGCCCCGTAACCGAATAGAAACGGGCCTGGCGCGTGAACAGGTCTTCGCCGCTCTGGAACGATGCGGTGTTAATGACCACGAGCGGCTGCGCTTCCGCCTGGCGGTGCTGTATTTCAGCGGGCGTCAGAACGATGTACTGCCCGCCGGGCAGCATCTCGACGCGTTGGCGGATGATCTCATTATTGGCTTGGTCCGGATGCTTGTCGACGACGTTCTTGTAAATCGCGGCCGCCTTGTCGTAGTCGCCGCGCTTCCAGAGGAGATCCGCCAGGGCCAGTTGGCTGCCGATGTTGTCCGGCGACTTGTTGAGCTCGCCCGTTAACGTACGGATGTTCTCATCCAGTTTCTCCACGGTGAGGAATCGCTGGCTGTACTCCGTGGTAAGCCGCTGAATGTAGTCGTTGCATTCCTGTGCGTAGCGTCCATTTGGGGCCAGGTGCAGGTACTCTTTGAACAGGTCGATGGCATCGCGATAGCCGCCGATCTTGTAGTACGCCCGGGCAAGCCAGTAACGGGCTTCATAGGCCGCCTCGGAATCGGGATACTTCGAGATGGTGCTCAGGAGTTTCGGGATCACTGCCGACGTGTCGCCGGCGTCCACGAGCTCGCTGGCCTCTTCCACCTCCATGGCCGCCGCCCGATCATCGCCGACCCGGCCCGTGTTGAGCGGGGGTACCGGCGACGTTTTCAGTTTGGGTTCCGGCTGGTTCGTCGAAGTCGTGGCACATCCTGCCGAGACAAGAATCACGGCCACGCATACCGCCCAAACGAAACCTCTCAAGATGACATTCAGAGACACTCTATTCTCCACCCGTGGTTCCCTTTTCGTCGTGGGCGGCGTGACTCCCGCACGCCGCCCTCCGACGAACTATCCTACTTAATCTTGCCTTTGGATTCCACCTTTTCTTTGACCTTGTCCTTGTCTTTCACCTTGTCAAGGACAAGGGGGGTGATATCCTCGGACGGGATGCTTGGTTCGAGGCTGCCCAGGTAGGCCTGCGCCGCGATGAAGTCGTAGCCGCTCTCTTTGCCCACTTCAGAGATGGCGTGAACGGCCCGGTCACTCGCCTCGCTCAGAAGAATCCAGTACTTGCCCGTGCCGGGCTCGAGCTTGTTCTTCTTGACCTGTTCGTACTCCGGGGTCGCCTTGATGACCGACTCGTAATCCACCTTCGCCGGCTTCTCAAAACCTGCGGCCGTCCCGTAGTACACCTTTCGGGCGTTTTGTTTTTCGGGGGGAATAGAGTAAGTGGCGGCGGACGCACTTATGGCGAACAGTGCAACCGCGCAAGAAACACTGATCATGTAGCCACTGAACCTCATGACGTGTAACCTCCGTCTTCTCGAGGCGCTTTCAAGTTCACTATGGGCGCCCGGGATTGGTTGGCCCACTATCACTTGGCATTCATGTGGATTATACGAAATCTCGGCAGGAATGTCAAGCAATAAGCGGGATAAGCTGCTGCTTGGCCGCCGTAGGATAGACTGCTTCCTCGCCAGGTCGAACGTAACTAGGGTTTGTTGTACACCCTATTAGGGTGGGGACTCGTGAACGAATCTCAGGCTGAAACCTTTACAACGGAGCTCCTTACAATTACGGCAGCCCCGGCGAGAGTCTTGATTCCACGGCTGCTGTCCACAACTTATTCAACTTTTGCGTAACATTGTGCAAGCGAATGGCTTAGCACGTTTAAGAAAGTTCTGAAACAGACTTTCTTACCACCTATGATCCCCTTCCTGATCTTAAAGTTCCCTCCCCGGGTGCCTCCGTCCGCGCTTCGGCCTGGATTGAGGAGATGACAGGAGACATGCCGCCGGGATTGGTCATCGGGAAGATTCGGCGCGCTGGCGCTATCGCCCCGCTGGGGCTGAACGGAGCGGTAATCTCTTTCCCCGGGTTCCCTGTCGGTCGCGCCTGGACCAGACGGAGGCGCGCCGTTGGTCACCCGGGGCTACAGTCTTCACGTCCCTGCCGGGACTTTCCAAACCGCTGAAACCGGGTCAGGACGGATGTAAACTTGAGTCTTCACGTCCTTGCAGGGACTTGCCAAGCCGCGTGCCATTCTGTGCGTCTCATGAGCCCCTCCGGTTCGGCGGCGGCTGTCAACTAATATCGTTCCGGGGCGTTCAGAACCCAGAGAACCCAGCATTCCGGAGCGGCCATAAACGAACATTGTAGTTCAACCGCCGCGTCGCGCAACGCAAGCGTCGTGCGGGGCGGCTGCTTGCAAAGCGCGCTGAAAGACCCTATAGTCTATCTCTGCATTCAAACGGAGGAGTACATGAAAAAGCAATTCGTCAGCATGCTGCAAGAGGGCGACGTGGTCAATGACTACTTTCTTGCCGCACGCAAGGACCTGCGTGAACAGACCAATGGAGGCAAGTTCCTGGGGATGGTCTTCAAGGATCGGACGGGCGAGATCGGAGGCATTCTGTGGAACAACGCGTTGGCAATCTCGCGGCTTTTCGAGGTCGGAGACGTTGTGAACGTCCGGGGCACTGTGACGAGCTATCAGGATCGGCTGCAAATCCGCGTCGACCAGGTGCTGCCGCTCAAGGAGACGGAGTACGGTCGCGAGGAATTGGTCGTCATGGCCGAGAATAGCGCGGAGAGCCTCTCGCAACTTCGCGACATCCTCGTCATGGTAAAGAATGAGCCGCTGGCCGCACTTATCAAGTCGTTTCTCGATGATGGGGCTTTCGTGGCGCGTTTCCTGGAGGCGTCGGCGGGCAAACGCTGGCATCATGCCTATCGCGGAGGTCTCGTCCGGCACTGCTACGAGATGGCGCGGATTGTGCTCTGCATTTGCGAGCTGTTTCCGAACGTGGACCGCGACTTGCTGCTGACGGGCGTTTTCCTGCATGACATCGGCAAGCTGGACGAGATGAGCCAGGACCTGCTTGTGGATTACACGACGGCGGGGAAACTGATCGGCCACCTCGAGATCGGCGCGGAAATGGTGCGAAAGAAGATCGAGGCCATTCCCGGGTTTCCTGAGACGTTGCGGCTGCACCTGTTGCACTGCATCCTGTCGCATCACGGCGAGCTTGTGAACGGTTCGCCCGTGGTGCCAAAGACGCTCGAGGCGATACTGCTTTATCATTGCGACAACCTCGATGCGCAGGCGGACGCGATCACGCGCGTCATCAAAGAGGCGAGAGAGAAGCGGCAGGAATGGTCTGAATACCAGCAGCTCATAGATCGGCAGATCTGGGCCAAATGATTGCGGATTGCGGATTGCAGATTGCGGATTTTGAAGTCTGGAGCGTGGGTTGTGACGTTCAGGGTGCGGTTCGACGATCGCGCATGTTGGTTGTGAGGGATCTGGTCTGACCCTTGCGATAATGAATCCGCAATCTACAATCCGCAATTGGAGTGAAACGCAGTGACATTGATTCTGTTTGATATCGATGGGACGTTGACCGCGACCAATGCGGCCGATGCGAAGTGCTATTCGGCTGCGTTCGAGAAGACGTTCGGACTGCCGTTGCCGACGACGGATTGGGACGTGTACGAGCATTGCACGGATTTCGCGATTGCCCGTGAAGTGCTGGTTTCGTCGCGGGGCGAGGCGCCTTCGGCGGAGGAATGCAAGGCGTTCGAGCGGGCGTTTGTAATGGAGCTTGAAAAGGAATACGCGGTGAATCCCGGCGGCTTCGAGGAGATTCCGGGCGCGAAAGCCATTCTGAAGGTCATTGCTGCGCGGGACGACATGCGAGCGGCAATCGCTACAGGGGGCATGCGGTCGTCCGCGTGCTATAAGCTGTCGCGCATCGGAGTGGACGCGACGGCGATGCCGGCGGGTTTCGCGAACGACGCGGTTAGCCGCGAAGACATCGTCCGGTGTGCCGCTGCACGTGCCGACGGACATCAGTCAGCCGGAGACCGGGCGTTGGATCTGGTCTACGTCGGGGACGGCCCTTGGGACGTGAAGACATCAGCACGGATGAACATGCGCTTCATAGGGATCACGGGCGGTGGCTCGGCGGATCGGCTCCGTGCGCTCGGCGCAGGTGTTTTTCTGAAGGACTATCGCGATCAGGAGGCGTTCTGGCACGCGGTTCGCACCGCGTCGGCGCCAAGGAAGCTTCACAGCCTGTAGGGTGGGTGCAGCGAAGCGGAACCCACCGCTGAGAGGCGGGCGGTCTGAGGAAGAAGGTTGACAGAGGAAGCATCTCATGAGTCGGATCTTGCAGGGCACGGTTTGTGTTGCATTCGCGTTTGCGCTGGCGGCGTGCAACCCGGCGCCTCAAAAGAATGAGGATATTTCGCCACCCCCTGAGAAGGGCGCGCCAGCCGAAGCGCCCCTGGCGCTAAAGACGATCGACTTAGGGGACATCGAGGCATCGCTCCGCCTTGAAGCGAAGGTTGGGGTTGTATCGAGTGGCCCGTCCGTCAAGGTGGACGAAATGCTGGACTTTCGGCAGAAGCTGTTGATGACGACCGTGGACGTTGCGCCTCCCGCGCCCAAGGAATTCCGGGTGACTCTCACGTTGACATCCAGTTCGGCTTTCAAGGAGGCGCCTGTGGCGGTCCGGGCGAAGGTCTTCCGCGACGAAGCCGAGATAGGCTCCTTTGCCGTGGTGCTGGGAGCGGATACGATGAAGAAGCCATTCGAGCACAGCGTTGACGTGCTGGCCGGGCTTTCCTCCGCGCCGAATACGATGCTCGTGCATGCGGAAGCCAAGGTGATCTTGTTGCCGGCAGGCATGGATCCGGCTACAGTGGACCTGAAGGCGACGAAGGAAACGCCGGACACGACCGGTTCGCTGCTAAGCAACCCGATGCGGATAAACTTTGGCGGCGTGGGGTAGAAGGATGAACGTTGTCTGCATTGGCGCGCACCCGGACGACGCGGAGGTTTTCACGGGCGGGACGTGCGTGAAATGGGTGCGGCAGGGGCATAAGGTGTTGCTGGTTTCAATGACCAACGGCGACGTGGGTCATCATGAGATGGCCGGAGGGCCCCTGGCGAAACGCCGGGCGGCGGAGGCCCGGCTTTCGGCTGAGCGAGCGGGCGCGATGGATCTCGTCCTGGACTACCACGATGGCGAACTGGAACCGACGCTGCCGGTGCGAAAACGCGTCGTTGAGATTATTCGTGAATTCCGCGCGGACATCGTCCTTACGCATCGGCCGAATGATTACCATCCCGATCATCGGAACACGTCGGCCGTGGTTCAAGACGCAGCGTTTATGGTAACCGTGCCGCATTTTTGTCCGGCGGCGCCCGCCCTGACCCGCAATCCTGTGTTCGTGTATACGATGGATTCGTTTACGAAACCGACGCCGTTTCATCCGGACGTGGCCGTGGATGTGACGGACGTCATGGACGTCAAGTGGTCCATGCTTGATGCGATGGAATCGCAGATGTACGAATGGCTGCCTTGGCTGGAGGGCACGCTGGGCGAGGTGCCGCGGGATAAGGTCGGGCGGAGGAAATGGCTCGAGAAGAATTGGCGCCCGTACTTCGATGAGCCCGCAAAGACCGCGCGGGCGCTTCTCGAGAAGTTCTATGGCAGGAAAACCGCGTCGAAGATCCGTTACGCGGAGCTGTTTGAGATTTGCGAGTACGGACATCAACCTTCCGTGGAAGAGATCAGGCGGTTGTTTCCATTCTTTCCGAAAAAGCGGCTGTAGGGATGTATTGCCTCGTGGGGCGCAAAGGAGGGTTCTGCGAATGTGTTGGCACGTTATCGCATCTGTTCTCGTGATGGTAACGCAGACCGCTGGGTACGGCCCGGAAGCGCCCGTCTCGACAATCGAGACGGATGGCGTGGCGGTGGTCGACGCCGTCCCGACGTACGTCGAGTTTTGGCTGCAAGCGCGTTGTCAGGGCAATACGATTGCGGAAGCGACAGAGGCCGCCCTCCGTTTCGAGCCGGCGGTGCGGAAGGTCCTGAAGGACGCCGAGCTGAACACAACGGCGTTGTCGTTCACCGGAGTTGCCGTACCAAACGTCCAGCGGAAGGAGGCGCACATTTCCGCGCGCGTGCGCCTCAGTGCGAGCACGTACATGTCCGCTGAAGAAGGCCCCCGCCTGTTTGCCTTGCTCTGCGACAAGATGACAGGTCTTGCGGGGGCGCTTTCATGCACCATCGAAGGCCCGGAGCTGGGCGTTGACGACAAGGAATCCATTGAGGCCGCGGCGATCGGCCGTGCTACGGAGAAGGCTTATGTGCCTGCGAAGGCAGCGGCGCAAGTCATGAACGGCCAGATCGTCGCCGTGGACACGGTCAGCGTTTACAGCCTCGTGTGGAATAAGGCGCCGGACGTCCTTGCGACGCAGCCGGACCTCAAGAAGCTTACCTGCACGGCGACAGTCAAGGTGACCTACGCGTTCAGTTCCGTTGGACCGTAACCGAGACAATGTGACGAGGGTGCCTTTGAGTCGGCTTATCCTCACTGTTGGCGCGCGAGATGGATTCCCATGGGCAGACGGAGAACGAAGCCGCGGTCGGGGATGTAGGTGAGGTCGCCGTCGTGATCGCGGGCGATATCGCGCGCGGCGGTCAGACCCAATCCGAGATGAGGGGAAGGCTTCGTCGTAAAGAACGGTTCAAACATGCGTTCGCGTTCGCCGTCGGGGATGATCGGGCCTGAATTCCAAACGACGATTTCCACGCCGTCGCCGACCTTGATCGCTTCCAGTCTTACACGCCGCGGCTCGATCTCTTCGACGGCTTCGGCGGCATTGGCGATCAGGTAGAGCAGAGCCATCTTCACCTTCGGAACGTCAACGACGATGGAAGGGACGCCGTCTTGGCAAGATATCTCGAGGGAGATCTGGCTTGTCCTGAGGTCATAGCGCCGGACCTCGACGACCTGCTCACACATGCGCGCGACATCAACCATGCCGACATTGGGCCTTTCTTTGCGCGCTATGGACGTGAGGGACGTTACAAGAGAGCTGCATTTTTGGGATGCCCCCGCGATCTGGCCGAGCATTCGCTGGGATTCGGCACTCACGCCTGCGGCCATGCCGAGTAGGTCCGTGTAAGCGATTATTGCGCCGAGGTAATTATTGATGTCATGCGTGACGCTGCTGACGCACGATCCTACTTGGCCGGCGCGGAAGACACGCATGATACGTTCGCGAATCTCGTCTGACTGAAGGTCCATGGCGGGCCCCCCTTGCTTTGCGACGCTATAAGTTTTCGACGACGGCTTTCGCGAATTCGCTGCACTTCACCTCCGTTGCGCCCGGGCTAAGCCGAGCGAAGTCGTAGGTGACCGTCTTCGACTTAAATGTCTTCACGAGTGCGGAGGTGACGGCTTCGGAAGCCTCTGTCCAACCGAGATGTTCAAACATCATGACCCCGGACAGGATCATGCTGCTCGGGTTGACCTTGTCGAGGTTTGCGTATTTGGGCGCCGTGCCGTGCGTGGCCTCAAACACGGCCGCGCCGGTCTCGTAGTTGATGTTGGCGCCGGGGGCAATGCCGATGCCGCCCACTTGGGCCGCCAGCGCGTCGCTCATGTAATCGCCGTTCAGGTTCATGGTCGCGACGACGTCGAACTCGAGGGGGCGCGTAAGGATCTGCTGCAGGAAAATGTCGGCAATGACGTCTTTCACGAGGATCTTGCCGCCGGGGTTTCCGCCGCAGTCGCTCCATGCCACGGCCTCGCCGGAGAATTCCTCCCGCACGAGATCATACCCCCATTTCCGAAACGCACCCTCGGTGTATTTCATGATGTTGCCTTTGTGGACGAGGGTGACGGATTTGCGATTGTGTTTGACGGCATGCCTGAGTGCGGCGCGGACGATCCGCTTGGTGGCGGTGAGACTGATGGGCTTGAAGCCGATGCCGGAATCGGGGCGGATGTCCCAACCGAACTCGCGCTTTGCGAACTCGAGGAACTTCTTTGCGTCCTCGGAGCCGGACTCGACCTCAAACCCCGCGTAAACGTCCTCGGTGTTCTCGCGGAAGATGGTCATGTTGACGTTTTGCGGGGCGACAACCGGGCTGGGGACGCCCTCAAAGTGCCGCACGGGCCGCACGCAGGCGAACAGGTCGAGGCGCTGGCGCAGGGCGACGTTGAGGCTGCGGAACCCGCCGCCCACAGGGGTTGTGAGAGGACCTTTAATGGCTACGCGGAACTCGCGGATGGCCTCGATCGTCTCGTCGGGCAGATACGAGCCGCACAGGTTGTCGGCCTTCTTTCCCGCGAAGACCTCCATCCACGCGATGCTTCGCTTGCTGCCGTAACAGTGCTTCACCGCCGCGTCGAATACCAGGTGCGACGCGCGCCAGATATCGGGTCCGATACCGTCGCCTTCGATGAAGGCGATGATAGGCCGATCGGGCGTTAGGAGAGTGCCGTCGGGCGCGGCTTGAATTGGGGCGCCGTGCGGTATCTGGATGTACTTATACTTACTCATTTCCATTTCAGGTTTTCGATTACGAGCACGCTTGCCTTGCGGGTGTGATCTTACAGCGCCACAAGGCGAGCGTCCTTCACGTGAGGCACCTTGCGGATCTTATCCATGATCTCTTCACCGATGGGCGCATCGAGGTTCAGCACGGTCAGGGCGCGGCCGCCTTGAACGTCGCGGCCCAGCATCAGGTTGGCGATATTCACGCCGGCCTCGCCGATAATGGTGCCGACGCGGCCGATGATGAGGGGTTTGTCCTCGTTCATGCAGACCAGCATCCAACCTTCCGGCTTTGCGTCCACGCGCATACCGTCGATGCTGCAGATCCGAGGGTCGTTCTTCCCAAACAAGGTCCCTGCAACGCGATGAGATTCCTTGTTCGTGGCAACGGTGACGCCAATCTCGAAGGCATAGTCCGCCGCGCGCGCCGAGCGGGTTTCCGTGCAGGTGATGCCGTAGCTCTCGAGGAGGCTGGGAGCGCTCACGATGTTGACGGTCTCGACGAGCGGCGAGAGGAAGCCCATCATGATTGAAGTCGTGATCGGATACGTGTCCGTGACGCCGAGGTCGCCGCAATAATCAATCTCGATCTTCTGGGGATGGCCAATCGGAAACTGGGATTGGAACCGGCCGATCCGTTCTGCCAAGTAGAGCACCGGCGAGAGGGCCTTCCGGGTTTCACCATCGAGGCTCGGCACGTTGACGGCGTTGACGATGGATCCCACGGTGAGATATTCGACCATCTGGCGGGCCACGTCAATCCCCACGTTGATCTGGGCCTCGTCCGTCGAAGCGGCGAGATGCGGGGTCATGATGATGTTGTCGATGCCGAGGAAAGGGTTGTTCTCGAAGGGCTCCGAGGTGTACACATCGAGTGCCGCGCCGGCGATGGTCTTGTTGCGCAGGGCTTCAGCCAGGTCTTGTTCGTTCACGATGCCGCCGCGGGCGCAGTTGATGACCCTGCACGTGGGTTTCATTCGCTTGAAGTGCTCGGCGCGGATCATGTTGTGCGTCTTCTCGCTCTTGGGCGCGTGTACCGTGATGATGTCGGAGCGTTCGATCAGCTCTTCGATAGAGACCATCTCGACGCCGAGGGCATCAGCCTTCATCTTGGTCATGATAGGGTCATATGCGATGACTTTCATCTCGAAGGCCATCGCGCGCTTGGTCACTTCCGCGCCGATGCGTCCGATGCCGATGACGCCAAGCGTCTTTCCCCAGATTTCCGTGCCCATGAACTTCTTCCGGTCCCATCGTCCAGCCATCATCGAGGCGTGCGCTTCGGGGACGTTCCTGCAGAGGGCGAAGAGCAGGGCGAAGGTGTGTTCGCACGTCGAAGTGGTGTTTCCGCCGGGCGTGTTCATGACGACGATGCCGCACTTGGTGGCCGCGTCCTTGTCGATGTTGTCCGTGCCGACGCCTGCGCGGCCGATGACTTTCAGCCGCCCGACGTTCTGGAAGACTTCCGCAGTGACCTTGGTGGCGCTACGGACGACAAGTCCGTCGTATTGGCCGATGATGCTCGCAAGCTCGACCGGCTTCATCGGGGGCTTCTCATCGACTTCGAGTCCCGCTTGACGAAATACGGCAATCCCTTCCTCGCTAAGGCCGTCCAGGGCAAGAATCTTGAGCATCGTCTGCACTCCCGCGGGACAAGGGGTTGCAACCCCTTGTCCAACCGCCTGTTCTACACACTCGCGAAGTAGCGTTGCGAAGCGGCCACGCCTTCGCCCACTTTCACGTCCGCGCCCATCTCTTTCAGGGCAAGTTCGAGAGCGCCGATCACGATGAGGACGTCGAACTGGTCATAGTAACCCATGTGCGCGATGCGCTCGATCTTTCCCTTGAGGTGATCCTGCCCGCCCGCACACGTTACTTTGTACTCGTCGCGCAGCTTCTTGTGGAGTTTGCCCCCATCGAGCCCATCGGGGAGCTTGACGGACGTGGCGGCGTTCGACGGCCGCTTCGAGAACAGCTCCATGCCCATCCCGACAATCCCGGCACGAGTTGCCGCGGCGAGTCTGGCGTGACGCTCCCATACGGCCTCCATGCCTTCGGCGAGAATGGCATCCAATGATTTGCTGAGTCCCATAACCATCGAGACGGCGGGCGTGTAAGGCGTTGTGTTTTGCGCGAGGTTCTTCAGGGCCTTGTCGAACGACAAGTAGAATTTCGGCAGCGTTGAGCTCTTCATCATGGCCTGCGCCTTCGGACCGACGGCGGCGAAAGCCAGACCCGGCGGGAGCATCAGGGCCTTTTGCGAGCCTGCGACGACGAGGTCGACGCCCCACGCGTCCATACGCAACTCGTCGGCGGCAATCGCGCTGATCGCGTCGACGACCAGGATGGCGTCGGTCTTTGCCGTCACGGCAGCGATGGCCTTGACATCCGTGAGGACGGTGGTGCTGGTCTCATTGAGCGTCGTGAAGACGGCTTTGGCCCGCGGATGCGCTTTGAGAACTTCCTCGATCTGAGCCGGGTCGACCACCGTGCCCCATTCTACGTTGATAACAACCATGTTCACGCCGAACGCTTTGCCGATCTGGCCCCAGCGTTCCCCGAACTTTCCGCCGTTGACGGAGATGGCGGTGTCTCCCACGGACAACGTATTGACGATGGCGCCTTCCATGGCGCTCGTGCCCGAGCCGGCGAGGATCAACACCGGACTCGACGTTTGGAACACCGTTTTCAGCTTTTCGGAAACGTCGGCGAAGACCTTCTCGAATGCCGCCTGCCGGTGATGCGTCATTGGCGCGGCCATGGCCAAGAGCACTTCCGGCGGAACCGGCGTTGGACCCGGTGTGAATAATCGCTCTTTTCGATTCATGTATGGACTGCCTCCTGAGTGATCCACCGCACTTACCCTTCGGGAATGCAGGCAACCCTCGTTTTCCCATGGGGCGGCTTCGAAGAAACGCTCCTGCCACAGAGTGTGAAGGAGCTGTCTGCCGTCTTCTCCGAAAACCGCCACCAAGTTCTATTAGCGTGAAAACGCTCGGATATGAAAACCCAAGGCTATCAAACGCCCGCAATTCCTGTCAAACCACCCTCAGGGCCTTGAGGTCCAAAGCATTTTCTCTTTCTGCATGAGCCAGATCTCGGCACAGCCCGTGATCGACATCGGGCCGGGACCCGGGGTGAGCGTTATCTTCAGCTTTCCGTCTTGAGTGAGTTCCTTGGGGACGTCGAACTCCTGGAAGATGACATCGTCGGTCGGGACGTCGAATCCGCCGCTGATAACGGCATCATCAGCCTTCAATCCCTCGCTCAGTTTGATGCCTTTGAGTGTGGGGCGCTCTTCATCGATGTGCGCCCCAACTGAGATTCGGACGACGTATTGTGCTGACGGATCGAGACCGTCGTACTCGAACGCCACTGGAGACTCTTTCCCCATCGAGTATGCGAGGTTGTAGTAGGAGAGCTTCGCTGGACCGGAGAAGGGATTGAATCCCCACAGGGCCTCACCGGCGATGAGATGTTTGGATTCATTCGGCCAACCCACATCGTCATAGAATCCGCCGGGGCCGGGGTCGTCATAGTGCAGCACCATCTTGGCAGTGTTGCGGATCTTGGCGTCGTCCCCTTGGGCAAGGGCCTGGCGCAATACCTTTGTCCACCAGCCGACCTCGGTCAGGTCGAGCTTGGAAACGATGAAGGGGGCGGGCTCACGATAGCCTATTGTTGTGTTGGCCTCTTCTCCCATCCTCAGGGCCTCGGCCATAACCGCCTTCATTTCCTCTGTCTCGAGAGGCTGTTCAAGGGCCGTTGCCGCCTTGTCCATTTCCACGGCAGGCTGTTGGCCGGCTTCAGCGCTGGCAAGCGAGCGTGCCGCCTCTTCTTTCAGAGCGCGTCCACGCTGTAACTCGAGTTGGATGTAGCGATCCATGAGCGCTTTCTCGATGATGATCCGCCAGCGATAGTCGGTCTTGAGCAAGTTTTGCGGGATCTTCTTCCCGGCCGAATGAAGGAGCTCGATGGCCTTTGCGATTCCGGGGTTGTCGCCGACGGGCTTTTCGAGCGTTTCCTCCATGAGGAATATGGCTTGGGCCGCTTCATCTTGCGCGTCGGGTCCGAACCAGTAGCGGCAGTATTCCTTCGTGATGGATTCGGCGTCCTGATGTGGATTCCAGAGCAGGCGGTACCAGAACCACTTATTGAAGTCGTCATGCATCCCCTCGCTGTAGTGCATGTCGCCGAGCGCGTAGTGGAGGATCTCCTGGCCCACTTTGTGGAAGTTGCGTGGCCGCGCGTTCCAGGAGCGCCGGTCGTAGACGGCCGCCAATGCGACGTCCGGATGAGGCACGGCGAATTGCGCCTGCATCCAATGCGTTATATCGGAGTACAGGACGATATCCGTTGTGCGTGGGAGTTCATGGTGCATGAACTTCAGGTAGTTGTCGAGCGGGCCGAACCCTTCGTATTCAAACCATCGTGGATTGACGGGGCCGCGGATGTACGTCTGCATCTCGTCCGCGCCGGGGCCGTATCGAATTGCGTAAAGCCAACTCGAATCGCCTTTATTCAGGTAGTCGAAGATGGCCTGATTTCCCTCGTTCGTCAGGTCTTGGTTCGTCGCGAGGACCTTGCAGTTCGGATGATACTTGTGAAGGATGTCGGCGATATCGTGCACGAGCGCAATGTACTTGTCGCCCCATGGCATGCACTTGTCGCAGCGGCATCCGCCCTCATCCCCGGAGTTCGTTGTAAAGAAGTCATAGTCCAGCGCGTCCTTGAACATCTGCTCGAAGGATTCAAGCAAGGCTTTTCGGGCCTCCGGGACGGACGGGCAGACGTACTTCGAGGATCGGCCGCCGTCGGCCCGCCATTCCTTCGGAAAACCAGCCGGCATCTCGTTGGCTGTGCGCCCGAAGACGGTCATCATCGCATATGAACGTACGAGTGGCGGATCGCCCTCGAAGATGTTGCATCCGAGGAGCATCAGGTCTTCCATGACCTCCGTCATCTCGTCGTGGGTTTGCGGGCGGAGGTTGCCCAACTGGCGCGCGCGGCTGCCTGGACCAGACGGCCTGCCACCACGAATCGGGAAGGCCGGTTTGTCTTTGACGTCGATGGAAGGGATGAGCAGGGCATCCGGCAGGTAGGTCATCGCCCTAAGCACGTGGCCCACGCCGTAGATCATGCCGCGATCATCAGCGCCGGCAATGGCTATGAACACCTTCGGGCCGCCCGTGCGCTCGGTCTTGACCGCGAAGCTCTCAGGATGGACCTTGTCGGAGTTGGGAAGGGTCGGCAGGATCACGCCGAAGTCGTACATCATGTGCGATGCGAACGCGCTGCCGCTCGGCACGCCGATAACGAAGATTGCATCAGCTTTCGAAATGATGTCCTGGAGATTGGGAGCATCTTCCCGCACAGTTTCGGCCGTTACGGAACTCCTTTTGAGAATGCGGGCCTTCAGTATCTCCGCGGCCTTGAGCTCGGGACCGCTATTCGGACCCCCGGTGACGATAGCAACTCGCGTCGCGCGGGCCGTATCTCCGGGAGCAGCGGCCCAACTGGCCGCGTTCAGCGACATCCAAACGAGAAGCAAAAAAGCTGTGCACACGATCCATTTTCTCATCTCCGATTCTCCTCAACGGTTTTCCCTGGCGGGACTCAGTATCAAGGCCGATAGTGAAACAACGCTATTGCCGCCTTAACACAGGCTGCAACCCATCGCTCATTGTACGATTCCGTTTGCATGGATGCCAACTATCTGCGCGCCGTTAAGGAAGCTATAATGCTTTGCCTTGAACGCGTTTCTTCGCAGATTTCCGAAAGTGGAGCAGTAATCGTGCCTTTACATTCCGGCTGCTTTAGGAGACAATACTCTTTGCAGCGCATTTGAAGATGATTTGCCACGCTTGCAGAGGATCACGGAAGGTGAGAATAAGGTATTACGTGGACCCTGATACGGGCCAGCCCCACATCTATAACCATGCGGTAAAGGAAGTGGAGGTGGAAGGCGTCCTTCGCCATCCGGGAGAAGATCGTCCGGGTGCGGAGGGCTCACGTGTTGCCATTGGTCAGACGGAAGCGGGCCGCTACCTCCGTGTGATATACGTGCCGGATCCGGAGCCAAACAGCGTGTTTGTGATCACGGCGTATGAACTGGCTGGAAAGCCTCTACATGCATACAGGCGGCGCCATCGGAAAGGATGAATATGAGACAGAGTAAGTTCCCTCCTGGATGGGATGAGAATCGGGTGCGCGAAGTCCTCGCTCACTACGAGACTCAGACAGAATACCAGGCTGTCGCCGAGGACGAAGCTGCCTTTGAGGACTCGGCCCAGACCTTCATGGAAGTCCCCAACGAGCTTGTCCCCGAGGTGCGAGAACTCATCGCAAGACGGGGGAAATAACACAATGACAATTCAGGGAGGATTGGGTATGCTTTATCGTACGTCCTGGAGATATGAGCATGACAAGCATTACTGCCAGTGAAGCTCGAAAGCGGCTCTGCAAACTCGTCGATGACGTCGCTGAGTCGCATGAGCCCGTTCAGATCGCCGGCAAACGCAAATCGGCGGCGCTGTTGTCGGAGGAGGATTGGCGCGCGATTCAAGAGACTTTGTACCTCGTCAGCATACCGGGAATGCGAGAATCGATTCGTAAAGGCATGAAAACACCCTTGCAGGAATGCGATAAAGAACGGACGCCGGAAGGTGCCCTGGTGCACACATTCTGAGAGCGCCTGGAGAGTTGTTGATGCTAAGTGCGAAGGAAATCATCAGAGAAGCACAATCCTTACCCGTCGAAGAAAGAGCCATCGTGGTGGACTCGCTCTTGCGGACGTTGAACGCGCCCGATCCGGAGATCGATCGCGAATGGGCGGCCGTGGCGAAGCGCCGTCTTGCCGAGTTGCGTTCCGGTAGTGTGAAACCCGTTCCTGGCGAGAAGGTGCTTGCCAGAGCTCGCGAGCGCTTGGGGAAATGACCTTCTCATTCCACCACGAAGCCGAACGCGAGTTTTTGGAAGCCCTCGACTACTACGAGGCTTGTGAACCGGGTCTGGGGCACGATTTCTACTTGGAGGTGCAGTCGACCATTCAGAACATCAGCGATTACCCCGAGGCGTGGCCCGTTTTTGAAGATGACGTGCGCCGTTGTCTTACGAATCGTTTTCCCTATGGCGTTGTATACAGCATTGAGGCGGATGAAGTTTTCGTTTTGGCCGTAATGCATCTGCGTCGGCAGCCAGGTTACTGGAAACACAGACGGTAGGTCGTGAGCGCGCGTATTGGGCACAGATTCCCGAGTGACGCGTGTCAGCACACGGCTGTAGGAGAGGGGACGGCACATGAGAAACCGCGTGGGATTTCTTTGGTTGGGACTCTCCGCACTCATCTGGGCGGGCACGGCAGGCTTGAACGCCTATCCGGCGGAGGAGAAGAGGGCCGATCCAGGCAAGGTCGTGAAGCAGGTCCTTATTGTGACGGGTCAGGACTATCCTGGGCACAAATGGCAAGAAACGGCGCCGGTGTTGGCCAAGGCGTTGAGCGAGGATGTTCGCTTGAAAGTTACGGTCACGGAAGATCCGAAGAAGCTGGCGTCGTCCGAGCTCCAGCAATATGACGCAGTGGTGCTTCATTTCATGAACTGGGAACAGCCCGATCCTGGCCCGGAGGCGCGGGAGAACTTGAAGCGGTTCGTGGAAAGCGGCAAGGGTCTTGTGTTGGTGCACTTCGCATGCGGCGCATTTCAGGATTGGCCGGAGTTCCGAAACCTTGCGGGACGCTCATATGATCCGAAGCTCCCTCCACACGATCCGTTCGGCACATTCAGGGTCGAGATCGTCAACAAGGAGCACCCCATTACGAAAGGAATGCACGGGTTCGACACGACGGATGAACTGTACACGTGCCTTGCCGGCGACCGGCCGATTGACGTACTTGCGACCGCAAAGTCGAAGGTCGACGGCAAGGACTATCCGATGGCGTTCTCGTTCACCTATGGCAAGGGGCGTGTGTTCCACAGTCCCTTGGGCCATGACGCAGCCGCACTTGCCAATTCCGCGGTTGGGGAGTTGTTTCGCCGGGGCTGCGCGTGGGCAGCGGGCTTGCCTCCAGCCGATTGATCGAGTGGTGATCCCAGTCCCCCTTTGAAGGGGGTGCAGGGGGATGTTAAGCACGAAGGATTCGCTCAAGAAACATGGACGCAACATCCCCCTGCACCCCTTTCAAAGGGGGACTGAAAACGGTCGGGTTTGATTTCGAGCATTAAGTAAAGGAGAAGACCATCATGATCGAACTTGGCATGCACACGGACAATTGGCGGCCGCTGAGCGGCAGTTTCAAACAGGCGGCGGAGACGGCCGTCAAGTATGGATTGAAACATCTCGAGTTTGCCGCCATCCATGGCCAGTATTTCATTCAGGCCATGGGCTACGAGCCGGGTATCTCACTCCAATCGAACCCGCGCGCGCTCAAGCGGTATTGCGATGAAAAGGGGTTGATGATCTCGCAGATCGACGGTTCGTATCCCTTCATGGGACCGGACGGCTCGGCCTTCGGCGTTCAATACGTTCAGCAATCCATCCGTTTCGCGGCGGAACTCGATTGTCCGATGGTTGACACCGTGGACGGCGCTTTTGAGATCGAGGGCTTCACCCGCGATGAGATCTTCCGCATTACCTGCGACAACTATCGACAGGTGCTGCCGTGGGCTGAGGACTACAAGATCGTCATCAACGTCGAGCCGCATGGCCCGTACACGAACGATGTCGAGTTCATGCTCAAGCTCTTCAAACACTTCGAATCCGAATGGCTGCGATGCAACTTCGACACGGGCAACACCTTCATTGCCGGCCACGACCCGCTTGAATACCTCAAGTCGCTGCGGCCGTACGTCTCACACTGCCACATCAAGGATGTCAGCGCGGGCCTGGCTGCCGCGGTACGCGGTGAGGAAACCGGGATTGCCTGCAGTGAGGTACCCATCGGCGGCGGCGTGAATGCAGGCAACATCAAGAAATGCCTCGCTTTTCTGAAACAGACGAACTGGAGTGGCGTCGTCTCCCTCGAGTGCTACGGCGCCGACGAAAACATCCGGAAGAGCGTCGAGTTCCTGCGCACACTGCTCTGAATGCTCGCCGGATGATCCGGGTCGCGCACACCGAAGAAGTGCTCTGATCGCCTGGGGAATTGCGGGTTGGTATATCGGTGTTGATCATTACCGCGGCATGGGCGGCACCTCCAGCGGTGCGGGAGAGTGTGTCATGGATGAAGTTTCGGTGCGGAATCCTCGATCGGGGGCGGTCCTTTATAGCCTGCATGAGTATTCAGATGCTGAAGTGGCAAGCATCTATGATGCGGCATGGAAGGCATTTCAGCGGATTCGCCGGATGACGGTTCGCGGTCGTTTGAATGAGGTTCTCAAGCTCAAGCGACACCTTCTCGAAAACAAGGAATTGGTGATAGATCGCATCTGCGCGGAAACGGGCAAGAGCCGGTCTGATGCGCTAATCACGGAGATCTTTGCATCGCTTGACATTATCGAGTACTACGACAAGACCGCGGAGAAAACACTTGCGGATCGGAAAGTGCCGACGCCGATGGTCTTGTTCCCGAAGAAATCGAGAATCTACTTCGAGCCTTTGGGGCCGGTCTTGATTATCTCGCCATGGAACTACCCGTTCGTCCTCGGTTTTCAGCCGCTCATATGCGCCTTTGTCGCGGGCAACTCCGTGATACTGAAGCCATCGAGCTACACGCCGCTGAAGGGCCTGTACGAGGACATGATCGAGAAGTCGGGCTTCATGAAGGACGCCATCCAGGTGGTCTACGGCAGCCGGGAGACGGGGCACAAGCTCATCGAGGCCAAACCGCGCAAGATCTGCTTTACGGGGAGCGTCGGCGCGGGGAGGAAGATCATGGCGCAGGCCGCCGCGCATCTGATCCCGGTCGAACTCGAGCTGGGCGGCAAGGACCCTATGATTGTCTTCGACGACGTCAACATCGAGCGGACCGTGAACGGGGCCATCTGGGGCGGCATGGTCAATAGCGGCCAGACCTGCACGTCCGTCGAGCGCCTCTACGTCCAGGAGGGGATCTACGACAAGTTTATGAGCACGTTGAAAGAGAAGGTCGAGCGGCTTCGGACGCTCTCCAACGAAAAGGCCGCGGACAGCGAACTCGAGTTGGATATGGGTTGCATGACCACGGACTTCCAGATCGAAATCGTCGAGCGACAGGTTGCCGAGGCCCATGAAAAGGGCGCGCAGATCGTTACAGGAGGCCGCAGAACCGACGGGACCCTCTCATTTGCACCGACCATCATCGCCAACGTCGATCATAAGATGTCCGTCGCCTCGGAAGAAACCTTCGGGCCCGTGATTGCCGTCGCGAAGTTCAAGACCGAAGAAGAAGCGATCTCCTTGGCCAACGATTCGCCGTACGGCCTCAGTGCGAGCGTGTGGACCGCCGACCTCGAACGCGCCGACCGCGTCACGCGGGCCATCGAGACGGGCAACGTCTCGATCAACAACGTCCTCGCGACGCAGGGCAACAGCGCACTTCCGTTCGGCGGCATCAAGGACAGCGGCTTCGGGCGGTACAAGGGGCCGTTCGGGCTTTACTCATTCTGCAACATCAAATCCGTCATGGTGGACAAGCAGAGTTCGAAGGTCGAGTTGAATTGGTATCCCTACTCGAAGCAGAAGTATGAGCTCTTCTCGAGGCTGGTGGATGCCATAGGGAAGGGCGGTCTATTGGGGCTGTTGAAATGCGCGTGGATCGGACTCAGACTCGAACTCCTCTGCCGCAGGCGAAGACTGTGATGAGATACGCCAAGAGTCTCCCGCCTCGATTCGCGCCTTGATTCCGGTGGGGCGGACTGTTAGTCTGCAATCCTGATGATAGTGCGCTTGGCTTTCGTGGGGAACGTCCTGACGCGGAGGGAGTGGGTTCGATGAGGATCACGGGGTTTGAAGCCTACTTCTTTGAGTATCCGCTTGAGAGAGAGTTCCATCCCGCGTGGATTCCCGGCCATGCGCAAACCGCCAACCGTTGCGTCATCCTGAAGATACTCTCGGATACAGGGATCGAAGGCGTTGCAGCGGCGTCCGTGTTCAGCGAGGAACAAGCACGGCTGGGCAAGTTCATTGCCGTCGACACTATCGGGCGGTTCTTCATTGGGATGGACCCTGCGGACACCGAAGTGCTGAACCGCATTATGAACCTCTATGGCTTCATGTTGGGAGGCCGGCCCTGGCTGCTCGAGGTCGCGCTCTGGGACATGCTCGGCAAAGCCGCCAATAAGCCCCTTTACAAACTCTGGGGTGGAACCGCGAGCCGCATCGAGGCATATGCGAGCACGGGCGAAACAGCAACGCCGCAGCGAAGCCCGGAAAAAGCGCTTGCCGCGCGCGAGGCAGGGTTCCGCGCCGTCAAACTTCGCGCCCATAGTTTCGATCACCGCGAAGATGTACGCGCGGTCGAGGCCGTGCGCAGCGCCGTCGGCGATTCCATGAAGATCCTCATTGACGCTAATCAGGGATGGACGCTGTCGCCCCTCGGGCCGCGTTGGGATTTTGACACGGCACTGGACTTCGCGCGAGGCATCGCGGATCTCGATATCTATTGGCTTGAAGAGCCGCTGGACCGGTTTGACTTCAACGGGCTTCGCAGACTTCGGGACAGCACCTCCGTGCGTATCGCGGGCGGCGAGCTCAACCAGGGAATTCATGAGTTCCAAGTCCTGCTCGAAAAGGACTGCCTGGACGTGTACCAGCCCGACGCGACCCTTGCGGGGGGCGTAACCGTGGCCCGCAAAGTCGCGGAGCTTGCGCGCGCGCAGGGCCGCGAGTTCTCGCCGCATACCTGGACCAACGGACTGGGTTTCGCCATCAACCTGCAGATTGCCGCGAGCATCCCCGACTGCCCGATCATCGAGTTCCCCTATGAGCCCGAAAGTTGGAGTCCCCAGGCGCGCGACGCAATGCTGACAGAGCCATTTATCCCGCGGAACGGCTATCTCGACGTGCCTGAGAAACCGGGACTGGGCGTCGAGCTTTCGCCCGAAGCAATGAGCAGATACGCAAAGAAAATCTGACGATTGGAGATTGACGATTGGGGATTGCGGATTGAGCCAATCCGCAATCGTCAATCCCCAATCGCAAGGGAGGGCGCCATGAGCGAGCAGGTCATCTTCTTTACGGGCGCGGGAGGATTTATCGGCCGGTACATTCTGGCCCACTATCTCGAACGGGGCGATTGCGACCTGTACCTCCTCGAGAACGGCCGCTTCTGCAAACGCTTGAAGGAATACCTTGATGCCGCGACACCGGACCCGGCAAAACGTGGGCGCGCACGGGTCATCGAAGGGGACATCACGGCGGCGGGACTCGGCCTCGATCCCGCGCTCCGCGATGAACTCAAAGAGCGCGTCACGCACGTGATACACCTGGCCGCGCTGTACAATCTTTCCGCACCGCGAGAGGTCTCGATGCGCGTGAACGTCGAGGGCACGCGCAACGTCCTCGATTTCGCCAGTGGCCTGAAACAGCTAGATCGGCTCGGCTACATGAGCACGGTGGCCATCTCGGGCGATTATTCCGGGGTGTACTCGGAAGAGGATTTTGACAAAGGGCAGCGCTTCAAGAATTATTACGCCGAGACGAAGTTCCTCGCGGAGAAAGTGGTGCGCGAACGGCGGGACGCCATTCCGACGGTCATCTGCCGCCCAACCATTGTTGTCGGACATTCGAAGACGGGCGCTATCGAGAAGATCGACGGGCCCTACTACGGGTTGACCGTGATCTTGCGCCGACTCCACCTCGTCACCGTAGATACGGGGCAGACGAAATGCCACATCGCCCCTGTCGACTACGTCGCCGACGCTTTCCACGCCATCTTCGAGGACGAAAGCGCCCCGGGCAAGGTGTATTGCCTCGGCGATCCGAATCCATTGACCTACACGGAGTTCTATGACTTGGCGTGCGAGCGCTTGGGCCGGATCAAACCTCTGATCAGATTGCCTGCGTCCGTTATGCGGCCCGTGGTCCGCATGCCGTTCTCCTTCGAAATCACGGGCGTGACGGCGGAGGCATTCGAGTACTCGGTAAATCCGGTGGAATACCCGGTGACGAACGCGCAGGCCGTCGTGAAGAAGTGCGGCATTGCCTGTCCGTCCGTGCCCTCGTACATCGACGCAATGTTAAGTTATTTCCAGCAACACTACCACGATCCGCGGGTGCGGCGCGGAGACTGGAAACAGGGAACCACGTAGGGATTGCCGATTGTAGATTGCCGATTGGAGATTGGAGATTGCCGATTGCGCATTGGAGATTGCGGATTGGAGATTGCTGAGCGTCCTTTAGGTCTCTTGGGTCCCTTATGTCCCTGGGATTCGCACCTGTAGCTGAATTGTATAGTTTCCAAGTAAGAGTCGCGCTTTTGGAGTAGTTTCCCGATGGGAAGTAAGGCAGTTTTTTTCACGGGAGCCGGTGGATTCCTGGGCCGATTCATCTTGTCGCATTACCTCGAACGGGACGATTGCGACCTGTTCCTGCTCGAGAACGGTCCATTCCTCAAGAGGTTGGAAGCGTTCGTCGACTCGAGACTCCCGGATCCGGAAAAACGGAAGCGGGTAAAGATCATCGAGGGTGACATAACCAAGCCCGACCTCGGCATGAGCGCACCGACGCGAGATGAACTCCGAGATCGAATAACCCACGCCATACACCTCGCGGCTATCTATAATCTCTCGGCGCCGCGGGAAATCTCGATGCGAGTGAACGTGGACGGCACGCGAAACCTTCTCGATTTCCTCGAGGCCGCCAGGCATTTCCGAAAGCTCGCCCACACGAGCACGCTCGCCGTTGCGGGCGCCTACAGCGGCGTTTTCAGCGAGGATGATTTTGACAAGGGGCAATCCTTCAAGAACAATTACGAGGAAACGAAATTCCTCTCGGAGAAGCTGGTTCGCGAGCGCCTGTCCACCATTCCGGCGGTGATCTTCCGCCCGGGGGTGGTCGTCGGTCACTCGAAGACAGGTTACATCGAGAAGATCGACGGCCCGTATTACACCTTCATTACTATCAAGCGGCGCCTGCACCTCGTATTGCCTGACTGCGGACGCACCCGATGTCATGCGGCGCCCGTTGATTTCGTTACCGACGGCTTTTGCATGCTCTTCGACAAAGAGGACGCGCCCAACGGGAGCGTGTTCCATCTCATGGACCCGAACCCGCTGCTATACAACGATGTTTTTGATCTTGCGTGCGAACGCTGGCCGGGAGGACGACTCAAAACCCTTGTGCGCGTGCCGCCGTCCACTATGAAGCCCCTCGCGCGCACGCGGCTCTTCCAGAGACTCACCGGGATTCCCTGGAACGCATTCATGTACGCGGACCAGGTGATCGAATACAAGATCGGGAAAAGCACTGCGGCCCTCGCGAAACACGGTCTGCAGTGTCCGCCGCTGCCCTCGTACATCGAAGTGTTGATAAAGTATTTCCTCGACCACTATCGCGACAGCGATGTCCGCCGCGAAAGATGGTGGGAGCGCCGCGACTGAGCGCATTGTCGGCTTGCTCGTGTTGCTTTGAATGCGGCAGTGTTCGTTGTACTGGCTTCAGCCTGGTCTCGCAGGCTTACTTCGCGCCGAGTTCCTTCTTGCATTGCACGAAATGCTTCTGGGACAATTCATCAATGGACTGCGCGAATTTCGTTTTTCACCACACCAAAGGTCCCATCTACGGCTACATCTCCGACGCCGGCCTCAGATCGCTGCTCTTGCCTCAGAGGAAGCATGTACGCATGCGGTTCCTGCACAGCGCGCCGGACATCCCTTTGGGCAAGAAGCTTTGCCGCGCATTGGAAAGGTACTTTTCCGGGATCGCCGTCGATTTCTCGAATATCCCCATCGACATTCAAGACGCAACGGCGTTCCGCGGCGAGGTTTGGCTGACGACGCGTGACGTACCCTGGGGGAAGACGTTCAGCTACGGCGGGCTTGCCGAGCGCATGGGGCGATCTCCAGGCGCAGCCCGTGCAGTGGGACAAGCCCTTGGCGCAAACCCCATCCCGATTATCATCCCGTGTCACAGGATTCTTGCCGCGGACGGATCCCTTGGCGGCTTTTCGGCGGGACTGGACTGGAAGCGCGAACTTCTCCGCCTCGAAGGGCGCAAGGGCCTGCGAGAGTCCGGCTGACGATCCTAACTCATCAAATCCTTCGTCACGATTGCGCCTGGGCGTGTCGTCGTCCCCGGCCATAGCTTCCGCCCAGGATAAATCGACGTGTGAATGCCCGTATGAACGCCATCGCCGACGATGGCGCCAAGCTTCATGCGCCCCGTGTCGACCAACGCGCCATTCACCATGGATCTTTGATTTCCACCATCGTGGCGCACGTTAGCTGTAACCGTGCCGCACCCGAAATTGGCCCAGTCGCCGACCACGCTGTCGCCAATGTACGTCTGATGCGCGGCAAACACGTTATCCATGAAGATCGAGTTCTTGATCTCGACGGCCTGGCCGATCCTGCACCGGTTCCCGATCGTTGTTCCGGCCCGCAGCCAACAGTTCGGTCCAATACTACAATTCTCGCCGATACAGACCGGGCCGTCGATCACAGTGCCCGGACGGATCTCCGTGCCCTTGCCCACGTACACCGGCCCGTTCAGATAGGCTCCTGGGCTGACCTCGCCGTGGATCTCGCTCCTAAGAAAGTGATTGAGGAAGTACTCATTGGCGTCGAGCAGATGCCACGGATAGCCCAAGGGAAGCCAATACCCTGTCGCTTCGGTCACAAAAAAGTCTCCCTCCGCGGCGAGGATCTGAATCGCGGAAGTAATCTCGATCTCGCCGCGCTCGGACGGCGCCGTGCGCGAGAGAACGTCAAACACCTCCGGCGTGAACTTGTACGCGCCTATGTTCGCAAGGTTCGAGAAGACCTCCTTCGGCTTCTCGATGATCCGGACGGCCCGGCCATCTTCCGTCACCTCATAGATCCCGTACGGCCTGGGGTCCTCGACTTTCTTCACGAGCGCCGCATGTTCCATCCGCGCCAGGCGCTCGAGGTCTTGTCTCGCGTACAAGTCATCGCCGTTCATCGCGAGGAACGGCCCGTCGACACGGCCTTGGCACTGATGGATCGCATGGCCGGTTCCGAGTTGCTCCGGTTGCAGCACGTATTCCAGCGCCATGCCTTTGTAATCAGTCCCGAAGGCGTCCCGGATCATCTCGGCACGATACCCCACCACCAATACCACTGCATCAACGATCCCGAGCAACGCATCAAGCTGGTGTTCGAGCAGCGTCCTGTTCATCACCTTCAAGAGCGGCTTGGGTTTCGTTAACGTCAGCGGATGCGTCCGCGTCGACTTCCCCGCGGCCATTATCACGGCTTTCATGGCGTCCCTCCAGCGTGCATGAAGCATGGTAACCCAGCACCCCGACCATGGGCAAACCCTATTGGCCTGTGGCACAGGCGCCCTCGCCTGTGGTCCAACAGCCGAGGGCGGCTGTTCCACACTTTCGCGCCGCTTGTCTTCAGGCTGCGCCGCCGCTACAGTATCTGAGCAGTTCGAGGAGACAACATGAACAAGGCAGCGCAATTGCACGCTCAAATGGCGATCCCGGTCATTGTCGCGCCGATGTTCCTGATATCGGGTGTCGAGCTTGTCGTCGCCTGTTGTAAGGAAGGCCTAATTGGAACGTTCCCCGCGTTGAACGGCCGGACGACCGATGACTTCGAGCAGTTGCTCATCGACGTCACCGGCCAACTCGAGTCATTCCGGCGCGAAAACCCGCGCGCGGCCGTTGCACCCTATGGCGTCAACCTCATTCTGCACAGAAGCAACCCGCGCATCGAGGATGACCTCGAACGATGCATCCGGGTCAAAGTGCCCCTCATCATCACGAGCCTCGGCAAACCCGCGGAGGTCGTCGAGCGCGTCCATGCGTACGGCGGTCTCGTATTCTCCGATGTTGCGACCGTCGAGCACGCGCAAAAGGCCGCGGACGCGGGAGTGGACGGCCTCATTCTTATATGCGCAGGCGCGGGCGGCCACGCAGGCACGCTCACCCCCCTCGTGTTCGTTCCCGCCGTCCGCGAGTTCTTCGACGGGATGGTGGCCGTCGCGGGCGGCATTTCGGACGGTCGCGCCGTTCGCGCCTGCCAAGTTCTCGGGGCGGACTTCGCATACTTGGGCACTCGATTCATCCCGACGCATGAGTGCGCCGCGTCACCCGCCTACAAGGAGATGATCCTCGCCGCACAGGCATCGGATATCATCCACACGCCCGTGGTCAGCGGCGTGCCTGCCAATTTCATCCGCGCCAGCCTCGATCGCTGCGGCTTCGATGTCACAAAGCAGGGCGTGATCAAACGCCAGCTCGACCTGACTGAAGAATTCTCCTTATGGCGGGACATCTGGACCGCCGGCCAGGGCGTTCAGACTATCCATGAGATCGCGGGCGTCAAAGAAGTGGCGCAAGCGCTCGCCGCGGAATACGAACAGGCGAAATCCGCGATCGACTGAGAGATTGTGAAGGAATGTGGCACAGCCGAGGGCGGCTGTGCCACATTCTCTCGATGATCTTTTTGCATCCTCTGAGTTCTGTTTGCCGCGCCCCGGCCTCGGCCTTATCTCACATGCCCATCGATTCATCGGCCGTGGGACCGTAGACCTGCGGAACTGGAACATCGTTCAGCCGCAGGAACACCGACATCTGGCCCCGATGGTGGATCATGTGATTGAGGATCATCGTCCGTAGAACCGCCGCTCGGGGCATCTCGAAAACTACCTTCCCATCTATCTTCAGCCGCCACGTCTCTCCAAGCGACTTTTCCGATGCCTCGCCCAGCAGTCGCACGGTGTCCTA
>Ga0315274_10001045_pt1 | contig 43046 bp, 33 predicted proteins | sample YL17G02_20_MG_FD_203700 | JGI IMG/M metagenome (GOLD analysis project Ga0315274, IMG submission 203700) | Sediment microbial communities from Yellowstone Lake, YNP, Wyoming, USA - YL17G02_20 | ecosystem: Environmental > Aquatic > Freshwater > Lake > Sediment | place: USA: Wyoming | collected...
GGCCGAGGTTGCGGGCGCGACGCTGGACTATGGAGGAGGGTCGCTGATTGTGCCGGACGCCCCTGGCGACGCGGGAGGCTCTGTCGGCGCGCGCGCGGTCTACCTCGTGCGCCCGACCGGCGACCCCGCCGCGCCGTCCCCCGCCGCCGCCTACCCCCAGGCCGTGCTGGACGCCCTGGCCGACGCCGACTTGCCCGCTGTGGTCACGGGCGCCAGCGTGGCGGGGCACGGCGGCGGCAGCGTCGCGCGCGCGGTGGCCGCGGTCGCCGCCGCGCACGCGGCCGCGCACGGCCTGCGGGCGCGCCCGCTGGCGGCCGACCCGACGCTGCCACCCCTGGACCCGCCGGCGACCGTGGCCCTGGCCGCGACGCTCGACGCGGGCGGCGCGTGGCCCGACGGGTCCTGCGACGCGACCGCGCTCGCGGTCGTCGACGGCCTGCTGCCGCCCGCCGACGCGAGCTTGTTGCTGGCGGCCATGGGCGTGCCGGACGCTGACGCCGAACCACCGGCCGGCGGCTCGTGGGAGCGGGGCGCGGCGGTCGACCGCGTCGGCGATGAAGGTACCTGGGGGCTGTCAGCGGCCGCCGTCGACGCCCTCCTCGCGTCCCCGCCCCCGCCCCTCCTCGCCCTCGAGTCTCGCATAGCGTCACTGTTTGCGGAAACGTACGATGTCGCATACATGCCGTCGGCCGCGATCGACGGCGGCCTCTCCCCCCTCGTCGCCAACGCCGTCCTCCCCACCGACCCTGGCGCTTGGCACGCTGACGGGGATCCCCTGTGCGCCGACCCGGACGGGCCGTGGGCGGCGGCGGTGGGGCTGGAGCGGAACCGGTCGCCTGGGCGCCCTCTTTTTGTCTCCGCAGTCGTCTACCTCCAGGACTGGCCCCTGGACCGGCACGGGGAGACACTGGCGGTCGACGGCGGCGCCGGCGTCGGCGTGTGTGTGCGACCGGTCAAGGGGCGCGTGTTTCTCCTCGAGCAAGACCTCGCGCACCGCATCGTCGCCACCGCCGGCCCCGGCGGCCCCCGCTTCTCCCTGGTGCTCAAGCTCGTGTTTTGGCCCAAGGTGGTGCAAGGAGAGCGGCCGGAGGGTTTGCTCAAGGCGGCGTGGGGGGCGCCGGTGCGGCTCGGCAGTGCGGCGAGCGTGGTCGCCGCTTAGAGAGAGGGGGAGGCGCCACACCACGCCCCCGCCGCGCCTCCTCGTCACTGTAGCATCCGCTCAGTCCCACGCCGGCAGCCGCCCCGGGCCCAGGGCGCCAGGTGCGACCGGCCGACCCCGCGCCACCCTCTTTCCCGGCTCCCCACCCCCTTGCCTCCCTTTCCAAACCGCGCGCATGATGCCCCCAAGTAAAAGGTCGAAGCACCGAGCCGCCCGCGCGCCGGGCGGCGCGCCGGGCGGGCAGACGCGCCGCGTCGCCCGCCCGCGCTGCGCCACCCGGCGCCCGCCGGCGGCCGGCCCTGCCCGAGAATATCGGCGCCAGTCGCAGACCCCTAGTGGGCGAGCGGCGGTGGCCACCTGATGCGTGGAAGGGCGCAAATGCGCGGCGGAGCGGCGCGCGGCAAGCGCCGACCCCACCATTCTTCCCAGCGACCAACCATGCCCCCCCCCACGACCATCGGCGTCGTCGGCGGCGGCGCGTGGGGCACCGCCCTGGCCCTGCACGCTGCGCGGGCGGGGCACACGGTCAAGCTCTTCGTGCGCGAACCAGAGGTCGCCGCGTCGGTCAACGACCCCGCCGTCCGCGAGAACACCACGTTCTTAAAGGGGTTTAAATTGCCCGCGGCCGTGTCGGCGACGACGGATTTGGGCGAGGCGGTGCGCGGCGCGAGCGTGGTCCTGCTCGTCGTGCCGACGCCGTTTCTCGCGGCGACCGCTGCGGCGCTCGCGCCCCTGGTCGACCCCGCGTCCACCACCCTCGTCTCCTGCACCAAAGGCATCCTGAACGACACGCTGGAGACGCCGGCGGGCATCCTGAGCCGGGTGCTGCCGGAAGCGGTTCGGCCGAGGCTGGCGTACCTGTCCGGCCCGTCCTTTGCCGCCGAGGTCGCCGCCGGCGCCCCGACCGTGGTCACAATTGCGGCGGAAGATGAAGCGGTTGCGCGCGGGGTGCAGGAGGCGTTGTCGACCCCCACGTTTCGGTGCTACCGCACGACAGACGTCGTGGGCGTCGAGTTGGGGGGCGCCCTAAAAAACGTGCTCGCCATCGCGTGCGGCATCTCGGACGGCCTCGGCTTTGGCGCCAACGGGCGCGCCGCGCTCATCACGCGCGGGCTGGGCGAGATGACGCGCGTCGCGGCCGCGCTCGGCGCGCACCCGCTCACAATGGCGGGCCTCGCGGGCATGGGCGACCTCGTGCTCACCTGCACCGGGGACCTGTCCCGCAACCGCACCGTGGGGTTGCGCGTGGGGCGTGGGGAGAAGGTGGCGGACGTCGTCGGGTGAGAGAGGGAGGCGAGAGGGGGGCGGCGCGGCGCCCCACGCCCACACTCGCTCACGCCACCACACGCCTCCTCCTCCTCTCCCAGGTCCATGACCGCGGTCGCGGAGGGCGTGCTAACGTCCCGCTCCGCGGCCGCGCTCGCGAAGAAGGTGGGCGGGAACTAGGTCCGATTTGGTCGACCTTCAAACCCGAACCCTAAAAACCCCAACCCCAACCCCAACCCAATTAGGTCGGCGTCGACGCGCCCATCATCGACGGCATCTTCCGCGTCCTGCACGGCGGCGCCGACCCGCGGGCGGTCGTCGTGGAGGTCATGACGCGGGGGCTCGGCCGCGAGGTGCCCGCCGCGGTTGCCGCCGCGGCCAAGGGCGACGGCGCGTGAGGAGAGAGAGAGGAGAGAGACGGGGCGCCGCGCGCGAGGCGGAAGGATGCGCGTGCGACCGCGGCCGCATTCCCGCGACCGAACACGCGTTGCACCGCGGCGCTGCGGGCGCGGCGGAGGGGAATCACCCCCCCGCGCGCGCCTGCTCACCCTCCCCCCTCACACCTGCCCCTTGTCCGCCACTGCGCCCGCGTACGCCGCCCCTTTCACCTTGTGCGCGTCCGCCCGCAGCGGGGGCTGCACGTACAGGGCGCCCGCGGCGAGGCACGCGAGGAGCGCGAGCGTGCCGACCCCGTTTGCGTGCTGGTCCCACATCGCGGCGTTCACCAAGATGGTGAGCACCTTGCACACGTTGCCGATGACGGAGAAGGAGGTGGCCGAGATGACGGCGCGCAGGGCAAAGGAGAAGTAGGACATGCCGAGGCCCGCGACGCACGACGCCGCGACGGCCGCCCACGCAAACGTGCTGTGCCCGCCGGCGAGCACGAGCCCCGCCTCGCCCGTGGCCAGCGCGACGAGGGCCATCGGGGGGACGGCGAGCGCGTTTTGGTAAAAGGAGCGCGACCACGTCGACATGGAGACAGAGTCGACGACCTTTTTGACCCACACCATCTCCGCCACCGCAAACGCGTACCAAATGGCGAGCCAGAGGTAGCCCACACGCGTGAAGTGGACGTCGGCGGTGGCGTACGCGGTGACGCCGACGAAGACGCCGCCGAGCGCGGCCCACGAGCGCGCCGTCGGGAGTTCGCGGCCCAAGTAGAAATACTCGATGACCGCAATCACCAGAGGGGTGGACGCCCGGAAGCAGATGATGGTGTCGACCGGGACGTAGCGCAGGGCGGTCACGTTGGCAAAGAGCGTGCCGATGAAGCCGACGACGATGAGCGCGAACTTTCTGGCCTTGCCCGCCTCCAGCGGCTCGCACTCGACCACGCCCGCGGCCGCCGCGCCGCGCACGGCGAGGGCGCACGAGGCGAGCTGGGCGAGGAGGATGAAGGATGGGGCGGGGAGGTAGGTGACCGCGACCTTGTTCAAAATCAAGAGCATGGAGGAGCAGATGGAATACGCCACGATCAAGAAAGTGACCCGGCCATTGACGCGGGCCTTGCCTGGGGGTCGGAGGTGTGGTGGCGGGGTTAGGGTTGGCGCGCGGCGCGCGGCGCGCGCGGCGTCCCCTCCCCACCCAATCCCTCTTACCTCCCGACAGGTGGCGCGCCAGCTTGGGCGCGGCGAGCGCGGCCAGGCCGATCAGGATGATGCTGGGTGGGGGAGGTGGGCGTGGGCGGGAGGGCGGCGCATCTGAACCGCGGGCGCGCGCCGCGCCGCGCAGGCGCGCCGGGGCGGCGCGCCCCAATCGCGCCACCCCAGAGCGCGGGAAACTCGAGCCGCCGCCCGCCCCAACGCACGCGAGCGTGGACGACACCGCCTGCGGCGGCACGCCCAGCGCGCCGCCGATAGACGTCGACGCGGCCGCCAGGGCGCCCAGGATGAGGCCCATGGTTGGTGCGCGGGCGCGGGGCGCGGGTGGATGGGGTGTGGCGGCCGCGGGGCGCGGGCAGAGGGGGTGTGGCGGGCGGATCGTGCGGTCTTGCCGCTCTCTCTCCTTTCTCCTTCTCCTCTCTTCTGCTGTTGCGCGCGGTGTTACATCAGCGTCCCTCGTCCCCAACGCCCCCCCTACTCACGCGGGCGCCAGCTCGCGCTCCGTTTTGCCCCGCGCCCCCGCCGTCGGCGCGAGTTTTCCCCCCTCGCGCCGCTTGGGGTCGAAATGGCTCTCCAGCCCCGCCCAGCACCGGTAGTAGTCCCGGTCCACGTGCGGCGAGGCGAGGGCGCCTGGGGCGACGCGCGGCGTGGCCGCCGTCTCAAACATGAACGCGAGGCTCCCGTCGCCGACGCGCGTCGGCGTGCGCGTCTCCGCCGCGGTCCCCGCCGCAAACGACCCCGTGTCCGGGCCGTGCGGCGTCATGCACGGGTGCAGGGAGGCGGCGCCCGGGGCGAAATCGGACGCCACCTTGGCGTCGTAGGAGCCGCGGATCAACCCCATAAACTCCGACGCCGCGTTGCGGTGGTAATAGGGCGGCCTGAACGTGCCCTCCGCCACCGACCACCGCGGCGGGAACAGCACAAAATCCGCGGCCGCCACGCCGGGCACGGTCGAGGGCGCGGTGAGCACGGTGAAGATGGACGGGTCGGGGTGGTCGAAGGCGACCGCGCCGACGGGGCAGAACCGCGCCAAATCGTATTTGTACGGCGCGTGCGAGCCGTGCCAGGCGACGACGTTGAACGGGGAGAACGCTTGCTTGGCGGCGAAGAGGGCGCCCCCGAATTTGTGCAGGACGGTGAACTCGGTCGCCAGGTCTTCAAACGCGGCGACCGGGTGGGCGAAATCGCGCGGCGCCGCGAGGCCGTTGGCGCCGATGGGGCCGAGGGCCGGGAGCTCGAAATGGGCGCCGTAGGACTCGAGGACGTAGCCTCGGCCGACGCCGTCTGGCAGCGCGACCGAAAAGCGGACCCCGCGCGGCAGCACCGCCACCTCGCCCGGCGCCACCGCCAGCCGCCCCAGTTCCGTCGTCACGTGCAGGCGCCCCGCCTGGGGCACAACCAGCATGTCGCCGTCGGCGGAGCCGAGGCAGGTGTCCACCATCGACACCGACGCGGCGTAGATGTGGATGCCGTACCCCTCCTTGCTCGCCGGGCTGCCCGCGCCGCACACGGTGTGCAGGCCGCGCACAAAGTCGACGGGGTCGGTCGGGATGGCAAACGGGCGCCTGGGGAGGAGGGGGGGGTGTCGGCGTCGGCGGCGTTCCCACCCGGCCTCACCCGCCCCCCCTCCCCCCTCCCCCCACCCACCACCGGATCTGGTTTGGCGTCAGCACGTGCTTGTGGTGGTCGGCCGACAGGTTTTCGGCGCCAAAGTCGAGCGGGTGGAACGGCTCGTGCGTGACCGAGGGGCGGACGCGGTAGAGCCAGGAGCGGCGGTTGGACGCGCGGGGCGCGGTGAACGGGGCGCCGGACACCTGCTCGGCGTAGAGGCCGTAGGGGCAGACCTGGGGAAGAGGACGGTGGGCGCGCGGGTGGCGAGCGCGAGCGGCGTCGCCTCCCCCTCTTCCCTCCTCTCCTACCTGGGGCGAGTTTTGGCCGACCGGTAGCGCGCCGGGCAGCGCCTCGGACGCAAACTCGTTGCCTGGGGGGTGGGGGGCGCGTCGACGGGGTGCGCCCCATGCGCCCGCGGCGCCCACCGGGCGCGGCACACCCTCCACACTCCTCTCACCAAAGCCATACTGGTACTCGAGCGCGTCCCACTCGCTGGCGGCGGGCGCGGACGCCATGGCGGAGTGGGCGCGCGCCGTCATCACCGCTCTCACTGTCCCTGCCGCCCCGGCATGGGCGGCAGCGATGCCGGGGACGACGCTCCCCCGCTCGACGACCCCCTGTACGACCCGGCGGCGGACGCCGCCGCTGCCGCGTGGGCCGACGCGCGGCGCCCCCCGGCCCCCGGCGCGCCGCCCGGCGCCAGCCTGGCGTGTGCGGCCTGCTTCACACCGGTGTGCCCCCGCGCGCAGGCGCACGCGGCGCGGCGCGGGCTGTACCGGTCGGTGTATGTTGCCGACGGGGTGGCGCCCGCCGCGTCCGCGCCGCCCGTCCCCGTGCGCTCCGGCTCCGCCCTGGGCAAGCGGCGCGCGGGCGAGGAGGATGCAGCGGCGGCGGCCGATGAACCCCCTCTGCCCGCCCTTGTGTGCGGCGCGTGCGGCGCCACGGTCGGCGCGGTCGACGCCGGCGGCGTCTTCATCTTTTTCGACGTGCTGCCGAGCGACGCGTGAGGGGAGCCTGATTGATTTGTTTTAACACACTGGGGCAAACGCACGAGGGGAGGGGGGAGAAAACACGCGCCGCCGCGCCGCCCCCCGTCAGTCGCTGGGCGCGCGGTGCGCGGCCGACCCGCGCGCCCGGCGTCCGCCGCCCGGCGACGGCGCGCCCGGGCCGGTGGGTTGCGGTTGGCCGTCGCCTCCGCCGCGCGGCGGCGAGCGCTCGCGCTCGGCCCGCGAGTAGGGCGCCGCCAGCACGACCGCCGCGTCTGCCGCCGCCAGCCTCGCCGCCGTCGCCGCCACGTGCGCGCGCAGCGCGCGCAGCGCGGGCAGCGCGGCCGGCGGCGCCGACCCCGCGCGCGCGTCGGCGAGCTGCAGCGCGGTGGCCGCCACGCGCCACAGGCCGGCCTCGTCCAGGTCGCCCAGGTCGAGCGCGGTGGCGGCAGCGGGCGGGGCCGGCGCGGCGTCGCTGGACGGGCCCGCGCCGCCCGCGCCGCGGCGCCGTTTGCCCTGCGGCGACGCGCCCCCCCCCGCCACCTCGCCCTGGTCGACCGGGTGCGCCGCCGCGGCCGCCAGGCCGGCCGCCGTCAGCGGCAGGGGCCACGTGCGGGGGTGCAGGCCCAGGGCGGCGAGTTCCGACGGCACCGCCTCCCACGACCGCCCAGGGTCGCGCCGCGCGGTGCCCGCCGCGGCGGCGGGCGTCACCGGGCGGCCGAGCACCCACGCGTATAGGGTGGCCAGATAGTGCGCCCAGCCGGCGGGCAGGCCCCACTGGGGGCGGGGGGCCGCGTCGCCGAGCGTTGCGGCGAGGTAGGCTTTAATCTGGTCCTCCGCCAACCGATTCCCCCCCCCATCGTCCCCGACCGCCACGTGCTGGGCCGAGTGCGGGATGAGCTTGACCAGGATGCGGACCAGTTGACGCATCTCGTCCATCGGGCCGCGCCGCGCGCGGCCGCGCGCGGGCGAGCGGAGCGCCGGGGGCGGGGCGGGGGGGCGCTGCGCCGCCAGTGCGGCCACTGCCGCGGCCGCGGCCGCGCCGCCGCTGTCGGCAGGGGCAAGCGCCTGCGGCGGCTGCCGCCTCGGGGGTGGAGGAGGCGGCGCGGGGGGTTGCGGCGCGAGGGCGCCGCCAGCGGCCAGGCCCTCATCCTCCCGCCACACCCCAAATGCCTGCGACGCCACCCCAAACTGGGACGGCGCAAACTGGGAGGGCACGGCGAGGTCTTGGGAGAGGCCCGCGCCGGCCGCCGGCAGGGGCGGCGTCGGGCCGTCCTCGGGCAGGTCGGCCAGGTCGGAGAGTTGGGAGAGGGGGGCCAGGGCGGGGGCGGAGCCGTAGGTGCCGCCGCCGGGGGGGTGGGACGGGTCGGCCATCGTCGGGCGGCGCGGGGAATGGGCGGCGGCGCGGCGCGCGCGGCGCGTCGGCCGCGCGCGCTGGGCCGGGCGCGCGCCGGGCTCGAAGGGCGGCGGCGGCGCGGGGCGCGCGGGTGTGCCGCGCGGCGCGCGCGCGCGGCCGCCGAGCCTGGTCTCCAGCCGAGAAGAAGTCGCCGCCTCCCCCTCACACGCGCACGTCGACCACCAGCGCCCGGTGGTCGCTCGCGCCGTAATCATCGTTGGACGTGGTGGCGGAGAGCACGTCGAGGCCGCGGAGCAACGCCCAGTCGAGCTTGCCGCGGACAAGCGACCGGCCGCCGCGCCACGCAAACGCGGGGTTGGCCAGCGTCTCGGTGTCGACGGGAAACGGGCAGACCAGGCCCGGATTGCGGAGTGTCGGGTCGTCGGGATCGGCGCCCAGGCGGCGGAGCAGGCGCGGCCGCGCGCGCGCGACGACCGCCGCCTCCAAAAACGCGGCCTCGGTCCAGCCCAGGGTGCGCCACCGGCTGCCTTGGGCGTAGTGGGGGGAGAGGCGCACGATCGAGTGGGCCATGGTGTTGAGGTCCGCGAGGAGGGCGACGGCAGGAGGGGGCGCGCCGCGCGCCGCCGCGTCCCCGTCCACCCTCTTCACCTCGTCAAAGAGCGACGCCAGCTGACGCAGCCGGGGCAGGGCGCCGCAGAAGACTTCCAGGTGGGCCGAGAGGACGGTGAGGGTGCGTGTGCCCGCCGTTCCTCGACCGCGCGGCAGCGCGAGGTCCGCCGCGAGCGCGACGCGCCCCCCGCGCCGCGGCTCGCGCGCCGCCAGTTTATGCGCCACGGTGGCTGCGTTCCAGTCGAGGGCGGGCGGGTGGGGCACGGCGCGGGGCGGGGCCAGGAAATCGAGCCGGGTGAGAATAGCGTTGCCGTGCGCGCCGCCGCCCGCGTCGGACGGGCCGCGCAGGGGCGAGTCCAGCTCATCAAACTCGGTCACAAACGCATAGTTGAGGGAGAGGGCGCGCGCGATGGACGCGCCGACGTCGGCGAACGCCGTGCGCGCGCAGCCCCAGTCGACCTCCTGCAGCGCGACGACGTCCGGGTCGAGGTCGTGCAGGAGGCGAATGATGTCGGGCAGCTTGTAGCCGCGCTCTATGTTCCACTGGGAGTGAGCGGGTGGGCGGGGTGAGGGGGAACAGGTGGGCGCGCCGTGCCGGCCGCGGCGACCACCGCGCTCGCCTGCACCAAGCGGAGCGCCCCGGGCATGCAGCGCGCTGACGGGAACGCGCGACCCCTGTGGTCGGCGACGAAGACGCTGCCCGGCGGGGGCGGCATGGGCGGTCTGACGGCCGGCAGGCGTGCTCCCCGGTCACACTCGCCCCGCCTCCCTTGTCTCTCACCGCCCGCCCGGCAGCTGCCGCTGCGTCCCCCCCCGCGGCAACGCTTTGGCCTTGGCCCGGGGCACCGGCAGCGCGACGCGCTGCGACCCGCCGCGCGGCGCGGAGAGAGCGGCGAGCGCCGGAAGGACCTCGACCCGCACCGCCGCCGCCGACGCCTTGGTCGGCAGCCTCGCGCCCGCCCAGGCCGAAAAGCCGCCGGCCACGACAAAAGCGCGCTTGAAGCCGCGCGCGGCGAGCTCGCGCGCGACGGCCTTGGCGTCGCCGCCGCGGCGGTCGAGGAGCAGCACCGTCGTCCCTTTGCCCACCCGTTTCAGCGACGCGATCTCCAGCGCGGTCACGCCGCGCTCGACGGCGCCCACGTCGCGCAGCGAGGCGCGCAGGCGGCGGTCGGCGACGGCCGCGAGCTCGACGTCGACCACGCGCGCGCCCGCCGGAAGCGACGGCACGCCCGCGGCCTCTTTGTCGGCCGCGGAGCGAATGTCGACGAGCAACGCATCGCCGGAGCCGACGATGGCGTCGAGGGCGGCGGCGGGGGAGATCGCGCCGGCGAAGCCGCGCACGCGCGTCGCGAGCGCGCGCACGAGCGGGGGGGCCGCCACGTACGCGAGCACCAGGCCGGCGGCCGCCTGCGCGACGGCGACGGGGCCGGCGGCGGCGACCGCGGTCGCCGCGCCGGCGGCACCCGCGGCGGCGGCGTCGACCTTCGACCCCGCGGTCGTCGCCGCCGACGTGAGCGTGCTCGGACTCAGCCCCGCGGACGTCAGCGCGGCATCAATCTCGCCGCCCGCCGCGCGCAGCAGCGGGGCGGCCGCCTTGGCGGCGACGGTGGCGACGTCGGCGGCGACGCCCGCCGCTTTGCCGAGCGCGGGCGCCGCCGCCGCCGCCGCCGCCTTGACCGCGGGCGCCACGACGGCGTACGCGTCCGACACATAGTGCGCGGCGGTAGAGGCCGCGCCGAGCGCCGTCTTGAGGCCGCCGCCGGTCGCCTAGAGGAGAGGGACGGAGCGGCTAAGGTCGGCCCCGCGGCAGGGCGCGCCGCGTCCCCCGTCCGCCCTCCTGTTGCCACCACCGCGCTCACTTTGACCACCTCCACGACACCGCCCACGGCGGCGTCGACCGCGGCGTCGGGAGCGGCAGCCGGCGCGGGCGGCGCGGCGCGGCGGCGGGGCGGCGCGCCTGCGCGCCGCGCGCCCGCGCGCCGCGCGCCCGACCGCGGTGCCAGGGCGGGGCGAGCGCCCGTGGGAGCGATCGACCGCATCGGGATGGGGGGTCGATCGAGGGCCGGGAGTGAGGAGCGAGGAGGCTGTGACACTCTTCTCCTCCCCGCCCTCCTCCCTCCATGTTCTCCTCCCTGTTTGGGTCGGCCGATCCAGCGACGCGGGTCAATGAGCTGAAGAGCGAGGCCGACGTGTCGGCGTTGCTGCGGTGAGGGCGGATGGATGGGCGTGCGCCGCGCCCGCCGCCAGCGCGCCTTTCGAGGCCAGCTCTCACCCTCAAACGGCGCCCACCACGCAGCCATCCTGTCGTGTGCATCGATTTCAAGGCGGCGTGGTGCGGTCCTTGCAAAGCGTGCGCGCCAGTGTTGGCCGCGATTTCCCTGCAGCACCCCGGCATCGAATTCGGCGCCGTGGACGTGGATGAGCTCCAATCCGTCGCCCAGCGCTGGGGAGTGAGCGCGATGCCCACGTTTATCGTTTTCCGCGGCGGCACCCCTTTCCGCACGATCGTCGGCGCCGACATGAAAGCCTTGGCCGCCGCGCTCGATGAAGCGGGCGCGGCGGCCCCGTTTTCGGGTAGCGGACGCACGCTCGGCGGCGGCGGCGGGGCGGCTGCGGCCGCGCCCGCGCCCGCGCCCGCCACCGCCTCCGGCCCCGCCACCGTCGACGCGGCCGGCCTCGACGAGGCCAAACCCGTCCTCACGGTCACCGTGCGCCTCGCGTCCGGCGACCGGATGGCCGTCCGCCTCAACGCGGGCATGCCCGTGTCGGCCCTCGCCGCCGCGTCAGGCGGCCGCGCGCTCGTCGACGGCTTCCCGCCGCGCCCGCTCGACCCCGGGGCGGTGGTCGACGCCCTGGCGGGGGCGCTGGTGACGCAGCGGTGATGGAGAGAGAGGGTGTGTGACACGCCACGCCCCGCGCCTCCTCTCGACGGCCCTCGCGCGCTCCCTCGTCTCTCTCACAGGTTGTTGAGCTCCGGAAAGTCGGCCGTCAGGTCCGCCCGCGTGTACGAGTCGGCAGGGTCTGAGGGGGTCCACAGGACTTCGACCGCGAGGACGTCAGACGCAGGGACGCCGCCGAGCGCGCCGAGCGCGGTGGCCAGCTCGTCCCCTCCCCGCACGGCGGGCACCCGGATCGCGCCCCGCGCGGCGAGCAGGATGGTGACGACGACAAACTCTTGCTCGCCGGACCGCGGTGCAGGGTTTTGGGCGACCCCTGTTTTTTTCGCCCCCCCAAAATTGACCACCGTCTCCTCCCGCACCTTGCCCCGCTCCCGCATGGACAGCGCGGTGAACTTGCGCTCGGCGCCGTCGAGCGTGCGCCCGACCTGGGACTTGGCGGCGCCGTACACAGCGAACTCCGGGTTCCTCAACAGCGCGAGCAACGCCTCCTGCAGCACAAAGTGCAGCCCGGCCGGCGTCGTCGTGTCGGCGCGCGCGGCGAGGCGGTCCAGGTCTGTCTGCAGGCGGCGGCCGCCGGTGGCGAGGAGGCCGACCTGCAGCCGCGCGACCGAGACGGCGCCTGGGGGGTCGTCGAAGGAGGCGTCGCCGGAGGCGGACGACCCGCGAAACGCTTGGAAGGCGGTCCAGGCGATGAAGGCGAAGACGCCCAGGGTGAGGATCTCGCCAAGGCCGCCGCCCGACGCGGCGGCGGCGACGGGGTACGCTCCATAGGGCGCCAGGCCCCACCCCAGGGGCGCGAGCGTGGATCGCATCACCACGGGGCGGGCGGTGGCGGCGTGTCGCGGGTTGGCGGGCGACGCGGGGCTGGAGGCGGAGGGTGAGGGGCGTGGGCGGAAGGACAGCGGCACCCGCGCGCCCCCTTCACCGCCCACTGCGACACGCACCCGAGCGACCCGCCCCACCCCCTTGCGCTCCCGGCATAGCCTCCAGACGGCATCGCGCGCATGGCGGGGAACGCGGCGCCGCCGACGCGGCCGCCGGAGCGCGCGGCGAGCGCGCTGGGGGGCGTCGCGAAAGCCTAGGAAGAGGGGGCGGTTGGGGTGAGCAAGGCCGCGCTCAACCCCTCAATCGCCGCCAGTGCATGCCAGGCCCCCTCCTGCCCCACCAGCGCCAGCGCCAGGGCGGCAACGGCGAGCCCGCGCGCGAGGCCTACGAGGAACGACGCAGCGCGCGGCGCCGAAAGGAGCGGCGATGGAGCCACCGCCATGCTCGAGTCGCTCTTGGCCGCAGCCGCGATCAAGGGCGGGAGAGGGCGCCGGCGAGCGCAAGGCCGGGCCAATGCGGGCGCGGCGCGCGCGGCGCAGCCGGCGGCGAGCGCCGGCCGCGGCCGGTACGGCGCCAACGAGGGCGCGCGAGTCGCCAACATTGCCGGCGGGCGGCAGGGGGTGCCAGGGAGGCGGGAGTGTGCGCGGCGGGCGAGACTGCCGGCACAGCGACTGCCTATGGCCGACGCGGACGCCCCTCCCCCCCCGTCCCACCGCGCCTGCGCCGGCGTCGTCACCGAGTTTGTGCGCTGCGTGCGGGCCACGCCCTGCGTGCGCGCCGAGGGCAAAAGCGTGACCGATTGCGCGGCGGCGCCTGAGTGCGTCGCGCTGCGCGGGCGCCTGCTCGAGTGCCGGCGGCGGGCGGTGGACGCGCGCTCCCGCATCCAGGGCAACAAACTGGACACGTGAGAAGGAGAGGAGGGGTGAAAAAAAATGTACTCGCTCGCGCAGCGTGGCGCCGTGGCGGCCGGCCCGCTAGGCCAGAGCATGGCACGGGGATCGCGATCGATGCGCGTCGCGACGCTGATGGCAAGGCGGCGCGCGCCCGGCCGGGCGCCCAACTTTTTGCCTGTCGCCGCGCGCGCGCCGCTCGACGCGGCGCCGCCCCTCGGCGAGGACGAGGACGACGCCTACGACGACAGCCTGGACGACGAAGAGTCCGACGGCGGCCGCCTGCTGGCGGAGGGCCTCGCGTTGCTCGACCGCGACGACGCGGCAGCTGCCGCCGAATACGCCGCCGACGGCGACGACGACGACGACGCCTCCTCTTCTGACACCCGCCCGCCTCTGCCGGGCCTGCCGCCGACCGAGGGCGGCACGGTGCGCACGTACGCCGAGGCGGTGATCGCGGCGGGCCCGGCCCAGCCCGGCCTCGCGCGCGCCGTCACGCGCATGTTCCCCTACCCCCTGGACCGCTTCCAGCGGCGCGCGGTGCGCGCGTCGGTCGCCGGCCGGGACGTCGTCGTGTGCGCGCCGACGGGCGCCGGCAAGACTGCCGTCGCGGCGGCCGCTGCGCTCGCCGCGCTGGCGCGCGGCGAGCGCGTCATCTACACGACACCGCTCAAAGCGTTGTCCAACCAAAAACTGGGGGAACTGAGGGCGCTTTTCGGGCCGGCAAGGTGCGGGCTGCAGACCGGCGACGCCACGCTCAACCCTGAAGCCGCCGTCGTCGTGATGACCACAGAAGTCTTACGCAATATCATGCTGCGCGTCCCCGTGGCGGCCGGTGTGGCGGAAGGAGGCGAAGGTGGCGGCGACGCCGACCCCTCCTCGACCACCACCCCCACCCTCGACGCCTCGACCCCTCCCCCCTCACGCCTCGCCGACGTCGGCCTCATCGTCCTGGACGAGGTGCACTACCTGGGCGACCCGTCGCGGGGCACGGTGTGGGAGGAGGCGGTCATGGCGGCGCCGGGGCGGTGTTCCCTGCTGGCGATGAGCGCGACGGTCCGCAACCCGGCCGACCTCGGCGCCTGGATCGCCGCCGTGCACCGCCCGTGCGACACGATCGTCACGGCCTCCCGCCCCGTGCCCCTGACGTGGGCGTGGGCGTCGTCCGGTGGCGGGCGTGGGGTTGGCGCGGCCACGCTCACGCCGCTGCTCGCGCGCGGGTCGCCGCCCGCGGCCGGCTCGGGCGGGGAGCCGGCGCCGGCGGGGGCGCGGTTGAGGCTGCACACCGCGCTGCGGCCGCCGCGCGACTGGGACGGGGGGCGCGGAGGGTGGGGCCGCAGCGACCGCGACCGCGGCGGCGGCCTCTGGGCCGCCCCGCCGCCGTCCCCCCCCGCCCTCGCCGCCGCCCTCCAAGCCGCCGACCTGCTCCCCGCCATCGTCTTTGTCTTCTCTCGTGCCGGCTGCGACGCGGTGGCCGCCGACGTGGCCTCTTCGCGCGTGCTCCACCCGCTCCCCCCGGACTCTGTCGCCGCCATCGACGCCGCCCTGGCCGCGCTCACCATCGACGCGCCCGACTCGGCGAGGCCCGAACTGATCCCCGCCCTGCGCGCGGGCGTGGCTGTGCACCACGCGGGGTGCCTCCCCGGGTGGAAATCGCTCGTCGAGCGCCTCTTCCAGGCCGGCCACGTCCGCGTCGTCGCCGCCACCGAGACGCTGGCCGCCGGCGTCAACATGCCCGCGCGCACGACCGTGCTCACCGCACTCGTGCGGCGGAAAGGGCCGGCCGGCCCGATGCCCTTGACCCACAACGAGCTCCTGCAGATGGCCGGCCGCGCCGGCCGGCGCGGCTTCGACGCCGCGGGCGCGGTCGTCGTGTGCGGCGGCCGGGACGCGGGGCCGGCCGACCTGGCGGCCCTGCTCGGGCGCGGGCCAGAACAGCTCGCGTCGCAGTTTCGGCCGGGGTACTCGATGGTGCTCAATTTGGTGGCGCACCGCCCCCTGGAAGGCGCACGCGCATTTGTGGAGCGGTCGTTTGCGGCGCACGCGGCGCGATCGGTCGCGGCCGCGCGCGCGGCGCGCGTGCGTGCGGCCGAGGAGGCGGCGGACGCCGCGGCCGCCGTCGCCGCGGCCGCCGCAGCCGATGCGCGCTTTGAGGGAGCGGCGGACGAGCCTCCCGGCGCGGACGCCAAGCGCGAGGCGCGGCGCGCGCTGCGCGCGGCAGTGCGCGCGGCCGTCGCGCGCCGCGCGGCCCGCGCGGCCGCCGCGCTCGCGGAAACAGCCCTGCCGGCCGAGGTCATGCTCGACTTGACCGCAGGCGACCCCGCGGGCGACGAGGCCGTGCCCGCGCTCGTCGTCGGGATTGTCGCCGGCGACGACGCCGACCCGGACCCCGACCCATCTCGCAACGCGCCCAACGACGGCGTCACCATGCCCCGCACCCGCATCGATGGGGAGCCCGCGGGCGAGCTCCTTGTCCTGCTGGACGACAACTCCGTGGCGCGCGTGCAGTGGGCGCACGTGGCGGGCGTGCCGCCGCGCGACGCCCCTGCCTCCCCGCTCGCCGCCGACGCGCTCGCTGTTGACGCGGTCTTTGACGCGGGAGCAGCCGCCACGGCGGCGTCCGCGTGGAAGGGCGTGCCCGGGGGCGCGCTGGCGGCCGACGGCGGCGGCGCGACGGCCGCGCTCGCCGCCGCGCTCGCCACGCGCGAGGCGCAGACCCCGCTCCTGCTCCCCTCGGCCGGCGACGAGCTCGCCCTGCGCGCTGCGCGCGCCGAATATCGAGCCGCCAAGGCGGCCGCGCGCCGGGCACCCGCGCGCGCCGTGCGCGGGCGGCCGCCGTCCGGCGCGGCGGCCGCGCGCGCGGCGGCGGCGGCCGCCGACGCCGACCGCGCCGCGCGCGCCGCGGCCGCCATGCGGGCCGCACTGGAGTCGGACGCGGGCGCATCGTGGCGCGGCTTTGAGGCGGTGCTGGCCGTGTTGGTGGCCGTCGGCGCGGTCGTCCGAACCGAAAAAGGAGAAGGCCGAGGCGCCAACGCGCCCACCACGACCACCATTCCAACGACCACCGTCGCCCTTACCCCTCTGGGCGAAGTCGCGCGCTCCCTGGCGACGGACAACGAGCTCTGGGTCGCCACCCTGCTCACCCACCCCGCCGTCCAGAACCTTCCCCCCCCCGCCCTCGCCGCCGCCCTGTCGGCCGTCGCCGCCGGCGAGCTGGGCGTGCGCCCGGGCGTGCGCGCCGCGCACGCGCCGTCGCCGGCGGTGGTGGCGGCGGTGACGGCCGCCGACAGCGCGCGCGCGGCGCTCGTCGCGGCGCAGCGCGCCGCCGGCATCGACGCGCCCGCCGCCGTCGACCTGCGCCTGGCGGGCGTTGTGGAGGCCTGGGCCTCGGGCGCGACATGGGCGCAGGCGGCAGGCGACTGCACGCTCGATGCGGGCGACGTCGCGCGGTTGCTCTTTCGCACGGTCGACGTCCTCCGCCAAGCGTCCCGCTGCGCTGCCCTGCCTCCCGCCCTGCGCAAGGACGCGCGCAAGGCGGCGGCAGCCATGTACCGCGCGCCGCTGTCGGACGCGGTGGCGTGAGGGAGGAGAGAGGGGTCCGCCCGGATTTCAATTCTTGCCGTGCGTTGCAGCGCTCTCTCACTCTCTCCTACCCCATGCTGCCCGCCGCTTTCCGGTCAGCGCGCTCGCGCTGATGGTGCGCGGCCCGGCCGCGGCCGCGGGCGCCGCGGCCGCCGCCGCGGCCCGCACCCGGCAGCCGCCCGCCGCGCCCGCGGTCGGCGCCAAACCCGGGCGGCGCGTCGCCGCCGCCAAACGCGGCCCGGTTGCCGCCGGCGCCCAGGCCGTGCACGGCGGCGGCCGCCTCAACGTCGGCGCGCAGCGCTGCGGCTACCGCGCCGCGGCCCGCCACTTCGCGCGCGCCGGCGCGCTTGTACGCGTACACTTTGCCGTCGACGACCCAGGCACGGGAGGCGGAGTCGGCCGCGTCGTCGGCGTCGGCTGCGGCAGCGTCGGCCGCGACGCCGGCGCGGCCGCCTGAGTCGTCCGACGCCTCGGACGCCGTCTCCCACTGGGCGGCCAGGGCGGCGGCGGCGACGGCGGCGGCGTCGTCTGGGTGGCGGGCGGCGCCGGAGAGGAAGCGGGAGGTGGCGCGCGGGACGGGGCGGGCGCGCGGCGGCGGGGGCGGGGCGGTCGCCGCGGCCGCCTCCCCCGCCAGCGGCGGCGCGACCTCCAGCCCCGCGTCCAGGCCCACCAGCTCGGGCGGCAGGTTGCCGTCGAGCAAGACCTGGAGGACGGCGGCGGGGTCGTGGCCGCACGCGCGGAGGGCAGCGACGACAAAGCCGCGCCCGTACCCTGGCAGGACGTCAGCGACGGCGGCCGCGCGCGAGTCGAGGTCGACCGGGTCGGCCACCGCGGCGGCGGGCGCGGGCGGCGGGGGGCGGGGGGGCGCGAGGAGGGACGCCGCGTACTCGCGCTGCACCCCGTCGAGCGCGACCACGCCCCCGTCGGCCGCGGCGGCCAGCGCTTCCGCCAGCCCGCACCGGGCGGAGGCCGCGGGGAGGAGGGGCGGCGGTCCAACGCCTGCCACCGCGCGCGGCGCGGCCGCAGCGAGCGCGGCGACGACCGCCTCGCCGACCGCGGCCGCGCCGTCGCCCGCGGCGCGGCCGGCGCCGGGGCGCAGAGCGGCATGCATCAGGGCGGCAAATCCGTCCTGTAGGTCGGTGCGGAGGAGGGCGAGAAGGTGGAGAGCCTGCACGGAGGAGGTAGGGCGGTCGGAAGCGGCGCCACCAATCAACCATCTGTGTCGCAGGGATCATGCCCGGCGCCCGACGGGGGACGGACACCGCGCTATCTAGCCGCGTCATGCGCTGTGGCGCCACTTAAAGGCCGTTTCCGGGCGATGGGAGAAAAGGCGCGCCGGAGGTTCGGATATAGTGGCGCGAGGGAGGCGACACCCGCCGCCCCCTCACCACACGCACCTTATCAGCGTCGGAGCCACCTTCCTGGCCCCGCACCATGGCCTCGGCGCGCGGCACCGCGTCGTCGTGCGCCGCCGCAAGCACCCCGGCCGCCGCGCCGCCGCCGGTCGCCAGCGCGGCTTCCGCGGCCGCGGGGCGGGCGGCCGCGATGGCGGCCAGAGTGTGCACGGCGTCGCGCAGAAAGGCGGCCGGGGGAGCGACAGCGGCCGGCGACGCGGCGTCTTCCAACGCTTGCCGCGCGCCGTCCATGGCCGTCACGGCGTCGGGCAGGGCAGCCTCGATGGCGTGCTCCAGCGCGGGGGCGGCGGCAAACGCGGCGTTGATAACGCGCGCGGTTTCTTGCGCCGCCCCCGGCCCAAACACGGCCGCCGCGTCCAGCACGCGCGCCAGCGGCAGCAGAGCGCGCCGCGCGATGGTGGCCGCGCGGACGGCCGGCGGCGGCGCGCCGGGCTCGCCCGCGTCGGCGAGCCGTGCGAGCGCGGCGAGCGCGCGGCGGTGGAGCGTGGCCAGGGCGGCCGGCACCGGCCCGCCTGCCTCCACGACATCATCGTGCGGCCGCCGCGCCGCCAGCAGATAGGCATCAAGCGCGGCCGCGAGGTCGGCGCCGCGCGGCGAGTCGGCGGCGCCCCAAAACGGGGCCGGCGCGAGGGCGAGCCACCAGCCCAGGTACGCCGACGCCGCGCCGATCGAGTCCGTGGAGGTGGACGGGGCTGCCGCGTCGCGGGGGAGGTAGGGGACCAGCGGGGGCGGTGGCGCGGCGGCCGCCATCGCGCCGGGGGCGGCCTGGTCGCTCGTGCCGGGCTTAGCTCTCGCGGCGGCGCCGGCCGCGGGCTGCGACGGGTGTGCGCGCGGTGCGCGACAGTGCGCCGCCGACACGCCACGCCACTCTTGCCGGCCGGCGCCGCCCCGGCTCCCCTCCTCCCCATGCTGGCCGACTGAGGGTGGTCGAACGAGCGACCAGACCGCGCCCAACCCGCGCGATCGGCATGCAGGCGCAGGCGGCGCCAGCGGAGTTGCCCGCGCCGCTGGGCGCGCAGGCGCTGCCCGCGGACGCAGCTGCACTCCCCGCGAACGACGCGGAGGCGTCGCGCGCGCTTAATGGCGGGCCGGTGCCCGCGCCCGACCTCGCATCAGCCCCCATTGGCGTCCCTCCCGCCCGCGCGCCGCCGCCCCCGCCCCCCGGCCCGCCGCCGCTGCTGCCCCCCGCCGACCTGGACCCCGCCGAGCTCGCCGCGGCCGAGTCTCTGGCCGCCATACTGGCGGAAGTCGCCCGCACCGACATCGACGGCTTCTTCCGCGCGCCCGTCGTCGAGGCCCTCGTCCCGGGGTACCACGCCGTCGTGCGCCACCCCATGTGCTTCCTGCGTATGCGCCACAAAGTGTTTGCGCGGGCGTACGAAACGTGGGGCGGGCTCGTGGACGATTTCGAGCGTGTGTGCGCCAACGCGACGCTTTTCAACGCGCGCAAGTCGCGCGTGCACCGCGCCGCGCTCGCGCTGCAGCGGTCGGGACGGCGCACGCTGGCTGCGCGCGAGGGGGAGGGGCGGGCGGCGGTCGTGGCGCTGCACCCTGGCGGCGCGGCGGGCGTCGCGGCGGCGGAAGCCGCGTGCGCCGCCGCCGCCGCCGCCGCGGCCGCCGCCGCCGAGGCCGACGCCCTCGCGCGCCGCGCCGAGCGCGAGGCCGCGCGCGCGCTGCCGCCGGCGGCCGCCGCGCTCTCTGCGTCGCTCTCGTTCGCGTCGGCCGCCGCCGACACCGCGGCCTCGGCTGGCGACGCCGACGGCGGCGATGCAGCCGCGGCGTTGCTCATGCCGAGCGACGCCGACGGCGGCGGGTCGTCCTTTTCGGACTCGGGGTCGGACCGCGAAGAGGCCCTGCGCGCGCGCGCCGCCGGGGCGGCGCCCGCCCCTCTGGCCCTGCCCTGGGCGACCTGGATGGGGCGGGCGGCCGACGCCATCGTGGTGGAAGGCGGCGACGCGCTGCCCCTCGCCCAGCCGCCGACCACCGACCGCGCGGTCGAGTGGCGCCTGCGCTGGCTCGACCTGCGCATGCGGGACCTGCGCCGCCTGGAGGCGGGGTATGAAGGGCGCCTGGCGGCCGCCCTCGAGGCCGAGAAACGGGGCGAGGGCGAGGATGCCGCGGCCGACGGTGCGGCCGCGCTGCTGGTCGACGGCGAGGCGCCTTCCGCGCCTGCCGCGCCCGCGGCGCCTCCCGCCCCGATCCTGCACGCGCGGCTCCCGCGGGACGCGGTCGCCGAGCCCCCCCTGGCGGAGCACCCGTTCTTCGCCGCGCTCCTCGGCGCCCCCCGCGCGCCCACCGCCCCGCCCCCTCCCCCCCTGGCCGACGACGCCAACCTGCCCGCCGTCGTGCACGCCGCCCTGGAGGCGTGCGAACGGTACGTGACCCACCTGCGATCGGTGCTCGCGCCGCCGCGCCCCGGGTCGGCGCGCGCGCGCGCGGGCGCCGCCGCCGGCCGCGCGCGCGCGGGCGCGCCCCGGTCCGCCCGCCCGCCCCGGCCTCGGTCGGAAGCGGAACGGGCCGAGCGCGCCGACCGGTCCCGGCGGTCGCGGCGTGGGGGGGACCAGTTTGGCGACGTCATCATCCACGCCGCCGGCGACGGTTCCATCCGCGTCGAGCGCCCCATCGTGGCCGAGATCACGACGCCTGGCGTGCGGCTGCTGGACGCGGCGTCACTGGCGGCGCGGGACGAGACGGTGGCCGCGCTGCGAGCGCACGCCGCGTCGGGGCGCGCGCGGCTGCCGCCCGCTCTGGCGGCCGCGCTGGCGGCTGTCGACGAGGCTGCCGGCGGCGCGCCGTGGTCCGACTCGGAGGACACGGACGACGACGCGTTCCTGGCGCGGCATGCCAAGCCCGAGGCCGAGGAAAAGGCGCGCTTTGCGGGCGCGCCGCCGCCCGCGGCGGCCGCGGCGGCCACGGGGTCGGGCGCGACGTCGCTCAAGCGCGAGCGTGACAGCGCTGGCGGCGTGCGCAAGGACGGGCGGCCCGTGAGCGCGCCGCGGCGGCGCACGACGGGCGACGGCGCCGACGGGTCGCCCTCGTCCGGCACGCCACGCCCACTGTCGCCCGCGATCCTGGAGACGAGCTCACCGCGGGCGGGGCGGGTGGGCAAGCTGGCGCGCGGCGCGGCGGGGCGCGGGGGCGCCGAGCGCCGCGCGACCCGCTCGCGGCCCGCCTGAGGGCGGTGTGCATCTAGAGAGGGTGGGAGCGGGTGCGTCAGTGTGTGTGCGTATGGGAGGGGTGTATGTGCGCGTGAGCGCGTGCAACCGTAAACAACCGAGAGAGAGCCTGCATCGAGAAGGGCGCGCCGTCGTCACACGCGCGGGCCTCCACCCCTCTTCCCTCTTCTCTCCCATCACCAGCTCATGTTGGTGTGAATTGTGAGCACGCCCTTCCCCCCGCCGCGCCCCCGCTTGGCGGCCGCGCGCGAGGGCGCGGGCGCGGGGTCGCCGTCGCCGTCGCCGCCGTCGGCCGGCGGCAGTGGCGGCGCGGCCGCCGTCGGCGCGACGCAGAGCGGCGCGAGCGCTTCCAGCGCGCCCAGCACACCGGCCGACAGGCGGTCGATGGCCGGGGCGGAGGGGTCCGACAGGGCGTCGAGCGACGCGCCGGCCGCGCGCGCGTCGCCCGCCGCCACGCCGCCGTCGACCGCTTCCAGCGTCAGCGGCAGCCGCTCGTCCCCCGCCGCCAGCCGGCGAGCCAGCAGCACGGCCACGCCGGCCGCGGGGCGCAGCAGGTAGTGGGCGGGCAGGGAGCGCGCGGTCGAGGTGGCGAGGTCGGCGCGCGCGACGGCGACGAGACCGGCGCAGCGCTCCCGCAGCGCCTCCACCAGGGCCCCCACCCCCGCCTCGTCCCCGTCGCCCGCGTCGTTCGCGACTAGGAGGACGGGGTTGCCAAAGAGGAGGGCGTCCGAGACGTCGGCGAGGGGGATGGCGCGCAGCGCGGTGAGCGCGACGCAGGGGACGCGAGGGGGGCCGAGCTCGCAGGGGGGGAGGACGGAGACGCCGGCGAGAGCCGACCGGGACGCGCGGGCCGAGGGTTGGAGCGGGAGCCCCCCCGCCAGGATGAACCGCGACGACGCGTCGCACGCGTCGAGCCGCACCGCGGCCCCCGTCGCGCCGCACAGGCCGGCCGGCCAGTCGGCGCACGCGCCGGCGGCGGCCACGGGCAGGCCGTGGCAGGGGCAGGCGGCGCGGCGGGCGAGGGCGCCGTCGAGTTCAAGGACCTCGGTTTGCGCGAGTAGGCGGAGCGAGCGCGTGGGGCCGGCGGGGAGGTGGTTGCCGCCGGCAGCAGCAGAAACGGAGCCGGTTGCGCCACCACCAACACCACCGACCGGCAGAACCAGGCGCACGGGCGCGGGGTCGGAGCCGGCGAGGCCGCGCAGTGCGGCGCCCGCGACGTGAGCGAGCGCCGCCGGCTCGCACGGCGCGACCGAGAGCAGCGCGTCGTCCCACGGGTCGAGTCCGGCCGAGAACGAGACGAGGCCGGCGGCGGCCGCGGCGGCTGCAGCCGGCGGGAGCGCGCCGCCGAGCGCTAGCGCGACGAAGCAGACACTCGCACGCGCCGCCGCCGCCGCGGCCAGCGCCCCGGCGTACGCGCCAGCGCAAACAAACCCGTGGGCCAGCATGTAGATGGTGGTCGGGCCGCTGCCCGCCTTGGCGGCCATGTCGACGGCGGCGGCGAGCGCGGCGGGCGCGCGGCGCGCGTCGGCCGGGGGCGGCGGCGCGCCGCCGGCGGGCGCGGGCCGGGCGAGGTCGGGCAGACGACCCAGCTTGTTAAACCATTCGTGCGCGTCGAAGGTGGGGGAGGGCTTGACGAGGACCTGAGGAGAAAGGGAGGAATGAGGGCGGCCGCAGCCCCACCTCTCGCCGCCCTTTCCTGCGCCTCAGCCTCCCTCGGACCCCTTCTCTTCTATCACCTGCATGCGCACGCGGTCGTCGCCGTCGGGCGCGACGACGCAGAGGGCGAGGCGCGGCGTGGGCGCGCCACGAGCGCGCCGCGCAAACGTGAGCCGCGCGCCCAGCCCGCGCAGCGCGGTGGCCACCTCGGACGCCGCGCCGGGGGTCAGGCCGGCCACCAGGAAGATGGCGCAGCGAGGGGGGGGGATGTCGGGGGCGGCGGTGGGCATGGTGGGGGTGGGGGAGGGAGTGAGAGGGGGCGCGCCGCTCACGGCCGCCGCCCCGCCAGCGCGTCCACCGCGGCCGCGATGCCGCCCGCGCCGTCCGGCTCGTACGGGACGAGGCCGTCAAAGTCGGCGGTCGCCACGGCGGCGGCGAGGGTGTCGGTCGTCGCCGCGACGAGCACGCTCAACCCCTCGAGCGACGCCGCCAGCTCGGCCTGGTGGTTGCCCATGAGGGACGGGTTGGGGACGGCGACGACGGCGGCGCGGGCGGCGAGGGCTTCAAAGAGGGAGCCGGCGCCGGCGTGCGACACGACGAGGCGGGCGGCGGCGAAGCGCGGGGCGAGCGTCGGCTCGTACGAAAGCCACTCCACTTCCAGGCCGCCCGCCGTCACGCCACGCGTCGCGCCGCCGGTCAATAAACGAGACGGCGCGGCGGGGCCGGCGCCCGCTTGGACGACGAGGGAGGTGACGCCTCGAGCGATCAGCGCGGCTTCAAACGCGGGGTCGTCGACCGCGGCGACGAGGGCGTCGAACCGGGTCGTGCCCACGGTGACAAATGCGACGTTGGCGCCGGCGGGGGCGTCGGCGCGGGCGCCAGACCGGCGGGAGGAGCGCCGCATCGTCCGTTCGTTCACGCGTTCTCCACCGCCGCCGCAACCTTGCGCTTCTCCGTCGCCTGCGTGACCGGGCACCGCATCTCGCACCAGCTGACGGGGTCCAAGGGCGCGCCCGCCAGGGACGTCGCGTGCACGACGCCGAGGGGAGGGGCCGCGGTCGTCAAATGATAAGAGCGCGCGTCGCCGAGCGACGCGACCGCCGCGCGCACGACGTCGCCGGGGCGGAAGCAGTCGGCGAGGACGACGGTGTCGACCTCGGTCAGGCGCACGTCTTGCGAGCTGGGGGGGGGGGGGGATGGAGGGTGGGCCGGGCGGGCGGCCGGCCCGGCCTTTGCGCAACGCGCCCCTCTCCTCTCCGCGCACCGGATCACGCCGGCCAGCGGGGCGGGCAGCGGCACGTCGCCCACGGTCACGATCTCGACCGAGGCGAGGCGGGGCGTCGTGCGCAGGACCTGGGATAGCGAGGGAGGGGGTCGGTCGAGGAGGTGCGTAGCCGCTGTTCCCAGCCTCTCCCACCCCAACCCCCCTCCTCACCCTGCACGTCACGACGTCGCCGGGCGCGGGCGCGGGGCCGGCGGCGCCGGGGCGCTGGACGGCCGCGGTCGGGCGCTGTGAAGGGAGGAGGGGTGCGCGTGGGCATCCTCTCGCTCGCTCGCCACGCTGCCGCATCCACCACCACCACCACGATCCTGCACCTGGTCGCCCTCGGCCGGCGGCAGAAGCGCGAGCTTGCCGACGAGCGACGCGACGACCGAGTCGCCGTCGACGTGGGTGCCGGGGCCGGGCGCGTGCGTGGACTGGGGGAGTGGGTGGAATGCGTCGTCGATCGCGGGCGCGGCGGGCGAGCGGCAGCGCGCGAGCCCGCGGCGCGGCCGCCATCGCGGGCCCACCCGCCTTCTCACCGCGGGAAAGAGGACGTCGCCGGGGCAAACGACGGCGCCTGGCTGCATGCAGCGGCTGGGCGCGAGAGGCGGACGGGAAGGCGGGACGCAGAGTGCCGACAACGATGGCCGCGGCGCTTCCCACACTTTTTAAAGCCTCCGCCACCCACCCAAAGACCCACGACAATGGTCTCCTTTTTCGCTGCGCCCGCGCCCGCCGGCATCGTGCTGGGCAAGGAGCACGCGTGGGTGCTGCTCGTCGCGGTCGCCAACATCCTCGGTACGCGGCCGGGGCCGGGCTCGGGCTGGGCAGGCGGCTGCCGCATATGGCGCATTGTACAGCGGCGCAGCGTGCGGCGGGCTGGTGGCGGTGGCGGCGGCGCGGGCGCGCCAGCGCGGGCGTGCCGGCATGCGTCGTCAGCGCGCGCCGACCCCGCCCCACACCCCTCCACCAGTCGTCAACGTGTGGATGGGCGTCCGCGTCGGCAAAGCTCGCAAAGCGCACGGCGTGACGTACCCCGCCATGTCGGGCCCCGACGCGTTCAACTGCGTCGTCCGCGGCCACCTCAACACCCTCGAAAACCAGCCCGCCGCCCTCACCCTCCTCCTGCTCGCCGCCCTGTTCAAGCCGTGCGGGTCGGCGATGGCGGGCGCGGTGTGGGTCGTGGGGCGGGTCGTGTACTTCCTCGGGTACAGCTCCGGCCGCCCCGCCGCGCGCGCCAAGGGCGCGTTCAACCATTTCGGCCAGCTCGCCCAAATGTGGATCGTGGTCGCGGGCGCGGTCAAGCTGCTGCGCGCGTGAGGGGGGGCGAGGGTGGAGGTGGGAGGAGGGGGCGGCACAAGGGGTGACCCCTCGTCCCCGGGCCGCGCGCCCGCGTCCCGCAGCCTGCCGCCGTGCCGTGCGCGTGCGTGTGACGCCACGCAGCAGCTGCCAATACACGAATCTCAGGGCCAGGGTATCTCTTCTCTCCTCCCGCGCACTCTCTCTCTCTCTCCGACCGACTGCCTGACGAACTAAACCCTCGCCCCTCCATCTCACGCGCCGTCTCCAGCCCCCGCCGCCCCCTCCCCCGCCCCCTCCCGCATCGAAAACGGGTTGGGCGCGTCTTGCGAGATGGAGGACAGGACGTGGTTGACCTTGGCGTGGCACGCCTCGTCCGCCCGAATGGCCAGGATCAGGTCCCGCATGCTGGCATCCTCGGCCAGGGCCCAGTACGCGACCGCGATCGCGGGCGGGCGCAGGCCGCCCGCGGGCGGCCAGAGGCGGCCCGCGTCGATCTCGGCGATCGCGTGCGAGTAGGTTTTGACGGCCTCCTCCTCCAGGTAGCCCACCGCGGCGTGGCAAAACTTGGGGCTGATGACGTAGCTGGGCGGCGAGGGGGAGCGGGGTGGTGCGTGCGTGGGGTGGGTTGCCGGCGCGGCGCGCGTCGTCCGCCCTCCTCCCCTCCTCGTCTCTCGCCCTCCTCTCTCCCCCCTCTCCCCACTACTCACGCCGTGAAGAACGCGTTCCACATGACGAGCTGGGCCCCCAGGATGGCGGCCTTCATGAACGACCCCGGCCGCTTGAGCTCTTGAAACGTGAGCAGGTGCATGCGTTCGTTCTCCGCCTCTTCAAACAGCGTGTTGATCCACCCCAAGTCATAGCGCGCGAGGCGCAGCGATTTGAGGTGGCGCAGCGAGGCGGCGACCATGCCGGGGATGCCGGCGACGGTTTCCAGGAAGAGCATGCGGTTGAGCCAGACGCGGTCCGAGTTTGGGGCGTGGGCCGCGTAGCCGGTGGCCAAATCGAACGTCGTGCGAATGGCGCGAATGGTGGCCAACGCGGCGCGCTGGTGGAGGGTCGTCGGCGGGACGTGGACGGGGACGACGGATTCCTGGAGAGGGAAAGAGAGGGGTGGTGGCGGGGTGACGTGAGCGGAGAGAGGAAGGCATCGGTGGTTGCGGGGTGAAGGGAGGTGAGGAAGGATCCTCGGCGGCGTCCGCCGGCAGCCGGCGGCAGCCGCGCGACGGCGCGCGATGTCACCGGGCCGGCCGTCGCTCGATAGCCGGCGCCGCGAGCGCGCGAACTCGCCCCACCCCACCCCACCCCACCCCTCCTCCACCCTATTACCAGGTACTCGCGCGTGTACGTGGGCGCGGAGGCGAGCGCGGCGTTGACGTCGAGCATTTTCACAGCGTCTGGGAGACGCGTGCAGGCGGCGGGGCGGGCGGCGGCCGCCGCCACCGCGGCCGCGGTCGCTGTGGGGGCGACAGCGACTGGCGCAGCGTCTTGAAGCTGCTCGGGCTGGGGCAGGGCCGCGAAAGAACGGCGCACATGGTGCGACCAGCGCGCGCCGGCGCGCGCCTCGAGGACCCGTGAGAGCCGGCCGATGAGGAGGACTGACATAGCCGATAGCACCGCGGCGGGCGCAAGGGTGGCGGAGTTCGGGGCGGGGAGGGATTGCGGCGCGACGCCTGCGTGTTGTGAGAGGGTCTGAAATAGGATCGCTCCCGGGGCTGGCGGCGGGCAAGAGACCGCGCGCACCACTTGGTTCGTCGCCTGAAGCTGACGCACGGACCGGGGCCCGGCCGAGAACGCGCCTCGCCCTCTGCCAGACGACCGAGGCGCCGCGCCCGCCCCAAACCCCGGCTCGCGCTCGCCCGCCCCTTTGTGCCTGACCGCCTCGGGCGGCCGCGGCAGCGTGGCCGCTGCGATTGCCAGCGCGGCGTCCCGGGCGGCGCCCGTGAGCCGGGCCGCAAAGCGCACGACCGACGCCACGTACGCCTCGGCCGGCCGCGCGCTCTTGTACAGCGGCGCCAGCTCCGTCACGCCCGGCAGCGCGTGTCCTTTCGCGTTGCGGCAGGCCGCCCGCGGCGGCCTGGGCGGGGTCGGTGACGCGCGTGGGCTAGGTGCGCTGCTTGGGGAGCACCGAGGTCACTATCGCCCGACATGCCGCCCGCCTCGCCCCGGCGACTGTGCCCGCCAGCTGTGGGCTGCGCCGTGCGACCATTGTCCCTCTGCCCGCGCCCCCAACCGCCGCGCGGCCCGCCGCCACCGGCCGCCGCCGACGCGCGCGGCTTTGGCCCGCGCACGTGGGAGGTGCCGGTCGAGAGTGCGTGGTCGCAGGAGGCATGTCGAGGCGCGGCGGGAGCGCCATTGCGCGGGGGCGACGAGCCCTCACCTCCCCTCCCCGCAGCCAACCCCGCGCTGCCCACGCCGCCCGACCTCGCCGGCAAAGCGGTGCGCGCCAACTGGAACGCGACCAGCCTAGCGTTTCTGGGGGACGCGGTCTGGGAGGTAGGGGAAAGGAGGGGAGAGAGAGGGCCCGCGTCGCCCCTCTTTTCTCTGTCGCCCACACCTCCTTTCTCCCTCAGCTCTACGCGCGGCGGGCCCACTTCTTTCCGCCCGCCCGCGTCACCGCCTACTACGACGCCGTGACGGCCACCGTGCGCGCCGAGGCGCAAGCGGCCGCTTTGGAGACTCTGCTCGCCGGCCCGCTCCTCACCGCGGAAGAGACCGACGTCGTGCGCTGGGGGCGCAACGCCAAGGTGACGGTGCCCAAGCGGTTTGGGGCGGCGGCGGGGGGGCCGCACGCGGATGTGTACAGGGCGGCGACGGCGCTGGAAGCCCTTGTCGGCTACTTGTACCTCACCGCGCCGCCCCGCCTGCACACCGTCATGCGGTATTTAGGGCTGGGGGGGCCGGACGACGCGGCGGGGGAGGCGGTGGAGAGTGGGCAGGGTGGTGGGTGACGCGGGGGCGTGCTGTAGCTCTGCCTCTGCCTCTCTGCCCTTCTTCTGCCTCTCTCTCCCGAGCCGCTGCCGTGTGGTTGCAGCCGGCGCTCGGCGTGGGGGAGGGAGCCACCGGGCCCCCCTCGACCGCCCCGTCCGACCGTGCGCCACCCCGCACCCGGAAAGTGCGCCCCACCCCCCACCAGCACCGCCTTTTCCTCCCCCCCCCGCCCTCAAGACAGGGACCGCATGACCGCGGCTCGTGACCGGGCCGCGACCGCGGCCTGCAGCGCGAGCGGCGCGGCGACGCCGACGAGGGCATAGGCCGCCAACGCTGTCGCCAGGTCCCCGCCCCGCCAGCGCGCCGCCAGGTTCGCCGCCGCGAGCGCGGCGGCGAGCGGGGCGGCGCAGGCGGCGGAGCGCGGGGGGAGGGGCATGAGCACGGCGACCGCGAGCTGGGCAGCCCCTGCGGTCGCCCCTCCCGCCGCCGCCGACCCCGCCGCCGCCCCGGCCCTCGCCAGCGCGGCCCCCAGCCAGCACACGCGCGCGGAAGCGGCCGCGCGCTGCAGGCCGGGGCCGGGGAGGCCGGCGTACGCGCGCCAGACGCGCGGGACGGCGGCCAGGGCGCGCAGGGACGCCCCGACCGCGTCCCGCCAGTCGGTGCCGTACGCGGGCGACTGGGCGGCGGCCAGGGCGGCGGCCCACAGGCAGGCCGCGCCGGCGGCGGCTTGGACGGGGACGGTGGCCGCGGCGCCGGGGCCGGCCGGCGACGGCGCCAGGCCCAGCCGCTCGCGCCAGCCGTCGCCGGCCGCACCGCGAAACGCTGGCGTGAGCCGGCCGGCGGCCGCGAGGCCGGCCGCGTAGAGCAGGGTGGCCACCAGAGCGGCGGCAAACAGAGGGGCGTCGGCGGCGGCCGCCCGCCGCGAAGCGGCGCGGTCGAGCGCGGGGGCCAGAGACGGCGCGTCGGCGGCGGCCCGGGGCGGGGAGCGGGAGGCGGGGTCCCAGCCCGCGGCGATCGCGGCCGCCGCCGCGCGGAGGTCGGCGAGCGGCATCAACCGCGCCGCGTCGCCCATGAGCCGCGTCTCCACGGGCCGCTCCAGCCCCGCCATGGTCACCGGCCCACCGGGGAGCCAGCCCCGGTCCCGGCCGCCGCGCGGCAAGCGGCGCAGCGCGGCCTCGGACGCGCGCAGCACGCCTGGCGCGGACGCCTCTTCGAGGCCGCGCGCGATCGTCACGGCCGGGCCGAACACGGCGTAGCGTAAAGAGGATGTCCCCACAACCCCTGCCGCGACTTCGCCGGTGTGCAGGCCCATCTGGAGCCGCAGTGGCCTCCCGTCGGGCAGCAGCGTCCGCGCGCAGAGCGCGGTCAGCTCGCCCGCGAGCGTGACGAGCGTGCTCGCGTGGTCGGCGTCCCCGTTTTCGGTGCCGGAGACGAAGAGCATGGTGTCGCCTGGGGGAGGTGAAAACAAGGGGTCGGGGGGCAGCCACGCGGCGCGTCAATTCCACCACCCCCACCCCGCCACCACCCCTCACCCGACATGATGACTTTGGTGGCGGGCACCCGGCGCAAGACGTCGTCGACCGCGACGTGCAGCGCGTGCAGCCAGGCCAGCTGGTCGGCGGCGGCCGCGGTGAGCAGAAAGTCGGTCATCGCCTGAGGAGGGGAGGGTGTAAAATGCGAGCGTGTCAAGCGCAAGGCGGGCGGCGCGGCGGGCGCGGCGCGCGGGCCGCGGGCGTGCCGGCATCCGCCCCCCTTTCCCTCACCGGCGCCCTGCACGCAAGCACGCTCGCGTCCGCGTGCGCGGCCGCGTACAGCGGCTCGTCGACGGCCGCGGAGGACGGGCCGGGCTCCATGGCGGTGACTCGGCCCGCGCCGGGGCGCCGAAGAGTGCCGGGGCGCCGAATAGTGCCGGCCGCGCCGTTGCCAAGAACGACTCGGTGCGCCGCCGGGTGCGCCGCGTCTGGTACAGCAATCCCACGTCCCCTGCATCACACGCCGGCCTTTGCGAGCTCGGCGGCGACGGCGGCCTCGACAGAGGCCGCCTCGAAGTCCGACCCCCACCTCTGCACCACTCTCCCGTCGGCGCCCACGAGCCACTTCTCAAAGTTCCACCCCACGTCGGCGCCGGAGGCGGGCATGGAGGACGCCTTGAGAAAGGCAAAGACGGGGTGCGCCGCCGGACCGTTGACGTCGACCGGCGCGGCGAGCGGGAACGACACCCCATACTTGTCCCGCGCAAAGGCGGCAATGTCGGCGGGCGCGGCATACTCCTGGACGCCAAACTGGTCGCAGGGAAAGCCGAGAACGTGGAGCGAGGGGTGCGCCGTCGCGAGCGCTTGCAGGCCCTTCAGGTTGGCGTCCGTGTAGCCGCACTTGGACGCCGAGTTGAAAATCAGGGCGGGGCGGCCAGCCCAGGTGGCCAGGTCGAGGGAGCCGCCGTCGAGGAGGGCGACCGGGGGTAAGGCCCACAGCGTGCCGGCCGCCGCGGCCGCTGCGGGCTCCGGAAAGAAGGCCGACATCAGGGTGCCGCCGGAGCCACCGAGCAGGGCCATGCAGGCTCCAGCGGCGAGGCCGGCGGCGATACTGGGAGGGAGAGAATGAGTGTGGAAGAGGAGGCAGGGTGGTCGGCGGTCGGCGCGGGCTGGCGGACCCCGCCGCCACCGCCAGAAATCTGCATTGCACCCACTCGCATCGCCCACGCCCTTCACACTCACACGCGCGCCCGCCCGTCGGCGCGGATGCGGTTGTGCAGCTTGCGCGCCGTGCCCACCGCGCCCGCGGGCGCGGGGCGCCCGCCCACGGATGGCAGCATGGGTTCCGTACGCATGGGGGGGCGCAAGCTACCGGCGGTGCGGCCGAGAGTGCGGCGGAGGACGACCCTGCTGTTGTGTCGACCGCCCCGCCCCGACGCTGCCGCACGCCGGCGCACGCGCACCGCCAGACACTCACAATGAGCGTTTCCTAGCTACACAAAGTCGCGGCTTCGAGCCACTCAACCGCCGCCTTTCTCCAACCCTCGCGCCTCTGCACACCGCGCGGCCGCCGCCGCGCTCGCCGCCCGGTCGGCGCCCGCCAGCGGCGCGCCCGCGGCTGCTGCGAGCGCCGCCACGCCGCGCAGCGCGCCCGCGAGGGCGCGCGCGGCGCGCGCGGCGTCAGCTGCCTCGGCGCGAGCAGGGGCGCGGCCGTCCCTGCCGGGCAGGCACGCGGCGGCGTCGGCGCAGGAGGACAGTAGCGCGGCCAGCGCTCGGCCGGACGGCCACGTGGCGTCCAGGCCGGCGGCGGCCTCGTCCTCGTCCACGGTCGGCGCCGACGCCGCCAAAAAGGACGCCGCCCGCCCCGCCGCGACGTAAGCCCGCTCGGCCACCGCAAACGCGAGAGCATTTGGGGGGGGAGGGGCGCGGTCGCCCTCCCGGTGCGGGCCGCGGCCGGACGACGGCGCAGCAAACCAGCCCCCGTGCAGCGCCAGCCGGGCGGGCGTGCGAGCAGAGGCTTCATCCGCCGCGCATGACGGCGTCACCGCACCCGGCGCCGCCAGCGCCTCGATCAGGCGCGCCGCCGCGCGGCGCGCCGCGGCGGGCGCGCCTGGCAGCGCCGCCTCCCACGCGCCCCGGCCACGCGCGGCGCCACGCAGCACGGCTGCCGCGGCGGCGGCTTCACGGGCGGACGGCAGGGTCAAGCCGGCAACCTGCTGCCCTCCCAGCGGCGCAAGCGCGGCGTCGACGTGCGGGCCGGCCGCCGCGAGCACCGCGCGCGCCGCCGCGCCCGCGCCGGGCCCGTGCGCGGCCGACGCGGCGCCGGCCAGCGTGAGCAGGGAGCACCAGGCGCGGTGGGCGGCGGCGGCGTCGGGCGCCGGCGCGGCAGAGGCGCCCGGCAGCCACCGCGCAAGCGACGCGACCGCTGCCTCCACGCCGGCGGCCACGAGGCGGTCGGGCCCAGTGGGCACGCGGGCGGCGTCCAGGGCGAGGAGCATGGCGGCGTCCAGAGCGGCTAGAGGGGGAGCGCGGTCGCCGGGCGGAGCGGTCGCTGCCGTGGTCGCCGCCGCCGCCACCAGCGCGACCGGATCCAGCCTCGCGCCATCCAGCGCGGCCAACCACTCGTCCTCAGGCAACGCGCGCCGCAGCGCGGACGCTGCCAGGGGCAGGGCGGCCGCCGCTGCGCCGCGCGCGCCGGCGGCCGCCGCGGCCAACACCGCAGCCAGCGCGCCGCGCGCCGCCAGCGCTGCCTCGGGGTCGGCGTCGCCCGCGGGCGGCGCGGCGCGCATGGCGATGAGGGCGGCGGCGACGAGGGCGTCGAGCGCGGCGGCGCCGTCGTCGGCGGCCACGGGCGGGGGGGCGCGCGACGCGTCGGCTGCCAGCGCGACGACGGCGCGGCAGACGGAGGCACCGTCGGCGTCCAGGCGGCCGCCGCCAGACGCGGCCGCGGTGACGAGCGTCAGCAGGCAGCGAGACGCGGCGGCGAGGGGCAGCGGCGGCCGCGGCGGCGGCGCTCGCGCGCCGCGCGGCGCGCGGTCGGCCGCGACTGCCGCGTCCAGCAGCGACCGCGCGGCGAATGCTGCGGTCGCGACCGCAGACCACGTCGCCGGTGGCGACGCGGGACCGCGCGGGACGGCGGCGCGGACGGCAAGGAGGTCGGCGACTGCGGCTGCGGCTGCGGCAGAGGCCGCCGCCGCTGCGGCCGCGGCGTCGTCCCACTCGAGCGCGTCGGCCAGCGCGGAAAGACGGGGCAGGCGGTCGACCAGAGCGGGCCCGACAGCTGCCGCGAGGGCGTCGGGGCGCCATCGAGCAGCGCCCACCCCCGCCGCCGCGTCGAGCAACGCGTCGCCCACGCCCGCCTCTTTCAACGACCGCGCCAAGTGCGCATCGGGCGCACCTGTCGCGAGCTCGGTGGCCGCAGTCTCGAGGTCGGCCGCGCGCGCGCGTGCGGCGGCCGCGCCTGCCGCGGCTGCCGCGGCCGCCGCCGGCCCGCCCGCGGCCAGCAGGCACGCCGCCAGCGGGCCCTCAACCGCCGCCAACGCCAGTAGCTCGGCGGCGGCGCCGTCGGCCGCAGCGATGACGTCGCGGGGGGGGGGAGGCGGCGCGGCCGCGACCGCGGACAGCAGCCTCACGTCCCTGTCCCCGCCCGCCGCCCCTGCAGCCGCCGCCGCCACCGCCCACGGGCCGGCCGGCGGCTCGTCGGGCGAGGGCGGGGCGGACGTGAGCAGGCCTGCGACGAGGGTTTCGACGAGCGCCGCGTCGGCGGAACGCCGCGCGGCGGCGGCGCGCGCGGCGGCGGCCGCCGCCGCCGCCGGCTTGTGGGAGGAGGGTGGAGGCGCTTGATCGGCCGCCGCAGCATCCAGCGCCGCCCCCACCGAGTACCAGAAGCCGGGCACGCCCGCCAGCGCGGCGGCCGCGCCGCCGCCCGCGGCGGCAAACGCGCGCGCGCCGCGCGCGAGCGCGGCGAGGGCGTCGGGCGCGTCCGCGCGCAGGGTGGCGGCCGCGGCGAGGCCGTCGGCAAGCGCGTCGGTGGCGACGGCGGGGGGAGGCGTGGGGGTGGCGTCGCCGCCCCCGCCTTCTCCTCCGCCCGGCGCCGACAGCGCGAGCGCCGCCTGCGGCCCTGGAAGCGCCAGCTGCCCCGCCCCATCAGCCAGGTCCACGATCGTAGCCGGCGCCAGAGACGGCAGGCAGAGCTCGGCCGCGAGCGAGGGGTGGTGCTCCAGCGCGGCCTCGAGCACGGCGACCGCCGCGGCCGCGGCCGCCGGGTCGGCCGCCGCCGCCGCCGGCGCCAGCGGAGCCAACAGCGCGGCGCGCGCGTCGGGGTGCAGGCCGCCGCCGCCGGGCGCCTGGGGGAGGGACGAGGCAAAGGACGTGCCGGGCAGCGTCGCCGCCGCGCGCGCGAGCGCGGCGACCGCGGCGAGGGCCGCCGCCCGTGGCGCGGCGGGCGCGGGAGAGAGGGCCAGGGCGGCCAGGGCCGCCGCCGGCGGCGACCCACCGCGGGGCCCGGGGCGGAAGAGGGCGGCCGCGAGCGCGGCGGGCGCGGGCGCGCCGGCGGGCGCGACCGCGGGCAGCAGCCGCAGCCACGCGCCGGCGACGCCGGCGCCGCCGTCGCCGTCAAATGGGGGGAGGGCAGCGAGCAGGCCGGCCTCGACCGCGCCCGGTGCGCGCAGGGCGGCGTTGAGGGCCGCGGGGAGGCCGGAAAGAGGGGAGGCGGCCGCACAGGCAGCCACCAGGTCGAGCGCGGCGGCCGCGACGGCCCACCGGTCGTTCAACGTCTCCGCGGGCCAGGACGCCACGCTGGGCAGGACGGCGGTCAGTGCGTGCTCCAGGAGCGCGGCGGCTGGCTCGGCCGCCTCGGCCGACGACGCCGCAGCCGCCAGGCGCGTCCCCAGGTCCAAAGCGGCGCGCGTCACGGGGTAGCGCCCGTGCGCGGCTTCGCCCGCCCGGCGTACGGCGTCCAGCGGGGACGAGCCGCCAGCGCGCCCTGCCGCCCTCAGCAGCGGCGACGCGGCCGCGGCGGCTGCCGCGCGCGCGGGCGCGGCCGCCGCGAGGGACGCCATGTAGCGCACGCAGTCGGCGACGGCGTCCAGGGGGGCGGCGGCCGCGTCGGCGCCGCCGGCGCGCGCGAGCGCGGCGGCGGCGGCAGAGGCGAGGTCGAGGCCGCCGCCCGGCGCGCCCGGCGGCGCCGCCGCGGCCAGCGCGAGCGCGGCGCCGCCGCCGCCGCCCGCGCCGACGGCGGCGAGGGCGCGCGCGGCGGCGGCCAGCTCGGCGACCGCGCCGGTCGGCGGCGCGGCGCCCGCGTCGGCCGCGGCCGTCACCGCGGCCAGCGCGTGCCACGCGCGCGACAGGAAGATGTAGGAGCCGGTGCCGGGGGGGAAGGGGCGGGGCAGTCGCCAGGAGACGAGGAGGAGCCGCGGCAGCCGCGCGCCGGCCGCCGCGACCGGCCACCCGTCGAGCCCCCACCCCTCCGGCGCGGGCACCGCGTCGCCCTCGGCCCCCGCGGGCACCGCCAACCAGCGCGCGCCGGGAAGGGGGATGCGGGCGAGGGCGAGGACAGGCCCGGCCGCGCGCGCGCCGCCGAGCGCCGCGTCGCCCGCGGGGTGCAGCGTCGCCGCGCCCGCCAGATCGCCTAGCGCCGCCAGCGCGGCGTCGGCGCCCGTCACGCCGCCGGCCAGGGAGGCGAGGGCGGCGGGAAGGGGGGTGGGGAGGGCGGGGTAGGCGGCGCGCGCCGCGGACGCGTACCGCCTCAACGGCTCGCCGTCGGCGCCGCGCCACGCGCGCGCCGCCGCCGCTTCGTCGCCGCCCATGGACGCGCGCAGGGCGGAGAGGAACGCGTCGGTGTCGGCGGGCGGGAGCGTCGCGGGCGCGAGGTCAAAGGCGGCGAGGGCGGCAAGGAGGGCCGCGGCCGCCGCGCGCCGTGCGGCGGCCGCCGCGGGGCCCGCGCCGGCCCCGCCCGAGGCAGCGACGTCGGCCGCCGCCGCAAGGCCGGCGGAGGAGACGTTACTGGAGCCTCCGGCGGGGGGGCTGCCGGTCGCAGCGCCGGCGAGGGCGTCGAACGCGGCGAAAGCAAAGCGGGCAAAGCGCGCGGGGGCGCTGGCCGGCGCGCCCGCCAGCGCGGCTGCGATGGCGCGGCGCGCGTCGGGCGCGGCCAGCGGCGGCACATCCCCCTCCCCGGTCGCGAGACGGGTGAGCAGCGGCCCCAGGCCGAGCAGGGCGGCGAGCAAGAGCGCGCCGCGCGCGGCGCGCGGACCGCCCGCGCCCAGCAGCGCGCCAGCGAGCCCGGTCCAGGCGGCGACTGTGCACGCGGCGTCGGGTCGGGCGGCCAGCAGGAGGGCGACGTCGACCATGGCCGCCCGCTCGGCCGCCGCGGCAGACACCAGCGAGTCTGGCGGCGGCGCCGCGCCCGCCAGCGCGAGGCCGCCGCCCCGCCCCGCCGGCGGGACGAGCTCGCCGGGGCCCGCGGTGGACGCCGCGACGAGCGCGTCGGCGAGCGACGACAAGAGGCCGCCCACGGCGAGCCGCGCGGCGGCCGCCTCGACCGCGGCGTCGCCCGGCTCGCCGTCTCCGCCACCTTGTCCGCCGCCCCAGGCCAGCACCAGCTCCTGGCATTTGAGGGCCAGGGCGCGCTCGGTGATGTACGCGTCGACGAGCGCGGCACGCGGCGGGGGCGGCAGAGAAGAAGGGGGGGGGGCGCCGGGCGCGCTCTGCGCCGCGGCATCCACGCGCGCGACCAGGATGTAGCACTGGATTTGGTGCAGGTGCTGGAGGGGGAGGGGCGAGGGCGAATCGGCGGGGCCGCGCGCTTTGATGCCGCGCGACGCCGGCCGCGGTCGCCGCAGCGACCGCCCGTCCCACGCCCAACCCTCCACCTCCTTACCACGATCGCGCTCAAATCCAGGGCCGCCGGCACGAGGCGGCCGTCGACCCGAATCGAGCGCCCGCCGTCGAGCGCGAGGCTCGCGCCGTCGGCCAGGGGCGCGCCGCCGTCGGGCGCCGGCAGCGCAAACACGGACAGACCGGCGCCCAGCCAGCGGGCGTGCGTGTCGAGCGCGGGCGCGAGGGAGGCCGCGTCGCCGCCCGCCGCGACAGCCGCGAGCATGGCGTGCGTGCGGCCGAACGGGGGCCACCACAGGGCGGCTGCCCCATCGGCCATGGTGGCGCGGGCGGCCGAAGTGTGGGCATCCGCGCTGAACGACGACACTCTTCCGTCCCCGATGCGGGCGCCCTTGCGCGCCCCCCGGCGACGCGCCGCGACCGGCGACGGCCCCAGGCCTGCGCCCTGCCGGGCGCCCCCCCTCCGGCGCCCCCGACCGCCACGGCGCGCCGCCGTCGCCGCGCTCCCCGGCCCCCTCGATGCCGCCGCCAAGGCCGCCCTGGCCGCCGCCGACACTGTGGCCGGCCTGGTGCCGGCCAGCGTGCCCCGCCCGGTGGCGCGCGGCGGCGCGCTCGCCGCCGGCGGGTTGCTCGCTGTCCTCTTTTTGGGCAAGGTCGTCTCCACCCTGCTCTTCTGGGGCGCGGTGGCTGGTGGGGGGTACTTGCTCTTGAAATCTGGGGGCGGCAGCGGTGGCGGCGGCGGCGGGGGCGGCGGCGATGGGTCGCCGCCGGACGGCGGCGACGACGGCGGCGGCGACGCCGGCGACGCGCTCGCCGAGGCGCGCCGCATCATGGACAAGTACAAGTGATGGCGGAAGGGACGCGAAACCGTGGTGCAGTGTGACAGTGCGTGCGGCGGGCGCTCACGACCCTCCCCCTTTGTGGAACGCAAACTGCACGACGCGGCCCGCCGCGGGCGGCCGCGGCTGCAGCCGCCCCGCCCGCCCCGGCGGCCACAGCACCGCCGCCACGCGCCCCGTGAGCAGGGCGGCGGGCACGGCGCCGGCGTGCGCGGCGGGCGCCGCGCCGGCGTCGCCGTCGGCCTCGAGCCAGACGTGCCCGCGCGGCACGGCCTCGGCGGGGCCGCGGCCGGGCCCGGGCGCGACCCAGTCGCCCTCTACGCCCACGAGGCGGCGCACGAGGACGGCGCCGGGGTCGTCGGGCGACCTGGGGAGGGGAGGCGGGGGCAGGCCGGTCGGCGCGGCGCCCCCAGCGCGCCCACCACCCGCAGCGCCCCCGACCCCACCCCTCACCGCAGCACCACCACGTCGCCGCGGCCGTACGTAAACAGGCGCACGGCGAGGCGGTCGACGAGCACGACGTCGGCCGCCGCGAGCGACGGCGCCATCGCCACGCCGGGCACGATTGCGGGGCCCCCGAGCACGGCATCCGCGGCAATGGCGACAGGCACCCAGGTGAGGGCCCGGCCCAAGCGGGCGGCCATGGGAGTGGCGGCGGCACCGCCGCGCGTCTGGCTACACTGCCGCCTCTCTCTCCCTTCACCCGCCCTCGCCTCCCGCCGCCATCGCGGCCGCGACCGCGGCCGCCGCAAGGCCGCCTGGGGGGGGAGGCGGCGCCGGCTCGGCCTTGACGCCTCCACCGCCGCCGTCGCTCGCGGCGGGCGTCTCGGACGCGCCGCGCCCGCCCGACGCCGACGGCGTCGCGCCACGGTCGCCGTCGGCATCCGCGTCCGCGTCGACCTCGGCCTTGGGGTCGGGCCCGCCGTCCAGGGCCCAGGCGCGCCGCGCGTGGAGCCACCGCACGAAATGCTGCAGCTGGGCCTCGGTCGGCGGCCCGCCGTCGGCCGCGCGCCGCGGGGGCAGCAGGCAGGGCAGGGTGTAGAGGAGGCGGAGGAGGTGGCGGCCGCCAAAGACGGCGCCGGGCGCGAGGCCGGTCGCGGCCGACGCGGCCGCGGGCGCGGCCTCCCACGGGTGGAGGAGCATGCGGGGGAGAGCCTTGTCGAAATAGTCGCGCAGCGAGTCGGCGAGCTGGTGGCGGGGGAGGGGGCGTGGGCGGCGGGGCGGGGGGCCGCGCAGCGGTTGTCGCGCCCCCTCCTTTTCTTTCTTTCTCTCTCTCTCTCTCCCTCTCTCTCTCTCACCGAATTCTCAAACTCGTCCGCCGGCCGCCCCCGCGCCGGCGCGCCCGACGCGCGCGCGGCTTCAGAGTCGGCGACGTAACGGGCGAGCAGGGCGTCGACCGTCGGCGACGCGGGCAGCGCCGCCGCGCCCGGCGGCGGCCCACCCCCGTCGCCCTCCGCCCGGGCCGCCGCTTCCGCGTCCTCGATGAGCACGCCCGCCAAATCGGCCGGCAGCGGCACCCGCACCGGGTGCGCGACGACGCCCGGCGGGTATGGCGCGCGCTTCTTCTTGCGCCGCTTGGCCACCGCGTCGAGTTCGGCCTCGTGCGCGGCCGTCACAATCTCCAGGCGGCGCTTAGAGATGGGGGGGAGGGGGAGGAGGGCCGACGGGGGTGCGTGGCCGCCCGCGCGCTTCGCGCCGACGAGCGCGTCGGAAAACTTCTTGACCTCCTCCTCGCCCGCCCACTCGTCGTGCGCCTTGGACCAGCCGGCGTAGTGGACGAGGTAGTGGAAGCCGGCGTCGCGCTGCTCGACCTTGACGATCTGAAGGGTGAGGAAAGGGGGGGAGGGGGCGGGTCGGTCGCGTCGTTGGCCCGCCTCGCGCCGCCGGCCGCGCCTCCCCTCCCGCCCCACCTACCTTGGCGTCATAATACACTCCGCCGTGCGCGACCGCGACGCGGGCGCCGGCGCGGAACTTGGGGCGGTCGCGCGCGGCCGCGGGCGCCATCGCGGCGGCGGGCGAGCGGCGCGGGGCGGGCGGGACGGCGGCGGAGGCCGCGGCGCGCGCGCGAGGGCGTCGGTCGCCCCGGGTGTGTGTTGCACGGCGCCCACGCTTCACGCGCCCGCGTCCACCAGCCGCGCCACGACGTCCGCCTTGCGCCCCGCCTTGGCCACGCCCGCGGCGTCGCACAGTGGGGCGAGCTCCTTGAGCGTCATGGTCATGAGCTGGGCCCAGCGGTCGGGGGAGGGCGGCGCGGGGGCCGAAGGCGGCGCGCGCGCGGCCGCCGGCGCCGCCACCGCCCCCACCGCCGCCCCGCCCCGCCCCACCGCGTTCATGGCGGACGCGTTCGCCGTCGCCCACCCCGGCCCTCCCCCCGGCCTCGCCCCGACCGCCGCCTCGCGCGCAAACGCGCGCGGCGCGCTCGTCGCCGCGTCGCGCCGCCGCACCGCGCCGAGCGAGTCGACCTCCTCCCGCGGCCTCGGCCCCTTGCCTCTCTGGGACGCGAGCGCGATGAGGCGCGCGGCGGCGGCGAGGGCGGGGGTGATCGGGACGTCGAGGCGGGGGGGGGGGGCGGGCAGGCCGAACGACGGGGCGGCGCCCGCCGCGCTCGCGCCCGCCAGGGGCGATTCCCGGACCGCGCCCGAGCCAGGGCGCGCCCCCAGGGGCGCCCCCGCGCCCAGACCCCCCGCCAGCCCCCCCACCGCGACCCCGGGCCCCGCCGCGTCGGGCGCCGGCAGCCGCGCCGGGTCGACCGCCACCCCGGCGTCCGCCAGCTTGCGTGCCATGGCCAGGGCGCGGTCGCGGGGGGTGGCCAGCGTGGCGAACTCGTGGTAGGGGACCGAGACGACGGTCCAGCCGAGCATGGTGAGCAGCCGCCGCCGCAAAATGGTCGCCCCCGTCGGGTGGTTTGCGTTCACCATGAAATGGTAGGGCCCGTCCACCTCGATGGCGACGCGCGGGCCGGCGGGGGAGCGGTCGACCGCGATGTCGACGGAGAAGAGGCCGTCGGCGACGCCAAACTCGACCGTGTGGTCGACGCCCAGGCCGCGCAGCACGAGGGAGACGTCTTCTTGGAAGACGGAGACGACGGTGTTGCTCGCAGAATCGCGCCAGAGGTCGGTCACGCGGCGCGCGACGTCGTCCGGGACCGAGGGGATGGCGGCGACGGCCTCCCCCGCCGCTTCCGCGGCTTCCCGCTCCAGGCGCATCATGAACAGGGATTGGAAGAGTTGGTTGACCTGGATGGGGTCGACCGAGGCGGCGCCCGAATCCGCGGTGAGCCGCGCGGCGAGCGCGGCGTAACTCGGCAACCGCGACCCGCCCAGCACGGTCAGCGCCCACAGCGTGTTGGAGCACGCCTGCGCCTGGAACGCTCCCGCGATGCGGGTGACGCGCGCGTCGACGGCGGCGAGCGTGGAGGGAGGGACCGCCGCGCCGAGCCGCGCGAGCGACCAGACGCAGTTGGCCAGCTCCTGCTCCCCAAACTGGTCGACCCGGCGCTCGACCTCGCCGATGAGCGCGCCCAGCGATTTGACGGGGTAGAACCTGGCGTTGGCAAAGGCCCAGAGAATGTTGGCGATCGCTTGCCCGGTGCACTCGGCGCGCCGCCGCGAGCTCGCCACTTCCGCGTCAAACGCGGCCAGCGCGGCTTCGTCCACGTGGTCCGACTTGGCCATCGCGTAGAGCACGTTGCACATCTCCTGCGCCTTGTACGCGTGCATGCGGGTGCGAACGTCGGCGGACGCGAGGTCGAAGACGGACGAGTGGTAGAATTGGAGGTCGTTGAGCGCCCACACGGTGTTGGACATCGACTGGGGCGTCATGCGGTGCCTGTTGGCGACCGTAAAGTCGGCGACCGCCTGCAGCAGTTCCTCGTTGCGGTGCTTCAGGTGCGCGCACGCCCACACGATGTTGGAGACGGCCTGCGTTTCGAACGCGTCGAGGCCCCGGCGGGTGATCTCCGCGACGAGCGGCGCCCACGCTTCGGGCCAGTCGGCGAGGCCCAGCGAGGCCGCGGCCCAAAACCCGTTGGCCAGCTCCTGCTCGCGCCAGGCGGACCAGGGGGGCCCGTTGAGGCGGGCGACGATGGCGGGGAGGAGGGGGGAGGCGCGGTCGCCCAGTTTGCCTAGCGCCCACAAGATGTTTGCCATCTGCCGGGGCGTGTACTTGGGCCCGCGCCCGATGGCGGCCGCAATGAGCGCGCCGTGGCCGGGGGACGCTTTGACGGCGTCCAAGGGGACGCCGGCGGCGGTGGAGAGGCGTGCGAGGCGGTGCGCGGCGCACGCGGCGCCGACGTAGTCGAGCAGGCGCGCGCAGTCGCGGGCCACCGTCAGCGGGGTGCGCCAATCGGTGGCCGCGGCCAGGATGCGGTTGACGGCGAGGCGGCCTTGCCAGTGGTCTTCACCATCGAGAAAGGGCGGCGGGTTGGGGTCGGCGTCGCGCCACGAGAGCGGCTCGCTCCCATTCTCGGGCAACGCCCCGACGGCGCGCAGGTGATCGACCCAGAAGCCCGGTGTGGCCGCGGCCGCCGCTTCCTGCGCCGGCGTCGCCACGGCCGCCTCGGCGACGCGGTTGCGCCGCTCCGAGCCGCGCGCGCCGCCGCGCCAGGGGCCGCTCGGGGTGCGCTCCCGGGGCGGGCGGCGCACGCGGTCGACCTCGTCGGTGTCGAGCGGGTGGCGGCGCGACCGGCGCTCGGCGGCGGGGTCCCAGGCCCGGGCGCGGTCGTCGGCCACCCCGCCCCCGCGCCCGCCTTCATCCCACGCCAGCGTGTCGGGCGTGCGCTGGCGCTCGGTCCAGCCGCCGTCGTCGCGCCCGGACGGGCCGGCCCAGCGGCCGCCGCCGCGACGGTCGTCGGCCGGCGGGCGGCGCTGGGGGCCGCCGCGCCCGCCTGCGTCATAGGCCGCGCAAGGGAGCGCGCGGCCGCGGGCGCCCGGGCCTGCCGGGGCCGGCATTGGCCGCATGGCGGCTGCGCCTGGCGCCAGGCCGCTCGCGGCCGCGGCGGTGTCGGGGGGGCGTGCGCGGGGGGGGCGCGGTGTCGCGCCGGGGAGCGCGGGCGGCGCCGCGGGTGTGGCCACCGCTGCCGGCCGCCGCCGTCGTCGCCGTCTCTGGCTGCCTCGCCTCTCTCCCTCTTCCCTATTCCCGCCCGCGTCGCCCGGTCACATGCGGCGCCCGGTGCGCCCTCCAACTCCCCGCCGCGGCCGTGGTCTCTCTCTCGCTCGTTCACGCGCGGCGGCGGTCGCGGCGCGTGCCCGCGCGCGCGTCGGCGCGCTGGGCCGCGCCCGGCCGCGCCCGCGCCTCACGCCGCCGATCACGGCTTGATGATGACGAGCGGCTGTGTGAAGAGAGGGGGTGTGCGGCGTGGTGGGCAAGCGGCGCA
>Ga0315274_10001046_pt1 | contig 42995 bp, 30 predicted proteins | sample YL17G02_20_MG_FD_203700 | JGI IMG/M metagenome (GOLD analysis project Ga0315274, IMG submission 203700) | Sediment microbial communities from Yellowstone Lake, YNP, Wyoming, USA - YL17G02_20 | ecosystem: Environmental > Aquatic > Freshwater > Lake > Sediment | place: USA: Wyoming | collected...
GGGTTAGCCTCAACCGACCAAACGCGAGCCGCGCCCAAAATCAACGTTCAACATCTGCCACGAATGAACAACTGTCTAGTCCAGGTTCTTGCCGGTAAGGATGAGCCCATGTGGAGCGCGGCTCATGGCGTCGGCAGAACGCTCCCACCGCTTCCTCAACCCAGGCCTCTCCCTCCTGTTGTTGGTCAGGTGGCGGAACCGTTCCAAGCCCGCCCAGGTTCTTTGCGAACCGAACCCAGTCTGCCCGCCAGCCGTCTTCCTCGTCATCTTCCGCCCAGTCCTCGAGGGCGCGCGTCAACATCCGCCGAAGGACCTCGGGATAGACCAGGGCGATAAAATACGGGGACCGCGCCATTTCCTTCCAACTTGGCTTCACGTCATTGTTCACCAGCAATTGCGGCGGGTCGTGCTCGAAGTCCAGCTTCCAAAGCTGCTGGTCGAGGGCGTCCGGCACCGGCACCAGCAGATGCCGCCTGTGGTCGTCTGCTTCGCCCGCCTTCACGAACGGAATCGCGTCCGCCTCGCCGAGCAGCTTGTGATGCTCCTGCCCCGGTGGCTGCACCACACGCACGCGAAACACGACGCCATCAGGTACGTCGAACTCCGTCAGCCGTCGGTCAGCGGGCACGCGCAAGGCGGAGACTGTGCCCCACGTCCACTGCATCCACAGGTTTTGGCGGTGCGCCTCCAGCCAGACGTGAGCGCTGCCCGGAAAGGACAATCAACTTCGGCGAAAAACGTTCCTCCTGTGCCAATCCAACAAGTCGGCATCAGGGAGAAACCGTTCAGGAAGCCGAATGGCGGCACCCTCGTAATCGAGAAGAAACCGCTTGGTCACCGGCTCAATCGGAGCTGCCTTCAACTGTGCCGAAACTTCCACCTTCAACTTCCCGTTGAACGCGATGAGGCCGCGGTCAAACGCGCAGTCGTGAAGAGCGTTCAGGCAGAGCCCGTTTCGAGGATTGACGCGGTTGGCCTTGTCTTTTGCCCAAGGGACAATATGGCTGGCGATCAGCAAATCTTGCACGGCCAAGCTTGTGACGCAGCAGCGGCCCCCGTATGCGGCCAGCACGGCAGTGCGGAAAAACCGCTGATTGACGCGCTGCCGCACGACCCGCTCGCGTTCCAGCCCTTCGCGTGGTAACTCGTCTTCACGGATCCCAGCTTCTGCTTCCACGAGTTTGCCATCGAGCTTGGCCAGAAGCTTTTCACTTTCAAACGCCAGGCGCTCCCAATCCCTGTTGAACTCCTCCCACACGGCGCGGTCCGCCGCGCTAGCACCGCTCAAACCGCTGATTCCTCGCGCCTGCTGGACGGGGTCAAGTGACGCAAGATTGCACAGCTTCATGGCCACACTGCCCGGCGTGCGGCCAAGTTTTCTGGCGAGCGCGATAATGACGGGATTGCGATGGTGAAGCTGCCCAAACGGCAGCTTGCAGTAGAGATTCATCGCCACGATGAGTTCGTCGCGCGACCAGGTTCTGCCTTTTGCCATGCCCCTCATTGTGCATGTCTCCCGCGTGGCTCGCGAGTTCTGTCTTCCATCGCTTCGCACAGCGTTTTTACTGTCGTATGCAGAGCCTTGGCGATGCGCGAAAGACAAAGCAGCGACGCGCTTCGTGCGCCGCGCTCGACTGCCGAGAGGTGTGCCGCGCTGATTCGCGCCGTCTGCGCAAGATCCACTTGTGTGAGCTTCATGCTTTTTCGCCTGGCTCGGATGTCTCGCCCTAAGCGTCCAAGGAGTCGATCTGTTTCTGGTGTCATGGTTTGGATTGGATGTGGTTAGTTTCTTGCGGCGAGTTTTCCAAGCTCGGATTCCTGGTTATCCAGGAAGGACCAGGCAAGCTGGCTCACCCGTTGAATCGGTGCGCACAACTGCTGAAACCAGGAGCACGCGGCTAGGATTCTCCTTCCGCACGGTCAGCCTGAAGATCGCTCGGAGCCGGCTTGCAGTGGGGAAGACCTGCTTGCCAATGCCCCAGCGGCCGATGTTCTCGCCCGTCTTGGCCGACTGGCCCTCCGCACGGAAGAAGCTGAAGAATGCGTTCTCCTCCGCGCGCTCGAGCCGCCATTCGTTGACATCGCCGGTCAGGCCCCTTGTCCCGAAGTCCTCGAAGACAATGTACCCGGGGTTCTCCGCGAAGAGAGGCGCAAGGCTGGTCCAGTCCAGGCCGCGCTCGAAGTTGTGCTGGGCAGAGGCAAAGTGCCGCGCGAGGCTTTGTCGCGCTTCAGTCGGTGCGTTGGGAACAAAGCAAATCCTGACCGTGACCTGCCGCAGGCCGCCCGGGTCGCGTTGCGCCGCGTCGAGAGAATTCTGGATCGCCTCGCGAACCAAGGCCTCGCTCAGGTTCTCCAAGCTTTCCGCAGTGAAGAAGGCGTCGTTGGCGGGATCTCTCATGCGGTCGCACGGGCGGCGCGGGTTGAAGTGCCACTTTGGACTCATGCAGGTCGCTCCTTGATCGCCTTTCTGGCCGGTTCCTCGCGCGCCGGCTGCGGGTCCAGCCCGGCCCGCTGCGCCGTCACGCAATAGAATTCGTCGTCGCCAAGATCGCCGCCCTCGTAACGCCGCCAAGCTTCACGACCGATCACTTCCAACGCGACGGGCCAACCGCTGCGGGCATGGCGGCGGGCGAGCAGTTGCTCAAAGCCGGGCAAGCCAAGCTGCTCAGTGGGGATCTCCTCGATCGCATCGCCATGATCGAGCGCGTTGTCGGGATGCAGGCCGGGGAAGAGGAAGAGGAGTGCGTGCCAGCCGCGGAGGAATCTCTGCTTGGGCAACAGGCGCAAGACCCGGCGGTCGAGCTTGGCCAGCCGTTCCAGTTCGCGCGCGGCATCGGGGCGGGATGCGGGTAGCACTGGCCACTGGCCCGTGGCGTCGGGCGAACCGCCCGACGGAATGCGGGAGCAAACCGGGCTCTTGGCGCGTTCGTGCGTAGAGGCGCGTCCTGCCGTCTCGTTCGGCGGGTCGCCCAACGAGGCCGGCGCGTCGCCCGTGCTACCCAGAAACTCCTTCACCGCCAGCCCCACCGCTTCGGACACCAGGGGCGGGACGGCGTTGCCGATGAGCCGGTAGGCGTGCGTGCGGGACGCGGGGAAGCGGAACCAGTCCGGGAAACTCTGCACCCGGGCCGCTTCGCGCGGGGTGAGCGAGCGGTTTTGCGTGGGGTGGATGAACATCAGCCCGTCCTTGCTCAGGTGCGCGACGATCGTGCTGCACGGGTGCCAGCGGCTCTGCCGGGTGTAGCGGTCCTTGAAACTGGATTTGTCGTAGGGGAACTCGAACTCGATGCCCCGGTCGCGCATGGCCTGGCGCGAGTTCTCGGCTTCCTTCAGCCGGGCGAAGTCCCGCAGGTCGCGCTCAGAGTGCGGTCTGGCGGTGTGGTTGGTGAGCTTTTTGGCGCGGTCAATCTCCAGAACGTTACAAAGGTAGCGGAGGGCCGTGTCGCCTTGTTGCTCGACGTGCTCGACGCGGCGGGCGAAGTCGTAGTCGCGCTCGTCCTCGCCGCTGCCGGCGCGCAGGACGGGCAGGTCGCCGATCGCGGCCCAGAGGCAGGTGCGAGGGTCGGCGCGGGGGGCGGGTTTGAAGTCGGGGATGAAGTAGCCGGGGAGGTCGTTGCGGACGCCGATGATGAGCTGCCGGCGGCGCTTCTGCGGGACGCCGAGTTCCCACGCATCCTCCACCTGGCCATGCACGCGGTAGCCAAGCACGCGCGCCTCTTTTTGTACGGCGGTAAAATATTCGCCGCCCGCCGCTGTGCGGAGGCCGAGGACGTTTTCCATCACGAATATGCCTGGCTGGAAGAAATCCACGTAGCGCAGGAACTCGCGATAGAGGTGCCGGCGCGCGTCATGGACGAAACGAGGGCCGTTGTTCGCGCCATCCACCCGCCGCACCTTGCTGAAGCCCTGGCAAGGCGGCCCGCCCACAACGACGTCCGCGTGGTCAGTGCCGATGAGCCTGGCGAGTTCTTCGGGCCTGTACTGCGTCAGGTCCTTCTCGAGCGCGGCCGACACGTGTGGGAAGTTCTGGCGGAAGGTCCGCATGGCCACCGGATTGGAGTCAATCGCCGCCAGCGTGCGGAACCCGGCGCGTTCCATGCCGAGGGTGAAGCCGCCGCAGCCGCAGAACAGGTCGAGGCAAGTGAGCGGTGACTGCCTCTCGTGAGAGCTCGGCTCTCCAGGTGTTGGATGCGAACTCACGGTCGCAGCCACGCGGTAAGGCCCGGCTTGCTCATGGAGCGCCAAGGCTTTGGTTTTGAGGTGTCGCCCCCTCATGCGTCCACGCCTTCCATGAGCTTGGCCGACGTGATGCCAAGGGCTTTGGCGAGCAGGACGAGGTTCCTGACGCCAGGATTGCGTGTACCCCGTTCGATGTCGCTGATGTACGTGCGGTCGAGGTCGGCCTTCTCGGCGAGGCTTTCTTGCGTCAGTTGTTTCGCCTCGCGGCGTTTGCGGACGTTCCGGCCGAAGGCTGCGAGGATCGGGTCACGCTTGGGCATGACCGGTACTTCACTCCTCTGTCGGAAATGAGTCTATCGGCTATGAGTGACAATGTTCCAGATTGGAACACTGCCATCACACGGCCTTCGGCCGCCCTCTCCCATCCGATGGGTGAGGGGATTCGGTCGAGGGGGAGAGGGAGAATCAGATCCGTGTTATCCGCGTGATCCGTGGTTCAATCCCGCGCGGCCATGATGGCGCCGTTTTCGGTGAAGGCGTAGGGGAGGAAATGAGGGTCACGGTGTCTCTGGGAACAGGTCGCAAATTGCGACCGGTTGTTTTCAACATACACCATCTCAATGGGTTGTGATTTGAGTGAGTGCCACTCTTCGCGTGTGACCTGGAACATGAAGTCGGGCGGGAACCGCTCCAGGTTGCGCTTCACTTGCTCGTTGAGCCGTTTGGCCGGTACGCCGTAGATGCGCGCCAAGTCCCTGTCCAGAATCACCTTCTGGTCGCGAATGGTGCGGATCAGAGGTTCAATGCTCCCAAACGATGCGGTTTCCGGTTTCATGGTTTGCTCCTTGCACTGCGGCCTGCAATTCAAGCAGACGCGGCCCAGGCCAGCCAGTTTATTTTGATCTCCTTCTCGAGCGCGCTTTGGCGCCATGATCCGAGGTGCCAGCGGGGTTGGAGGTCCCGGCTTCAGTCGGTTCCGCGTCTTCCTGTCGCTCGGAGGCGGGGCTCCGAGCTAAAGCAGCCCGGAGAGGAAACGACGATACGGGTTTGGCCTCAGAAGAGCCGCGTCTGATGGCGCTGAGGATCGCGGGCGGCCTCGAATTGGGCGCGGAGCGCGGTGAGCTGCTCGGACGAAAAACGCCCACGGATCTTGGCGATCTCCGCGCGGGCGAGTTGGTCGCAACGCTCGTTGTCGGGATGGCCCGCGTGCCCCTTGACGGTGACCGGCTTCACCGCTCAGCACGGGCCAGCCGCAACCAAAGGTGGCGGGGTATTCGAAGGGTTTGTTGCGCCCCAAGACAAGAGCAACCCCCGCAGCGCTGAGATGGTTTCCCTTTGGAAACGGCTGTCAAATCCTATTCCCGAATCCGAACGCTACCAGCCTCGGTATGCAACTCGTAGAAGGTTTGGCCGCCGCAAAGGTATTTCGTCAACACCGAGCTCGGCGGGAACTCGCATTTCACCACCGTGATGTAAACGTTCTCGAAGTCCTCACGGAAGGCCTCGTTATTCGGCACCGAGTCCTTACGGAAGGCCTCGTTATTCGGCACCACTTTTGCCCCCGCCACGTAAGCGGCGACGCGATCGCCAAGGTTGATCCTGCAGAAGCCGTCCTTCTGGGTGCTCAGCACCGCATCGGCGGGCAGGTGTTCCCCACTAATGGCTTCGTGGCCGTCGATCCGGACGGTTCCGGTGACGTTCTCCACAGTCAGGGGAAGGAGCTCTTTCTCAGTCAGGGGAGGGACATCATGCATAGTGCATCTCGTGTTGATTGTTAGTTCACTGCGGCCGCATGACACAAGCAGGCCTGGCCTTGGTCCGGGTCTTGGTCTGCGAGTCCACTTTGGTTTCGGCGAGAATTCACGGTTCGCCTGTCAGCCACGAATGCCAACGGTACTGCCGTCGTTGGTTCTCAGTCTATACCGGTACGAACTGCCGTACCAGTAATGGAGCAGCTCCGTGGTCGGCGGGCTCACAGAGGTAACCGTGGGCGGTTTCCCCGCTCCGGCGTCCGAGGCATCCGCCGCCCGAGCGCCGTCTGATCTGATCGTGCAAGACCCACCTGTTCCAGCCGCCGGGTCCACATAGCTGCCGTTATTCAACGTGGGTGGATTGGCCAGGAGGCCGTTTACGTTTACGGTATTATGCGCGACTGATAAGCTTAATGCCATAGCACACCTCCGCGATTTTGGGATTTCAGTTCACTGCGGTTGTCGAAACTTCCGGGGCGCCTGCCCAGGAACAATCAGCTCATAGGTCGTTCCGGGCTCCACCCGGAGAGTCTCGCCTGGTAATATCAATGAGCCCTTCGATGCCCGTCTCCAAACAGCTAGATTGGCATCTTGAAGCCAGACTACTCCTTCGATCTCGCCGAGCAAGCACAATTCCTGGGCTGACTCGTCCGCAGGCGGGGCATCGCTGTCAGGACGCGGGTTGAGCGAGTCAAACGTTCGCGGTCCGTCGAGTTTCCATTGAGCCAAGGTCGGTTGCGCCTCCGGGTAGTGACCGAGCAGGTGGTCAATGAGGAAGTTCACGTACAAGAGGCGCGCCTCGGGGCAGACCCGATAAGAACCTTTGCTCGTCCACAGATGGCAGCAGATCGGGTTGTGCTCGAGGTGAGGCGCATTCGGCTGGAGTCGCCCGATCGGCTCCACTTTCACCCCGAGCCGCTTCATGCACATCGGCAGCAACCGTTGCTCAGCGAAGAGCATCGCGTCACAGAAATCGTCCGCCTCACTCCGGCCCCAGAATTTCTCCCGCTGAGCCTCGGCAGAGAACTCCGTCATGAACCGGATGGCGGTTTGCGCGTAACTCCGGGCCAGAGCGTCGGACTCGAAATAGACGACGCCCAGATTGAACGGCTCCAGCTCCCAATCCCAGGCGTCGCTGTCAAAGCCACACCAGCCATACTTCTCGCGTTGGACCGCATAGACCGACCAGGTCTTATCCTCCTGGTGCAAGGCCATGACGGGCGCTGCCGGCGCCAACGGTTGCCAGAGAATGGCATCAGGATCGAGGCCGACACACGGTGAGTCCACGGCCTGACAGGCGTAGATCTTTCCCGCCGCCCAAAAGATGGTTCTGTTGATCTGGTCCGGGACCGAGTCGAGCACCGTGGAGATGCCGCCGTTGTAGATCCAGTCCAGTCCGGTTCGCTGAACAAACTTCAGGCCGCGCGAGTCGGTGATGAGTCTGATGGGCGAATGCCGGCCGATCTCCAAGGCGCTACACAGCCACGTGAGCGCCTCGAAGTCCCAGAGGGCGATTTCTTTGGTTTCCTGCTCCTCCGTGCTTCTGAACTGCGGTCGAGTCCAAAAGGCGTGAAAGTAGTTCATGGCTTCGTGGCTGGCCTTGCCTTTGGGCTGGCCTCGGTCCCCGAGGGTTCGGTCTCGGTCACGCCGGACAGCAACTGCCACGGCACTTCGTAAATGGGCATCGGTTCGTGGATGCCCCGCAACACCACGGGCTCGAGCGGTCGGAAGACGGCGGTCATTTCCGGCGCGTCCCGCAGGATCTCATCGTACGTGGCCTGGGTGATCAGGATGCGATCGCTGCCCGTGATGTGCTCCAGGCGACTGGCGATGTTCACGTCGCGTCCGAACACCGTGTAGTTCGAGATGTGCAAGGCCGAACCCATGAAACCCGCCGTGACCATGCCGGAGTGGACGGCACTCCCCACTTTGAGGATCGGAAGGAGCGGCAGCGGCGACTTGCCGGCCGCAACCCACGCCGGGTTCGCCTTCTCGCGCCGCAGATTCTCGCGGTGCCGCTCCTCGTTCAGGTCATGGAGCGCTCGGTGCACGGCGACCGCCGCGTTCACGCACGAGAGCGCATGTCGGTCGTTGGCGACCGGCGCCCCCCAAAACGCCATGACGCAATCGCCAATGTACTTGTCCAAGGTGCCGTTGAGGGCCTTCACGGTGTCGGCAATGGCACTCAGATAGACATTCACGGTCGCCAAGGTATTCCGGGCCTCTTTGTCAATGAAAGCTTCCGCTTCCTGTCCGCTCAACCCGTGCGTACGCACGTACGCTTCCGCGCGGGCGTGGCATTCGTCCGTAAACCGGGTGAAACCTCGCACGTCTGCGAAGTAGATCGTCACCCGGCGCCGCGTACCCGCCAAGGCGCGCGGCTCCATCTGGACGAGCAAGTTGAAAACGTTCGGCGACACGAGTCGGCCGAAAGTGGATCGAACCAGTCGGCGTTGGGTCCGCTCCACGACCATGCGGTAGGACACCATGCAAACGTGCGTCATCAGCAGCGCGCCGGCCACAGGCAGCACGAGCGGCAGCCAGTAGAGATGCTGTGCGTAGAGCCACACGCCGACCCAGGCATAAAGCAGGGCTACGGCGGCCACCCCAAGGGAAGCCCAAACCGCACGCAACCTCCAGCTCAACACCGCGGCCGTTAGTGCCATGAGAACAATCAACCACAGCTCGGTGGTGTAGGAGGCCCGCCGAACAAATCGCCCCGTGAGCATCGAGAGTATGACGTTCCAGTGCGAGGTGAAGATGGGCTCAGTCTTGCCCAACGGCGTTGCGCCGCGGTCGGCGACGTTGTTTCCCGTGCCGGTGGACCCGATCACCACAATCTTGTTCTGTAACCTGGCATCCTGCGGCAGATTTCGATCCCGCAGCAGTGCTGCAGCCCACATTTTATCGAAGGGTTCTGCCTGCACGTCTCTTAACGCCACGCTCCAGTCGAGGTAGAAACATCTGTCCCGATCGACCGGGATGATCCGCTCAACCCCGTTTGGGCCCCGCAAAACAAGCCGGTCGCGCAGGACGATCGCTTGGGACGTGTCCAGCCCGAGGAACTTAGCCCCCAACACAATCCCCAGGTGCCAAATGCGGCCATGCTCCGGATCATCGACGAATGCCGGAGTGCGACGGAACACTGGGTCGGGATTTACCTGGCGCAGGCCGTCGTGGCCTACGGTCAGGGCATTCGTGCGAAAGAGCGCTAAGGGGAAGTCCAGCGCGAGTGGCCTCGGGGAAGTGGCATCCGTCGGCGCTGCGAGCACCACGTTGCCAGCCTGCCGCAGTTGGTAGGCGAAGAATTCGTCCGAACTCACCTGTCCTTTGGCGGGAATCGCCATGCGTTCCTCAGCATAATCGTGGCCCCGATCCAGGAAGAAGATGTCAAAGCCGATCAGCTTGGCGCCTTGGGCGACCAACTCTTGGACCAGGCGACCGTAGATCAGGCGTGGCCACGGCCACTGGTGCGCGCCCCAGTCCGGCTTGTTCAGGACTTTGAGGCTGTCCTCATCGATCACGATCACGGCCAGCGACTTGGCTTCCCTGTCCGATGGCCTTGCCCCCTTCCACGCCCGGCGTACGCGCCAATCGTAGCTCTCACCCTCCAGCCTCTGGAAGAAGGTGAATCCGGGAACGGCGTACGGCAGGGCCTGAATCAGGCACACCACGGCCAGAACAGCCACAGTAATCAAGGCCGGGCTGGCTTTGGCCGAGGGGAGTTTCACGCCTGGACTCCTCAACCGGCACCGATCTCCAAACGCGAGGCGCCTTTCGGCAGCGCAAAACACACGGTCACCTTCTCGCCCTCGGCGCACCACGTGCCGGGCGTCAGCTTGAGCGGCGCGCCGACCTCTTTCAGCACGACCAAGTCCGGCCCGATGCGCACGCGGGGCGCCCGATTCGCCGGCGCCGGGAAGCGCACCGTGAAGTCCGCACAAGCAAAGGGCGCGCGGAAGGCAATCGTGTTCCCGTTCCGCTCCAGGCGCGTCAACTCCCTGGCCGCCCAATAGCGCGCCACCTCGCTCAGCTTCATCCAGAGCAGGTGCTCAAACCGCGCGTGGAGCCGGCGCACGACTTCCTGGAAGATCCGGAAGCCCAGTTCCTGGCCGTTCCAATAGATGCCGGTCCAGTGGCAGACCATCAGGGCGGGCTCACCGCGCTGAATGACCTCGACCAGGCGTCCGCGTTGCAGATCCGCGGTGATGAAACGGTCTGCACCCCCGGGCGGCGTGCAATCCCACCCGCCCGTCCAGTCGCCCGTACAGCCCACGATGCTTACCACGCAACGCGGGTCGGGGCCGTCGAGGCCGCCGGCGTATTCGACGCGCGGGGCCACGCTCGTTTCGCCTTGGTCGTAGAGGTCGCGGAAGTAGTGCGGGATCTCCGCGCCGAACACGTCGCGCACGGCCTGCAACGTCGCCTGCGCCAGTTGCGGGCGGGCGCGATTGCCGAAGCCACCGGGCGTGGTGATGCCTTCGCAGGGCAGGCCCACGTTCTTGAGGATGTTGAGCGCGTAGGCCAGGTAATCAGCGATCTCGTCAGTGGACCTGCCTGTCGTCCAATCCCAATTCTCCATGAACTTGAGTGAAAAATCGGGACACGGGTGGCCGGTCTTAGTATCGATCACTCGCGTGTGCGTGACCATTTCCGGATGGATATCCCAGTGCGGGGCCATGAGGGTGCGCACCAGTTCGAGGCTCGCGTTCAATTCGCCTTGCGTCCACCCGGGCAGGAGTCGGTCGAGCCGACCGACGCACGCCGGGTACGGCACGATGCTGTATTTGCCCTTCACGCCTTGTTCCGCGCACCACTCGCCGAACTTGCGCACAAAGGCGTCCGGAATCTCCGCCGGCCACTCCCGCCACGGTTTCTTGTAGGTGTCGTTCTGACTGCCGAACGTCAGATCGAATTGCGGCATGGCGAAACGATTCAGGTTCACCAGACACGTGGAGTCGTCGATGATCAGGCCGACCGGGACGCGAGCGCGCGGGTTCAACACAGTGACGCCGGCGGCGGGTGGCGGACGCTCGCCCGCCAGTTGGGCCAGGAGCGAAGGGAGTCCGGACGCAGCGCCAGCGGCGACGAGGCCGCCGGCCGTGGTGCGCAGGAATCGGCGACGGGACTGGGGAGCAAGGTTGGGCATGTTCGGGCCCTATTTCCTGGGCTCTTCCTTGGGTTGGATTTCGCGGTAGCCTGGCGTGACCTTCTCCAGGTTGGGGGTCACGTCGGCGTTCACATTGCCCGCGGCCCAGCCGAGGCCGCCCAGCAGGATGTGTTGGAAGCGCGCGTCGGTCCACACGTCTTCGCGATGGCCCATCGAAGTATAAAAGACGCGCCCCTTGCCATGCCGGTGCGCCCAGGTAGCCGGGAACGGCGCGCGTTGGTAATCCACGCCTTTCATGCCCTTGGTATCCTGGATCAGAATCACATGCAGGTCTTTGGCGAAGTCTTTGAACGTGTACCATTCATCCATGGATTCAAAACTGTCCTTCAGCTCCTCGCAGCCGGGGAATTTGTTGTCGGCCACCCCCATCTTCGCGATCTGCTGCGGGCCGTGTCGGATGAACTCGCCGCCCAGCATGGCAATGTAGGGGTCCACATTGTCGCCGTGCATGACGAAGCGCTCGGAGAGGTCCGCCGGGTCCGGTTGCACGTGGAAACTGTCGTTGGCGGCGTGGATGCCGACGAAGCCCTTGCCGTTCCTGATGGCGTCCAACAGCGCTTGCTTGCCGGCGGCGGTCATGGCCGGATTCTGATCCGTGCCCACCTCGGTGAGCACGCCGCTGGTGAAGAAGGCGACGACATCGTACTGCGCGAGGTTCGCCGGTGTGAACACGGTGCCGTCCTTGGTGCAGGTGACGGCAAAGCCGTATTTCTGGCCGAGCTCGGTCAGGATTTTCTCCGAATGGCTCAACTGGTCCTTGGCGGGGCGTTTGACCACGCTGTGTTCGAAGCCGGAGCATTTGGTGAAATACAGGACGCGCTTGCCTTTGGCCGCGCCCCAGCCGCCCGGCGCGGTTTCGGCGCCTGGCAGGGGGATCGTAGTTGCGCCGAGTCCGATCATCAGAGCCGCATACAAGAGATGTTTCATTGGTTTACTGGTGTTGTTTTGCCTGGGTTATGTTTCACGTGGGGCAGGTTTGTCCATCAGAATCGGTCAGCGCCCAGACTCCCGGACCGCCCGTCCACCCGCCGCCAGATTGGCCAGTCGCATCTCGGAGTATTTGCGGGAGAAGATGAGGCCGTCGGCCCCAGCCTCCAGCGCCGCCCTGGTGGCGGCGTAGGTATCGTCGGGCGAGGCCTTGCGCGAGTTCTTCCCCGTCGGGATGTCGATGTCGATGCCCGGGAGGATGCGGCATTTGCCTTGCACGCCCTGGAGAGCGCGCCGGGTTTCACGCGCGACGTAGTCCGGCGAGAGGCCGGTCCCGGCGAGTTCAGAGAGAGGGGCCTCGTGCTCGTAGTTCAACAGGCAATTGTTGAACCGCAGCAGTTCGTCCCTGGGCACGTCACGGAACACGGTTGATCCTACATTGCGGATGAAGTTTGCGTAGCGTTCGCCGCCGCAGTTGTTATAGACGACCACTTTCAGGAAGTCGGCCTTCCGGGCCAGTTCGTCATAGCGCCGCGTGGCGCGGAAGATCGGGTTAAACGAGTTGACGTGCTCGATGTGGAAGCCCACCTGGAGGTTCGGCCGGACGCTTTTGACCGTGCGATTGACCTCGGCCAGGACCTGATGCTTGCCTTCGTCAAAGAGCCGGTCCCACAGGAGGATTTCCGGATACTCGACCAGCAACCGCCAGAACTCCACAAAGTAGCCGTCGCTCGGCCGTCGGGCGGCGAGCGCATCCTGCACGAACCGGTCGAGCTGGGCATAGCCTTCACGCGCGCGGTCGAAACTGAGGCCGCGCTCGCGGGCAGCCTTCTGGTGGTGCTCGCAAAAGCACGTGACGCGCGATGAGGCGATGCTCTGCGCGTGGCTGGCCCCCAGCGCGTTCAGGAGCGGGCCGTTGCGTTCGTTGAAAAACAGGAGGCCGTCGATGTCATAGGACCGGCAGAGATCGGCGGCCAGCCCAGCCCAGAACGCGCGCACGTCCGGATGGAACAGGCAGAGCGTCCCGGCCCGGCGGCCTTGCAGGTCCACTTCAGCGACTTCCTGGGCGCCGGGCACGTCCTGGCGAAACACGTCCTCGATGGAGCAGAACAGTTTCAGGCCGCGCTTCCGGGCGGCGGGGAGCACGGCGCTGACGATGTCGAGGTCGCCGTGGTCCGGGGCGCGCGTCTGTTTCAGAATGGTGTTACGATAAAACTCGGCGTGCGGGGTCGCGTAGTTGCCGCCGTGGAAGCTCCGCTCGTCGGATTCCTGCATGCCGTGGTCAGGGAAGGGTTGGCCGGGGATCTGCCGCCCAGCCAGGCCGCGGCCGTAAGTGAAGGTGCAGAGAAAGATCGTGTTGACCGCGCCGCGGGTCTGGAGGAGCTCGAGCACGGCCTCCACGCCTTCGTCCACAAACGACACGGCGCCGACCTGGATGCCGATCATCTTCTTCGGGCGATTGGTCTCAGCCGCGGCGAGTGAGGGGAGCGCAGTCGGGGCGGCCATCGCGGTCGCGCCCAGGGCAGTGGCGGTGTGCAGAAAATCCCGTCGGGTCAGAATGGGGGGACTGGTTTTCATAAGTGGGCCGGGTTGGCGACGTTGATTATCCTAACGATGGGGGCCGGCTCATGGGAAGAGCGTCCAAGCCCCTGGCTGGGCGCGTGATATCGTCTTGACTTGGGGCGTACAACCTTTTGTCCCATATGGGACAAAAGGCTGTCGGTGTACGGCGCAGCTCATCGGGACTGAAGATCCACGGCCACGATTTCGTGGTCGAGGATCGAGGGGACGGTGAGGGTCAGGTGTGGGCCAGCGCGTTCGACGCGCGGCGATTTGCCGGCCGCCAGGAGGTGGACTCTGCGGGGCTTGGCGCCGGCGGGGAGGCGGAGGCGGACGGTCTGTGGGCCCACGGGAATGAGCTCGCGGATCGGACCTTTCATCATCATCGGGTTGGTCAGGTTGACCAGGTGCACGGTCAGCGAGTCCCGCTGGCGCCACACGGTCACGTCGAGGACGCCAGGGCCGGTGACTGAGACTGGTGGTTCTTCGTTGGTGGCCCAATCGACGGCGTTGCGCAGCAGCTTGAAGTGGTCCACGCACAGGACTTCCCAGAAGGTGCGATCGATGTCCCAAGGGAAATAGACCAGGCGGCTGGGCGGGAAGTCCGAAGTCCGAAGTCCGAGGTCCGAACTGCCAGGGGACCGCTGAACGTCAGCTCTGCGAAATTCCCGCAGGTAAACCTGGGCGATGCCCGTCTTCCGGACGCGCGGATAGACCTTTTCCATCGGCAGGTCCGGATAGCTGGGGATGAGCGTCACTGGCGGATTCGGGAAGGCTGCGCGGGGTTCGACTTCCAGGCGCCAGACCCCGTGGATGATGCGCGGGGCGTCTTCGAGACCCTTGAGTAACGGGTGTCCGCGCGCGGTGTCGTGTTCGAGGCGCAGGTAGGCGTTGCGCATTGGGCCCTCGACGCGGCCGGCGAAGCTCACGCCGAACAGATCGGCCAGGCCAAAATCCTTTCGCTTCACCCCCCATTCGTCGTAGAGGCTGGTGTCACGGGTGGCGATGAGGCTGCCGCCGCGGCCGACGAATTCGCGGAGTTGGCGGCATTGGGTATCGGACAGCGCGGCGACATTCGGCAGGATAAGGGTTTTGAACTGGCCGATATGTGCGGCGTCGAGCAGGCGATCGTGCACCATCTCGAACGGGAGGCGCGCCTCGATGAGCGCCTGATACCAGCCGAGGGTGTGGTCTTCGACATTCACGCCCGCGCGGTCGGCGCCGTAAAACCAGGCGGTCTGCTGCGAATAGACCAGGCCGACACGGGCCAGGGGGGTTTGATCGCGCAGGTACGGTTCCCAGCGGGCGTGACGGCGGTACAGGTCCTCGACGACGCGCAGCCAGCGCTCGTCATGGAGGACGCCCGAGAATTTGGTGAACCAGGGGCGCAGGCCGTTGGCGACGCCGTCCGCCACCCAGATGCGGATCTCGGCCGCGCTCTGCACCGAGTCTTTCCACCGATATGGTTCTTCGAGGCCGACGCTGAAGATGCCGACGATGGGTTTGCGGCCCATGGCGGCGCGGAATTCCTTGCCGTTTTTGCCGTTGGCCCACGGAGCGCTGAGGCCGCGGCGGGCTTGGCGATCGGCGATGAGCGTGGGCGCCAGTTCGCCGATGGCGCGCATGTCGAGCGAACTGGTCGCGCCGCCGCCGGTGTTGGGGATGACGCAGGAATCGGGGTTGATGGCGCGCACTTCGCCGTCCCACAGACGCCAGAGGTCGAAGAGCCGCTGTTGGCGCCAGAGAATGTAGGCGCGGCGAGCGGGGTCTTGCGGGTCGGTCGTGCGCGGCAGGTCATGGCCGGTCGCGGCTTTGAATTCCTTTCGGCAATGCGCACAGTAGCATAGGCCGGAGCCGTCCCAGCGGTTGATGAAAATGCCGTCCACGCGGTAGCGCGACATGATCTCGCGGTGGACGCTCGTCATGAACTCGAAGTTGTACGGGCCGAGCGCGCACGTGACCCACATTTCGGGCGAGGCCCAGTGGCGGCGGGGGCGCCCCTCGGCGTCAGCCGCAATCCAATCGGGATGCGCCGCCCACACGTCGTCGTAAGTGGCGTGCGGGTCCGTGCGGGCGATGACGACCATGCCCAGTTTGCGGCAACCGGCGACCAGTTCGCCGAACGGGTCGGAGTCGCCAAGCCACGCGCTGCGGTGGTGGAGCGGGATCCGGGTGGGGTAATAGGCGACACAACCGCCAGCACTGAGGCACGCGGCATCGGAGCGCGTACGTTGGAAGTAATCGAGCCAGAACCGCGGATCGAACTGGCCGGGGTCATCTTCGACGAGGGTGAGCTGGGCCCAGCGCATCGGTTTGTCAACCCAGGAGGGACTCGGTGGCGAGGGGTCCGACGCCAGGACTCGACAGTGGGGGAACTCGCCAAGAGTGACGACCGCGCCGGCGAGAACCGAGGTTTTCAGAAAGCCCCGCCGCGAGATCGGATCATCCGCGTTCATGCAGCGAATGGCATATTCGGTTGCGGCCAGGCGAACCAGCTTTTTCGTTCTGGCGATCGAGGTCAGTCTCTCCGCTCATCACTCCAGCGGCTTGCCACTTTTGTCGATGGCGTCGATTTCGGCCAGCGTCGGCAGGCGAACCACGCGGATGGCCGCGGTTCCGGCGCTTTCGACGACGGAGTTGCCGTCCCCGGCCAGAAGGTGCCAAGAGGGGTGGGAAACCAGGAAATTACTCAAGGGCAGGCCGGATAACATCTCGCGACCGGTGGCCACGTTCCACACTTTGGCTGTGTAATCGCCACAGTAGGTCACCAGCGACCTGCTGTCCGCCGAGAAGCTCACCTTCCAGATTCCGGCCAGGTGACTTCCGGCGAGGAGGCCTAGCAAAGGATCGGTGACGGGCTGAGCCGTCTCCACATCCCACACCTGGGCGGAACCCCCCTCGCCAGCCAGCGCGAGGAGCCGAGAATCCGGCGAGAAAGCCATAAGAAAAAGTCCGGCGGCACGGGGCTTGATGACTGATTTGGGCCGTCCGGCAGAAAGGTCCCAGAGGACGACTTGTCCGTTCCTTGTCGAGTACGCGATCAGGCGTTCATCACGAGAGATGGCAAGCGAGTTTGGCGGCCCGACGATCGCGTGCTCCTCAATCACTTGGCGGCGGTTGCTGTGGGAATCCCAGGTGAAAAGCCGGGTCCAGTTTTCAATTCCCACGACTCGCCTGCTGGCGGCAGAACAACCTCCTAAGAACGGTCCTGCGGCAACCTTGTTGGAATAGACAAGCGCCCCGGACTCAGCGCTCCAGGCATAGATCCACCCGTCGCCGGTCGTGGCGAACAAATCCCAGCCCGGGCCCCCCGCGGATAAGAAGGCGATTCGTCCGGCTCCACCCTTGTTTATCAGCTCGAAATCGACGATAAAGGAATGCCTGAGGATGCTGCTCCGGGGGATGTTCCCGGCCAAAGGCTTGCCCTCACTCAACATCGAGTCAGCACCTTGAATGTTCCTCTGCCGGATCCGTTGGCCGCTTTCCACATCCCACTCCTCAAAAGTCCAATCCCCCGGATTCACGGTCACAAGTTTTCGGGGATCTGCGGTTTGCGGGCATATCAGCCGCCCCTGCGGGAGAGAAAAGGCGCGCTTGGCGGACGGGTCTTCGCTGAGATTCCAGAGGCGAACCGTGCCGTCTTTCGAGCCACTCACCAGGCGGCCATCGGCACAAAACCGCAGGGACCGGACTTCGTTCAGATGCCCTTTGAGAAGGCCTACCCGATTGCTCGTCCCGGTTCGCCAGAGGGAAATCACCTGTTCACTTCCGGCTGTGACTAACTCCTGTCCGCCGGGGGCAAAGGCCAACGCCATCCCGAGGCCCTGGCTGGCGGACCATTGCACAACCGCCTTGCGCTCCGGCACCGACCACACATGGATCATCGCGGGAGGTCCCCACGTGCACGCTGCCAGCCAGCGGCCATCGTCCGATAACGCCAGCTTCTGCGCGTCATTGGCTGTGGTGTCCTTGAGTAGAGCGAGGCGCTCCGGCAAATGCCATAGGACCACCTCGCCCTGACGGCGAGCCTCAGTCCCGATCCCCTTCCCGCTGCTCACGGCGAGGAGGGAACCGTCCCGGTTCAGGGCTAGAAGGCGGTAGGCATCTCCAAAGGGCTTGAGTTGGCCAGGGGTAATGACCAGTTCCCAGGTGGCGGTATTCCAGGTTTGGATGCCCTCGTCCCCGAAGGTCGCTAACGTGGAGCCATCGCCGGAGAACGAGAGAACCGCGTTGGTGGCCGGCAGACTCCGAATCTTGCGCCAGTCCGCGGTACTCCAGATCAACACCTCGGCCGTCGTGGCTGTGGCGAGGAACCGGCCCGCGGGATCGAACGACAGATGTTCTTCAGTGCCGCCCGGTGCGCCGGAGGCGAGTGCTTTGCGTTCTTTGGGCCGCGTCGTGTCCCAAACCCAGAACTTGCCTTCGCTCTCGGTCGCCAGCCACCGTCCGTCTCGAGACAACTCGGCGCAGCTCACTTCCGATTCATGTTGAAAGACGGCGGACTGCTGGCCTTGGCACTGCTGCCACAAGTAGCGCCACTCGATGCCACGCAGGTCTGCGCCGCCAGGTTTGGGAACATGCCGTCGCAGGACGCTCATGGCTTGTCCCAGGTTATTCTCGCGGAGCGCCACGTCGGCGACCTTCATGTCCGCCACGTAGGCTTCGAGCCGCGCCCGATCCCGCTGCTCCCTGACCCGGTTCCTCTCTATCCTGGCTTCATTGAGGCCGTAACCGAGGCATATGGCCAGAAGCAGAAGCAAACCCGCTGCGGCCAGGCTAACGCCGGCCAGCCGGTGGCGGCGGGCCGCGCGCTCGCGCTCGGCCGCCTCGGCTTTGCGTCGTTGGTAGGCACGGAGGCTCTTGGCCAGTTGCGCCGCTCCCGAGAACCGCTCTTCGGGTTCTCCGGCAAGGCAATGTTCGAGGTCCTCACGGAGCAACGGATCCTGGACGCGCCTGGCCCAGTCGATCGTGATCGCGCGTCCGAACTCGCCAAGCAGGAGCTGGTAAAACACCACCCCGAGGGAGTAGATGTCCGAGCGCGTCGATGCCGGTTTACCCGCCAACAACTCCGGGGCCATGTAGAGTTGCGTGCCCGTCTTCGACGATGAGGAATCGGCGAGGACCGTCTGCGTGAACCCCGCCTTGGTGACCCCGGCCAAGTACTCCTGAGACACCACTTGGCCAATCCCGAAGTCGGTCAGCTTGGCTTGACCACGGTAGGGCGAGACTCCGTCGAGCCCTGACATTCCTTTCGGCGATTCGGTCAAGTCATGGCTCGACGGAGTCTCGCCCCACCGACTCACCAGAATATTCCCCGGCTTCACATCGCGGTGGATCACGCCGGCATCGTGGGCGGCTTGGAGGGCGTCGGCCACTTGCGCCACAATCTCCAGCTTCGCCTCCAACGGCACCTTCTCCACGCCACCCTGTGCCTCACACCAACTCCGCAGGTCCTGCCCCGCCACGTAGTCCATCTCCACATAGAATGGCGGTTCGTCGAAATACACCTCGCGCAAGCTGACAATGTTCGGATGATCCCCGATCCGCTCCTTAATCAGGCGGAACAAGGTCATCTCCCGTTTCAAGCTCCGCACGCGGTCGGCGCGGAAGCAGAACTTGAACACGCGCCGCTCCTTCATCGCCTGGTGCCGCCCCAGCCATACCTCCCCAAATCCACCCTCTCCCAGCTTCTCTTCCAAGACCCATTTCGTGTTCGGCACTGTCTGTCCCACTGCTGGCCGCCAGCCCAACACCGGCTCGCCCCCCGCCACCACCTGCCGCTGCGCCTTCTCCGAACTGGTTGGCGGACTGAGAACGGCTTGCCCCGCCTCGCGCACCTCACAGATCTCCACCGGCTCGTCCAACCCTTTGAGCAGATACGGCCCGTGATTGAGCCACGACAACTCACGCAGGCCTTCGATCTCTTCCCCCTTCAACGATTGCCGCGCACTATCGAACGCCGAGCGCGTCAGCAGGGTCTGCCCTGCTTGGGCCAGGCTCATCACCCGCGCGGCGGTGTCCACGTGCAGACCGTAGAGATCGCGCGGTTTGCCTTCACCCGCTTCCAGGACCACTTCCCCCAAGTGAATACCAATCCGGTCACGGACCGCCTGCGGATCTGCCCCGCCCTGCTCGCGCAGCCGGTGCTGGAGTTGCAGCGCAAGGCGCACCGCATCGGACGGACGGGCAAAGACCAGAAAGAACGAGTCCCCGGCCGTGCTCACTTCCTGTGCGTCGGGTAACGGGCGGAGGAGTTCCCGGACCAACGCGTGATGCCGCTGGATGCGTCCGACAGCCTCGCGGTCGCCGAGGGCTTGCTTGAGTTGGGTGGAGCCGACGATGTCGGTGAACAGCAGCGTGACCAGTCCCGTGCGGTGCCCACGGTCCAAGGCCTCGAGTTGGGTGTGGCGCCCCAATGCGCTCGGGGGGTCCATCGTGCCGGGAAGCCTACCAGAACCACGGCCGACGGGAAGCGCAAAAACGGACCGCTACCTGGTCGCGCTGGCGCGCCACCACGGGTTAAGTTCGTTGTGCTGTTTATGTCCTTTCGCTGCTTGCTGCGCGAGGTGCCCCCGGCTAGGTTACGACCATGATTACGGTGGAGAAAACGAGCACGGACTTGCGGGTGACGATCCCCAAAGATGCGGTGCCGCCGGAGCAGCTCAATGCGTTTCTGGATTGGTTGCGATTGGAGGAGATCGCCCAGCGGAGTCGCCTGAGCGAAGGGCAGGCCGATCACCTGGCCGAGGAGGCGAAGGCGAATTGGTGGGCCGCCAACAAAGAGAAGTTCATCCCCCCGGCTGAACGATGAACGCGGATTGTGTCGTGGTTGACGCGAACATCGCATTCAAGTGTCTGCACACGGGACGGGGCGACTTGCGGAGACGCCTCTCGGTGGCAGGCCGTTCCAAAACCTCGGCGAACAGAGTTGGGTGGACCCGACAATGTCGGTGAACAGCAGCGTCACAAGGCCCGTGCGGTGTCGCTGGCTGAACGCCTCGACCTGGGCCTGGTGTCCGCGTGGACCGGGCGTGTTCATCGCAGGTTCATTTTTCGGAGCAGCTCGGTGAACCGTGGGTCTGGGCGCAGCGCTTGCCAAAACGGGGCGGTCTTGAGGTCATCGTTTGTTTCTCGTTCGCGGCTGGCCGCCTCCAACCACACGAATGCCTGGTCTTTATCCCCCAAGCCCAGGTGAACTGCGGCGATCCCCATCTGGACGGCATACCCTTGTTTGCCGAATTCCTCCAGTTCTGTGAGGATCTTGAGGGCTTCCGCCCGATTGCCAGATCGGGCGAGAGCGTAGCCGAGTTCAGCCAGTCCATAGGGGCTCTGGCCGCTGAGTGCCCTGACCTTCTGAAACTCAACAGCCGCTTCCGACAGCATGTCCTTTGAAAGATACACTTGGCCCAGGCGCAGGTGCAGCCCCGCAAACCCCGAGTCCAGTTCGAGCCCCTTGCGGAACGTTTGAATCGCCCGGTCGGGATCACCGGCAAAGTGGAAGCACATTCCCACGTTGACTAGAATGACCAGTGACAGTGGATCTGCCTCCTGCGCGCGCCGAATCTCGGCCATCGCTTCATCCAGCCGTCCCTGGTACCGCAAATAGAGGCTGTACCAGTGGTGGCCGGTGGCATAGTTCGGGTTTAACGAGATGGCCAACTTGAGTTGTTCCTCAGCGCCGGCCCAATCCCACTGGCGCATTTTGGCCAACCCCAGAGCCGCGTGCGCCTCGGCCAGATTCGGATCCAGCTCTAGCGCTTTGGCCGCGGCGGCCTGGGCTTTCGGGTTCCACTCCTTGACCGGGCTAACGGCATACTCCGGCAACACGCAGTAACACGCCGCCAACGCGGCGTAGGCCGCCGCGAACGTCGGGTCCTTGTCCAGCGCCTGATTGAGGAACTGAATGGCCTTTTCCAGGCTCGCTTTGGTCCGTTTGTTCCACCAGTAAAGCCCCTGGAGATAGAGCGCGTGCGCTTCGGGGTCCTGCGTCGGGCGCCTGGCCAATTGCTGGCGCGCTTCGCCACTCAACTCCACGCGCAGTTTCTCCACAATCTTCCGGGCAATCTCCTCCTGCATGGCCAACAAATCACCCAGATCACGGTCGTAGGTTTCGGACCAGAGGTGATAGCCGTCCGCCACCTTGATCAGTTGGGCGGTGACGCGAATCCGGTTGCCTGCCTTGCGCACGCTGCCCTCCAGCACAGTGTTCACGTTGAGGAGTTCGCCGATCTTGCGGATGTCCTCCTTTCGCTCCTTAAACATGAAGGAAGAGGTGCGCGCCGGCACGCGCAGGCCCGGCACCCGGACCAGCAGGTGGATCAGTTCCTCGCTCAGCCCATCGCTGAGATATTCATCGGCCTTGTCGGGGCTAAGATTGGCAAACGGCAGCACCGCGACGGATCTGGTGTCCGCAGGGCTTGGGGTTGTGGAAGGAGTCTTGGCCTGGGGCACCGCGAGCGGGTACGGCGCTTTGCCGAAGTGCGGGTAAGCCCACCAACCCACCGCGCCAAGCACCGCCAAGCCGACGAGGGCCAGGAACGCGGCGGTCCACCTCCGCGTGGACCTGGCCGCCGCAGGAATCTCGCGGCTGTGGGCCTCCGCGCTCCTGGTCGGCCCCTGCTTCTCCCACGGCAGCACGATGCGACACACCTCCAACGGCACCGCCACATTCTTCAAGGCGGCCGCACCGACTTGGACCACCGCGGCCTCGAGGTTGTGCTGGATCTGGTGCGCCACATCCACCGAGATGCAAATGCCGCCCGGCTCCGCCAGCGGCTCAATGCGCGACGCGATGTTCACCCCGTCGCCCAGCACATCGCCCCCGCGATGCACCACGTCGCCGATGTGGATGCCGATGCGCACCTGGAGTTGGCGTTCGGACGGCACGGAGAGATTGCGCTGGGCCAGCGCGCGCTGGATCTCGATGGCGCACTTCGCCGCTTCGAGCGCGCTGGCGAATTCGACCAGGAACCCATCGCCCATGGTCTTGATCTCCTGCCCGGCGAAGCGCGGGAAGAGGTCCCGCAGCAGATGGCGGTGTTCCTCCAGCAACTCCAGCGCGAGCGTCTCGTTGCGTTGCGACAGCGCGGTGTAGCCCACCATGTCCGTGAACATGATCGCCGCCAGCTTGCGTTGTTCGGTAGCGGCGCTCATGGCTGCAACCCCATTTTTCTGAGGAATGCAATGAACCGGGGCTCCGTACGCAGTCGGTCGAACAGGGGTTCTGCGTTGACATAACCCAGGCGATAGGCGCGCTCGTCGTATGCCTTTTCCAACCAGCGCAACGCCTGCTCGTTGTCTCCAGAGGCTGCACAAAGGAGAGCAATTTGAAACGCCGGGAAGTACGCCTGCCGGCTCTGAGCGATCAGCTTGTCCAGGATCTTCTTTGCCTCAGCCTGCTGACCGGCCTCCGCGTAGACGACGGCCAGGGCGACGGGATTAAACAGGGCATCAGGAGCCAGTTCACACGACTTCCTGGCCGCGGCGATGGCTTCCGGGTAATTCCCGCGCAAAGAGTAAGCGCGGCTGAGCAAGTAGTAAGTAACGTGAAAGTTGGGATCCCGCTCGAGGTTTTTCTGATATTCCGTGATGGCTAAATCATACTGACCTGCCAATACAAGAGTCTCACCCAACTGCGCGCCGATGATAGACGATAACGGGTCGAGCGCCTGAGCCTTTCTCACCTCCGCGACGCCGTCGTGGAATCGTCTCATGATCCGCAAGTAGTGGCTGTACCAATGATGCGCCGTACTGTTGTTCGGATTCAGTTCGATCGCCCGCCCGAATTCACTCTCGGCACCCCGCCAATCCCAGTCCCACATTAGTCTGACCAACGCCAAGGAAACGTGCCCCTCAGACAGTTGATCATCCAGCGCCACTGCCTTGGTCGCAGCCGCTTTGGCTTGTGGGAAGCACTCCTTCGGTGCCACCGAGCCGTAATACGCAAGCAACGCATACGCGTCGGCCAAACCCGCATAAGCCACGGCGCAATTGGGGTCCAGGGCGATGGCCGCCTGAAACTGGTGGATGGCCTTGTACAATGCCTCCAGCGTTCGCTTGTTCCACCAGAACCGGCCCTGCAGGTAACAATTGTAGGCTTCCACGTTCTCAGTCGGCTGCTTTTGCAGCCGTTGCGTGTCGGCCATTCCGAGCCGAAGCTTCAAGGCGGCGACCACCTGCTGCGCGACGTCGCTTTGAATGGTGAAAATGTTAGTCATGTCACGGTCGTAGGTCTCCGACCAGAGATGAAAACCATCGGCCACGTTGATGAGCTGGGCCGTGATCCGCAGTTGGCTGCCGGCCCTTTGCACGCTGCCTTCCAGGACGGTGGCCACGTTGAGCTGCTCGCCGATCTTCCGGATGTCTTCCTGCTTGCCTTTGAACACAGCGCAGGAGGTGCGTCCCGGCACGCGCAGGCCTCTGACTTGCGAGAGAACCGTGCACAGATGTTCGGTGATGCCTTCGCTCAAATACTCGTCCTTCTCCCGCTCAGGACTCATGATCGCAAACGGCAGCACGGCGACGGATCTGGTGTCCGCAGGGCTTGGGGTTGTGGAAGGTGTCTTGGCTTGGGGTATCGCGTTCGGGCTCGGCGCCTTGCCGAAGTGCGGGTAAGCCCACCAACCCACCACGCCGAGCACCGCCAAACCGACAAGGGCCAGGAGCGCGGGGGCCAACCTGTGCGTGGACTTGGCCGGCGCAGAAAGCTCGCGGATGTGCGCCTCGGCATTCCTGGTTGGCCCCTGCTTCTCCCACGGCAGCACGATGCGACACACCTCCAACGGCACCGCCACATTCTTCAAGGCGGCCGCACCGACTTGGACCACCGCGGCCTCGAGGTTGTGCTGGATCTGGTGCGCCACATCCACCGAGATGCAAATGCCGCCCGGCTCCGCCAGCGGCTCAATGCGCGACGCGATGTTCACCCCGTCGCCCAGCACATCGCCCCCGCGATGCACCACGTCGCCGATGTGGATGCCGATGCGCACCTGGAGTTGGCGTTCGGACGGCACGGAGAGATTGCGCTGGGCCAGCGCGCGCTGGATCTCGATGGCGCACTTCGCCGCTTCGAGCGCGCTGGCGAATTCGACCAGGAACCCATCGCCCATGGTCTTGATCTCCTGCCCGGCGAAGCGCGGGAAGAGGCCGCGCAGCAGATGGCGGTGTTCCTCCAGCAACTCCAGCGCGAGCGTCTCGTTGCGTTGCGACAGCGCGGTGTAGCCCACCATGTCGGTGAACATGATCGCGGCGAGCTTGCGCTGCTCTGTTCCCTGGTCCGGCATACCGGAATTGTCCAATGACCGACTGAGCCTGCGACTGGATCCGGTCCCAGCCTACCTCCTTCGAGGCGGGAGTCGCAACGTGAATCTTGACGAGGCGCTGGGGCACTTCCAGGTAATTCTTCACTTTCCCACCCCTTTGCCCCTAATCTTCGGCCTGCGCCTGACTGTAGGCCGACGCGAATGTTCGGGCTGGGCTGGCGCGTGAGAACCGAGCATGAACATTGAAGTGACTCCCGCAAAAGCGCGGCCGCGGCTGCCCGACTGGTTGCGGCTGAGGCTTCCGACCACCAGCAGGTTCGCCCAAACGCGCAATCTGCTGGCGGATCTGCGGCTGCACACCGTCTGCGAGAGCGCCCAGTGCCCCAACCACTGGGAATGCTGGGGCAAGGGCACCGCCACGTTCATGATCGGCGGCGACCGCTGCACACGCGCCTGCGGTTTCTGTGCCGTCGCCACGGCCAAGCCGCTTCCCTTGGATCCGGACGAGCCGGCCCGCGTCGCCGAAGCGGCCCGACGGTTGCGGCTCAAACACGTGGTTATCACCGGGGTGGCTCGGGATGATCTCGCGGACGGCGGCGCCGAGCACTATCGGCGAACGGTCGAGGCCGTCCGCGCCGCGAATCCCGGCATCTTCCTCGAGGTGCTCGTGCCCGATTTCCTCGACCGCGACTCGTCGATCGACACGGTGCTGGCGGCCCATCCGCGGGTCTATAACCACAACCTGGAGACGGTCCGCCGCTTGACGCCCAGGGTGCGGTCGCGCGCGACCTACGACCGCTCACTCTCGGTGCTGGGCAAGGTCAAGGCCAAGCGCGGTGCTGCGATCTACACGAAGTCCGGTCTGATGCTGGGATTAGGCGAGGCGGAAGAAGAGGTGGTCATGGCGATGAAAGATCTCCGCGCCGTGGGCTGCGATATCCTTACGCTGGGGCAGTACCTCCAGCCGTCCTTGAAGCATTTGCCGGTGGTGGAGTTCATCGCGCCGGCGAGGTTCGAGCAGTACCGACAGATGGCGCTGGGGTTGGGCTTTGTGCAGGTTGCGAGCGGGCCCCTGGTGCGGAGTTCCTACCACGCGGACGAGTTCGTGGCGCCTTCAACGGCCTGACGGAAGCCGGCCCTGTCGGAACAGGTAGTACAGACCGACGGCGACTACGGCAAACAGGATCACCGCAATCACGGTTGCCACCACTTTCAGGAGCCGGGCTTGGCGCAGGACCAGTTCGGTGCTCTCAGTCTCGGTCTGGTGAAACAGCTCGAACTCCTTGTCGAGTGACAACACAGCTTCGTCACGCAACTGCATGGCCGACCATTGGGTGTCCGGATCACCAAACCCAGGGGGGAGCTTCTTGCGTGTTTCCTCGTCGGCGTCCTGAAATCCATTGTGGTGGTAGAACGGCGCCAGTTCCTGCGTCCAGAGCCAGACCAGGCCATGGTTGCGCGCCACGGTCTTGACCCGCTCCCAGAGCACCGGGCGGAAGTCGTCTTCATGTTCGGGGTGGATGAAGGCCTCGCTGTGGAGCTTGCCTTGCTTGCCCTGAATGTGCAGCCCGATGGCGCCCACCATTTCGCCGGTCGTGCTCAAGACGAGCTGGAATTCGGTCAAGTGTCGCTCGAGCTCCTCGGCCGGCAGGTGCGCCTGGAGCCAGAGCTCGCGCAGATCTTCAATGTCATCCACCGTGGCGCGGCGCACATTGGTGGGAGCCAGGTTCATGTCGGACCCCAGCCTAGCGACCAACCGCCAGCTAGTAAAGGGTGTGCGGACCAACGCCCACCTGACCCTGGGCTGCGCCGAGCTGCGATGCCACCCAACGAGGGGGGCGCAGCGTCCCTGCTTGACCCCACCCGCAAAAGCGTGTTTGCTCCTGCGAACGTCTGGCATGAGCCAAGTCAGGAACACCATCGACGATCTCCGGATTGACCGCTCCTCAGCGGAGACGAAAAAGCCTGTGGGCTGGCGGGTCGCTCTGGTCGTGGCGGTGCTGTTGGGTCTTGGCGCAGGCGGATGGCTTCTTTTGCGCGCCAAGCCGGCACTGGTCAAGACGCGGGTCGTGCGGGAGATGGCCAGCGCGGCCGGGAACAAAACCGTGCTGAACGCGTCGGGTTATGTGGTGGCACGGCGGGCAGCGACGGTTTCCTCGAAAGTGACGGGCAAAGTGGTCGAGGTGCTGATCGAGGAAGGGATGAAGGTTGAGCAGGGACAAGTCCTCGCGCGCCTCGACTCCTCCAATGTCTCCGCCAGCCTGAAGCTGGCCGAGGCCCAGGTGGAAGCAGCCCGCGCCGCCCTCGCCGAAACCCAGGCGCGTGTGGACGAGGCCGAAAAGGAACTGCGCCGCATTGCGGAGCTGAACGCCAACAAGATCGCCACGCAAGCCGACCTGGACCATGCCGAGGCGGAGGTCAAATCGCTCAAGGCGCATCTCCAGCAGCAACAGGTCGAAGTCACGGTCGCGGACCGGCAGGTCGCGCTGTGGCAACAGCAAATGGACGACACGGTGATTACGGCCCCGTTCAGCGGGATCGCTGTCTCCAAGGATGCCCAGCCCGGGGAGATGATTTCCCCCGTCTCGGCCGGCGGCGGGTTTACGCGCACGGGCATCGGCACGATTGTCGATATGAACTCGCTGGAGATCGAGGTGGACGTCAGCGAGAGCTATATCAATCGCGTCGAGCCCGGCCAGCCAGTGGAAGCGACGCTGGATGCGTATGCGGACTGGAAGATCCCATGCAAGGTGATCGCGATCATCCCGACTGCGGACCGGCAGAAGGCGACGGTCAAAGTCCGCGTCCGGTTCGACCAGCTCGATCCCAGAATCCTGCCGCAAATGGGTGTGAAGGTGGCGTTCCGCGCGGGAAAAGAGTCCACGGCCGTGGCCAGCCGTAATGTCCTGATCCCAAAGAATGCCGTTCGCCGTCAGGAAGGCCGCGAGGTCGCGTTCGTGGTGCGGGATGACCGGGTCGAGCGACGGGCGATTACGCTCGGCGCCTTCCTGTCGGAGGAAGCCGTCGTGCTCGCCGGACTGACGGCCGGTGAGATAGTGGTGGTTGATGGTCCGGAAAACCTCAAATCGGGTGATCGTGTTCGGGAGACCAAGCCATGAGTGACAGCGCAACCATGCCAGCCGCCGGCGTCCTGGTGGACGTTCAGGGTGTGGACAAGGTCTTCCATCGCGGCACGGAAGACATCCATGTGTTGCTGGACTTGAGTCTCCAGGTCAAACACGGCGAGTTCCTGGCGCTCATGGGTCCCTCCGGCTCGGGCAAGAGCACCCTGCTGAACCTGATCGGCGGCCTGGATCGCCCCTCCAAGGGGACGGTGACCATTGACCACGAACGCATCGATCAGCTTTCGGATCGCAAGCTCGCGGCCTGGCGCGCGCGTCACGTCGGCCTGGTCTTTCAGCTCTACAACCTCCTGCCAGTGCTGACGGCGGAGCGGAATGTCGAGCTGCCTCTCCTGTTGACCCACCTGACCAAGACTCAACGCCACCAGCATGTGACGGCCGCGCTCGCCGTGGTCGGACTCTCGCATCGGCTTCACCATTTTCCCCGACAACTCTCCGGCGGCGAACAGCAGCGGGTCGGCATCGCCCGGGCGATTGTAACCGATCCCACAATCCTGCTGTGCGACGAGCCGACGGGCGACCTGGACCGCAAGGCCGGCGATGAGATTCTCAACTTGCTGCAAGCTCTAAACCGTGAGCACGGCAAGACTATCATCATGGTCACGCACGATCCTCACGCCTCCGCGTGGGCGACGCAGACGCTATATCTGAACAAAGGGCAGCTCACCGCCGAGAAACCGGAATGAGATTCCTGCCCCTCATCTGGAGCAATCTGAAGCGCAAGAAGCTGCGGACCCTGCTCACGCTGCTGTCGATCCTGGTAGCGTTTATCCTGTACGGCTTTCTCTGCGCCATCGGGCAGGCGTTCAACCAGGGGGTGAGCGTCGCCGGCGCCGATCGCCTGATGGTGCGCCACCGGGTGACGATTGTGCAGTTGCTGCCCATCAGCTACAAGGCGCGCATCGCCACCACGCCCGGCGTGGCCACGGTCACCCACGCCACCTGGTTCGGCGGCATTTACCAGGAGCCGAAGAACTTCTTCGCCCAGATCCCGGTCGAGCCCGAGGAATGGCTCGCCATGTATCCGGAATTCCTGGTCTCGCCGGAGGCGAAGCAGGCGTGGCAGGCGACGCGCACCGGCGCGATCGCCGGGCGCAGAACTGCCGAGCGTTTCCACTGGAAGGTGGGAGACCGCATCCCCATCCAGGCGACCATTTGGCAGAAGATGGACGGGGGCCGCACGTGGGAGTTCGACTTGGTGGGCATCTACGATGGCAAAGAGAAGGGCACCGATACCACGCAGTTTCTCTTCCGCTACGATTACTTCGACGAGACGCGCAGCTTCGCTAAAGGGCAGGTAGGCTGGTATATCATCCGCGTGAATAATCCGGCCGAAGCCGAACAAGTGGCGCGCAAGATTGACGACGAGTTCGCCAACTCTTCCGCAGAAACCAAGGCCGACACCGAGAAGGCGTTCGTGGGCGCGTTCGCCAAGCAGGTCGGTGATATTGGCACGATCATGCGGGCCATCATGAGCGCGGTCTTCTTCACCATCCTGCTCGTGGCCGGCAACACCATGGCCCAGGCCGTCCGCGAGCGCACGGAGGAATTGGGCGTGTTGAAAGCGCTGGGCTTCACCAACGTCCAGGTGCTCGTGCTGGTGATCGCCGAGGCGTGTCTGCTCTCCGGCCTGGGCGGATTGCTGGGCCTGGGTCTGGCGTGGCTCATGATCGCGCGCGGCGATCCCACGGGCGGGTTCCTGCCGATGTTCTACCTGCCGCCGGTGTATCTGCTGATTGGCGTCGCGCTCGTGCTGGGACTTGGTCTGGTCACGGGCATTTTGCCGGCCGTGCAAGCGATGCGGCTGCGGATTTCCGAAGCACTCAGGAGGACGTGATCATGGCGGGACCGCTCAACTGGCTGTCGCAGACCGCTTCGGTGACCAAGCTCAGTCTCCAGACGCTCGTCGAGCGCAAAGGCGCGGCCGCGGCCGCCGCCTTTGGCATCGCCGGCGTCGTGGCGGTCTTCATCGGCGTGCTGTCCATCGCCCAGGGATTCCGGCATGCCATGACCGCCTCGGGCGACCCCGGCACCGCGCTGGTGATGCGCAGCGGTTCGGACAGCGAGATGATGAGCATCCTGATGGGCGACGAGGTGCGCCTCATCGGCGATTTCCCCGGTGTGGCGCGGTCGGAAGCAGGGGCCAAAGCCTCGGCCGAGTTGTTCGTGATCATCGATCTGCCCAAGCGCTCGACCGGCACAGACGCGAACGTGCCGTTGCGCGGCGTGGAGGCGGCGGCGTTCCAGGTGCGTGATCGGCTGCGGATCATCGAAGGCCGGCGCTTCGAGAGCGGACGCAATGAGGTCATCGTCGGCTTCGGGGCGGCCAAGGAATTCGCCGGCTTGGACCTCGGCGCGAAGATCAAAGTCGGCCACAATGAGTGGACCGTGGTCGGCCTCTTCACCGATAACGGCGGCCTCTCCGAGTCGGAGATCTGGACCGACGCGGGCGTTCTCCAGTCCGCGTACGAACGTGGCAACTCGTTTCAATCGGTCTGTGTGAAGCTGACGTCGCCCGAGGCGTTTCAAGACTTCAAAGACAAACTTACCACCGATCCACGGTTGAACGTGAAAGTGGTGCGCCAGACCGAGTACTATGCCGAACAATCCACGGCGGTCTATCGTTTGATCACGACGCTGGGCAAGCTCATCGCGCTGTTGATGGGCGTGGGCGCGGTCTTCGGAGCGCTCAATACCATGTACACCGCCGTGTCAGCCCGGACACGCGAGATCGCCACCCTCCGCGCCCTGGGCTTCGGCAGCGGACCGGTGGTGGTCTCGGTGATGATCGAATCGTTGCTCCTGGCCGCGGCGGGTGGCAGCGTCGGCGGCGGCCTTGCTTATTTCGTGTTCGACGGGTACCGCGCCGCGACCATGAACTGGCAGAGCTTCAGCCAGGTGGCTTTTGCCTTCAAAGTCACGCCGCAGTTGCTCACGCAAGGCATCCTGTACGCCACCCTGATCGGTTTCGTGGGCGGACTGTTACCCGCCATCCGCGCGGCCCGGCTGCCCATCGCCCGAGCACTGCGCGAGCTCTAGACGCAGACGGAATGCGTCGCGCCCGGGAAGCAGAGGACCCGCCAGATCCCCTCCAGGCATAAAACCGTGGCTCAATCCCATTGACGCGCCAGAGAGATGATTGTCTCTTCATGAACGGCATTGGGATCGCATCTCTTTATGCTATGCCAGCGGGCCAGACGAGGCGGACAGGCTAATCCCTGTTGCCGGTGTCGGACGAGAATTGAAGCAGAATGTGAACGATCAAAAGTATCTGCCTGCGTTCATCAAAATGCTTCGTCTGATAGGAGTGAGGTGGTGCTCCGGTTATGAACAGTCGCCGCCATGCGCCATCATCGGTAAGCCGGTGATGTCTTGGGTTGGTGCTCAACTCGGCAGAGAGTCTGGCGGCCCAGAGATCCTCGCGGTCCGTCTGGACGTACCCCAGCATTCCCGCTTCCTGATGCGTTCTCGAATAATGGCCGATGAGGAAGGCCCCCAATCCTTCGTCGCCCAGGTAGTCGCTGATCCCCGCGCCGCAGCCAAGCCGTTTGGCTTCGAAACGCAGACATGGGCGCTGCCCTCGCTTGTGCCGTTCGAATTCGATGTCCACGATCGGGCGCCTTTTGCCAAGCTTGCCCGCAGCGTGGGAACGGACTTGCTCGCTGACGGAGTAGTGTTCAATCCATAGCGGCGCTGTGTCATCTTGAATGACGCACCTCATGTGCCGCACCAACTCGCCGGTGATGTCGTCTTCTTGAGCACTGACAAACGCCGCAGGTTGCATTCGCTGATAGCCCAGCCAGACGAGCGCCAGTGAGTGGTCTCGGAGTTGGGCAATGTAAACCCCGTGCAGTTCCGGCGTGTCGCCTGGCTGCGGCCGCGGTCCAGCGTTCATGAAGCTCCGCCTTCCGTGAGCGTTTCGGCGATGATTTCGTCGGCGTCGAGGACTGCTTGGCGGCGGGTCCAGTGAAGCCGCTGCATAGGCTTGAACTGGTAAAGTACGCCCCGGTCATAGACCTTGAGGCTGCGGTCGAAATAGACCCACTGGCTGTGCTTGCGCCTCAGACGATCGCGCAGCGCGAGCAATGCCCGGGCCTCGAATTGATCAGCCGCGAACACGGACGGCGGGACTGGAGCGGAGGTCCGCTGCAGCGACACCGAGAACAGAGCAGACTCACGTCCGGTAACGGCCTCGATTTTGTGCCCAAGGCCCCGGCTGGAAGTCAGGAAATTGTCGAGGCAGTCCCGAAGCGTAGTGAGGTAAAGCCTGAGGTCCCCGTTCGAAGGTGCGGCGCGGGAGTCCTCTGTCACTTTGCCTTTGTTCAGTTGGAGGTTTTGATGGACGAAATCTTCCACCAACCACCGTTCGTTTCGTCGCAAGCCCAGCAGTTTGAACATGGAATTGTTCATCTCGGCCAGCAGTGCGCCAAAACTCGACTCTTCATCCCCGAGCCACCCAACGGGGCCGAATCGCTTCACTGAAAGAGCGACAAGAGACCGATGAAGATCACGCCACACTGCCAGTTCGGGAGCACTATTCGTGAAATCGGGTATCGGCAAGGAGTTGAGCGTTTCCAGATACGCGATATTCCGACCCACACCCCATTCTGGCGACAGGAAGAACTGATGATACGTACAGAAGTCGGAGGTCAGGTAGAGGCTGAGAAACCGTAAGCGGTCCTCAGTTCCGCGCAGCCCTTTCACACCCAACTGACTCTTCGGAACCAGGATGAAGTCCTCGGAGAAGACGGCAAACCGCCTTGAACTATCGACTACCAGATGCGGGGGCTCGGAAACTCCCAAACCGACATAACCTCCGCGCTTCCGGACATATACTTCATCCGGGTGGATCCGTCCCATCGATACCGGGGGAAAGGAGAAAATCCGCCCTACACCTTTGAGTTTGGCGAAATCCACCTTCGCCTTTCCAGCTAAATCCGGACGTTTCTCCAGGTAGCTGGCTCGAATGGGTGAAAACGGCACCAGGTGAGCTCCTTCATGGGCCGTGAATCCTGAGTTCTGGCAGAAATGCTCAAACCTCGCCGGGCAATTGCGATCCACTCGCTCCAACAGTCGGGCGTCTCGTGTTGAACCCCACATTGCGAGCTTCCATGTCAATCCGCTCCCGGCAGCAGCGGTATCATTTGTCACTTCACGAATCTCAGCTCCATTGACGATTATGTTCCACGTGACCGCTCGCTTGTTGGCCTGTTGCGGGCGGTTGGCGACCTGCTCCGCGACAAACGGAGCGAACGTGAGGATGACGTGACCGTCACCAGGTGGCGTGCGCTTGAAGAAGACGGCGGAAGCGGGGCTTTCCGCACGCCCCGCGAAAAGGACGTAGGCGAGGTTGGCGAAGTTCGCCAGACACCACACCTCCCTCTGGGAGAAGAATTGTCTGCGGAATTCCACCGATTCTTTCTTGAACCACGTCATCGCGGGCGCAAGCAAACCGGCGACGCCCGTGGCACCCAAGTGGTCGCCAACTACCCAGAGAAAGGCCTCCGCGATCTGATTGCCGCCGGTCGGATGGCTGGACTTGTGGGCGGTCATCCACTTCCACGCGTGGTAGTGGTCGTGTCCGGGTGCGGGTTGGCCTTTCACTTCTGACCACGGGGGATTGCCAACGACCCAATCGAATTGCTCTTTGCCGAGCCGCGACTGCCAGGCGCCGTCTGCGTCGAAGAAATCGTTCTGGAAGATGTTCCCTTCGCGGAGGCTGGGCAGCTTGAACGTCGTGTTCTCCAAGTCCGGCGGGCTGACGTAGTCAAGCAGCGTGAGGATGAGGCTGAGTTCGGTGACGCGGCAGGCATCGTCGTCGCGGTCGATGCCGAAGATGTGTTCAGTGAGCAGGCTCCGGAGTTCCTCCTTGTTCAGAGGGCGCTTCTCGGCCCGCATTTTCGCCTCGACGAGACGCCGGTAACATTGCACCAAGAACACACCGGAACCGCAGGCCGGATCGAGAACTTTCATGCCCTCTTTGAGCGGCCGTTTGCGCTCCAGTTCGGAGATCAGGTAGTCCGCGAGCGGAATGGGAGTGTAATAGGCGCCCAGCGCTTCCGCACGGGTCTGGCCGCCGACATCCTCCGTGTCGTGCAGGAATTGTTCGTAAACGCAGGAGAGTGTTTCGATGGGGATGTGCGAGAAGTCGTAGGCGCTGAAATCGAGGTGAAGCTGGCCGTCGGGCGAATCACCGCAGAACACCCCGGCGACCAGTTGAAGCTGGGCTTCGGTGACGTCGGCTACAGACAGGGCCGCATCGCCAAGCTGGAACACCGAACCGTTGAGCCAGTCCTGAAGGCCGGCGTTAACGGTGCGGAAAGCCTTGAGCGTCGCGTACCGGCTGAACACGGCCGCAGGCTCAATTGCCCACTTGGCAAGCTTACGATCGGAGAGGATGCCGCGGTCCCGGAGGTAGCGCAGATAAACTAACTTGCCGATCAGGCCGTGGGAAGCGTCGCGATCCAAGCCACCTCGCTGGAGGCGCTGGTCCAGTGCCTTCAGGTCGCGCAGCAGTGACTCGTCCACTCGTTGCGATGGGTCGGCGGTGTGTCCCCAGTCTTCCCAGAGCGTTCCGTCGTCAATAGCCGTGGCAGAGAAGGGGGCGAGTTGGCCAAGTTGGTCGAGCCCCACGGCGACCGACGTGGGGACGGACTGGAGGGGTTTGTCTTCGGTACGGCTGTAGGCGAAGCCCGGATAGACCCGAATCGTGGATGGCGATGCGACGATGAGGAAAGGAACGAGGTTTTGGTTCCACACCATCCGGTGGATTTCTTTGGCCGCCGCATCGGTTTCGGTTTCGAAAACGTAAACCACCGGCACTGCGGGTGAACCGGCTTCCTCTTGAAGCACGTACGCGCCGTGGAACCGGCACTGCTGAGGCCGGTCGGTCAGTTCCTGGCAGGCCTGGCTGGTGTGGCGCAGCGCAAAGGAAAGTTCGTTGGCCGGAAGCTCATCCGACTTCGCCGGCGACACGAACTTCTGCGACTCTCGGTAACCGAGTGCTTCGAGCAGCGGTGCCATGTTCATTTCCCGGTCACAATACCAGTTGCGCCAGGACAAATACCGTCCTACCCCCTTTTCTGGATCTAATCCAGTCTTCTGTCAGAGTGCATTCCGGCGGGCGCAAAGTCAACCGCGTATCAGGGCTGCGTCAATCTCGGTTCGGGCAAGGCCGGCACGGAGGGGAACGTCTTTCCGGTCGATTCATGACGCGGCCACCGTCACCAACGTCTACACCAACTTTCTCTTTGAGTGCCAGTGCCGGCCGATGCATGATCGCAACCAGATCAAGCCTATGCGTGTCTGGACTCTCATCATCGTTCTGGGCGTTGCACTCGGCACTCGGGGGATCCCTCCGGCACTCGGCGCCGACGTGTTCAAGCCGGAGAAGGCGGCGGTGGAGAAGGTGGCCGCCCTGCTCTCGCCGAAGCCGCTGGCCATGGGCCCGTCGGTGACGAATCGCGTGGCGTGGCTGTCGGCGGCCGCCCGGCCGGATCTGCGGGACGTCCGCCCGAGAGCCGAGGAGGAACTGGGCGCGCCGCTGGCGGACCTGCCCGACGACTTGTATCTGGAATACTCGGAGACCGGCAATCGTCAACGGTGTGAGAGCGTCCTGTTCGGGCGACGCCAACGTGTGAGGTTGTTCACCCTGGCCGAGTGCCTGCAGAACCGGGGACGCTTTGTGCCGGCGTTGGAGGAGGCCATTCGTGCGATCGGTCGCGAGCGGACCTGGGTGATGCCCGCGCATGATGGGGCGCTGGACAACTTCCACGGCCGCGCCGTGACGGTGGACCTCGCGGTGGCCATGTTCGCGTGGGACTTGGCGACGACGGACTCGCTCCTGGGCGAGAAACTGTCCCCGGCGGTGCGGGAACTGATTCGGCTAGAGTTGGACCGGCGGGTGTTTGCGCCGTATCGCCGGATGGCCGCGGGCGAGCAGGACCAGGCTTGGCTTGTCAGCGACAACAACTGGAATGCCGTCTGTCTGGCGGGCGTGACCGGCGCGGCGCTCACGATCCTGACCAACGCGAACGAACGGGCCTTGTTCGTTTTGGCCGCGGAGAAGTACTCGCGCAATTTCCTGAACGGTTTCACGCCGGACGGCTATTGCAGCGAAGGCGTCGGGTACTGGAATTACGGCTTCGGCCACTACCTCGCGCTGGCGGAGGCGGTGCGTCGGGCGACGCGCGGCGGCGTGGACCTGCTCGCGCGCAAAGAGGCGGTGCGGCCGGCCGCCTATGGCTTCCAGATCGAAGTCAGCGGCGGCGTGTGTCCTGCCTTCGCCGATTGCGCGGTGGGCGAGTATCCGGACCCGCACCTGTTGGCGTATCTAAGCCGACGGTTCGGGTTCGCCGCGCCCGCGGAAGCGATACGCGTCACGGCACGGACCTACTTGTACTGGACGGCCATGGATTTGCTGCCCGACGCGGGACCGGTCATTGCGCCGGAGGTGGTTTTGCCCAAACCCGGGGCGCTGCGCACGTGGTTCCCGGACGCCGGCGTGCTGATCTGCCGACCGGGCACAAACAGGCAGAACCGCCTGGGCGTGGCGATCCTGGGCGGACACAATGCCGAACATCACAATCACAACGACGTGGGCACGTTCATGGTCGTGGTGGGTCGCGAGGCGGTGTTGCCGGACATCGGCGCGGAGGTTTACACGCAGCGGACCTTCAGTGCGCGCCGCTACGACAGCCAGGCGCTCAACTCTTACGGCCATGCCGTGCCGGTGGTGGCGGGTCGATTGCAGCGCACGGGCCGCGACGCGGCCGCGCGTGTGCTCCGGACCGACTTCCAGGAGGGCCAGGACACCCTGCTCTTCGATATCCGCGCGGCCTATGACGTGCCGACGCTGCTGAAACTCAACCGCACCTACGTCTATGCCCGCCGCGGGCAGGGTTCCCTCACCGTGACCGACAGCTTCGCGTTCAGTGAGCCGGCGAGGTTCGAGACCGCGTTGCTCACCATTGGCGATTGGCAACAACTCGGCCCGGCCATTCTGCGGGTCACCGACGGAGGCGAGTCGGTGCGCGTCGAAGTCAAGACCCCGAACGGCGCCGCGCTGGAAATGGCCGCCGAGGAAATCCGCGAAGATCTTGCGTCCCAGCGCCGTGCCACGCGCATCGGCTTGCGGCTGAAACGAGCGCTGGCGGAAGGGGAGCTGACAGTCCACATCGGTCCGGAACCGGGAAGGTAAGGCGGCGCCAGCCGGCCGGCTGGCTGAGGATCATCGACGTCGCAGGGTCATCTGACGGACGGCGAACTCTGCGCCAGGATAGGTCTTGTCCAAGGGCGCATACACCGTCCTGCCCGTCGGCGGGCACCTCTTCGCTGTTCCGGAGCGGGGCAGCGTGGCGACGAACGTCTTCCTGCGCCGGTTGCACAACTTCGCGTTGGACATGAATTGGCTCCCCTGGCCGGTGATTCCCAAACGACAGTGGCCCGCGGTCCACTACAAGGACAAACGCGCGATCACCCTGGAAGAACACCTCGCCATCCTGGCCCGTGTAACAAACCTGGAGCAGAAGCTCTTCTATGAGCTGTGCTGGCATTGGGGCGGATCGCAGTCCGACATCGCGAACCTGCGGGGCCAAGACATTGATTACGGCCACCGAGTCATCGCGTTTCACCGACAAAAGACCGGCTCGTTGTCTATGATCTGATACGGGAAGGAAGTGGAAGCGCTGCTTGGCTGTGTACCGCAGACAGGGCCTTTGTTCCCAAAGATCATCCCGATGCCGCTTCGGGGAGAGCATACCGCGGCAGAGTCCCAGTGAGATCAGGCGTGCATGGGATGGGCCGACGTCGCAGCCGTCGGCACCGGTCCCACCGCCCATAGCGTCGCTCGGCTGTGGGCTTCGACCGCTCGCTGACGCGCGTGCCACCGGCGGGCTTCGGTCGCCTTCTCCTCAAAGAAAGAGCGCGGGCAGGAACAACAACGGAAACGAGGTGGTCCAGGCAATCGATGCTGCATCTTGAGCAGCGGCCCGGAGGCGACCGAGGGGCAACGGCTCCGTAGGTCGGTGCAATTCGTGTTCGATCAACCGGTCTATCGGGCACTGCAGATCGAGATCGGCGGAGAGACGATTCTCTGCAGGTGAGCCCGGGACTGCCTTTACTTCGGCCTGGGACAAGGAGAACCCAGGCCAAGTTAAGATTGGATTTGCCGACGCGATGGTCCTCAATGACCTCATGCTGCGAACAACGGATGACCTGTCGCGCCGGGAATTCATCTCACGCCTCGCCAATGCTGGCTTGGTCTGTTCGGTTGGCGCCTGGTCAATTGCCCGCGCGGCCGTCGGCGACTCCAAGTCCGCGCCCGATCCCGTGCTGACCTTCCCCGGCGCCTGGGCCTTCGGGCTGCCGAAGGGCGCCATCATCCTGGTCAGCGACCAGCAACTCGAGGACCTCACGGACCCGGACAGGGAAATCGACTTGAGCCTCAGCGCCACGCCCAATCGCACTACGCTCCGGAGAATCTGCGAGCAGCAGAGAAGCACTGGAGCCAGGACGATCATCCTCGCCTTCGACGAATTCTGGTCGCAGTACCGTCCCGGCCAGGGGGGCCAGCCACGCCAGCTCACGCCGGACATGGCCCCCTACATTCAGCGCATCAAACGCATCAGCGAGACGCTCAAGAGGTACGACCTGGGCCTGGAGTTGAGCCTGCTCAGCCCGCTGGAAATCGGCCCCGCTTACCGCAAGAAGACCGGCGAGAGCGGACGCTGGGTTCAATACCGGGAAGGCTGGCGTGACCCGCGCACCGGAAAGTATCGGGTTGGGCTCTGGGAACAACGGTTCTGGACGAACAACAAGGGCACGATCGAAGTCGTTCGCACCGGCATCCGTGCTTTCGCCTTCAGAGAACAGCGGGTCGGGGGAACCAGTTTCTACCACGTCCGACCGACCGACATAAAGGAGCTGCAACCGCCAGTGGACGTTGAGTTCAGCGAGCCAGAGAGTCCGCGCCCCCGGATGCGTTGGCTCACGGTCAGTGCCAGCGGCGAGGCGGAGGTTGGCCCTCTGGACCGCGTCGTCGTGGTGGTCTCCTACCAGACGCCGGAGCTGGACTATTTCAGCCCCAACGCCGCGCCGTTTCTGCAAGGACTCGTCGAGAGCTACCACCGCGCCGGCGTTCCGTTGCGCGGCCTTTACGCCGACGAAATGCACATCCAGCAGGACTGGAGCTACGCTGGCCACCATGACGAAGGCCAGTTCACGCTGCGCTACCTGACGCCAAACCTGGCGCGTAAGTTCGCGGAGCTGTACGGCGCGGAGTATGCCGACCTGGAGAAGTATCTGGTTTATTTCTGCTACGCTCAGCACGGGTTTCTCTCGGGCCTGGAGGCCCGTTTCCCCGCGCAACATGTCCTCGGCCCGGAGCCGGAGGCAGTCCAGCGGACCTTCCTGCTGCGGCGGCGCTATTACGATGTGCTGGAGAAGACGGTCGTGGATCTGTTCGTTCAGTCCAAGCGAATCGCCGAACAACTCTATGGCCACGCGCTGGAATCCCGCGCCCACGCGACCTGGGCGCAGAGCCCGACGATCGATTTCTGGCGCGCCGGCAACTCCGCCCACCCGCCGCGCCAATACGAGTACACCTCGAATTTTCTCTGGTCGAACACGATTCAGCAAGCCGCGGCCGCGTGCAGCGATTATTTCCGTTGGAACGACTTCCTGACCGGCGGCGGCAACGACCACGCCGAGGGTGGTTGGTCGGATCGTGATTACTACGGCCTGGCTCTCGCCTGCTCGACGGGCATCCTGAACCAAACTCCCAACGCGTATGCCGCCGCGTGGGGCATGCCGGACGCCGCGGGGCGCCGACACCAGGCGCTGGCCGATGCCTACGGCACCGCCGCCAGCCCCGCATTTCAGGCCATTGAGAACTGCGAGCATCGCGACGTGGAAGTGCTCATGCTATACCCGATGTCGCTGGTCGCGTGCGAGGAGCGGTTCGGTTCGTGGATGACGCAATACGGCTACGCTAACTACGTGACGCCCGAGAAACTGCTGCAGCGCGGCCGGGTGGCGGCAGACGGCTGGATCGAAATGGCCGGGCGAAGATTCAACACCGTCGTTGTGCTGTTTGAACCGCTACCGCCCGCCGGCCTGCTGGCCTGTCTGGAACAGTTCGCGGACGCGGGCGGCCGAGTGATCTGGTCCGGTCCGCCTCCGCGACTGGACCTGAGTGGGGCGTCGGTCCTCGCCCGCTGGCAAAGGCTCTTTGGTGTCAAGACGGTGCTCACTGAGCAGGAGGGATTGATCGCCGCCGGGGACAAAGTCGACTTCGAGGGCGTCCTGAAGAGCGTCGCGCCGCAGTTCATCCTGACGGATTTTCTGGTGGACTTGGTTTATCCGGTGGCGCCAGAGACGGACGCGCAAATCGTCGCACGGGCAAATGGTCAGATCCTTGGCGTCCACCGCCCGGCGGCAACAGGGGGCACGACGACTTTCCTGGGCTTCCGGCCGCGCGACGACCAGGCCGCTTCGCTGGGCTACGAGGTGCGCACCTGGTTCGACATCTTGAAATCGCTGGGCGCGTATCCCCGGAGCCGGGCCGATGTCCCGGTGGAAGACAACCCTTCGATCGTCTCGCGGGAATCGCCGTATCTGGCGACTCGCTTTCCGAACGGGACCGTCGCGGTCGCGGCGCATTACCGGAGCCACGTCGAGAGCTGGCCGGGCGGCTTCCACCGCGACGCGAAACAGGATGAAGCCATCCTCGCCCGGAACCCGCTGCCGTCCGACCAACTGGACCTGCAGTCGTTTCGGGTCAGCGGCCACCAGGTGGATTATCACGGCACCCTGCTCGTCGCCTTTCGCTTGGACGCGCGGCAGTCGCTGATCGCGTTCGGCGGCTATGACTGTGCGCGCATCCGGCTGAATGGCCGCGACCACGTTTTCGCCGACCAGTCGCTGTCACACGTCGCCTGGGCGCCGGTGGCCGAACCGCGGCGCGTTCCCGGCGGCGCCATCCTTGAACTGTGGGTCCAGGGCCAGGCCAAGGTCAGAGTCCCCGTATCCGACCAAGTCTCCGCCGGGATGCTGTTCTTCCAGGGGGCTCGGCCCGGTGCTATCGGCGAGCCAGTTCCGGCCACGCTCCGAGACGGGTTCCTCGAGTTTGAAGCAAAGAACGAATGGCCGACAACGCATTTATATCTGTTGACGGTGTGAGGACGGTGTGAGCCAGCGCCACTGCAGCGGACGACTCGGTCGGAGAATCCGACTGGTACGCGTCACGGAACTGCGTGAGAACCAACTCCGCCCGGTAACCCTGCCTGTCAAACTGCTTTTTGGTATAGGCCACGAATCGTTGATCGTAATTCCGGGCAAAGCGCGCCGAGTACAGGAACACCATCGGCTGGCCGTTGATCATCGCCCAATGGCGCGCCGGCACCAGCGAGAAGAAATCACGCCAACCCTCGGGGCGTCAGGCCGGCAGGTATTCTCGCGGGTCGGTGATCCTGCCCGTGATGGCGCTGGCGGCCACTGTTGCCGGCGAGGCGAGGAACACCTGGCTGTCCTTGTGTCCCATGCGTCCCGGGAAGTTGCGGTTGGTGGCACTGATGCACTTCAGCGGCGCGTTGATTCGGCCGAAGGTATCCGCCGGGCCGCCCAGACACGCGGCGCAACCGGCGTTCTCGGTCATTTGCACGCCGGCCTCCACCAGGATTTGCCATACCGTCTTGTCGCCCCAGCGGAACATCTGGAGGTCGTGCACGATCTCCGGCGTCGCGGGCACGCCGAAGGTGTCGATAGCGACCCGGCGGCCCCGGAGGACGCGGGCGAACTGCAGGAAATCGCTGGTCTTGCCACCGGTGCAGGAGCCGAGGTAGGCCCGGTCAAGTTTCACTTGCCCCAGCTCTTTGGCGAGCTTGCGCTGGCTGGGATCCGGATGGCAGGCGACCGTGGGTTCGAGTTTCGAGAGGTCCAGGGTGAGCTCGTAGATGAACTGTTCGTCGCGCTCCCGCTCGACGGGCGCATAGGAGGATCGGGTTCCGTTGAGGAGGGTCCGGTAATTGACGTAAACCTCGGTTTTCGGATCGAACTCGAAGATGCCGTTCTTGCCGCCGGCTTCGATGGCCATATTGGCGATGGTCATGCGGTCATCCATCGAGAGGCTGGCGGCGCCAGGGCCGTCGAACTGCATGGCTCGGTATGTGGCGCCATCGGACCCGATTTCGCCGATGACCTGAAGGATGATGTCTTTGGCCATGACGCCGGGCGGGAGCTTGCCTTCGAGCCGGAAATGCATGGTCGCCGGGACTTTGAGTAGCAGTTTGCCCGTGCCCATGACAAAGGCCGCGTCGGTATTGCCGATCCCCGTGGCGAATTCACTGAAGGCACCCGCCGTGCACGTATGCGAGTCGGTCCCAAACAACACTTCGCCGGGACGGGTGTGGCCCTTTTGCGGCAGCGCCGAGTGGCAGACCCCGGCATAGCTGGCGCCATGTTGGCGGAGGAGTTGACCTCGCACCGGATCAAATCTCCAGGCGCCCTTCGGGTCGTCGATGATGTCGTAGAAACAGGCGATCCCTTGCTCCTTCACAAAGTCGCGCAGGATATCGACGTTGCGGTTGGATTTGGAATCGGCGGTGAAGATGTAATGGTCCGGAATGATGACGATCCGCTGAGGGTCCCAGACCTTGGCTGCCGGGCCAAACTCGCGTCGGAACACGCCGATGGCGCCGGGCCCGCACACATCGTGCGTCATCAGAATGTCGGCATGGACCCAGACGTTCTCGCCCGCTTCCACGCGGTTTTTGCCCGCCGCCCGCGCCAGGATCTGCTCAGTCAACGTCATAATCTGCGCCTGGAAAGTAGCGGACGGCCGTGCGGACTGCAACAGAGGAAAGGGCTCATCGGCCAACGCCCGTTTCCCGGCCGGGTCATCCCGCCGCCTTGCCTTCGGAACTCAGTCAACCTGCGCGGTGACCTGGAGTTTGAACGAGTCGCACGCGTCTGTGGTCCATATTTTGGGTTCTTGGCTTTGGCCGTT
>Ga0315274_10001047_pt1 | contig 42987 bp, 56 predicted proteins | sample YL17G02_20_MG_FD_203700 | JGI IMG/M metagenome (GOLD analysis project Ga0315274, IMG submission 203700) | Sediment microbial communities from Yellowstone Lake, YNP, Wyoming, USA - YL17G02_20 | ecosystem: Environmental > Aquatic > Freshwater > Lake > Sediment | place: USA: Wyoming | collected...
GTCTATGACTAGAAATCCGTGAAATTTTTGTTTTGCATCATAGAACTGCAGCAGCTTTTCAGGACCAATGTCATCATGAACTATCATAGGAATCAACTAATGATATCAATATAATGAATTTAAGAGCAACTGTCTCTAGTCGCCTAGCTCACTGGCGAAAATTAAAATTTTCTTGTTCGCACGGCTCCTAGAGATAATTCTCGGGTACGAGCGGGCTTCTGCCTTCTCGCATGATTCTCAGGAATGGTTGCATCTGTCTTTTCGCGAATTTTATCATGCCTTTTATTGCAATCCCTTTGAATTTGCCGACATTTGTCATTGCAAAATGCTCGGTTGCCAGTTCAGGGAACCACTTGAAGTTGTGATCCCATGTGGCAGCGAAAAGCTTCCAGTGCTCTGAGTTCATGTGTTTTGCGCGGAAGAATCTTTCTTTGTTCATTGTTCCGATCGGCACGAAGAACAATGGCACAATGAGCGATTTGTATTTGCTGAGATCATAAACTAGCTCTCTCGTTTTTCTTGTATCATCGCGGTTTTCGCCGGGAAGTCCGAATATCAGGGTATTGCATGGCACCCAGTGATTGTCGCATAGCAACTGATGCGCCTGCTTGACCAGTTCAGGCCATTTTTCTGTCTTGAACGGCGCGGTCTTGCCCATCAGGACCTTGCATGCAAGCTCAGGAGATCCGGTTTCTATGCCAGTCTGACCAGATATCCATTTCTTTTTGCTCAATTCTAGAATATGAGAGAGGTCTTCTATTAACTTTGGTTTTGCAAGCGCAGATGCCATTGCAAAATGAGATATACCTATGATCGGAGTTATCTTCCTGATCTCTGTGAAAAGCTTGATGACCTCTTTTTCATCCGGTATCGGTCCTTTTGCTTTGTATCTGATTACATCCTCTGCATGCAGAAGCACACCATTGCCTGCAGCAACATTAATCCTGGCTTCCTTGACAATATTTTCAACTGACTGGCACCTGAATTTAAGCATGGTCGGATTGCAGAACTTGCAGCCGCGTCCGCACCCTCTGGCAATTTCAACAAGACCGTTTATAGTCGGATTCTTTATTGTCGGAATTTGATCAAGCGGAACAACTTCCCCCTGAACAAATCCTGGAATATCTTTGCCGTCAAGCGCATCCTGGAATAGTTGAGGAACAGTTATTTCTCCCTCTCCCTGGACAACGCAGTCAATACCCATCCTCATTCGTATTCTTTCATCAGCCAGCTGCCAGGCACCGGGACCGCCTGCGAAAACCTTGATGTCGCCTCTGGTTCGTATGACAGGATTGTGAACAAGCTCTCTGAAATATCTGTGGCTGTATGTTTCCACCCCGGTCATGTCGGAAAACGTCGAAGAAGCAGGACCGAGACCCATCGGATCGTTTGCAGTTATTCCGACTATCTTCGTTTTCTTGGTTATGACCTTTTTCACGTCCTGCGGCCTGCAGACGACTACATCCTTTTCCGAAAAGCCGTGCTTCAGCAGCGCAGCCTCTATCTTTCTGGTTCCGCAGTGGGCAAACTTCGCTCTTTTGAAATCCTTTTTGGTGTTGTCTCTCGGAACAGGCGGGCAGAGGATCCTTTCATATATAAATTTCGGAATGATGGTCGGAGCCGTAGCGGTAAATCCCAAGAATTCGTTCTTGTTGTATTCGCTTGACAGGCTTCTGTCAGCCGTGAGTACTATTGTGCTCATGCTATTACCAGTTTTTGGCTATGCAAGATTATTTCACATGTGATGGTGCAATAGAATCTAATTCCGCTTGAAATATATAAAAGGCTCTGGGGAGTGCAAACCGAACTAGTAATCTATATATACCATGCAAAAACATAGGGATTTATGGCAATTGAAAGCATGCGGCAGGCATGGAATGCCTATACGAGAAATTTCTGGACAATGATAGCAGCACTTCTGCTTTGTGTTGTCATAATTCTCATACTCGTCATACCCATGGGAGTGGCATTTGGAGTCTACATGATTCAGATGGGAATACCAAATAATCCAGCTGCCTTTTCATATGCCATGATGAATCCGGCTCTTATCGCAGGATTTGTAATAGTCTCCATACTTTTAACGATTGTCATCATGGAGCTGTATGCAGGCATGATCGGTCTGGCAAAGAACAGTCTTGGTAGAAGGCCGAGTCTTAATGTGATGCTCAGAACCATGAAGAAAAAATTCTGGAACATCCTGGGTTTGAACGTGATTTTGGCTGTCATTATACTCGCAGTATTTCTGGTGACGATGATACCTTTCTTTGCGCTCATGGCATCTGCCCAAATAGTTGCTGGAGCAGTGGCGTTTCTCGTCGGAATGGTTGTCACAGCTCTTGTCGGTCTGTTTTTCATGCTTTCAAATCAGGCCTTGGTGTGCAGCGACCTGACGATTATAGACAGCATAAAGACGAGCTTCAATATAGTGAAGAAAAATTACCTGGATTTCTTTGTCCTGGTTCTCATATTTTTTGTAGCCGCGTTTCTCATCGGGTTCATGCCAATAGCAGGATTTCTGATAAACTGGTTCCTTGTGCTTCCTCTGCTGATAATCTCCATGACCGTATTTTACTTGAATAGGAAAAAGGCCATTGAGCAGGAAATGAAACTAAAAGAGCGCGATCGCCTGAAAAGAAAACTCGTAGCACGGGCAAGAAGATCGCAGGCAAAGAAAAAATAAATATTGTTTGTTCTAAAACACTGGCGCACTCGACACGCTCACATCGGAATTGCTTCACTTTCAGTTCGCAATTCTCTTGCTCGCTAGTCTCGTTTGCCCCATCTTGGTTTTGTGTGTATGCCAATAGGCTTCTTGTGCAGGGGAACTCTTGGTTTTCTCGCAGATCTGTTTAATGTTTTTGTTTTCCATGCCATCTTGTATAACTTTTTGGATGCGCCGAATCCGCATGCTCCGCATTTCTTTTTTTGAATATGATAACTGTGTCTGCCGCACCTTCTGCAGCGTATATGTGTGATTTTGTTATGCTTCCCCATGCTGGGTGTACCTGCTCCCATAAATCACTGCCTCTATTATGTCCATTAACAAGCAAAGTTTTGTACGCTCACTTTTCAGGCGATACATAGAGTATGTTATCCCCTCGCACAAGCAGGGTGCCGAGTTTTGTTGTGCCCTCTTCCGTTATCTGCTCTGCGTTCTCAAGCCACATGTTCAGGTGAAGGTCCATGGCTTGGAGAATTCCAGAGATTTCGGTTCCGCGCTTGAGGCGGATAAGAACTCTTTTTCCCTTTGCGTTGTTCAAAACGTCTATAGGTCTTTCCATTCTAGATTCCCCAAAATCTTGCGGAACTTTAAAAAACTCAGTGGGGATTGTTAAAAACACACCGTCTAAATGTTCCGCGAGATCTCGCAGAACATCCATTTCCAATACAGTGTTCTGCAAGATTCAAAAAAATCTTTTCAAATCTCTAAATACAATAGGAGATTAACCTTAAATATTCGAATGACTTTATCTAAAAGTGATATTTATGACACAATGGATGAAAAGATCAAATAAAAAACCAACAGGAGCCAGATACAAGACAATGAGCAAGAAGACAAGGTATCAGCGGGGAAGAGATGCGGTGCCCGCTACCATAGGGCCGACCAAGATCAAGAAAAAGCGCGCCCGCGGCGACAGCCAGAAGCTCATTGTTTACAGGACAGACGTCATAAATGTTATTTCTGAAGGCAAAGCACAGAAGGCAAAGATACTGAACGTCATAGAAAATCCCGCAGATCCGCATTTCGTCCGAAGGAACGTGATGACAAAAGGCGCCATAGTTGAAACAGACGTCGGGAAAGTAAGAATAACATCACGCCCAGGACAGCATGGAGTAATAAACGGGGTTCTGGTTGAAGGCAAGAAATAAGCATTTAAAAATTTCTCTCGTCCACTTTCTATGACCAATACAACAGATTCTGAAAATCCTGATGATCGCAGTGTTGCATATGGCATCCAGAATGAAATTACTGAGAAACCGCGAATAATAAAAACTGATTCATATGTGATAATTGGGTCAAAGGATCATGGTTGGCAGATACCCGAAGAGGGGATATTGTATATTGAAAATTCTTTAAAAGATGTTTGTGCTCTCAAAATGGAAGGTGCAGAAGAGAATCTTGCATATTTTCATCCGCTCTCGACAGATTCGGTTTCAAAAAGGTCTATGGGAGTGCGGCCTGTTTCTTTCTTTCCGGAAAATGACGGAGAAGACATAGGAACAAAATTATTACGCTATGGCATACCAGAAGAGCTGATTGAAGCATATATTCCATGTAATGCTATCAGATACGATCCCAGTATTATGGAAAATCCAGATAGACATATCGTGACGTTCGAAATGCATAAAAATCTTAATTTTGGTTTCATGAATGTCCAAAGAGGACTGACGAATTTTATTTCGATTTTTAAATATTGGGTTTCCAATTGCGACGCCAGTTTGGAGGATTGGGACCATTTCGCTTATGATTTTGAAAAATTTATAGGGGACGTTAGGGAATACGAATTCTGGTTCCCTGATGTGAAGAAGTTCATGAAAGAATATGATGGGGAAAAAATTGCCGTATGCTGCGGAGCTTATCATATTTCATTTATTCAGATGGTTTTAGATGGTGGTGAACCAACGAAACCTGATTGGCGAAATCATATTGATCTCAGAAGAGAAGATACGACAACACCTCAGACTGCAGAGTATCTAAAACAGATATACAGTAATTTGCAGAAAGCCCTTAAAACCGATCTTAACCTGAATATATGACCGTTTTACCCTACATCTAAAACCAGTGTAACGTTTATAAACTTCAGTAATACTTTATTATAGTTCTAATTTAGTGAGTTGATAATTGTGGAAGTACCTCCTCCAATGCGGCAGATGGGATATGACCGCGCAATCGTGACGTTTTCTCCAGAAGGACGAATGTATCAGGTGGAGTACGCGAGAAAGGCAGTCGAGAAGGCATCCACTGTGCTCGGAATTGTTTTCAGCGGAGGAGTTCTCCTGGTTGCAGCAAAAAGCATCCAGCGACTTCTCGTTCCCGAGACCGTGGAGAAGATTTCAAAAATCGACGAGCACATTGCAATAGCATCCTGCGGAATACTGGCAGACAGCAGAAACCTTGTTGATTATGCAAGAGTGCGCTCGCAGGTAAACAAGATTACCTTCAGCGAGCCGATAGAGATATATGCGCTTGTGAAGGATGTTGCTGACAGAAAACAAAGGTTCACCCAGATGGGAGGAATTCGTCCTTACGGCGTCGGTCTTCTCATCGCAGGTCTTGATGCAACTGCTGAAGGCGGGCAGCCAAGGCTTTTCGAGACAGATCCGTCCGGAACCATGAGGGAATGGAAAGCGCACGCACTTGGCCGCGGTTCAAAGGAGGCCAGGAAGCTCATCATCGAAGAATTCAAAGAAGGCATGAGCAAGGACAAGGCAGTAGATCTGGCAGTCCGCGCCCTGAAAGCCGGAGAAAAAAAGATCAGCAGCCGCGGAACCGAGATTGCCGTGATAGAAAACGGCGAGTTCAAGGCCCTCACGCGTGCAGAAATCAAAGAGATAGTCAAAAAATATGTCTGAGAATCCAGCGAATAAGTGAAGTTGGCAAATCGGTTTCTAAATGATGACAGCTGAACGTCAATGAGCTGAGACGAGCAGACAATTGGCATAGTGTCATTTATAAACATTTCTATCCAGGATATATTTAGTACAAAAATTGATTCTGTATTACAGAATTACAGAGAATCAATTTTTAATACGGTGTATAGATGGTTACGGTTGAGAAAGCTATTATCGCAAGGATTAAGAAAGGCGGAAAGCAGTTCGAGGTTCTTGTCGATTCTGATATGGCTTATGATCTCAAAAGTGGAAAAACTGTTTCTATACAGCGTATGCTTGCCGTGAATCACGTTTACACTGATTCCAAAAAGGGTGAACAGGCAGGACCCGCTGAGCTTCAGAAAATTTTTGGTAACACAGACGTTGAAAAGATCGCCGAGGAGATCGTTAAAACCGGCGAGATTCAACTAACAACCGAGTTCAGGCGCAAGAAAATGGAAGAAAAGAAGAAGCAGATAATTGCTTTCATATCAAGAAATGCCCTGGACCCAAGAAGCAGGTTGCCGCATCCGCCGGAAAGAATACAGAATGCCATGGAGCAGGCAAGGGTGCAGATCGATCCCTTCAGGTCGGCTGACCAGCAGGTTGACGATGTGCTGAAGGCCATAAAGGAAGTTATTCCGATATCGATTGAGGAAATCAATCTAGTGGTGGAGATACCTGCCCAGTACAGCTCCGGGATGTACAGGGTGGTAAGAGAGTATGGTCACCACACGGAACAATGGGTCGGCGACACGATGGTAATAAAAATAAAGATCCCGGCTGGCCTAAAGGAAAAGTTTTATAATCATGTAAATCATATAACTGAAGGCAAAGCCAAGATTGAGGAAAAACGATAGTCAAGCGAAACTAGTGAGCAAGCATCTTCGATGCACCAGCGAACGTAAAGGACGCCGATGCGAACTCTATATATCGCATCGGAAATGCGATGTTGAGCGCGACAGAAAAGAAGGTTATAATTATGGAAAACGAATTTGATAACAGTGAAGACAACAAGGAAGATGATTTTCAAGAGTTTCAGCCAAGCGAGTCCGATGAGCAAGGGAGTGAAGTGACCGCCGGCGAATCGAGACGAGCGCGGCAGGATATAAAACCGGCAGAGCCGTACACGCCTCCTGAAAGAAAGCTTGTGATAACAGGAGAACTTCTTGGCAAGGGCAAGGCAGGGCACGGCGCCTACGAGGAAAATGGCAGCGTTTTTTCTAAGTATATTGGTCTTGCTGAACAGCGAGGAGATATTTTTATTGTCATACCGCTCGGAGGCGTTTACAATCCCAAAAGAGGAGACGGCGTCATTGGAAAGATAGAAGAGATAATTGCTTCCAAATGGTTTATTGATATAAATTCGCCATACGAAGCGGTTCTCACACTGAGCGAAGGCGTTGAGGAGTTCGTAGATTTGACAAAAGCTGATCTGAGCAAATACTTTGATTATGGAGACCTGATTTTTGCCGAGATAGTTTCTGTAAACAGGCAAAAACAAATCCTGCTTACGATGCGGTCGAGAAAATGCAGAAAACTGCGGGGAGGCAGGCTGATAAAGGTCACGCCTGCAAAGGTGCCGAGAATAATCGGCAAGGCCGGATCAATGGTCGAGATGATAAAGCAGACCACAGGCACTCAGATAGTTGTCGGGCAGAACGGAATTGTCTGGGTTCGCGGAGACAACGAGGATATAGCTGCAGAAGCAGTCCTGATAATAGAAGAAAAGTCGCATCTTCATGGTTTGACAGATCATATGAAAAATATGCTGGAAGAAAGGATGAAGAACAGGCCGACAAGCACATTTGTCAGGGAAGGTACCGGTGAATTTAGGAGATGAATTTTATGGGCGGAAAAGACAAGAAAATATTGATTCGTAATGGAATGAGACCAGACGGCAGAAAACTGGATGAACTCAGACCGATTGAGGCAAAGGTTGGCGTTCTTAAGCGGGCAGTTGGCTCAGCAATGTTCAGGTTCGGAAAAACCGTTGCAGTAGCCGGAGTATTCGGCCCGAGAAAAGTTTTTCCTAAACACCAGGAAGAATCCGAAAGAGCAATACTTCGTGTAGACTACAGGATGGCGCCGTATTCAACATCATCACGCTCAAGGCCTGGTCCGAACAGGAGAAGCCAGGAAATTTCAATGGTCATTAGAGAAGCACTTATGCCGCTCGTATTTCTTGAAGAGTTTCCAAAGACAGCTATTGACATAACAATAGACATAGTCGAGGCAAATGCTTCAACGCGGTGCGCTGCCATTAACGCAGCTGCTTTGGCGCTCGCAGATGCAGGAGTTCCTATGCGGGACATGATTGCAAGCTGTTCAGCAGGCAAAGTTAACGATACAGTTGTTTTGGACGTCGCAGGCGAGGAGGACACCGAAGGTCAGCTTGACATGCCGATCGCTTATTATCCGAAGAAGAATTTGATTACGCTGCTTCAGATGGATGGCATAACAAACAAGACAGAGCTGAAGAAAATAATTGACATGGCAATCAAGGGATGCGAAAAAATATACGACGAGCAGAAAAGAGCTCTGCGAAGAAAGTATGAGACAGAAAAATCAGATATGGAGGAATAGTTATGAGTATTGAATTAGATATTGAACTGATAAGAAACATTGTCATGAAAGGCAAGAGGCTTGACGGCAGAAAGTTCGATGAATATAGGCAGTTGGAAATAGAAACCAACATCGTCTCTTCGGCCGAGGGCAGCGCAAGAGTAAGGCTTGGAAATACTGAGGTACTGGCAGGGATAAAGATGGAAATAGGCACGCCTTATCCGGATTCTCCTGATGCAGGCGTTATGAGCGTTTCTGCTGAATTGATACCGCTGGCATCTCCTGAATTCGAAATGGGCCCTCCTCGGGAAAGAGCAATAGAACTTGCAAGAGTTGTCGACAGGGCAATAAGGGAATCCAAGGTTATTGACTTCAACAAGCTCTGCATAAAGGAAAACCAAGCAGTTTGGATGGTTTTCATCGATATTGATGTTTTTAACGATGACGGAAATCTCATTGATGCCTGCGGAATTGCAGCAGTAGCCGCTCTGATGACTGCAAAAATGCCGAAAAACAAATACGAAAATGAAAAATATTCGGTCGAATACGGCACAAAGACCGAAGAATCCCTTCCAATGAATGGAATCCCAATATCTACGACATTTGTAAAGATCGGCACCACGCTGCTGACAGATCCCGGTCTTGCAGAATTCGAGGCCCTCGATGCCAGATTAACAGTCGGTACCCTCGAAGACGCGAAGATCTGCTCGCTTCAAAAAGGCGGAAGCGTCGGCATGACGACGCTGGAGATCGAGAAAATCATCGACATGGCAATCGCCAGAGGCGATGACATCCGCGCCACGATCAAGAGAAGTCTCGCAGAATGAAATTCATTCTTTTATGTTTTGTGGCATAATAATAATTGATTATCATGGGGTATGATGCACCAAATGGTTTAGATATACTCGTTTGTTCTGTTTGTTGGAAAGACTTTGTAGATTCCTATAAAATGAAAACCGAATTGACTCTTGAAGACGCACAAACCTTTGGAAATGTTTTTTACAGGCGTCGAGAACAAGAAGTATGGAAACGAGATCACATTGAATCCATAATGGCGCAGTTAATGCACGATGATCCATTTCCCTATTCGGGGGTTGTTTCTGTGCACCTGACTTCAGAAAAATGTCCTAAACATAGGTAATTCATTTCTAATATCTTTCTGTGATATCACAATTCATGATAAACAACAATACCCAGGAAATCCTAGATAAAATCGGCAAGCACAAAGCAGCAAAGCGTATCCTTCTCCAGGCGCCGGAGGGCCTCAAGAAGCAGATTATCAGTATAGCCGATGAGATCCAGAAGGCAGGATATGCGGCTATTATATCACTCAATCCGTGCTATGGTGCGTGCGACCTTCCAGTTGAGGAAGCAAAAATAGCAAAAGTTGATTTGATAGTTCATATCGGCCACAGACAATTTTATCGTAAAATCAAGACAAAGACACCGGTTATCTACATCGACTGGAAGTCCGATACAAAACTAAGCGACAAAGCACGATCAGAACTCAATAAGATAAAAGAACAGCGCATCGGTCTTGTATCTTCTGTGCAATATCTGGAATTGTTAGCAGCTATCAAAGATGAGATGAGAAAAAACAACAAATTTGTTCTCATTGGCGGCCACATTCTAGGTTGCTGGTACGAAAACGCAACGAAAATTGAGCATGACGTGGATTGTTTTTTGTTTGTAGGTACAGGCGAGTTTCATCCGCTTGGCCTGAAAACAGAAAAGAAGTTTTATTTCCTGGACCTTGAGAAGAATCAACTGCGGGATATGCGCGATGATCTCATGAAGCAGGAAAAAATACGCCAAGGCAAGATAATGAAGGCCAAGGATGCCAAAACATTCGGCATCCTAGTGACCACAAGAGCAGGCCAATCCGACATGGAAAGGGCTGAAAAAATCAAAAAAGAGCTCGGGCGCAAGGATAAAAAAGCTTTCATTCTAATTATGGATGATGTAAAGAACGAGAACCTGATGGGTCTCGAGTTCGATGCCTATATTAACACTGCCTGTCCAAGAATTATATACGACAGGTTTGACAGGCCGGTAATAAACGCATCGGATATTTTGGAGTTGTTTAAAGAATGAACGTCAAGGTACTGGAACAGGATAAGGAAAAACTGAAAGTCGAAGTAGACGATCTTACTCTTGTGAATCTTCTTCACGAAAACCTGTGGAAAACAAAGATAGACTATTCCGCATACGTCAAGGACCACCCGTATCTTTCGCAGCCGGTTATTCTCGTGAAAAGCAAGAATCCAAAGCAGTCCTTGGTCGATGCAGCGGATAAGATAATAGAAGACTGCGAAACCATCCAGAAAAAGTTCGATAAGGCTGTTAAGTGATCATTCTTCGAAGTATATTCGAAATTCTTTCCGGATTTTTTTTCTAATCCTTTTCAATGTATTCTCAATTGTCGTATTTTTCAGATTAAGTTCCTTTCCTATTTCTCCGTATGATTTCTCATCGAAAAGTCTAAGATCTGCAACTCTCCTATCTCTTTTTGGCAACTTGGCTAAGAATATTTCGATTTCATGTCTTAGCGAATTTTCTATTATAATGTTATCAGGTTCGTGTTTTTTATCAGATAAATTGTCTAGATAATATATCGCGTGCTCATCATCTTCATATACAGGTTCGCTGAATGATACACTACTCGGTATGAGGTTAAGAGTCTGTATAACGATATCCCTGCTCATTCTGGTAGCTTTCGACAACTCTCCGATATCGCCAGGATCTTTGTTTTCATGCAGAAGCCTTTTCCGAGCCTCAATCAACTTTTTGAGTCTGGAACTATATCCAGAAGGCCTTTTTATAACATCCCCATAATTTTCTATCAGATCCTCCATCTTCGACCTTATCCACCACGTTGCATAGGTGCAAAACTTGTTGCCTGTGGTCGCATCATATTTTTCGGCTGCTCTAATTAATCCAACAAAACCTTCATTAACAAAGTCTTCAAATGTGAGACACGGGGACGCACCATTACTACTGTACGTTGTTGCTAAAGCGGTCACTAAACCAATATTTTGTTTTACGAGACCGTATATCCGATCCAGTTCCTCAGTTTCTCTATAGTCTTCAGCAGTGTCGTCATAGACAATGCCTGAGTGGGTATTACGTGTGATTCCCAGATCAATTTTCATATAACCTCTCAGAACAGAAGCTTTTAATCTGGTTGATTTTGTGGTAAATGTGAAACAAGTTTTGGTCTCCGCCAGTCACAGCATAGACCGGTGGTATCACCATGATATTATGGCAATGCTTATCGTCCACAAAACTTCCTTTTATTGTTCATTATCGATATCTTACCATGAAAACCGCATCCCGACGCGGTATAGAAACCTCGCGTCGGTCTTTAGAGCACATAAAATCTGAAATCCGCATAGTGGCCTGGGACGATTGCGGCCACAAGAAGACCGACAAAGAAGTCCTGCTTGTAGCGCCGGTCTTCAGGGGCGGATCTTTTATAGACGGCATGCTGTCAGCCAAAATAAAGAAGGACAGCCTTGATTCTACGGACAAAATAGCTTCGGCGATAAACAAATCAGGCCACAAAGGCCAGCTTAGTGTGATAATGCTTGACGGCATAACATTCGGCGGGTTCAACCTGGTCGATATAAAGAAGCTGAGCAAAAAGACAAAGCTGCCAGTGATTGTTATTCTGAAAAAATACCCCGACATGAGGAAATTCCGAAAGACAATCCAAAAAATCTTCAAAAAAGACTGGAAAAAACGGATTCTTATTGTTGAAAATGCCGGAAAAATAAGAAAGTTTCGTGATATCCATTACCAGGTAGCCGGTATAAGCGAGGATCAGGCAGAAAAAATACTCAGGCTGACATGCATTCGGTCGCATATCCCGGAGCCTGTTCGGGTAGCGCATTTGATTGCATCCGGACTTTCCTAGAAATTCTCTCATTCCTGTCGTCGTCTCTTGGGTTATGAGGGATTATTCTCCATCTTCGTTGAGGAACATGTTTTTCAGAATAGACGCAATCAACGAATATTTGATCTGATCGGGTATGAAATTCAAAGCACTCGGCATCCATTTCCGCGAGTGCCCTCAGCTCGTTGATAACGAATGAAAGATAAGCATCATTAACAACAGCTTCGGCACGTTTTTCATACCCCTTCTGTTTTATCCTTTGCATTACATCGTTCACATAATTTAGGATTCCCATCTAGAGAGAATATAACTAATCTTTTTAAGATGTGAATATTATTACTAGAATGCCGAAAAGAAAAGAATCCGGGAAAGCGAAGAAGCCTGCCGAGGCCAAGAAAAAAACGCCTATCAGAGATATTATAGAAATAATTGTGGCTATAGTCGTCGCAGTTCTGGCGTATCAGGGCATGGCTCTCTTGCTTGGAACCCCTATGCCAATGGTTTCTGTTGTATCATGTTCAATGTATCCGACCCTGCATCCAGGCGACCTTATTCTGGTGCAGAATGACGGGAATTTTCAGCCAGGCGATATAGCGATATACATGAGCGACCGCTCTACTGTTATTCACAGGATAAAAAATGTGACCTCTGACGGCAAATACGTCTTCCAGGGAGACAACAATTGCGCATCAATACCGTCGGATGTGAATGTGCCAAAGAACAGAATCATCGGTAAGGCGAAATTCGCGGTCCCTGTCCTGGGATTTCCAAGGATGGCAATAATGCCCCTGCTTGGCGAAGATACGCGGGGAGTAGAATGGGATTGCGTTCAGAGATGTTCTAGGATAAGATGAAATTGGTTTCAAATTTTTAGTCCTTGTTCTCTTGCTTCAGAAGCAGTCAGATAACGTCCGCAAGCGGTTGTGCATTCTCCATTTCCTGCACGTTCCTGCATTGCGTAATTCGTACAGCCCGTATTTTCCCTTGGGTTCGGGCAATAGCACGACCGTTCTTCACCTGTTTCGCCTGGTCCTATTGACATATTATGCACTCTCAACTTTCACGCCATTCAAATGCGCATATTTTTTCTCAAAGTCCAGAAGAAGAGGTTCGATCACAGGATCTCCGCTGAAATTTTTCGGCCCGAAATACTCCCGCAAAACAGCGAATGGTTCAGCGCTCCTCATAGTTTCTGAGTCCTTCGCATGCGTCCACATTTTTTGAATCTCTGCTGCCGCAGACTCTACTGGGGATTTTTCTACTCTCCCATGTGTCAGTCCAAAATATCTCAATCCCAGTTGTATGGCTGCTCTAAACAGTTCTGGCTCTGCTTTTGCGCCGAACAAATCCATCTTTATATCAGGTTGGATACATGATGGTTTAACGACCCCTCTAAGGATTCGTTTTTTGACTATTGGCTTATGGTTCTCACAATATGCGCAATAAACAACATCCCCGACGGATCTGCCAGCACCGTCTACGTTCAACAGAGGGATATTCTCTGCTTTTGCGGACATGAGCAACAAATACAAAATTTCTGATTCGGCCATATTGAACAGTACTTCCGCAAGATTTGGAATACTTTCTATTGAACTAGCTCCGGCGAATCTTTCAAGCTCCCCTTTAAGATAGTTGAAATATTCCGGCTCTATGGTTCCCCAGTCTTTAATGTTATTTATGATACTATTGGGTTGTTCATAGCCTATCATGACTGCTGAAGCGTGTATTATATTCTGTTGTTCTCTTCCAATGATTTCGTCGAACTTATGATAATTCGGATGTGCAAGATACTTATGCGTCCAAGTGCCTGTAGCATCCTTTAGCCTGTCATATGCCCCTTCCATAACCTCTATCATTCTGTCAAAGACGGGTTTGTCATCACTTTTTATTGTCATTTCACACCTCGAGAGCAACGATCTAATTTACCAACAAAGGAAAATTTTATATACTTATCTAGCAAATGCCGGATCTCCTGCATTGATATAAGAAGTTTTCAGGGTGAACAGTGTTGGGTTTTCCTCAGTCATCTCCGCAAGTCCATCGCTGAAAGCCGTGAACATATATTCTATGAATTTTTTCTCTGTCGATGAAAGCCCTGCGTATGCTGTTTCATCCACGAATGCAACTGGAGTCGAGAGGAATACTTCTTCTATTCTCTTAAGGAAGTTTTCCTTGACGCTCCCCCCAGTATCAACTATTTCAAGTATGATATCAGAAAATCTCGCTTTAGACTCGGTTGAACCATGGGAATAAACTGTTTTCAGATGCCCCAACCCATGCGCGCGATTAACATGTTTGGCAAACCCGGTCAATTCTGTGCAAACCTCGGCAGGACGGTCTTTTGTATATGGGAGCAATCCTCTGGAGAGATGTTTAAAGGGCATTGGTGCAGGATATAGCTTCACCAAATCCTCTATAGAATTTATACCATACAGATCAGCCAATTCTCGTGCGCATACGTACGTGATCAATGTTGGTCTAAGTCTTGAGTCGAATTGGATACTGATATTGCGCTTTTTGAAAAACTTCTTGAGTATGTTCATTCTTTCTTCGCTGAATCCTATCAACTCTTTTTGTTTGCCCTTGAAGTCAATTGTGCTGTCGCGATTAAGGAGTGTGTTTAGTGCAAAATCCAGATTCAGCACACCAGCCGAGTACACCTTTGTTTCTGCGATATACCTAGGAATGTCCTGCGGACGATCTATCTTTACCAAGGCGGTTTTCTCATTTCCGTCACTATCAGCGCAACATTCGTGGCCTTCCACAACCACATCGAATGATCTGCATGCTTCGACATATTTCCTTGCATTCGCAGGCCGATTTCCGTTTCCACTGACTGGTACGTAGACATTTTTTTCTCGTTCCCATGCGCTTACCATGCGTTCGCCACGCTTTTCGAGTCCGCGTGCAATCGCGTCCGCCACGTATCCAGTGCTTCCATTTGGTGCGCAAAACAGATATTTTCCGTCCATCAATTCTCCCTCAAAGTAACCGTTTTTATGAACCTAGCGCCTCTAAGATCATCTATCGTTTTCTTGAAATCCTTGCATTGAGAAATGTCAACTATTGCGTGCCATTCAGCGAGTTTGCCCTTGTCTATGGTTTTTGACTGGGACATAATTATATCGATCTTCTTCTTTGCCAGAAGATCCGTTGCTCTTGACAGGCTGCCCGGAGCGTCTTCAAGCAGCATGCTCACTTCTGCTGTCTGTCCCTCTACAAGCGGAAGAATTTTGAGTTCTCTTGTGCCGTTGTTCATTATTAAGAATTCAGAATTCTCGTCTAGATTGAGAAGTTCCCTTATATGGAACGGTATCAGTAACCGTCCCTTAGAATCGAGTTTTGTCACGTTAAAATTCTTCATAACTGACCACTACACCACTATCTTTTGTACCCCACTTGTTTCCCACGCTTTACTTTTTTATGACGCAAACCTATATAAATCTTCCCTCAGGGTGGGAAATGTGACATTCATCCCATTTTGAGGAAACCCTGTGCAGAAGACAAAAAAGAGACTACCACATTTTTCACGCATGGAATAGTTGGGAAAAAAATGGGATCTTTTATATTAAAACTATGTTTTAGAATGGTTAATCTAAAAAATCGGGCAGATGTGTTTATAAGAGCACATAAACAACAGATTAGTAAAATTTATTGAGAAGTAGGTAATAATTATGGATTTTTGCAAGCGTTGTAAATCAATCATGGTTCCTGTGAAAAAGGGAAAAGGCAACATATTGAAATGCAGGAAATGCGGCTATGAGCAGAAGAAATCAGTCACTGCGCTCAAGATAGAGGACAAACTGACAAAGAAAACTGGCATTGTAATGGTCGAGAAAGACGATGTTCTTCTGCCGGTTACTGACAAGTTCTGCCCCGAATGCGACAATCCGAAGGCATATTACTGGCTTCAGCAGACGCGGTCCGCAGACGAGCCGCCAACCCAGTTCTTCCGTTGTACGAAGTGTAAACACGTGTGGAGAGAGTATAAGTGACTGAGACCAGCGAGTTTAAGCTGGGCGCAAGCACAGCATTAACGAGTGTGTGTTGAAGTCACTCCATATACCGATTCTTAAAGTTTTCGGCAATCATTTTTATCATGGCTATTCAATACGATAAGGACACCGGACTCGCAGTCTTACTAGCAACAGATGCATCGAACAAATTTCCATTGGTACAGGCATATACAACAGAAGATGCATACAGGTTGTGTCAAATGCCGGTATCCGAATTAAGAAATGATCCTGCATTTCGGGCATATCTCGATTCTAGGAAACCATCGGATCTCGAAAAAATAGAAGCAAATCTTAACAAATTGATAGATGAAACTCCAGGATTAAGAATATTGGTGCTTTATTCTAGTTCAAGAAAGGAATTGTGGCCAAAGGGCTTGACATCGGGAAATGTTCAGAAGATGTCTAATTTATATTTGCCAGAGAATTTCGGGCATCCTGTTATAATTGCAGAGGTCATTCCAGACGGTCCGATGTGCCACGAAAACAAATATAGTTGTTTTTTCAGGCTCATATCAGGCTTATTCCCATTCCCTGGTGCTGAAAAAAAGGAAAGGTTTGGAATAGAAAAAGCAAGCTGGGAGGATCTCAAATTTGATGCGATATCGAGAAGGTTTCCTTCGATGGAAAACAAAATTCCGGCGATATATTTTAGTGATGATGTAGGTGTTGTAGATTTCAATATACAAACAATGAACGAATTGCTGGAGAAATCTCATCAAGGAGTTTTTACTGATTGTGATTATGACTGTGTTTTGATAAAACCGATATGATCATATATCAATACCTTCTCCTCATTCTTTGAGGAAATCTGGATCTTTGCATCGGTCGTCTTTCTTCCCGCTCGCGCGGATACTGCATTTTTATCCTGGCAAAATTCTCCACGCGAAGCTTCTTTATATGCGGCATATCTCTTATGATCTTTCTGAAGAACTCGTGGTCCCTGGGAGAAAGCATCAGAATCGATTCTCCCTCTCTCCCGATTCTGGCAGTTCTTCCTATTCTGTGCGTGTATTCATCCGTGGTTTTCGGTGAATCGTAGTGAAAAACATGAGTAACGTTTTTGATATCCAGTCCTCTTGCAGCAACATCCGTTGCAATCAGTATATGAGGTCTTCCCTTGTGGAACCCGGCCAACAGGTTTGTTCTTCTGTCCTGGGTCAGACCGCCGTGAATCGCCTTGGCTTCGATATTGTTCCTGAAGAGCGCATTCGCCACAAAATCCGTTGTGTCGCGCGTGGCACAGAAAACAAGGGCCAATGTTGGTTTTTCCTTGTTTATGAGGTGTATCAGAAGCGATATCTTTTCGTCCTGGCGCACATCGCAGTACAACTGCGCCAGTTTCTCAATAGAAACCTCTGTCTGCGCCACCAGTTTGACAGGATTTCTCATATACTCTCGGGAAATTCTCACGACCTCATCAGGTATCGTAGCTGAGAAAAGCATGGTCTGCCTTTTTTCAGGAAGCCTGCTGACTATTTTCCTGATGTCCCGTATGAATCCCATGTCCAGCATCCTGTCAGCTTCATCGAGAATGAGAATTTTCAGGAATCTGAAATCAATCGTGCCACGTTGCATGTGATCCAGAATCCTCCCGGGCGTGCCAACGACAACGTCTGCGTACTTCAATTTACTGATCTGAGGATTTATCGACACCCCTCCGAAAACTTCGCATATATCGACATTCATATTTCTGGCCAGCTTTTTCATTTCAGCAGCGATCTGCATCACGAGCTCCCTGGTCGGCGCCATTACAAGCGCTTGTATGCCGGCATCGTGCTCTATTTTCTGTAGAATCGGCACTGCAAATGCAAGAGTTTTTCCAGAACCAGTCATGGACTGCCCGATAACGTCCTTGCCTTCAAGAGCTGCCGGAAGGACTTTTTTCTGTATCTCAGTCGGCGAGCTCAGTTCCATCTCTTTCATCGCTGAAAGAACCCTCTTGTCTATATTCAATTTTTCAAAAGTTATAATTCTCATCTCCTATAGTTTTGAAAAACTGGAGCTGTACGGACAGCGACACATTTTTCAAAAGTCATAATATCATTCATTAATACATAACATAAAAAGATAAAGTAATAGTACGGTATGTCGCAACTTTCACTTTATCCTGTGCTACAAGTACTTTGACAGGCCGAATCTGTCCTTCACCTTCTCCATTTTCGAGGCTCCTCTAAACCTGTACTTGTGAAAGTGCACGATCTTTCCGTTGTTCAGGATCATGTTATTGCGCATCATACTTGCCAGTTTTTGCGATTTCAACAGCCACCACGTCTGCCCGATTGCTCCCAGCAGATCAAACGCAATAAGCATGGCAGCAGTCTGCCAGTCTCGTATGAAAAACAGAATTAGCGCCAGTCCTAGTCCCGGGAGAATAAGCAGTATTTTATGCAACCTTTCTTCTGATATCATCAAAACACCATTGCGTAAAACTAGCTTCCCCATGGATGGTATTGACTGCCCCATTTCTTGCGTTTGACAATCAAATTTGCCTTCTTCACGGTTTTGCGGTTCTCCTGGAGCGCCTTGTTCCTGTAACTTTTGATTTTCGATCCAAAATGCTTCTTCCAGCCGGGTGCGTATGACAATGTGCACAGGTAATCACTTCTTTTTTTCAATTCCGTGAGATTTTTTCTGGATCTTGCCCTGCCCATTTCCGCGCGAATTTTATTGTTTATTTTGGAGAGATCCCTGAGGGTTTTTATTTCTCCGTATTTTTTGCCTCTCATAGCAATATATATCTTTCGTTTGTATATAATCCTGATCATATGCTAAAGTGCTTCAAGCGCACAAATGACAAAGTTGCTGAAATCGGCACGGACGAAATCACTAACAATTGCTGGATTGATTGTGTAGAACCCACGGACGCCGAGCTAAAAAAACTGTCAAAAGTTGCAGACATACCTCTCGATGACCTCAAGCTCTGCTTGGATGAAGAAGAACGGCCAAGAATTGAGTATGGCAGGGACTATTGCCTGCTCATATACCGGGCGCCGTTTGTTAAAAAAGAAGAAGATGAGGTAGAGATTCTGACTTCCCCGTTGGGAATATTTCTCAAAAAGAATTTTGTTGTTACAGTGCACATCCATCATACAAAGTATCTCGAAGAGATCGTTGACAAGGGAGCGCGTGGCGAGACGCAGGTTCTCTGGTCAAGTCCGACATCCTTTTTGCTGAAAGCTCTCTGGGCGATAACCGTGAGATATTCGAAAACCCTCAAGAGAATAGAAGACGACATGGAGCGCGTTGAAGAAGAGGTCCCGAATCCGTTGAAAAAATCCAATAAAGACATAATGGAACTCAAAAAAACCCTGATGTTCTTCCATAGGTCGCTGATAGCCAACCGGGCTGCATTGATGAATATAATAGAGAAGAAAAATCTCTATATTGACAAAAAACACATGGAGGGATTCAGCGATCTCAACACAGAAACGCTGCAGCTCATAGAGATGTCCCTCACCTACCGGGATGTTCTTTCAGGAGTCCAGGATTTCCAGAGGTCCATGACAGCTGGCAGTACAAATATCTGGATAAAAATATTGACACTGCTCATAGCTGCATTCTTTATTGCTGCTATAATTGCAATTTTCAAAATATTCTGAATATTTAGGGAGACAGAAAACGCCAATATATTTTTTCAATGGGTAAAATGAAAACTGGAAGAAGTCTTTCCCAGTTTAAAGATATATTAATGTATGGAAAAAATGATAAGAGAAAAATTTCTTCTTTCGATTTCCTTTATCATTTCTAAAACATCAAATTTTCAATTTGATCTTTGTCGGTGGCTTCTTGCTTATGTGCTCCACAAGCTCCCATGGTATTGTATTTCTCCTCAGTTTTTGCCTCAGTTTCCGGAATCCCCGGAGTCTGAATATTCCCATTCTCAGCATCAGGGCGCCGGCCCCGGTTATGATGCCGCTGATTTTAAGCGTCTTGTCATCGACGGAGTAGAAGAATTGCAGTTCGTCTGCCCTTCCGATGTATTGTCCTTTTCTGTTCACAAGCTGCTCATCCAGTATTCTCTGCGCAACAAAGATGCCATTCTTTTTGGAGTCTCTCAGTTTATACTCGTCCTGCTTGAGAACGATGTAATCGTCCTTGACCCTATAGATATCGTCCCATCTTATGAAAATTCTCTTCGGCAGTTTTATTTTCTTTTTCTTGAGAGCGTCGAAGACCTTTGCGAGATTTATCATATCCGCTGGCCTGAGCTTTTCATAACCGACCATTATACCGACAGCGTACCCCCGTTTTATTGCTATGTCATATATCATTCCGATTCGTACATTGTCTCTGGAATAGACCTCCATGCCGATAAGATCCCTCGACAAAAAAGATTTTGTGATTATTTTTTCATGCTGTTTGACCATAAATTCAACCCTGAAGGCAATCATTTCAGTTTCTATATACCAGTGCGCATACGGCGCAGCCATGGTTTTTTCTTATGGAATTTATAACTGAAATATCGAACACCATCTTTCCAAGTTTCATTTTGCGAACTCGGGCCATTCTTTCAAGCTCCATTTTGAGTTTCTGCTTTAGCTCTTTCGCGTCGTAATCACCGTGGACCTCAGCAACAATGCCGTAATGGTTCCCAGACGCTGCCTTGCAGAATGAATATGCTATGCCTGCACCAACCCTGTCTCCCTCGTCGCCGTCGCATCTTGCCAGCACGCAAAAGGTTATCTCGCCGGCAGGAATTTTTTGGAATCTTACATGTTTCGCGCCTTTTGGCAGTATCGATGAAACCTGAACGATATTGCATTGAGAAATCCCGGCGTCTCTGAGGGCCTCATCATATGCATTGAGTCCTGATATATCGTTCTGCGAGCTGCCTTTTGTTATGAAGAATGTTTTCGGACCGATCATTATATGTGTATGTTTTGAGGATTAAAATAGTTAATTAAAATTAAAGAAAATCTTGCCAGACCAAAGGTCAGCAAGATCCCAAATCATCAAAGACACTAAACGTCTTTGTGATGCCAGAGAACCTTGTTCTCTGAGCAGATCTTCTATCTTTGAGGAAATAAAAAATAATTTAAAATGAGCTTCCCTGGATTCCAAGCAGGAGCTCAATTTCTGTTATGTGCTCCTCTTCTTCCATGAGGACATGACGTACATCATGCTCGAGTTTGTAGTCGTAATATCCCGTCTTTTCTTTTTTCAGGGCTTCCAGGATCTTTCTGTACGTGTCCACGGCCTCCTTTTCATCCTTTAGATTTTGTTCCAGAATTTCCTTTATGGTCTTCGCAGGATGTGTAGGAGCTATCTTCATGCTGGGTACTCCGCCAAGAAGTCCTATGAGTTCTCTGAATTTTTCCTGGTGTCCCTTTTCGTCGCCGGCGATTTCTTTTAGCCTTGCTATTATCGGCTCTGCGTTTATGCCGTCCACGATCTCTGCATGGCTCAGGTATTGCACGAATGCTCCGTGTTCAAGCTCTAGCGCATGATTCAGGAGCTGAATGATTGTTTCTTTTGACATTTTTTTCACCGTCTACATAATTGGTTTTCGGCATTTAAAAAACCCGACAGGTGTAAGAAATATTTTTAAAACCCAATTCCCACCCAATCCGGAATACGATTTTAATAGACCTGCTGATCAATAGTGTAAGATTTGATGGACGACAAACCTGGACGAAGGACTACAAAGCAAATTGAAACATTCTCTTGCTACGCTCCCGTAGGGGGAACTAGTATGGAAAATCGGTTACCTGAGCCAGTGACCGCACTGCTGGCACTCTATTCCGATGGCGACGCAGATCTTCGTTGCCCGCACTACAACAACGGCAGCAGAAACTGTGATATTCTAGAAAACTTGTGTTATTACTCATTGGATGGAATGCCTGCAATACAGCCAGTAGAAGATGGCCGTAAAAAGTCTGACGCAGGCCCGAAACGCAGAGGTCGTGCTTCCAAGTATGATTATAGTTCTAGAGTACAGGAGATAATTGAGTTCATAGATGCGTCCGGCGAAGTAACAGCAGCTGACGTTTATGTGAAATTTGAAGCACCCCATTCTAATGCTAGAAACAAATTATCGAAAGCTGTGCAGGGTGTCATAAAAATGAAACTGGTGTCCTACATTGCTAGACACAACAGAGATATCAAGAACAATCCGCCTCCTCCACCCCCGCCAGCACCACCGACAGGCGGTCCGTCTCCGCCACCTCCAGCACCACCCACGCCGCCCCCTCCTGCTCCTCCACCGCGGATAGTGCTTTCGAAATATGAGGGAACACCAATAAGTTATTTCGAACAATTGTACAGAGCGCTTATAGAAACTGTTCCACACCTGGATGAGTTTGAAAATGGGAGAGCGTTTCGTGCAGCAGTTGCAAGCAAAATGAATATAACAGAAGGTGCAATGACATCATTTTTTGCTAATAATAAAGGGAATATTGAGAAAGCGGCAAAAATAAACAACTATGATAAGGGGCTAACTGGTTTTTGTCTTGCTATTCTCCGCCAAAACGAATTTATTATAGAGAGACTTGAGAAATATTATAGAAGAAAATTTTTCTAAACGCATTGTTGATAAATCACAATTCGCAAATGAATATCATTAAATAGCTGGAAAAACAAAATATTATCATGCCTGCGAAAAGACAAGCGAACAGAGCCGGTTATGGATTTGTTGCGATAATGATAATTTTACTTATAGCATTAGTTGCCGCGATGCTGCTGGTACCTGCGCAGCCGATAAACATATACAACAATAATCAGGAGGTCGCCAACAGGCTGGATGTTTCCGGGAGCGCGACAGTTAGGGCAGATCCTGACAAGATTGAGATTGTCGTAGGCGCAGATACAAAGGACCTTGACGCAGCAGTTTCCCAGCAGGCAAACGCAAGGATAATGAATGCTGTAAGGAACGCGCTTTATGCAAAAGGCCTGGCTGCTTCTGATCTGGAAACCACACAGTATTATGTAACGCCCATTACAGAGTACAACAAAACAACTGGCCAGTATGATCAAGCGGGCTATGAGACAATACAGATGATACGAATAAAGTCAACGAATATAGACAAAGCAGGAGAGTATATCGATGTTGCCGTGTCTGCAGGAGCAAACCGCGTTGATAGCATCTCCTTTACATTAACGGACGAGAAGCAGGTGCAGCTCAAGAACGATGCACTAAAGAAAGCAGGAACGAATGCACATGATAAGGCAGCGAGCATAGCTTCCGGACTTGGTCTTTCAGTAGGAAAGGTCGTCAGGTCGTCGGAATCGTCCCTGTACTACTATCCTAATATAAGATCAGCGCAGGAGTCCATATCCTCAGGCACAGCGCCGATCCCAACTCAGATTTCTCCAGGACAAATAGAAATAACAGCGACTATCAGCGTGACTTACGAAACCATATGAGCCAAATGAAGCCATAACGGATGACGCTGGATTCGCAGACAAAGATGAATTTTATGTCTGAAGATCAGGAACGCCACGAACGACCGAAGCATAAAAAGTACAAACGAATATACCGCAAAGAGCTTTGGTCAGAACTGAAAAAACCCAAAATAAAAAAGCAGTAGTGATGATATGCTTCTTTTTCCGGTTTTATTTGTTGCTATAATATTGGGCGCAGCAGTCTTCTACTGGATTGTTTGGACAGAGCTTCTGGGTGCATCCTGGCTGCCAATGCCCAGAAAGCGAATGGAGAATATGATTAAGCTTGCAGGGATAACAAAACACGACGTCTTCTATGATCTTGGGTGCGGTGATGGAAGGATTCTGAAGCTTGTAGCAGAAAAAACAGGCGCCAAGTGCATAGGAATAGAAGCCGATCCCATACGCTATATTTGGGCAAAGATCAATACCATGCGTAATAAAAACGTGAAGATTCTATTCGGAAACATCTTCAAGAAAGACATAAGCAACGGCTCAGTGATATTTCTGTATCTTCAGGAGCGCACAAACGAGAAGATAAAAACAAAGCTCAGACAAGAGCTCAGGAAGGGAACCAAGATCGCATCCTATTGGTGGCCCATGAAGAATTGGATACCGTTGAAAACGGATTCTAAGAGCAGGATTTTTTTATACAGGATTTGATTTCTGTTCCGCGGCAGCAATGTCGTCAGCTTTAAATAAATATATCGGTTCGATATAGCGTTGTGATATACTTATGAAACCGATAAAACACATAGCGTTCGTTAAGCTCATGGTTCTCAGGTCTTTGGTTGATAAGCCAAAGCACGGCTACGAAATAATGAAGGATCTGGAGGTATGCGGATGTCGGCCATCACCAGGTTCCGTATATCCGGTTCTCAAATCTCTGGAAAACGAGGGCATCATTCTTAAGAAGATTTCCGGCAGAAAAAAGGTGTACACTATAACAGCAGCTGCCAAAAAAATGATAAAAACCGCCCAGGATCCAGAGCTCATGATCATTGCCTCACGAATAAGCAAGAAATTCATTGACTGCTGGACCGATGAGAAAAAGCGCAGGGTTGTGAAGAAAATGCTTTTGAAGGCAGAATCAGAACTGGACAAAATTTTGAAATCCTAGCATATAGGGTATGTGGATGTGTGGGACATGAACAAACGAGATTCGAGTTGCATACTTCAGCTCAAGGACGTCGAAAAGATATATCCAATGGTCGATACCGAGCTCAAGGTTCTCGATAAAATAAATCTGTGCGTAAAAAGGGGAGAGCGCCTGGCAATAATCGGCCCCTCGGGTTCTGGCAAGTCCACTCTTCTGCATATGATAGGATGCCTTGACAAACCCTCCAGAGGCAGTGTTCTCATAGACTCCAACGACATTTCCACCATGGATGAAGACAGATTGGCGGCAATACGCAGGGAAAAGATAGGGTTCGTGTTCCAGTTCTTCTTTCTTGTACCAAGTCTCAATGCACTGCAAAACGTTATGCTCCCGATGACATTTTCAGGATTGCCGGCGCATGAAAAACAGCAGAGAGCCCAGAGTCTTCTGACCCTTGTAGGACTTGGCGACAGGATGTATCACATGCCGTCCCAGTTGTCCGGCGGTCAGAGACAGAGAGTTGCCATAGCGCGCGCGCTTTCCAATCACCCCGAGATAATACTGGCAGACGAGCCAACCGGAAATCTTGACTCTAAGTCCGGAAAAGAAGTAGTGGAGTTTTTGGTAAACCTCAACAAAAAGAGGGGCACGACCCTTATCATAATTACCCACGATCAGGCAATAGCAAGTTATGCTGAACGAATAATTCATTTGAAAGACGGGAAGATAGAACGCGATGATGCCGTTGCGAATCGAAAGCCGTACCGAAGGTACGGAAACTCGGGTTCGCAACGGAGACTCACGTTTGCCAAAGCCCGTAAAGACGGGGTGAAATTATGAAAAAGACGGCAATAAGCATTGGGATTGTATTATTGGCACTGATAGTTTTGTCAATGAGCACGGCAATGGCGGATTCATCCGCATTGCAGATCACGACCAGCACAACGCCAAGTTCGGTTGTTCCTGGGAACGATCTGTACATACAGCTGGCAATGACAAACACAGGCGTCAGTAAGATAGAAAGCGTGAAGATAAGAAATCTCAAGGTAGATTCACCGATAATCACAGACAGCCCAATATATCTGGACAGTCTGGGTTCCCTGGACTACAACAAGGTATTGACACAGAGCATGAAATTCACGGTACCTGCAAACACATCTTCCGGATTTTATCGTGCAGAGTTCCTGATAGAAGCCTGTGATTCAAACACCTGCAAGAGCTATGTGCAGTATTCCATCATATCAGTTCAGTCGCCATCGGGTATAGAAATAAAGATAACGCCTGATACATTCGAACCTGGCAAGGTGACAAACTCAGCGTTCATCATAACAAACAAAGCGTCATCAATAAAAAACATAAACTTCCAATGGGCAAGCAATATCAGCTCGCCGTTGGGTACGGGCAACAACTTCTATATACCAGAAATGAGTGCAGGATCAGAAATAGTTCTGCCACTGAACATCACCACGGTTCCTGGTGCTGAAACAGGAGTTACTACCATAACCGTTACGATGACGTACAGCGACCAGACTGGCACCACAAGAACAGCAACATTCAACATTGGGGTCCTGGTAAAGTCGAACATCGAACTTCTTTCCAGCATCGATTCTCAGGATGTGATTATTCCTGGTTCCAAGGGTGCGGTTTCGGTTAAGATATCGAACGCAGGCGATGACATAAAGTTCCTCACTGTTCAGGCCTCCGCTGACTCTGTTGATGTCAGTCCAAAGACCATATATGTGGGAAATCTAAAGTCAGACGATTATGACACGGAAAAATTCACTGTAAATGTCGGCGATGGCACAAGCCCTGGCCAGTATAACATGACACTCGTTATGGCGTATCAGGATATATTCGGAGAGAAGCATTCCACAAAAAGCGTTCTTCAATTCGACGTGTCATCAAAGGATTCTGTAGCGAAGACTGACTACACGCTCACAGTAGCGATAGTTGTTGCGATTGTGCTGATAATAGGATACCTTGTGTACAGGAGAACACGCAGGAAATAAATTTTGTTTTCTTTTTATTTCAAAAATTTTCTTTGTTTCAAATAGAGATGATCCAAATGCTCAAAGAAATCTTTTCAATGGCGATTTATAATATCGGAAGCAGGAAGCTGAGAAGCGGCCTGACCCTTTTAGGCATAATTATCGGAGTCGCGGCCGTAATAGCCACGCTTTCTCTAGGTATCGGGATGCAGGCAAACCTCGTTGATCAATTCAATAAATTCCAGGGAGATGTCATTAGCGTTGTTCCAGGAAAGCTTCGCTTCACAGCAGGGCCGGCTACGGGCGCAGGCGAGGTCATAAAACTAACAGACAAAGACCTGGATGCGATAAAACAGACAAATAACGTAGCTTATGCAATCGGTTCCGTTCGTGCCGAAGCCAAGGTCGAGTATAAAGATAATATCGGAAAGCTCACAATAGCCGGAATCGATGATCCTGATACATTCCAGAAAATAGAGACCTCGCTTTCTGAAATAGAAGACGGAAGGTGGTTTACCGCTGACGAAAAGGGTTCAGTGGTGGTCGGATATTCAGTGGCGCATGAAGTATTTCCGGATGAGATCGCCCTGAAAAAAACCATAGTAATAAATGGAAAGGAATTCAGGGTAGTTGGAATAGCCAAAAAAGCCGGCGGGTTCATGGCTTCATTTGACAGCTCCATATACATGCCGCTGAAATCCGCAAGAGACATCTTTCCAGGGCAGTTTGAAACCAACGAATATGCCTCAATATCTGCAAAGGTGGATCACGGCGCAGACATCGAGGTCGTTGCCTCGGACATAGAAGAAAAGCTGCTCAATATCCATAAGCAGACAAAAGATACCGAGACATTTACCCTGGTAACGCCGAAATTCTTCCAGGATCAGATCAATGGAATCTTATCAAGCTTCACGTCATTTCTGATGATGCTGGGAGTAATATCCCTGATCATCGGCGGGATAGGAATTATGAACATAATGTACGTCTCTGTCATGGAGCGTACGCGGGAAATCGGGACAATGAAAGCAATTGGCGCAACGAACAGGACCATACAACTCATGTTCATATTCGAAGCAGGATTTTTCGGGCTTCTTGGAGGCATCGTCGGCGACATCCTGGGAATCGGCATGTCTTATGGTTTCGCATCGTTCCTGTCCAGCATGGGCAACATGGGCTCGTTTTTTGCCCCGTATGTTGGTCTTGATGTCATGGCACTGGGCTTGGTATTTGGTTTCGTGGTCGGCATTGTGGCAGGCTATTTCCCGGCCCGCAGGGCATCCAAGCTGCAGCCCGTAGAAGCTTTGAGGTACGAATAAGCGAGTCCATCGAACAAGAGAACGAAGTGAACGTCAGTGAGATGAGACGAGCGCATTCGCTTATAAATTTTTCCATCATGTTATTTTGATGACAAAACAAAAACCGCTGTACAACTCCAGAGACGTGATTCCGGATATCAGAAGGTATGTTCTGGGCGAGATCGCAAGAAACGATGTTTACGGTACATCAACTCTGGAAAATTCCACGACTCAGATTGTTGGAGAGCTGATATCGGATGTTTTATTTGCGCTGAAAGATCCGGAGTATTTAGCAGACATACTCGAAAGAAACGGACCTCCTGTTCCGGACAGGATCAGGATACTTCTGGAAAGCGTGGGCCTTGCTTCTGAAGATGAGGTTCTTCGTAGATGGGAAGTTTTGAAGAACATGTATACAAAATTCGCTGAAGATTGCATCAAAATGCCGGAAATAATTCATGTATCAGCGGAGTACGCTGAACAGGTTAAAGACAGCGCATATTGATTGCATGGAATTCTTTTTTATAGATTTCTCGTCGAGTAAGAAAAGGTTGTTTGTAATGAACCGAAGTGAATATTTGATATTACTCGAGAAATTGGGACTGGTACCCGACAATCTAGGAGGATATGATAGAGGACCTATAAGCATATATGACGAAAGTGGCGAGCCTGTGGGCAGACTTCATTATAGCAGGCACGCGGGAGCGTGGTGTCTCCAGGCCACTGGTAACTGGCGTCATCCGCTGAGTCCGATGAGCAACGACGAAAGGACGGCAGACGAAAAAACGATAAAGAAATACTTTAACAAACGCTTACAATGCTGAATTATTTCTCTCCACTCTTTTATGTCGCAATTCCTTCGCAGCTTCCAGCGCGTCGTTCTCGACCTTCTGGAAGAGAATTATCGAGCGCAATTTCTTTTCAGGCTCTATCATGAACAGCTCTTCTACACTCTTCCATTTTTTGCCCCGGATCCCCAGATAATCCTGCGCGATCTCTGACGTTTTTGGTATGAAAGGCCACATCATTATCGTGAGTGCAGCAAGGCCGTTCACGGCATAGTATACCGTAGTTGCAGAATCCTTTTTGTTCGTCTTTATCGTGAACCACGGTTCCTTCATCTGGAGATACCTGTTCAATTCATTCGAGAGGATCATGGTTTCCTGAAGAGCCTCCTTTATCCTGACCTTTTCAATATGCTTTCTTACCTCGTTTATGGACCTCTTTATTATTTTTTCCAGGTTCTTTTCCTGCTCCCCTGGATTACCTGGTTTTGGCACTTCGCCGAAGTATTTTTCTATGAAAGACGTCACCCTGAAGAAAAGGTTTCCATAGCTTGCGATAAGCTCATTATTTATCCTGTTCTGGAAATCTGTCCAGTCAAAATTGCTGTCCTTTTTCTCGGGAAGTATGGACGTGAGGTAGTACCTCCAGTAGTCTGTCGGAAAAAGATCCAGCGCCTCGTCGCTGAAAAGTCCGACCCCCCTCGATGTTGAAAATTTCTGGCCTTCCCAATTAAGGTACTCATAGCCGGCAACATAATGCGGCAGATCAACGCTTACCCGTTTCGAGTTCGCTGCCATTATTATTCCAGGCCAGAATATGGTGTGAAACGGAATATTATCCTTTCCAAGAAAATGATATATCTTGGCGCCCTTCCACCAGGATTTTAGTTCCTTCGAATTCCAGTCCTTGGTGAAAGAAACATATCCTATTGGCGCATCAAACCATACGTAGAAAACCAGATCCTTGTAGCCTTTCAGCGGAACCGGTATGCCCCATTTTGTATTTCTCGTTATGCATCTTGGCTTCAATCCTTCGGTTATCCACCCAAGCGCGAGATTTCTGGTATTGACAGGCCAGTGCTTGTTTTTTACAATCCATCTCTTGAGCTCGGGTTCAAGTTTGGAAAGGTCAAGAAACAAATGTTTTTCTTTCTTGAATGAGATATCCTTCTTCCCGCAGATAGAGCAGTGGGGTTGTTTTAACTCGACCGGATCCAGCATCTTGCCGCAGTTCTCGCATTGATCTCCCCTTGCGCCGACAAACCCGCATACAGGGCAGGTGCCTTCTATAAACCTGTCTGCCAGGAACATCTTGTCGTTTTTGCAGTAAGGAAGAGTTATCTCGTTTTGATTGATATAACCGTTCTTGTGAATCGCCTCGAAAAACAGCCTTGTCATTTCTGCGTGCGTCTTTGACGATGTCCTTCCAAAAAAGGTGAAGTCAAAATTCCACTTTTTATAGATCTCTTTCTGCAGCAAATGATATTTCTCTGCGTACTCCTCCGGAGACATCTTTTCCTTCATAGCAGCTATTTCTGTCTGCGTCCCGTGCTCATCCGTGCCGCAGATATAGATGTTGTCAATCTCAAACAGATCGTAAAATCTATGAAATATATCAGCTGGCAGCAGGGACCCTATTATATTCCCTATGTGCTTGACTCCGTTGACGTACGGAAGTGCAGAGGTTATTGTAATCCTTTCTGCAGTCCTTTTCCTGGGAGCAGCCTTTGTTTTGGCCTTGTTCTTTGGTTTCGGGGTTTTGTTCTTTGCCTGGAATTTAGCCTTTTTGGGTTTGATCTTTGAAATTTACTACCACCTTTCCACTGGTCTCAATATAGATTTGGCTACAGTCAGATAAAAGCTTTTTATACCGCCAGACCAACTATTGTCTATATTAAGAATGGCAGGTTCGGGCATCCCATGAATTGCAACCTTCGGGTTAGCAATTGAGTTTGTCTTCGGACGAACTACTCGCATGGGCCCAGAGGACCGCCATTCGACATCATTGCCGCCTGACATCATTTATAAACTTTTTGCTGTTTCTAAGAGAATGGATAAAAATATCAGAACGTATGTCAAAGAACACACAGGAAAATATGTAATACCTGATAATAGAGCGGACGTCAGAAATTCTGAGATAGGCATGGTTGTTGGCGAAAGTGCTGACTGCACATTTGTTTACTTCGGTAATCTCACATTCGAGTGTTTTCCGAAATATAAAGAAGATGAAACTCCGACCAGAAAGGTTCCTTCGATTGTTACTAAAGACGGGATATCATTAATGCCCCGATTTTATCCGCAACTTCAGGAACTACACTCTCGTTATGAAGACTACTTCAAGGTTGCTAAGAAGATGGCTTTTATCGAAGGCTGACATGTTACAAACATATCTTAAATAATTTTCTGGGTTATTATTACTAGGTGACTATATGGTAACGGAAGTGACAGGAGCAGTCAGCATGGATGCTGTGTCTCACAGGGCCAACACACAAGCGGTGAGTAATGCCTATACGACAGACAAAATCCAGGACAGAGCAGTAAAAAATTCCTATGATCAGGGCGTAAAAATAATGCCTGAACAAAACGCAATAGAAATGGAAAAATCACTGGGCTTTAGCAAGTTTGTCAGACTGAGTTTGTAACATTTTAGTGTTGGGTGTTTTGATTACATATGGTTATGCAGATATTGTAGAAAATCTTTATTTCTAGATAATTCCAATTATCGTCATGACTAACCTGATTAGCGTGGCAAAAAAATCCAAGAATATAATAAAGCCATTCGATAAAGACACAGACGTTCTTCTATATTACGGAATAGTTGCGCAAAAATTGACGAAATACCTCAAAAGCAAGGAGATTGCAGCGCGGAACTGGCTTCCGCCAGGCGGGTTTCCGCAGATCTTGAAGCGCGGTTCCAAAGAACCGCCGCTCTGGATAGAGGATTTTGCAAAAGGCGCTGATTACAGACTTCTCGAAGCCCGCAAACAATACAAGGCGCTCAAAGATGCAAAAGGAATCAGTCCTTTGCAGAAAAATATATGGAGCTATTTTATTCCGCGAAAGCTTTCGGATTTCTTTTACGCGACAAACGGCGAGCATCCCGGAGGTAAAGTAGAGCGCATTTTCTTTGATTTGGATATTGGGAGCGGACAAACTGCCAAAAACTGCCAGATTGTAGCAAAAGCCTTGGCAGAAGAAATAAGAAAAGAAGCAGCCATCCATTCGTTTATTCGGTCAAAACCATTCGTCATGTGGACAGGAAAATCCTTCCACGTATACATTTTCCTGAAAAAACCGCAGCCAAACAGTTTATATGTCAAATACTTCCAGTTCAACAAAAGCAAGCCAGAACTTGGTGTCATCGGAAAATGGTGCAAGGCGATCGAAAAACAGACAAAAATCAAGACAAGAGGCGGTCATGAAAAAGTCGCTGGCGCAATCACAATAGATCCGAGCCAAACTCCATCAGGAAAACTATGCAGAGCTCCATTCAGCCTGCACATGTCTGACTGGAAAACCGTGGACGGCGTAGCAATACCGTTAAAGTTGAGCCAGCTTTCAGACAGGAATCTGGTAAGCAAACTTCAGAAGTATACGCCAGAGAAGGTCGTGAAGGAATTAAACATTCTAGCAATGTATCTGCCATGAATCAATTTTCATTAGGCTTCGTTCTCTCATTACATTCATTCTTGATAACAGGATCTTCGATGCTGTTGCAAAGTATAGGGAACCTGTAATTATTCGATATGGCAGCGCCGGCAAGGCAGCCATCTCTGTATTTTTTATCTACACCACAACCTGAGTCATTGCATTTTGTAGCTATCTGTGTGCATGTTTGAAAATATGCCTTCTGAGCATTAATTTCTTTCTGCTTGTCAGCGTCCGATGCTTTGCATCCTGTAAAAAACACAGATATAGCGATCAAACCAATTCCCAGCGCTTTACTGTATGCTGATGTCATAAAACAAACCATTGCAGAAAAACTTATAAGCCAAAGATCAGTCCGCCAAACATAAGTATAATGAGCACAGTCGTCAATATCACTGTGAACCATCCGAAGCCGTTCGTCAACGGTCCGTTCTTGTGCTGACCCATGAGATCCTTTCTGTTGGCGAGTTTTATCATGTAAAACAAAAGGAACGGCGTGAAAACCCCGGATATCACCATTGAAAAGAACATGACTCGTATGGGATCCGCGCCGACAAGCATTATGACCGCGCCGACAGCAAGCGTTGATATGAAAATAATGTCAAAAAACCGCACCCCTTTTATACCCTTTTTGTCCACACTGCTCTCAAGTCCGAGCGTTTCGCAGATTGCATATGCTGAGGATATTGGCAGCACGCACACAGCTATCATTGATGCTGCAAACAGCCCGACAGCAAACAGCACAAAACTGAAGTCTCCTGCCAGCGGTTTCAGAGCCAGTGCAGCATCCTTTGCTGAATCTATTGTTATGCCCGATGAGAACAGCACAGCAGCTGTCGTGATTATTATAAAGAACGCTATTACGTTTATCCAGACTGCTCCGAGCGCAGCAGCTTTCCTGGCTTTTTTTATTTCGTGCGATTGCTCAATCTGATTTCCGGAATAATAATAAAATATGTACGGACTTATCGTGGCCCCAAGCAGGCCAACAGCCATCATAAAGAAATTGAAATTGAGCACTATACTCGGTATGAATGCGCTCTTCAGTATTTCCATCCACGGCGGGTTCGTAAGAAGCGCAGCTACTATATATGACAGGAAGCACAGAGACAGTATCAAAAGCACCTTCTCGAGTTTCTTGTATCCTCCTTTCGCAACCAAAAACCACGCCAACAGAGCAAATGGTATGATAAAGAATCTGAAATTTATGCCAGTCAACAATTCCACCGAGACTGCCATTCCTGCGAGATTGGCTGCGACTATGGCTATGTTTGATATCAGAAGCACCATGACCAGGATGAATGCTATCTTGAAGCCGTATTCCTCTCTTATGAGAGCGCCAAGGCCTTTTTTTGTAGCATTTGATATCCTTGTGCACATGTCATTCATTGCAATAAGCATCGGAGTTGCCAGCAGGAGCAGCCACATGAGCCTGTAGCCCACGGCTGCGCCGATTGAGGCATATGTTGTAACACTACCTGCATCATTGGCAGCCGAGCCAGTGACAAGAGCGTGCTTTACCTCGTTGCCGCTGCCAAACCTGGACTTCATGGATTCCCATACAGTCTTTTTTTTAGCGTTAGGAAATTGAATCGGATCAGGCATAATGATCACATGTTCAAATATGGTTTTTGAAGAATAAGAACAATAAACCTATTTTATCTGTTCCAGAAGCTGCCTCACGCGAGTCCTGTCCAGCGCTATTATGAAAGGCGCGAGTCGAGGTCCACTGTCCTTGTTGATAAGTATCCTGTACATTGCCTTGAAGAAATCCGACGGCTTCAAGTTGTGCTGGTTGCATATCTCGTAGAATGAGTTGTACAGCTGCTGCTGGTCATAGTTTCTATTGAGCATCTTCGCCAGGTCCTTGACTGCATTCTTCTGCTCGATTGTCATGGATTTTATCATGCCATCCGGGATATCTGCGTTGATCTTGATTTTATTCTCTGGCGTAAACGTATTCACCCAGTTGCTTGCCAGATTGAGCCTTGTCCTGATCCTCTCGCGCTCGTTGTTGTCAATAGTCCTGTTCGAAGGATCTATATGCCCTGTGGAGCGAAGCATGCGGATAGCAGTATCGACGTCTCCTCCGGATATCTGGGCAACCACGGAGGCAAACTGATAGTCGATTCTTATCGGAATGATCTTTGGTATAACAGGCATGGCGGACTCATAGCTTCGTATCAGAGTTATCCTGTCATTTTCGTTGGCGACCTTTTCCTTGCCAAAATACACCCTCTCGGCCTTTTCAAAGTCGTTCACAAGAAGATGAATATTTTTTATGTCGAGATTTCTCTGTACAGTTGATTTTTTTGTATAAAGAAAGGCCAGCACTTCCGGTTCTATGATATCCAGCATCTCCTGAACTATGTATGCATTTCCTCTCCTGCTCGACATCTTCTCGCCGTTCAGTAGGAGAAATTCGTATATCGGCATCATTGGAGGATCAAAGCCGTATATTTTTCTTGTTATTTCATTCGTGCTTTTCACAGTGCCTTCTGCGTGTTCCTTGCCGAAAGGTTCGCAGAGCACGCCGAATATTCCCATCTGTGCAGGAGTTTCGAATCTCCATGCGAGCTTGCAGTTATGGAAGCTCGTTTCGCCGATATTTCCACACCCTTCGATTTTGTATTTTCCAGCAAGTTCGCGTCCAGAGCATTCGTACGTTACGGTCTTTTTCTGAATATCAAATGCAGTGACCTTGGTGGTTATTTTCCCGCATTTTTCGCATATTGCTTGGATAGGTATGTAGTCAAGCGGGGTCGTTTCCTGGAATTGCATCATCGTCTCCCTCACCTGCTGGATCTTCTTCAGGACGATTTCAAAATAAGGATCAAATTTTCCTTCGTTGTATAGCGCGCTATTCGAAAATACCTTCAGATCATTTTCGCTTACTCCGCCGGCAAAAATTCCATCCAGCCACACTCTTGTGAAATGCTCGGCCCAGGAAGAACAACACTCAAACGGATCAGGAACATCGGTGTAGGGCTTGCCGACGTGTTGTTTCATTTTTTCCTCGATCTCGCCCTCGGTTGAAACCATCTTGGCATCCAAAGTCGGTATCTTTGCCGGGATTGTCCTGAGAGGATCCCTGTCATCGCTGGTAAATATGAATTTCGCAGAATATTTTTTTTTCAGAACAGCCTTGTATATGAAATAAGCCTTCATCACATCGAACATGTTTCCTACATGCTTTCCGCCAGAAGGCGATGCAGCGCATTTGCAAACAACCGGCGTGTCCTCCTTCTTGGCCCTTTCTATCAGCTCATTGGCGATCTGATCCGCCCAGAAAACATCGCCGACTGCCCTTTTCTGGACAAGCTTCTGCTCGACCTTTTCAGTATACTCTCTGGCAGACTTCGATAATCTTATTTTTCCCGCCTTTTTGTTGGGCTTGATGATCTGCCTGGCGGATTTTTTCAGCGGTTTTTTGGCAGTTTTTTTAATAGGTTTGACTATCCGTTTCTGTTTAGAATTCTTCTTCGGTTTGGATCCCTTCCTTTTGACCATGATTATCAACCACGATTTCTATCCGCGTTATCCGTTGTCCTTTGAAGAATATGTTTTTCAGCTAATTAAAACGTTTATTAGTGATTCTTTCCATTTATTTGCTATGATAGAAATTCTGGCATTCATAATTTTTATAGCGATAGTAGTCGCCTTCATAATAAAGGACCGCAAGAACATAACACTTTCCGGAATCGTGTTCATGCGGAAAACCTATCGCGGCAAGGCATTTCTCGACAAGTCGGCAAAACGCGCGCCGCGCCTGTGGGCGTTCATCGCTGTCGCAGCAGCTGTGGTCGGAATCGGCGCAATGATTTTTACCAGTTATTTTGTACTGAACTGCACATATGGCCTTTCAACCGGCCAGGGGAGCTGCTTCAAGCTCGTTCTTCCCGGACCTTCGTCGTCGCCGCAAGGCGTTCCTGGAGTGCCGTTCGAAAAATCTCCTGCCCTGTTTCTTCCGTGGTACTTCTGGGTCATAGGAATTGCAACAGTCATGATACCGCATGAATTCTTCCACGGAATAATCTGCAGGCTCAAGGGAATCAGGATAAAGTACCTCGGATGGATACTGCTCCTGTTCCTGCCCGGAGCATTCGTGGAGCCGGACAAGAAGCAGCTCGATAATTCCAGTAGGTTGACAAAGATCAAGGTATATTCAGCTGGCTCGTTTGCCAATCTGCTGATGGCATCTCTGTTTTTGATCCTTTATCTTGTTGCGTCAACCGCATTCATTGCACCTGGAACGCAGTTTCAGTTGACAACAGGGCACAATTATCCGGCAGAAAGTGTAAATCTGTCCGGAACAATGCTAAGTATCAACGGAACATCTGTTGGCAGCTACTATGACATAGGGCCGGTTCTGGAAAAACTGCCGGTGGGAAGCAATATAACTGTCGTGACCACAAACGGAGAATACAAGCTGGCCACCATACAGCATCCGGATCTCAATTATAGCAGGTCATTTATAGGAATAGAACCATGGGAACCGGCGCCAGTGCAATTCTTCATAATGCAGTTATTCTTCTGGATATTCGCAATAAATCTGGGCGTCGGTCTCTTCAATCTCCTGCCGCTCAAGCCGCTTGACGGCGGTCTTGTATTCGAGGAAATCATCGGCAAATTCACGCGCCATGCGAGAAAAATAACAATTGTAATGTCAATTATCTTCGGCGCCCTGATAATCATAAACATCATCGGACCGATCTTCATTGGATGAGTTTCGGTATAAAAAGATTGAGAGTTTCATTCTTGCATGTTTTATATTAATTATGAATCGATCAAGAATAAGATAGAAGATTTTATTGCGAAATGTTCTGAATTATCATTAGAAGCAAATGCGACTTATCGGGGCAATGGTCTGTGCGTTGCATTGTTTAATGACGATGGCAACAAGGGTTATGCCAAAATCAGGGGCGTCAACATAGGATTATTGGGCTGTTCGGCCGCTGACGTCGATGGCGTTCAATTATCGCCGGTTTCAAGTTCGCAAAACATGAATGGTGTTGAGGTCGGAGTAGTCAATTTGGCATGCTATCTAGACGGTGTTCAGCTAGGAGTTGTAAACGGTTCGAGATCTCCTCACGGTATTCAGGCAGGTATCGCGAACATATCATTAGAGAGTTGTGACGGAGTCCAGTTAGGAGCGTATAACACATCCGATACAGTATATGGTCTGCAATTAGGTCTTGTCTCTAAAGCAAAGGGTGGCAAATATCTTCAACTGGGATTACTAAACATTCGTGAGAAGAATCCGGATGAAAAACGTTGGTATAAAAGATTCGGCATAAGCCCTCTTATTGGGTGGGGTAATCATTGATGAAAAATTTTTAATTAGGATTCATCAGACGAACATCCTAAATGTTTAAAAACCGCGGCCAAATATTTTTCAACCTTTCGTCTTGATGTGAATAATTTCGGATATATTAAAAGCGAATCGTGTGAATGATCCTTGTTGATACGCCCTAGCAAAATTGGGAATAGATTTCCTATTCTGATATCCGTGCGTAGATAGATCTTATTTCTGGACAACGTTCCTGATACCAGACAATAGGACGGTCCCGCGACATATTTGTCACGTGATTCTGCTTTATACCCCAAGTCATTTGCAGCATCAACGAGTGCCTGCTGCAATGTTTCCGACTGCACATGTCTCGGCAAATTTATTATCATCATAAAAAATCCATGGAGAAAAAGTTTATATACCTCAGAAATCAAGCCAAAAGCCTTCTTTTTGGCGGCGCGAAGATGTAGTATTTCTCGTCGTTCTCTATTTCCATGAGTATTCTTTTGACCACCGACTTCATAGGATCTGGAAACAGCCGCACTCTCTGGAATATTTCAGACAACGATTCGAACGGTTTTTTTCTTCGCTCATCCAGCAAATCCATCACGTGTTTTTTTCCTATTCCGGGCAGGAGCTCTATCTGGTGAAGCCTCGGCGTGACCGTGCCTGCTGTATTGAAGAAATTGACGAATTTGGATTCCTCTTCCTTGACTATCTTCTCAACTATCTGCGGTATCAGAGATTTCGCAAAATTAGTCAATCTGGAATATTCTATCTGCCCTCTGATGAATCTTATTTCAGGCCGAGGACCGTCGCCGATGTAGACCTCTTGATCCGGTTTAAGCGTGACGCCCTCTTTAGGAACAACCTCGAGAAGAGTGAAATTGCGGCCTATAGCCTGGGCTACAGGTTCAGCATGCCTTCTGCCTGCATATCCGCTCGGCAGGAAATCTAAGATTATACATTTCTCTTCTCGTACCATGAATATCACTCAAAAACATTTTATCACGTGTGTTGCTGATGACTCTATTATTGACTAACCAAATCGATCAGCTACGGAGCATCCGGTGCGTTCCCTAAAGTTCGCATCGGCGTCCTGTTGACCACACAATTATTTACCCAATCAAAGTTTATAAATCCAGCAAGTGGGTAAGAAGTTGGAAATATGATTATGCAGCTTTTCTTTTTCCCGTTTTTATGGCAATATCCATGCATTCTCTGCTTGTCCTTACGATATCAACGCTTTTTCCGACATACTCTTTCACCATGCATGCATTTTCCTTTCTATCGAGCACATTTTTCATCCTTGCATGCTGGGCGTCGTATCCTGACGTGGAATCGAGAAGTATGTTGAATGACCATCCGAGCAACTCGTTGTGAAATACCAGATCATCACGGCGAAGTTTGGGAGTATCGAATGGTGCTGCTAGCGATTCCTCAAGAAGATTCTCGTCATTGAATAGATAATCAGACGTGCAAAGCAGCGTGGTGAACATGGGCGTTGCACCCCTGAGATCGACAAAGGGATTTCTCCCGCTTTCCGCAAGCGAAACAACCCACGGAATATATGAAATATTGGAGTTGGGTTCGTGCGCATTGCTCATATTTTCAAAGAGCCCTTTCATTATATCGTGTGGTATTATAGGTTCCAGATAATCGCTGCCGAATATTTTTTCTCTTGCAGCCATCACGCGATCTCTGTATGCGCTCCTCTCATTTGAGACAATGAGTCCATATAATTCTGTCTCGATTCTTAATGCGTCTTCGACGATCTTTCTTCCGCACCTGCTTAGTTCGAGTTCTTTTTCATATTCAGTCACGAATTGTATGCCCTTGTACACGTGAGGAGGCTGGCTTGCAACCCGCATTGCTGAAGCGAATTTAATTTCATCAAGCATGCTGGCGTATGCCTTATTTCGCCACGGGAAGCAACCGACATTGGCGAATGCGCTTGCAATTGTCAAGAACGTCAGTGATGGAATTCGCTGCGTATTCATCATCGTAATATCATGATCCTCAACACTCGAAAATTCTTCGATGTGCGATGACAAATCAAAGAGAGATCGGGCTTTTTCATAAGCCTCATCGCTTGCCCTGTGCCTTACAATACCAAGGATCTCTTTTGTTGGGTCGGATTTTTCAGGATCGCATAAGGTGTGTATAAAAATGCCAGGCAGCTCTTCTTCGGGATTGTCAACAGAATTCTCTTTAACGTGTCTATCATAAGAGTATGCTTCTGGAGCCTTTCTGCTTGACTCGCCGGAAATTATAGCGCCCTTTTTGCAATAAGGCAGTGTCTGCGCCATGACATCAATGACAGCCCCTGTCGGAACACAGAAAACCACCACATCCGCACTTCTTACAGCGTCAGCATATCTTCCGGCAACGCGGGCACCCGTTTCTCTTACCGCTCTTATGATCTCATCCCGAGGATTTCTATAGTAAACCGTAATCCGAGCCTTTGGCGCAAGAGCCCTCATCATATACCTGCCCATTGTTCCTGCGCCGATTATGGCAACTTCCGGCATATCCATAATAACACTACCAAGAGGTAGTCCAAAAGGTTTTTAAAGGTTTCGACCAAGATGAATGCTATGAACAATATTACAATAGTTGCAGGGCCATGCGCAGTGGAATCATATGAACAGACAATGAAAATGGCTGAAAAAATTGCCAGAATTAGAGACATCGCAGAGCCATTCGGAATTGGTTTCATGTATCGAGGAGGCGCATGGAAACCCAGAACGTCGTATGTGGATATGAATGGAGACGTTGTTTTTGAAGGCATGCGAGAAGAAGGGCTGAAATGGCTCGCCGAAGTCGCTAAAAAATATAATCTTTCTATCGTCACGGAATGCATGTCAGAAAACGATATCAGACATTTTGGCAGATATCTTGATCCATCAAGAGATTATTTACAAATTGGGGCCAGAAACAGTCAGAATTTCGCCCTTCTATACGCAATTGGCGGGGAAGGGTTTGGAGTAGTTCTGAAAAATCCCCAACACGGCGTGGATCCGAAGGAAGCCAGAGGCAGCATTGAGCGTCTGGAAAAAAACAGGCACATCATTTACTGTGTGAGAGGCCAGAAAATCGTTTGTCTGAATGATATTTTCAAAAATGACCTGAAAAATTTTCAACAGGAAAATCCTCTGCAGCATCAGGATGCAAGAAACCTCAATGATATAGAAGCGATTTCTGAATTGAAATGCAACCAGTTTCTCAGAGAACGAGGTGTACAATTCTGCTACGATGCAAGCCATACCTGGGGAGGAGCAACCGATGAGATGAGAAGAAAAATAGGAGAATATGCCATTCGATCGGTAACAGAATTTGGTTATGATTGGATCATGCTGGAAGTCAATGACAAATCAAAAGACGCCAAATGCGACGCTGACCAGGCATTGCTCACGACACGTAATGGCGTAGATTGGTCGCAAACACATGTAAGAGATGAACCTTCTATCATGCCATACACGCTTGTTGACATAACATCAGAACTGATAAGATACCAACGCGAGAAGAACGGCTTAGATCTGAGCGCAGAAGCCGCATTCAAAAAACTCGGAGAACTTAGATGGGCTGCATAAGAAAATACGTTGGAAAAAGATAAAATAAAAATCATTATTAAAGTTTTTCTCTCACCTTCTAGATATGCCTGAAAACAACGATATCAATGGAGAATATGTTCTAGGTGTATTATCCAGCGCTGCATATGTGACTTCTCAAATGTGTGGTGATAGAAAAAAGACAAGGAAACAAGCGGAGAGAAGACTCAATGAAAACATAATGCCAGAATTAACCAAAATAATCAATGGAGAGGAATATGACTTTGATCTGCAAGGAGACCGCTATTTCTTCGAGTTCGTTTCTGAATTTCAAACTTTAATAATTGGTATGAAATACAGCGAGGCATCAAAACTAGCAACCGAATGGATTCACTATGTTAATATCAATTTTAGAAAATCGGATCTTCATGATGATGAACAATAGTTTTATTTCTTATACTTCTTGACGATTTCTATTATCTGGTTGATTTCTTCTTTCTTCAGATTTGTCCTTTCCTTCGAGAAAACAGCATTTACCTCGTCATCGGTGTCTGGCATGTTATTTACAATAAGCGCTATATATCGCGGCTTCAGGATTGCGATTTTGCTTAGTTCTTCGGACATATCCTGCAGCTGCTTCGGCGTCATCTTCACAACTTTAGTAAAAAAATCATAGGTTATCTTCTGCTCGTAGTTCAGCTCGCCTTCCTTCTTCCTCTCGTCCATGATCTTCTTTGCATCGACGATCGTTACGTCCTCTTCAGACAAAATTTCTACCATATGTTATCGTCTCCCAAATGATCTGAAATATTCTCCAATCATTTGATTGCCAATTCGATTGTCAAGTGCTAGTTTAGCATTGTAAACAGCGAAACTGTCCCATGCGTACATCATATTTCTCAAGATTGGCAATCTCCTATGAAAATTGGCATCTCGCTTTCTTTTAGCCTCTTCTAGGCGATATGTCAAAACACCGTATTGTGCGTAATATGACATACAATTCCTCTAAAATTTCTGCCTTTGCAGATGAATGGCTTTCAATATCGCTGTCTTTTCAGCATTCTTGTCCCGGAACTTTATGATATATGCGCTTCCGCGCCTTTCAATTATCGTTCCCGTAAGACCCTGGAAACTTATATACGGATATCCCTTATCCTTGATATTTGGATGAATATTAATATGCACCTTCTCGCCTACCTCAAACTTCCTGAGCAGCTTGTTAGGTGTTATGATCTTGCCCTTCTTCTTGGCCTGCATCTTGAACCGGCTTCCCTGCCTGGCACCTTTTGATTTTCGTGGCATTAAACATCACTATCAATTCTCAGATAACAAATCTTAAAAAGATGATTTTGCGCCTCAGACGCCACCAAGTGGTGCATTCTTTTTTATACTCTCCCGATATTTTGATATTAGTGTTTTTATGAGGAATGTGGTAAGTTGCATAGGAGAAACCGTACGAAGAGTTCTTCGAGGAGAACCTCAGAACAATTCAGAATACCATATGTACAAGGAGCTCGCAAAAAGAACTGAACCAAAAGGTCCTGTTTATGAAATTCTTCCTGCAGAATTCGTGGATCCTCAGAAATTTGTTAAAGCACTCAGCGCTTTGCTGTATCCAGCCGAAGGCCAGCTAGAGTTAGATGCGCCCAGACAACTGAGCTGCAGAAGATCTGCTATGTATGCAATACGAACCTCCGACCGGCCAGTAAGTGTTCGCAGATATATGATAATGCAAGTAACCGAACCCACAACAGGAATACATGGTGTACTCGGCATAGACAAAACCATAAACCTTGGGCACGTCACGTTGGAACAAGGCCATCACGTTATCAAGGATGATCATGAAATATATTATGAGACAGTCACTTTGCAAACCAGGAAGC
>Ga0315274_10001048_pt1 | contig 42978 bp, 46 predicted proteins | sample YL17G02_20_MG_FD_203700 | JGI IMG/M metagenome (GOLD analysis project Ga0315274, IMG submission 203700) | Sediment microbial communities from Yellowstone Lake, YNP, Wyoming, USA - YL17G02_20 | ecosystem: Environmental > Aquatic > Freshwater > Lake > Sediment | place: USA: Wyoming | collected...
GCCGAACAGCGCCGCGCGCTTGACCTCCTGGATGCGATCACGCTGTACCCAGTACCCTGACATCCCGTTCAACGATCAAATGGCCACACCGTCTCGTTTCTCTGCGTGCTGGCGGCGGGAACTCCAGGTTAGAGCTGCGTCGCCGCGGGGAAGACGCGGGATCAAGCAGCTTGTCGCATGCGTGCGGCCATAGAGATACGTCCTGAGGGCGTGCGGAAAGACGCCGCCTCGATCTCGAAGGCCTCCGCGTAGGCCGAGTGCGTCGCCGTCCGCTAGGCTGGAGAGCCTGCCCTGACTCACCGCTGGAGAATGCGGGCCAGCTTCTCGACAGCGACGAGGTGCTTGTCGCGCGGCATCTTTCGGAGGTTCTCCAGCTTCCACTGAAGCGCCGGCAGTCGATCCAGGCCCTCGAGCCCGAGGCGGCCCCAGTCCGGCTCGCGTCGCTTGAGCGCAAGAAGGAACGCGCGCTCGTCGTCATCCATCTCCCGCACGAGCTTGTGCGGTAAGTCGTGCTGTACGGCAACGAGAGATTCCAGCGCAACTTCATCGCGCGTCATACCCACGAAATGGGCCTCGAAGGTTTCGCGGATGTCCGTGAAGCGCGGAGCCAGCAACTCGCTCATCGGGCGGCTGTGCCCGGCGAGGTACACGACGAACGCACGCCGGATCTCGGGGGTGATCCCCTCCGCCTCGAGGAGGACCTTCACGTCGAAGAGGTCACGAGGGTGTTGGCGATCCAATGCCGCGCAGAGCTTCCCACCGTAGAGGTCGGCGACGGAGAGCGTCTGGGCGCGAACGGCGACGCCAAACCGGTCCACGGCGCTCGCCGCCATCTCGCGCGTCTCTCCGGGGTAGACGCACCCACGGAGGATCGTGTTGGGTTCGATCTTGGCGGTAGCGTCACGCGACACAATCGTCAGCCGATCCAGTTGGCCTTCGTTGCGTCGCTGTTCAACGCGCACGCCGGGTATCTGCCGCTTGAGGCTGCTTCCAAGCGCACCGAGATGCTCGGAGATTGCCCCAAGCGTCTCCTTTCGCGGCGCGAGAGGAAGGTACGTGAGGTCGATGTCCACCGAGATCCGAGGAAGGTCGCGCACGAAGAAGTTGATGGCCGTTCCGCCCTTCAGAGCAAAGCACGGGTGCTGTTCCAGTTCCGGAAGGCAGCGGAGGAGAAGGCGTGTCTGCACCTCGTACCGCAGCTCAAACATCTGGGAGGCTCTCCAATGGCGGCACGGTGATCGCGTACTTCGGATCGAGGCGGCCGCCCTTGTACACCTGACGCTTGCCCACGCCAAGCTCGACGCGCGTCAGATCGAGGCGTTCAACCCAGCTGTGGCCGACGCGCTCTGCGATCGAGAGGAAGAGCCGTTTCACCTTGATCGCCGTGCACTGCTCCAGCAGCTCCTGCACAAGGCGAGGCCGGAGTGTGATCAGGCCTTCCATCAGCAAGATCGTGTGCTCGACGTCGTCGTTCGTGAGCGCGAGCCTCATCTCTTCCATGATGGCGCGCTCCGGGGCCGAGATCGCCAGCTTGAATCCTCCGCAGTCGAGCTTCGCAGTAGCCTCTCTTGGGAGTTCCCGGAACAACGCGAGGGTGTGGCGCCGTACGTCCGCACGCCAAGGATGGGTCGTGAACCAGGCCGGGAAGCGTTCAGGCGCATCGCTGATCAGGCGGACGACGGGCCTTGGGCCGAGAGGGATGTAGTGCGCACGGCCCTGGAGTTCGAGCGCTGTACGAGATCCAAGATGGGCGGTCAGTTCTAGCTGGGTCTGCAGAGCGTAGACGCCGCCGCGCCAGTCTACCGCGTCGCCTGCCCGGACGAATGCGCGGGAGCCGAACCGCACGAGCCAGCCGGATCTGACGTAGTACGCGGCCAGATTGCTCGAGACACCTTGGGCGGTGAGCCAGGCCTGGGTGGCAACCGTGCCGCTGGGCCACGCCTGCAGTAGACAGTTTATCTTAGTCCCGTTTTGTTGAGGCATACTACTCCCCAGCGCAGACGAGCAAACCGCGTCCGTTGGCCAGTTTATTTCATTCCGTAATCTACGAGTATTACTACTGCCGTGTCAAGTAGAACAAACCGCAGCGGCGCGGCGGCGTAGCAGATGCCTCAGTGATGTTGGCGCCCCGGAATCCCCGGCGACCCGCCGGGGCAGGCACTCTCCCCGGTCGCGGACCAGGGATCGACGCTGGACGAGCGACTTCGACCGCGGCGGAGAGCGGCCAAGAGATGGGGACGGATCTCCCTGCCCAGCCCCCCCGCTGGACACCGGAGCCGCCAAGGCTCGTCGGCCCCTTTGCGCTCCGCGTCCTCCGCGATTGCGTCCTGGCGCGATGAAGTTCTCTCAGATAGTGGAGGCGAGCGGATTCGAACCGCCATCCTCCTGCTTGCAAAGCAGGCGCTCTCCCGATTAGAGCTACGCCCCCTGACAGAGGTTCGTGGTGATTATAGGTTCGGGGTTCGAACGATCAACCAGGCCGGAGAGGAGAGGCCCTCAGCTGCTCGCCTCCTCCTGCTCCTGGGTTGTGGTCACGCGTCAGGAAAGGGCGGTTCGTGGTGCACAGTTCGTGGTGCGGGGTCCGAGAGAAGCCCGGCGGGGCCGGTACGCGCCCCTTTCGCTCGTCGTCCTTGGAGGAGGCCGCTGAGGCACGCTACCATGCCCGTGAGCGATGGCAACCGACGAGCGGCTCGCGAACAAGCTGAAGGGGCTCCCCTCCTCGCCCGGCGTCTATCTCCTGAAGGACGCCGGCGGAGAGGTCCTCTATGTGGGAAAGGCAGCCTCCCTTCGGAGCCGGGTCCGCTCGTACTTCCAGTCGCCGAAGGGTCTCTCTCGCAAGACGCGCGACCTCGTGCGCGAGGTGGACGACCTCGAGGTGATCCGAACGGCCAACGAAGTGGAGGCCTTCCTCCTCGAGGACAGCCTGATCAAGGAGCGCCAGCCCCGGTTCAACATCCGCCTGCGCGACGACAAGCGCTACCCCTACCTGAAGATCACGCGCGAGGCCTTCCCGCGCGTCCTCATCGTCCGCCGCCGCCAGGCGGACGGAGGTCGGTACTTCGGCCCGTTCACGAACACGAAGGCGATGCGCTCGACGCTGAAGCTCGCGCAGAAGCTCTTCCCCACGCGGACCTGCGCCCTCGCCCTTCCGCTTCCCAAGCCGCGCCGCCCCTGTCTCCAGTACCACATCGGCCGCTGCCCCGGCCCGTGCGCGACGCTCATCGACGAGGCCGCGTACGGCGAGGCGGTGGAGGGCACGGCGATGCTCTTCGAGGGGAGGGTCTCCGGCCTCGTCGGCCGTCTGAAGGAGCGGATGGCCGCCGCGGCGGCCGAGGAGCGGTTCGAGGAGGCGGGGCGGGTCCGCGACCAGATCGCGGCCCTCACGCGGACCCTGGAACGTCAAGCCATCGCCCTCCCTGACCTCCTCGACCGGGACGTGATCGGGGTCGCGGCGGAGGGGGACCACGCCTGCGCTCAGGTCTTCCTCGTCCGCGGCGGCCGGGTAACCGGCCGGGAGGCGTTCCACCTCCGTGCCCCGGGAGAACCGAACGAAGAAGACATTCTCTTGGCCTTCCTCACCCAGTACTACGCCGGGGCGAGCGCCGTCTCGCCCGAGGTCCTTCTCCCGAGCCCCATCCCCGACGTCGAGGGTGTGGAGGCTTGGCTCTCCTCCCTCCGGGAAGCGCGCGTCCGGATCAAGGTCCCGGCACGAGGGGAGAAGCGCCGCCTGGTCAACCTCGCGTCCGACAACGCCCGCTTCGCCCTCAAAGGCGAGGAGATCGGGCGATCCCTACGGGGAGAGGCGACCGCGGCGCTCGACGACCTCGCCGAGGTTCTCTCGCTGTCCTCCTTTCCGGAGCGGATCGAGGCGTTCGACATCTCGAACACTCAAGGCGGGGAGGCGACCGGGTCGATGGTCGTCTTCGCCGGCGGCCGGCCGCGACGGGACGCCTACCGCCGGTTCAAGGTCCACCTCTCAGGGAAGCCGGACGACTACGCGATGATGGCCGAGGTCCTCCGCCGCCGACTCCGGCGGGGCCTGGCCGAGCTCGCCCAGCCGGGCACGTCAGCGAAGTTCTCCGATCTCCCGGACCTCCTTGTCGTCGACGGAGGGAAGGGGCAACTCTCGATCGCCCTCTCCGTCCTGCGCGAGCTCGGCCTGGAGGAGATCGAGGCCCTCGGCCTCGCCAAGCGGCACGAGGAGGTCTACCGTCCTCTGAATCCCGAGCCGATTCGCCTGCCGGCGGACAGCCCGGCCCTCCTCCTCCTGCGCGAGGTGAGGGATGAGGCCCACCGTTTCGCCATCACCTACCACCGTCGCCTGCGCGCGAAGCGGAGCCTCTCCTCGCGCCTGGATGAGATCCCCGGCGTGGGCCCCAAGCGCAGACAGGCCCTCCTGCGCGCGTTCGGATCAATGCAACGCCTTGCCCAGGCTTCGGTCGACGAGATCGCCTCGGTCGAGGGGATCCCCCGTTCTCTCGCCGAGGCGATCGCGGAGCGAACGAAGCCCTGACCTTGGCCGACGCAGGCGGGGCCCCTATACTCGCCGCGACAGGGAGGCAACTCGTGAAAACCATAGATCTGCTGCGAATACTCTCCGACGCCTTCGGCGTCGTCGGCACCGAGGACGAGATCCGCTCGGCGATCGAGGGACTGATCGCCCCTCACGTCGATGAGGTGCGGACGGACACCCTGGGGAACCTCCTCGCGACGCGCAAGGGGAAGGGAAGCTTCACCCTGATGCTCGACGCGCACATGGACGAGGTCGGATTCCTCGTGAAGTGGATCGACGATCGGGGGTACCTCCGCTTCGTCCCCCTCGGCGGGTGGGACGAGCGGATCGTCGGCGGGCACCGGGTGGAGATCCTCCTCCGCTCTGGGGTGAAGCAGCTCGGGGTCATCGGATCGGCCCCGCCGCACATTCTCAAGGACGAGGAGCGCAAGAAGCCCATCCCGATCGAGGGCCTGTTCATCGACATCGGAGCGCACTCGCGCGAGGAGGCGGAGGAACGCGGAGTGCGGATCGGGGACCCTCTCACGATCCACTACCCCTTTGCCGAGCTCGCCCCGGGGACCGTGACCGGGAAGGCTCTCGACGACCGGGCCGGGTGCGCCGTCCTGATCGAGGTCGCCCGCCGGCTCGCGAAGAAACCCCTGAACGTGAACCTCGCCTTCTCGTTCGCCGTCGGCGAGGAGGTGGGCCAGCGGGGAGCGAAGACGGCGGCGTATCAGATCGAGCCGGACGCCGCCCTGGCGATCGAAGGGACGATTGGAGCCGACATGCCCGGGGTTCCGGAGGAGAGTCAACCGGTCCGCCTGGGGTGCGGGCCCGCGATCACGGTCGCCGACCGCTCGATCGTCGTCTCCCGTCGCGTCGTGCAGGCCCTGGAACGCGCCGCCGAGGGGGCCGGAGTCCCGTATCAGTACAAACTGCCGATCTACGGGGGGACCGACGCCGGGGCGATCCACCTCTCTCGATCTGGGGTCCTCGCCGGGGTCGTCTCCGTCCCCTGCCGGTTCATCCACTCTCCGACGTCGACCCTCCGCCTATCCGACTTCGAACAGACAGTGAAACTCGTGACGCAGTTCGTGAGAGACCTCCCCAAAGCCCTGCTCTAGAGAAGGACGAGGGCGGCGGTCCCTGCCCGCCGCCCTCTCTCCCCTCCAGGCGAAGGGCCTGCCCTAAGCCGGGGATCCGACCTTGTGCGCGGCGATCTGCTCCCGGACGAGGCTCGCCAAGCGCTTGATCCCCTCGTCGATCTCCGGCTCGTTGGTCACGGAGTAGGAGAGGCGCATCGTGTTCTTGCCCGAGCCGTCGGCGAAGAAGGCACTCCCGATGACGTAGGCCACCTTGTGCTCCAGGGCGCGGGGGAACATCTCCTCGGTGTCGATCCCCTCGGGGAGGCGCACCCAGAGGAAGAGGCCCCCCTCGGGCCGGGTCCAGGTGATCCCCTCGTCCTTGGGCATGTACTTCTCCAGGGCCGCGACCATCGCGTCGCGCTTCGACCGGTAGCGGCGGCGGATCAACTCAAGGTGCTCCTCAAAGTCGCACTCCGTCATGTAGCGGGCGGTCAGGTGCTGGGTCAGCTTCGACGTGCACAGGTCCGAGGCCTGCTTGCAGCGCACGAGGACATCCATCAGCTCGCCATCCGCGATCAGGACGGCCAGGCGGAGCCCGGCGGCAAGGACCTTGGACAGGGTGACGAGCATCAGGACGCGCCCCTCGGTGTCCATGCTCCGAATGGACGGGATCGCCTCCCCGGCGAAGCGGAGCTGGCCGTAGGGGTTGTCCTCGAAGACGAGAAGGTCCTCGCGCTGCGCGATCTTGAGCAGTCGCCGCCGCTTCTCGTACGACATCGTGATCCCGGCCGGATTCTGGAAGTCGGGGATGACGTACACCGCCTTCAGGGTCTTCCCCTCCCGCCGGCCCTCGGCAATCCTCCGCTCCAGGAGATCGAGGTTCATCCCGTCGTCCTCGAGCGGGACCCCGACCTTGTCCGCCTGGAACAGGGTGAATGCCTGCAGAGCCCCAAGGTAGGTCGGCAGGTCGACGAAGATGACGTCCCCTGGGTCGAGGAACGCCTTCGCCAGAAGGTCGAGCCCCTGCTGCGAGGCCGTCGTCACCAAGAGCTGGTCCACGGTCAGGTCGAGCCCCTCGTCCCGGCGGAGCCAGTCGGCGACGGCGCGGCGGAGGGTCAGGCTTCCCTCGCTAAGGCCGTACTGGAGAACGTTCTTGTAGTGGTGGCGCAGCTCGTCGGCCGCGATCACCGCCAGTTCCTCTCGCGGGAAGGTCTCCGGATCGGGAAGGCCTCCGGCAAAGGAGATGATGTCCGGCTTCTCTGTGAGCTTGAGCAGCTCGCGGATCGCCGAGCGCTTCGCCCCCGAGGCCCGCTTCGAGGTGTACTTGGTCATCGCCCTCTCTCCTTGTGCGACTGCGCCGCTTGAGGCGGCGCAGGGGCGTGATTGTAAAGGGGCACAACCTCCCCTGTCAAAAGAGGATGCGACCGAAGAGCGGAAGCAGACAAGCGGCTGTTCCCGACCCGAGCGCGGCGCCGCACAGGACGTCGAGCGGGTAGTGCTCCTTGAGATAGACCCGGGAAAGCCCGATCGTGATCGCGATAAGGTAGGCGAGGACCTGGATCCACAGCGCCGGATAGACCGTAGCAATCACACTCGCAATGCCGAACGCCGTCGTCGCGTGCCCGGAGGGGAAGGAGTGATGATCGACCAGCCGCGCGCGCGGCCCCCGGATGATCAGGAGCGGACGAGGTCGCGCGAACAGGGCCTTGAACAGCCGGAAGATGACGATGTTCGCCGTCGTCACGCCGATCGCCATGAGGATGTAGGCCCGGTCGGCCGGACGGCCGAAGGCGGCCAAGCCGGCGGCAAGGGCCGCCCAGAGGTACCCATCCCCAAGGTAGGTGGCGACGAGGAAGACCTTCTCGAGCTTGCGGAGGAGCGGGTGAGTTGTGATGACCTCGAGTGTCTCCTCGTCCCAGGTGAGGAGCGCGGCCACGGCCAGGTCGAACCGGTTCACGAGCCTCGCCCAGACCTGCGTCATGCGTCCCTCCGCGCTCGAAGGGTCGGGAAGAGGATCACGTCCCGGATGGAACGGGAATTCGTGAGAAGCATCGCCAGCCGATCCACGCCGAACCCGATGCCCCCCGTGGGAGGCATCCCGTGCTCGAGGGCAAACAGGAAGTCCTCATCCACCCGCTGCGCCTCCTCGTCCCCTCCGGCGCGCAGGCGCTCCTGCGCCTCGAACCGCTCCCGCTGGTCGAGAGGGTCGTTCAGCTCGGTGAATGCGTTCCCTACCTCCATCCCGGCCACGAACAGCTCGAAGCGCTCGACCGTCTCGTCCTTTCCTAAGGCTCGCTTGGCGAGGGGAGAGATGTCGATCGGGTAGTCGAGGACGAAGGTGGGCTGAACGAGCGCCGGCTCGACCTTCTCCTCGAACAGCCGCTCGATCGCCTTCCCGCGGGAGGAGGGAGGGATCTCGATCCCTGATCTTGCCGCGTCGGCGCGGATCTCCTCCGCTGTCCTTCTCCGCACGGCGATTCCGGTCGCCTCCTGCACCGCCTCCTCCATGCCGACGCGTCGCCACGGCGGAGAGAAGTCGAGCTCCACCCCTTGGTAGGGGACCTGAAGCGCCCCCGTCGCGGCCTGCGTCGCGGCAGCGACCAGTCCCTCGGCCAGGGCCATCATCCCCTCGTAATCGCTGTACGCCTCGTAGATCTCGAGCGTCGTGAACTCAGGGTTGTGCTCCGTGGAGACCCCCTCGTTGCGGAAGTTGCGCCCCAGTTCGTACACCCGCTCAAGACCCCCGATGATGAGCCTCTTCAGGTAGAGCTCGGGGGCGACGCGAAGGTAGAGGTCCACGTCCAGGGTGTGGTGGTGGGTCACGAACGGCCGCGCGGTCGCGCCTCCAGCGATCGACTGCAGGATCGGCGTCTCCACCTCGAGGAAGCCTCGCTCGTCCAGGTGGCGGCGCATTGCGGCCACCATCCGCGACCGGCGGACGAACGCCTCGCGCACCTCGGCGTTGGAGATGAGGTCGAGGGCGCGGTGGCGGTAGCGCAGCTCGACGTCCTTCAGGCCGTGCCACTTCTCGGGAAGGGGGCGGAGCGCCTTGGCGAGGCGGCTCCACGCCGCGGCCTCGACGGTCAGCTCCCCTTTCTTCGTCCGGAAGACCTCCCCCCGAAAGGAGAGGAAGTCGCCGATGTCGGCCGAGGACAGGTCCTCGTACCCTTCCGCACCGAGCCCATCGCTTGAGGCGCGCACCTGAATCTGGCCCGATCCGTCCCTGAGATCGAAGAACGCCGCCCGCCCCATCCGCCGGAGGGCGACGAGCCGACCCGCGATCCCAACGACTTCCCCGCTGCGGGCTTCCTCCCCAAGGTGCGAGTGCCGGGCGACGACGGCCCCGATCGGTTCCCGCGGCCCGGGTCGCGCCGGATAGGGGTCGACCCCTCGGTCGCGGAGGGCGCGCAGTTTCTCCATCCTCGCCTGGACCAACGGATCAGCCATGCGGTTACTTCTTGATGGCGATGACGCGGAAGTGGGTTGCCCCCCGCGGAAGGTCCACGGCGACCTCTTCACCCTCCCGCTTCCCGATCAGGGCCTCCCCCACCGGAGAGGCGACGGAGATCTTCCCCTTCTCCAGATCGACCTCGGGCGAGCTGACGAGGGTGAAGCTTCCGCTCTCCATGATCTCGAGGTCTTGGAGGATGAAGCTCGACCCAATCCCGATCTCCTCGCGCGAGATCTCCTCGTCGGGGATGACCTCCGCCGCCTCCAGGACAGAGGTCAGTCGGCGAACCTCGCGTTCGTAGTACTGCTGCTCGCTCTGCAGGAACATGTACTCTTTGTTCTCGCGCAGGTCGCCCCCGTTGATCTTCGACGCGGCGAGCTTCTCGGGGATCTCCTCGTACAGGATCTTCTTCGCGTGCTCCAGCTCCTGCTGCATCAGAGCGTATCCGTCTTTCGTGAGGAAGATCGTCTCTTTGTTCATTCTCTAACCTCCGTTCCCACGGCCCGCCGAAACTCGTCCGTGAGAGCCCGCTCGACCTCGACCGCCGTGCGCCCTTTGCAGCCGGCGTGAGGCCGCACGATCATCTCCCTTCCCTCAAACAGAGACCGGTTCCTGCGGAAGGCCTCGCGGAGAAGTCGCTTCATCCGGTTGCGCTCCACGGCCGTTCCGAAGTGACGCGACAGGACGATCCCCATCCGTGGTGCCGTCGCTCCTGCCAACACATAGAGGGAGAGGAGGTCCCCTCTCCTCGCCCTGCCGGACCGGTAGATCCGAGCGAAGTCCGACCTCTTCTTCAACCTCATGGCGGCAGGGAAACCCGCTTCTCTACCGTCATGCATCGGCAGGATGATACCGCCGCTTGGCCCCCGTTTCAAGAACCCGCTTCCACCTTCTCTTTCCGGCCCCCGCCCGGTACACTCTTCCGCGTCATGCGGGAAGGGCACGTGTATCAGGTCTCCGAGCTGAACCGGCAGGCGCGGTCCCTCCTCGAGGAGGGGATCGGGCCGGTCTGGGTGCGTGGGGAGATCTCCAACCTCTCGGCCGCCCCATCGGGGCACCACTACTTCACGCTCAAGGACAAGGAAGCGGAGATCTCTGCCGCCCGCTTCCGTTCCCAGACCTCCCTCCTGCCCTCCCCGCCCCTCGCGGACGGAATGGAGGTCCTGGTCTTCGGCCGTCTGACGATCTACGAACCCCGAGGGCGCTATCAGCTCGTCGTGTCCGTCATCCAGCCAGCCGGGGTGGGGGCGCTCCAACTCGCCTTCGAGCGGCTGAAGGCGAAGCTCGCCCAGGAAGGGTTGTTCGCCCCGGAGAGGAAGCGCCCCCTCCCCTCTTTCCCAGAGCGGATGGGGATCGTGACCTCCCCCACCGGGGCGGCGCTCCGCGACATCGCGTCCATCCTCACCCGCCGCTGGCCGAGCGTGGAGGCTCTCCTCTTCCCAAGCTCCGTGCAAGGGGAGACCGCCGCCGAGGAGCTCGTCGCGGCGATCCGAAGGGCGGAGGTCTACAGCCGTGACGTTGCGAGGCTCGACCTCCTGATCGTCGGCCGGGGCGGAGGGTCCCTCGAAGACCTTGCGGTGTTCAATGACGAGGGGGTCGCACGGGCGATCTACGCCTCGCCGCTCCCGGTGGTCTCCGCGGTCGGACACGAGATCGACGTCACCATCGCCGATCTCGTCGCCGACCTCCGTGCGCCGACCCCCTCCGCGGCGGCCGAACTCGTCGTCCCGGATCAGGTCGAGGTCCTCGCCTCGCTCGACGCCTCCCTCTCCCGCCTCGCGCGGAACCTGCGCGACGCCCTCTCCCGACGAGAATCCTCTCTCTCCACCTCTCTCTCCAGCTACATCCTCCGCGTCCCGAAACGCCGCGTGGAGGGTCTCTCCCAGGAGCTCGACCTGCGCCTCGACGCCCTCCTGCGGCAGATGCGTGCCGTGTGGAGAGAGCGCGAGGACCGCGCGGCCCGCCAGGCGGCGTCCTTGCGCCTCGTCGACCCGACCTTCCCGCTGCGCCGGGGCTACTCCATGACCTTCCGCGCTGGGAGCCGCTCCCCTCTCCGCCGCGCGGCGGACCTCCTCCCTGGGGAGCGCATTGAGACCCGGCTCTTCGCCGGTCAGGTTTCTTCCCGCATCGAGGAGGTGATCGAGGGATGAAGATCGAAGAGTCCTTGACTCGGCTGGGCGAGATCACGAAGCGCCTGGAGGCAGAGGACCTTCTGCTTGAGGAGGCCCTGACCCTGTTTGAGGAAGGGGTCGCCCTGGCGGCGCAGGTGAGGTCCGACCTCGACCAGGCGCGGCTCCGCATCAGGAAGGTCATCGAGACGTCGCAGGGCACCCTTTCCCTCGAGGATTTTGACCTCTCCTAGCCTGCCCCTATAATCGAGCCTGCCATGGGAGAGGCCCTGCGCTGGGATGTTCTAGTCATTGGGGCCGGACCTGCGGGGCTCTCCGCCGCGATCTACGCCCGGCGGGCCCTCCTGTCCGCGCTTGTCCTCGACAAGGCCCTTCCAGGAGGCCTCCTGAACCAGGCTCTCTCCGTCGAGAACTTCCCCGGCTTTGATGAGGCCATCCCGGGCCAGGAGCTAACTGGGCGCATGCGCCGCCAGGCAGAGCGGCTGGGCGCCCAGATCGCAAGCGAGGAGGTGCGTTCGATCTCCCGCGAGGACGGCGTCCTTCGCGTCGAGACTCTGGCTGCCGCCTTCGAGGCCCGCGCCGTGATTCTCGCCACCGGATCACGTCCGCGCGAGCTTCCGGTAGACGGCGTGAGGAGACTCGTCGGGAGAGGGGTCTCCTACTGTGCTACCTGCGACGGCTACTTCTTTCAAGGAAGGGACGTTCTCTCCGTCGGCGCCGGCGACTCGGGGCTCACCGAGGCCCTCTTCCTGGCCCGAATCGCCCGGTCGGTCGGGATCATCGTCCGCCACCCGGAGGAGGACCCCCACGCCGTGCGAGCCTCCGCGTCGCTCAAGCGGTCGGCTCGAGAGAACCCGCGCATCCGTTTCCTCTGGAACCGGACGGTGGAAGAGGTACGCGGAGAACGGCAGTTGGAGGCCGTCATCCTGAGGAACCTCGGAACGGGCGATCTCGAGGAGCACCGGGCGGACGCGCTCTTCATCCAGATCGGACACCTGCCGGAGACAGAGTTCCTCCGTGGCCGGCTCGCCCTCGACGCGGGCGGGCACGTTGTGACCGACGATCGGTTGCGCACGAGCGTGAAAGGCGTCTTCGCCGCCGGGGACGTGCGAGCAGGGGCCAGCCGGTATGCGCAGGCCATCGTGGCCGCCGGGGAAGGGGCCATCGCCGCCATGGAGGCGGAGAGGTACCTCGAGGGGAACTCGTCTTCCCCTTGACGAGGGATGCACCCGCGTAAGGAGGAGAGGGATGCCAACGATCAATGACCTGTTCAACGAGGCGGTCACGACTCACCGTGAGAGGGTCGCTCTTCGAATGCCAGTCCCCAAGGAGCGGAAGCGCGGTCACGGGGTTCGCCTCGTCCTCAACGAGATCACCTACGGGCGCTTGGAGGAGATGGTCGGACGGTTCGCGTCGTCTCTTGCCGAACTCGGCGTCCAGAAGGGGGATCGCGTCGCGGTGATCGCCAAGCCCCGAGCGGCATGGGCCACCGCCTTCTTCGCCACTCTCCGGCTGGGCGCCATCGTCGTCCCCCTCGATCCGGACCTCCAGCCGGGGGAGATCGAGAGGATCCTTGTGGAGGCCGGCGTGACGGTGGCTGTCTTCGCAGGAGGCAAAGCCTCCGAGTTGCGCGCGATCAAGGAACGCTCTCTTCCCAGCATCGCCCTCGTCTCCATGGACCGCACGGACGAGGAAGGGATCCTCTTCCTCGACGCCCTCCTCATCGGAAGGAAGCCGACCCCGCCTGCAGCCGTCGCTCCCGAGGACCTCGCCGTCCTGATGTACACGTCTGGCACGACGGGAAACGCGAAGGGGGCGATGCTCACCCACGCGAACATCGCTTCCAACGCACTCTCGATGGTGAAGGTGATCTCGCTCTCGTCAGAAGATACCTTCTTGTCCATCGTTCCTTGGCACCACATCTACGGCCTCACCGTCACCCTGATCTGCCCGGTGACGGTCGGCGGGGCGACCTCGTACGCCCCGGTCGACCGGCACCTGCCCCAGGTGATGCTCAAGGCGCGCCCCACGATCCTGCTCGGCGTCCCCAAGCTGTACCACGTCCTGTACGGGAGGATCCGCGAGGGGATCGAGAAGGGCTTCCTGAAGCGCCAGATCGACCGCCTCTATCCCACTCTCATGGGGCGGCTTGTGCGTCGGAAGCTGTTCGGGAAGCAGCTGCGCTACTTCACCTCCGGCGGGGCGCCCCTTCGCTTCGACGTGGCCATGGGGTTCCGCCGCCTTGGGCTGGGAATCCTCGAAGGGTACGGCCTCACCGAGACGGCGCCCCTCCTGACGATGTGCGATGCGTTCGCCGATCGGCCCGGGATGTCCCCGATTGAGGGGGTAGAGATCAAGGTTGACGGCCCTGACCGGAACGGGATCGGGGAGGTCCTCGCCCGCGGGCCGAACGTCATGAGGGGCTACTACAAGAACCCCGAAGCGACGGCGGCCGTGCTCGAGCGGGACGGCTGGTTTCACACTGGGGACCTCGGCCGGATCACTCCCGAGGGAACGCTTGTCCTCTCCGGCCGCGCCAAGAACGTCATCGTCCTCGACACCGGCGAGAACGTGTATCCCGAGGAAGTGGAGTGGGAGTTGCAGCGAATCCCGGAGGTCGAGGAGGTCATGGTCTACGAGGCGGAGCGCCAAGGTGCTCCAGCGGTGGCGGCGATGGTCTACCCAAACTGGACTGCGCTGAAGGCCCAGAAGATCACGACCCCGGAGGAGGCACTCAACGCGATCTGGAATGGAATCCGCTCACAGAGCGAGAACCTCGCCGTCTTCAAGCGGATAAGAGCGAAGGACCTCGTCTCTCTGGTGGACCAGCCGTTCGAGAAGAGCGTCAAGCTGGACATCAAGCGCTTCGTCTACCAGAAGAAGCCCTAGCCCCCGTTTCCCAGGGAGGCGCGCCGGCCGTTCCTGATGCCCTCCCTTCGTGCCTCGCTTTCCTGCTGGCGGGTCGAACTTGCCACTCGTTCCCCGAGGTACTACACTGAACGAGACTCGAAGGGGGTGACGCCCATGGTCAACAGGGTAAATACGCTATCGATCTACATTCCCAAGGGCAAGCTCGCGCGAAACCCGCTGGAGCGCCTCACACAACTCTCCAAGGAAAAGGAGCGATCGATCAACTACCTCGTGGTGGAGGCTCTCCTGCAGTACCTCGACCGGGAGGAAAAGAAGAAGAAGTGATGCCTTTCTGACACGTCGCGGGCCTACGTCGTTCCGCTCCGTTCCGGTCCCGTCTCCTCTTCACGTTTTCGCCTGATCTCCGTAAGTCGCTCGGCGATCGCCTTCTCCAGTCCGCGCTGCGTCGGCCGGTAGTAGCGCCGTCCACGAAGCCCCTCAGGCAGGCAATCCATCCTCGCCACGCCCGACTCGAGGTCATGCGCGTACTGGTAGCCCGCTCCATACCCCAACCCCTTCATCAAGGAGGTCGGCGCGTTTCTCAGGTGGAGGGGGACCGGCTCGTCTGGCTGCTCGGCGACATCACGCTTGGCCTCGTTCATCCCAACGTACAGGGCGTTGCTCTTCGGGGCGACCGCCAGGTACGCCGCCGCCTCCGCCAGGGCGAGGTCGCACTCCGGGAGGCCGACGGCCTCGACGGCCTCCACCGCTGCGATCGCGACCTGCAGGGCCCTGGGGTCAGCGAGGCCGACGTCCTCGCTCGCCATGCGAAGCAGGCGTCGCGCAAGGAAACGCGGGTCCTCTCCCGCTTCGATCATCCTCGCCAGCCAGTACAGGGCGGCGTCAGGATCAGAGTTGCGGACCGACTTGTGAAGAGCGGAGATCAGGTTGTAGTGCTCTTCTCCCGCGCGGTCGTAGATGAGAGTCTTGCGCTGAACCGCCTTCGCGACGAGAGCGGCGCTGATCCGCCGGTCGTCTGCGACGCCGACGACGAGTTCGAGGGCCGTCAGCGCTCGGCGCGCGTCCCCGTCCGCTAGCCGGATCAAGGCCTCCTCCGCCTCCGGCTCCACCTCATACTTTCCCCCGAATCCCCGCGAGTCGAGAAGAGCGCGACGGAGAAGGGCTCGGAGGTCCTCAGCGCCGAGCGCCTCGAAGAGGAAGAGCTGGCAGCGAGAGAGGAGGGCCGAGGTCATGGAGAAGGACGGGTTCTGCGTTGTCGCGCCGATGAACAGGATGCTTCCCTCCTCAAGATACGGGAGGAGGATGTCCTGCTGCGCACGAGTGAAACGGTGAACCTCGTCCAGGAACAGAAGATCCCGCCGCCCCTCCGCCTGCTGCCGCTCGCGCGAGCGGTCCAGGACCGCTCGGACTTCCTTCACCCCCGACAAGGCAGCGGAGAGGTGGACAAAGCGCGCGCGGGACCTCTCCGCGAGGATCCGCCCGACCGTCGTCTTCCCCGTCCCAGGAGGACCCCAGAAGAGGAACGACCGGTACGTCTCCCGCTCGACCAGGACGCGCAGCGAGCCGCCGGGGCCGAGGATTCCCCTCTGCCCCACGACCTCGTCGAGATCCCGCGGGCGCATCCTCTCCGCGAGCGGCGCCTCTCCGGATCGGCCGAACTCAAGTCGCCCCACGCCCCCATCGTAGCGGATCCCTCGCGGGGAACAAGCTTAGCAGCACCAGGCCCCTTCCGTGATGGCGCCGCTGCTGGGCACTAGCCCAGCTGACAGAGTGAACGTCTCCTAATCCAGGAGGGCTAGAGTGGATCAGTGCGACGAGCCCTGACTTAGCTGCGTGTGCTCCCCTCCTCGGGAAAGAAGGGAGGCGCCAGCCTATGATAGCCAAGGGGCTCTTGCTCTCGGTCTGGTGCTTCTTGCGGCGTGTCTCGCTACATCTGGCGACTCCGGTCCCTGCCGCCCGCGCGTACTGGGTTCGGCTTGACTAGGCCGGTGGCCTTCTCCCGAGAGGGTCTCTACCTAGCCGTCGGGGTGCATCTCGTGGAGACGGAGGGGTAGTCCACTGAGCGCACCTTGAGTACCGGCTTGGTCTCCTCCGTCGCCTTCTCCCCCAACGGCATGCGCCTCGCCTCGGGGGCGTGGGACGGCACGGTGAAGCTGTGGAACGTGCAGGAGAGAGAACAGGGCGGAGGAGGGGGCGACTAGGCCGCTTGGAGTTCCCTATCGCGCGCTCGGAGGCGCCTGCTCGCCCAAAGACGGGTCCTTCGATCGAGGAGGGAGTGGGAAGGAGAGGAAACAGGCTAGGGTCACCACGAAGGTGAGGAAGGGGCTCTCTCCCTCGCCCTAGCGCAGGGCAAGGAAGAGGCCCTACGCCCGACCGCCTGACCTTCAGCGTCCCCAAGCCAGGCCAGAGGCCGGCTGGCCTGTAGACGACAACGAACAGGGGAAGGAACCCCCTCCCCTGTTCGTCTTCGGAGCATCGCCACGGCGCCTGGGGTATCCCGGTAAGGAGGCCAGGTGCGCCGCGCGTCCCCTTCCTTATCGCGCCCTAACTCTCTTCAGCACCAGGGCCTTCAGGTTCTTCCCGGCCCTGAACACCGGGACGACCTTCGCCGGCACGTTCATCTTCTTCTGCGTCTGAGGATTCCGGCGCACGCTCGCCTTTCGCGTCCTCACCTCGAACTTCCCAAACCCGGTGATCGCCACCGCCTCACCCTTGCCCAGAGACTCCGTGATCACGGCGAGAAGTCCCGTCAGCGCCTCCCCCGCCCCCTTCTTGGTCATACCTGCTTTCTTGGCCAGCCGCTCGGTGAGTTCCTTCTTGTTCACCGCACCTCCTTTGGTCAGAGAGACGGTGAGGAGTATAGCCGCAGGGCGGGCAGCTGACACAATCGCTTGACACGAGCGACTGACGTAGTCGTTCAACCTCAACTCGCGGGTGGGTCAAAACTCAACCGGCGTTGACACCGACGAGGTCCCGCCAAGGCATCAACGGTACGGGGCCCCCTGGCAGGGAGCACGGGAGGTCCTCGCGGCTTCGCGCGGGCGGGTACCTCGGGGTGGACGGAGCAGCCCCGTTGGCCCTACAGAGCGAAGGGGATGCCTCCCCCTTCTCGGGTCCGCCCGCGCGGAGTCACTGCTGGAAGGGAACGCGGCGTGAAGCCGCAACTTGACTCGGAAAGCGCAAGTCCGTAACATCCGCGCCGCGGGTCATTAGCTCAACTGGTAGAGCAACGGACTCTTAATCCGTCGGTTGCAGGTTCGAGTCCTGCATGACCCATCCCTAGAGAACCCTGTCGGGTCGTTAGCTCAGGGGCTAGAGCACCTGACTTTTAATCAGGGGGCCGCTGGTTCGATTCCAGCACGACCCATGCGAATTGAATGCGGCTTTCCGTCTTCCTATAATCGTCCCGCACGCCTGTCCCCATCATCTAGCGGCCCAGGATACCGGGCTTTCATCCCGGCGGCAGGGGTTCAAATCCCCTTGGGGACGCAGGATTTGCAGGGCCCGGGGACGAGGACTATAATGGGCAAGTAGCTCAGCTGGGAGAGCATCCGGCTTACATCCGGAAGGTCACGGGTTCGAGTCCTGTCTTGCCCAGTGAGCGATTGACATCACGGGGACGTGGTCTAGCCTGGTCCATGACACTGGATTGTCACTCCAGAGATCGCCGGTTCAAATCCGGTCGTCCCCGCATGTCGTGCCGAGGTAGCTCAGTTGGTAGAGCACGGCCCTGAAAAGGCCGGTGTCCCCAGTTCGAGTCTGGGCCTCGGCACCCTGCTTTCCCGGCCGAGCGCCCCGATGGGCTGGTCTGTCTGCGCAATGAGGGGAGGCCGATGAACGACAATCCCGTTCCCGTCTGGGAGGCCGTCCTCTCCCTGCTCGAGAAGGAAGTGCCGCGGGCAAGCTTCGAGACCTGGTTCGCCAAGCTCACGCCCATTAGCCTGGACAATCACTCCCTGGCCATCGCCGTTCCGGACGCTTTCACCAAGGGCGGCCTCGAGCGACGGTATCGGGCCGTCCTCGATCGTGCCGCCTCGTCGGTCTGCGGACACGAGATGCACGTCGCCCTGCGAGTGGATGGTCCACGCCCGGAGAAACGGACGGCCCCCTCGTTGAAACAGGACGACGAGCTCCTCGCTCGCTCCCGCAGGGAGACCCTCCCGCTCAACCCTGACTACACCTTCGAGCGTTTCGTCCGAGGCAAGAGCAACCACCTGGCCTACGCCGCCTCCATGGCCGTCGCCGAGGCGCCGGGAAAGGCGTACAATCCCCTCTTCATCTACGGTGGCGTCGGTTTGGGGAAGACTCACCTCCTCCAGGCGATCGGAAACTTCCTTGTCCACGAGCGCTCTCCGGGCGCGGTTGTCTACACGACGTCAGAGCGCTTTGCGATCGAGATGATCAACTCGATCCGCAACAACACGACCGGCGCCTTCCGCGAGAAGTACCGGCGGATCGACCTCCTCCTGATCGACGACGTCCACTTCCTTGAGGGCAAGGAGGCGACGCAGGAGGAGCTCTTCCATACCTTCAACGAGCTATACGGAAGCGAGAAGCAGATCGTCCTCTCGAGCGATCGCTCCCCGGAGCAGCTCTCCGGCCTTCAGGAGCGCCTCGTCTCTCGCTTCCGTTGGGGCCTGGTGGCGGACATCCAGCCGCCGGACCTGGAGACGCGGATCGCGATCCTTCGGGAGAAGGCCAGCAACCGCGGGCTTCAGGTGGAGGACGCAATCCTGGAACTGATTGCCACTCGAATCTCCTCCAACGTCCGGGCCCTAGAGGGAGCCCTGGTCCGGGCGATGGCCTACGCAGAGCTGCAGGGCATACCGCTCACGTCGAAGAGCCTGGAGGAGATCCTCCCGGAGGAAGGCCGGCGGGACCCTCTCTCCATTGCCGCGATCAAGGACGAGGTCGCCAGCCGCTACCACCTGAAGCTCCACGACCTCGAAGGGACGAGCCGGCGGAAGGAGATCACCCAGGCTCGCCACATCGCGATCTACCTCGCGCGCGAGTTGACCTCTCACTCCTTCCCCGCCATCGGAAAGCAGTTCGGGAATCGGGACCACACGACCATCATACACGCCTACCTCAAGGTCAAGGCCCTCATCGAGGAGGCGCCCCTCATGCACTCCGAGGTCAAGGAGATCCAAGAGAGCCTAGGGGCGCGCTTTCGCGTTCCGCGGTAAGGGAAAGCGCCATTGAACGCTGACTCTGACACCGAAAGCTCAGGATGCTCCCTGTGGATAACCCTGTGGAAAGATGGCTGAAAAAGGGTGCAAAAGCGGCCTACCCTGTGGACAAGTCTTGTGGACGTTGCGAGGCGTCGCTGTCCCCTCAGGTTGTCCTCCGCTTTCCCCGGGTATCCCCAGGTTGTCCACAGCTTTCTGCCCATGCTGAAAGACCGAACAGAAGGGCCGCAAACGCGCTTCTCCCCAGACGCGGCGAGGGCTCACTACCTCAACTACGGATGAAACCATGACGTGGATTAGTGAAGTGCTACGACGCTACAACTTGGAGCCTGAGTTCCAACAACAACAAGCCCTCCTCCTCTGGCCTAAGGTGGTTGGACCTCAGGTCGCCCGCTTTGCCGAAGCCGTGCGTGTTGAGCGGGGGGTCCTGTGGGTCGAGACGGCTTCAGCGACGGTCGCCCAAGAGCTTGCCTTTCTGAAGGAGCACTACCTCCAGGCGCTGAACGCCGAAGTAGGGGAGAAGCAGTTGCTCGACCTTCGCTTCATCCCCGGCCGCGTGAGCCCGGTCAAGGAGCAGAAGTCACTGGCCGAGCCCTCTCCGGCCGCGCGACGACGGGCTTCGGAGGCCGTCGAGGAGGTCGACGACCCTTTGTTGCGCGCCGCCTTACAGCGCCTCTACGCCTCCCTGGACAAGACGGAGCCAGCCGGAGCGTGAGAGACCCCGACCCCGGTCAAGAGCCAACTCGTCGAGGGAATGCGCCGCGCATTGCGCGCTCAAGGCGATTGCGGCTGAGAGAGGAATGGACTAGACTAGGCTTCCCATGGGGAGCCTCAAGAGCACGACCCTCCTTGCGATCCGCTCCGAGGCGGAGCGCCGGGCGGTCATCGCCAGCGACGGCCAAGCGACCCTCGACACCACGGTCATCAAGTCGAACACGCGGAAGGTCTACCGCCTGTACGACGACCGCGTGCTGGTTGGATTCGCCGGGTCCACGGCGGACTGCCTCGCGCTCCTCGACAAGTTCGAAGGGAAGCTGAAGAAGCACGACGGGCGGCTGCGGCGTTCGGCGGTCGAACTGACGAAGGAGTGGCGCACGGACCGTATCCTCCGCCAGTTGGAGGCCGTCTTGGTCACGGTGAGCGAGGAAACGGTCCTGATGATCTCGGGCACGGGGGACGTGCTGGAGCCGGATGGAGCGATGATCGGGATCGGCTCCGGGGGCGCCTACGCCCTGGCCGCGGCCCGGGCGTTTGCCTCCGTTGGGAACCTCCCGATCCGCGACATCGCGCGGCGGTCGCTCGAGATTGCCGGAGCGATTGACATCTACACGAACCAGGAGATCATCCTGGAAGAGATCAGTTGGTGAGGGGAATGGACGAGCAGGACCAGGCGCCGGATACCTCCTTGGCCGGGTTGACCCCGCGCGAGATCGTCGAGGAGCTTGACAGGTACATCGTCGGCCAAGCGGAAGCGAAGCGAGCCGTCGCCATCGCCCTGCGCAACCGCATGCGCCGCCAGCTTGTGGAAGGGGAGATCCGCGACGAGATCAAGCCGAAGAACATCCTGATGATCGGCCCGACCGGCGTCGGGAAGACGGAGATCTCGCGGCGGCTAGCGCGCCTCACCACCTGCCCGTTCATCAAGGTGGAGGCGACGAAGTTCACAGAAGTGGGCTACGTCGGGCGCGACGTGGACTCGATGGTTCGCGACCTGGTGGATGTCGCCGTGGAGATGGTGCGCGAGGAGGAGGTACTCCGCGTGGAGGAGGAGGCAGAGCGCCTCGTCGACAAGGAGATCGTGAACGCGCTCCTGCCGGTCCCCGAGGGGGATCCGGAGCAGGTCGAGCGGGCCGAGCAGACGCGGGAGAAGCTGCGCGGGAAGCTCGTCGCAGGGGAACTCGAGGAGCGATTCATCGAGATCACCGTCGAGGAGCCGGTCATCCCTCAGGTCGAGATCTTCACGCAGGACGGCATGGACCAGATGGGGATCGACATGGGCGACATGCTCTCCGGCCTCCTGCCCCCCTCGCGGAAGAAGCGGCGGATGAAGATCCGCGATGCGCGCGCTGTCCTGTTCGAACAGGTCGTGGATGACCTGATCAACATGGAGGAGGTCAAGCAGCGCGGGGTGCGCCTGGCGGAGGAGATGGGGATCATCTTCCTTGACGAGATCGACAAGATCGCAGCGGGAGGGCGCGAGGAAACCTCCGGCCCCGGCGTCTCCCGCCAGGGGGTCCAGCGCGACCTCCTGCCGCTCCTGGAGGGGACGACGATCCGTACCCGACACGGATCGGTGAGCACCGAGGACGTCCTGTTCGTTGCGGCCGGGGCGTTCAACATGTCTAAACCCTCCGACCTCATCCCCGAGCTCCAGGGCCGCCTCCCCATCCGCGTTGAGCTGCAGAGCCTCACGGCAGCGGACTTCGAGCGCATCCTCCGTGAGCCGAGGGACGCCCTCCTGAAGCAGTATCAAGCCCTCCTCGCGGTGGAGCGCGTCGTGCTCGAGTTCGACGACGGGGCCGTGCAAGAGATCGCGAGGATCGCCGACGAGGTCAACCATACGACGGAGAACATCGGGGCAAGGCGCCTGGCGACGGTGATGGAGAAGGTGATGGAGGAGATCTCCTACAACGCCGACCTCCACGCGGGGGAGACCCTCCACATCGACCGCGGCTACGTCAGACAGCGCGTCGCAGGGATCGTCGAGGACCGCGACCTCTCCCGCTACATTCTCTAGCAGCCCGACAGGGGGCGCCTGTTGTCCTGTGGCCGGCACGTCGCTAAGATGCCGTATTCTTGCTGAGGAGGCCCTTCGATGGTCGAGATCACCCTGCCGGATGGCTCGAAGCGGAAGGTCGCCCCGGGCACTCCCCTCCTCGAGATCGCTCGTGGAATCGGGGAGAGGCTTGCTCGGGACGCCGTGTGTGCGGTCGTGAACGGGGAGGTGCGGGACCTGCGAGAGACGCTGTCGCAGGACGCCACCCTGACCGTGGTTACGGCCTCGACCGCGCAGGGGCTCGAGGTCCTCCGGCACACGACGTCTCACGTCCTCGCGCAGGCGGTGAAGCGGCTCTTTCCGGAGGCGCGGCTGGCAATCGGGCCGGCGATCGAGGACGGCTTCTACTACGACTTTGATCTGCCCCGCGGCCTCACCGAGGAGGATCTTGGCAAGATCCAAGCCGAGATGGAGCGCATCCTCTCCGAGGATCTCCCCATCACGAGGGAGGTCCTCACGAAGCCCGCGGCAAGGGAGGCTCTCTCCCGGAGTGGAGAGACGTACAAGCTTGAGCTGCTTGATGAAATCGAAGGAGAGACCGTCACGGTGTACCGCCAGGCGGAGTTCACCGACCTCTGCCGGGGTCCACACCTCCTCTCCACGGGGCGGCTGAAGCCGGAGGGAGTGCGCCTCCTCTCCGTGGCCGGGGCGTACTGGCGCGGGGATGAGCGCCGCCAGATGTTGCAGCGGATCTACGGGACCGCCTGGGCACGCAAGGAGGACCTCGACCAGCACCTGTGGCGCCTGGAGGAGGCGGCGCGGCGGGACCACCGCAAGCTCGGAAAGGAACTGGATCTCTACAGCATTCACGAGCTCGGCGGGGCCGGCCTCGTCTGCTGGCACCCCAAAGGGGCGCGAATCAAGCGCACGATTGAGGAATTCTGGTACCGGGAGCACGAAAGGGGCGGCTACGACCTCGTCGCCACGCCGCACATCGGCAAGGGAGAGCTGTGGGCGGTGAGCGGGCACCTCGAGAACTACCGCGAGAACATGTACTCCCCGATGGACATCGACGGGGTCGACTACTACGTGAAGCCGATGAACTGCCCCTACCAGATCCTGATCTACAAGACCCGCGTCCACTCCTATCGCGAGTTGCCCCTGCGCTGGGCGGAGCTGGGGACGGTGTATCGCTATGAGCGCTCCGGCGTCCTGCACGGGCTCCTGCGCGTGCGCGGGTTCACGATCGATGACGCCCACGTCATCTGCCGTCCCGACCAGATCGAGGAGGAGATCCGCGGCGTCTACGATTTCAGCTTGACCCTCCTTGGGGCGTTCGGGTTCAAAGAGTTCGACATCTACCTCGCCACCCGGCCGCAGGAGAAGGCGGTCGGAGAGCCCTTCCGGTGGGAGGAGGCGACAGAGGCTCTCCGGAGGGCCCTGGACGCGCGGGGCCTGCCGTACCAGGTCGACGAGGGAGGAGGGGCGTTCTACGGCCCGAAGATCGACATCAAGGTGAAGGATGCCCTCGGTCGGGCCTGGCAGTGCTCGACGATTCAGTTCGATTTCAACCTCCCCGAGCGGTTCGACATGACGTACATCGCCGAGGACGGGAAGGCCTGCCGGCCGTACATGGTCCACCGCGCCCTCCTCGGGAGTCTGGAGCGGTTCATCGGCGCCCTGATCGAGCACTACGCCGGGGCGTTCCCGGTCTGGCTCGCGCCGGTCCAGGCCGTGGTGATCCCGATCTCCGACCGGCACAACGACTACGCTGCCGACGTGGAGCGGACGCTCCGGGCGGCCGGTCTGCGCGTGGAGACAGACCGGACCTCAGAGAGGATGAACGCCAAGATTCGCAACGCCCAACTCGCGAAGGTTCCGTACATGCTCGTCGTCGGGGAGAGGGAAAGGGAGGCCGGGACGGCCGCCGTCCGCCTTCGGAGCGGCGAGGACCTTGGGGCGCGCCCGCTCGCGGAGGTCCTCGCCTTGCTCCAGGAGAAGGTGGCGACCAAGGCCCTGTCCTAGGGGACGGTCGCCGAGGAGGGGCACGTGGAGAACGTCGTCGTCGAGCTGCATCTGTTGGGTCGGGTCCTTCTGGCGGCCGTTCTCTCCGCGGCGATCGGCCTTGAGCGGGGGATGCACGGCCGTCCGGCCGGGCTGCGCACCCACCTTCTCGTCGGAAGTGGGGCGGCGCTCGTCGTCGTCACCTTTCTCGGCCTGATCGAGGGGCTGCCGAGCGAGTCGGCGCGGATCGCCGCCGGGGTCATCACCGGGATCGGGTTCCTCGGGGCGGGGACGATCCTGCGCGTGGGAGACTGGGTGCGGGGTCTGACGACGGCCGCCTCCCTCTGGTTCGTGGCCGGCCTGGGGATCGTTGCCGGCACGGGGCTCTTCGTCCTCGCGGTCGGTGGAGCGCTCGCAGGCCTTGCGGCCCTGACCGTCATCGGCCGACTCGAACACCGCGTCCGGACGACGATCTACCAGACCCTCCGCGTGGAGGTCACGGCGAGCACACTCGACGCCGTCCGGGCCTGGCTTGACGAGAGGTGCGCCCAGGGGAAGGTCCGTCTTCAGCTGACCCACTGGCGGTCGAGCGGAGGGGGGGAGAGGGTCGTCCTGACCTACCTGGTCCGGCACCGCGGCAGTCTTGACCTCCCGCGCGTGGCGGAGGACCTCTCGCGGGTGGAGGGAGTCCGGAGCGTGCGGGCCCAGATCTAGCGGCGCGCCGAACGCGGAAGGGCGTGGAGAAGGTCCTCCGCGAGGTTTGTCGTCTCCCAGGTCGCCTCCGGCTCGCTGCGTCCGAAGTGGCCGTAGCAGGCGAACGGTTCGTAGATTGGCCGCAGGAGGTTGAGGGCCTCGATGATCGCCGCGGGCCGGAAGTCGAAGACCTTGCGCACGGCAGCGGAGAGGGCCTCGTCTGGAGCGCGCCCGGTCCCGCGGGACGTCGCCGTCAAGGTAAGCGGCTCAGAGCGGCCGATGGCGTAGGTGACCTGGACCTCCGCCTCCTCGGCGAGGCCGGCCGCGACGAGCGTCTTCGCGGCACAGCGCGCGAAGTACGCGCCGGAGCGGTCGACCTTCGTGGGGTCCTTCCCGGAGAAAGCCCCTCCGCCGTGGCCGGTGTGCCCGCCGTAGGTGTCGACCGTGAGCTTCCTCCCGGTCATCCCCGTGTCCGAGGCCGGGCCGCCAATGGAGAAGGCGCCGGAGGAGTTCACGAACAGGAGGGTCTCCTCGTCCCGCCAGGATCCGAGGACGGGGTCGAGGACGTGCCTGACTAGCTCGGCGCGGAGCGTCTCTTGGTCGACCTTGGGGTCGTGTTGGGCGGCGAGGACGACGGAGGAGACCCGGAGCGGCCGCCGTCCCTCGTAGGCGACGGTCACGAGGGACTTCCCGTCCGGGCGAAGGAAGGGGAGGGTCCCCTCCCGGCGCAGTTCCGCCAGGCGGCGGATCAGGGCGTGGGCCAGGCTGATGGGGAGAGGCATCAGGGCTTCTGTCTCCTGGCAAGCGTACCCGTACATGACCCCCTGGTCGCCGGCGCCGACATCGGCGCCCCGGCGGCCACCCCCTGTTGCCTCACGCACCGCGCGGTCGATCTCGCGAGACTGCTCCTTGATGGCGTTCAGGACCCCGCAATCAGCGTAGTGGAACCCGTACTCCGGCCGGTCGTAGCCGGCGTCGCGCACGACGCGGCGGGCGACCGCCCCCACGTCGACGTACGTGTGGGTCGCGATCTCCCCGCCGACGATGACGAGGCCCGTCGTGACCAAGGTCTCGCAGGCGACATGCGCGGCGGGGTCCTCGGCCACGATCGCATCCAGGATGGCGTCGGAGACCCGGTCAGCGAGCTTGTCCGGGTGTCCCTCGGCCACCGACTCCGCGGTGCGGTACGTTCTTTCCATGGGAGTTCCAGTGATGCTAGCCCGAGGCATCGTGCGCGGCAAGCTGGGAGTTCGCCAGAGAGGGGGCTAGAATCGTCCTTAGGGAGGTGGACATGGTGCGGATGGCGCTCCCTTACGGCGACAAGGCTGTGGAGGTTGACGTCCCGGAGGCGGAGTTGATCGACGTCCTCGAGGGACGAGACGCGCCGGCGGTCGACTTCGAGGCGGAGTTCGATCGCGCCTGGCGGAACCCGATCGGGATCTCGGACCCCTCCGTCCGCTTCAAGCCAGGGGAGAAGGTGGTGGTCGTCGTCACCGACCATACGCGCTCCACCCCGACCAAGCGGCTCTTCCCGCTCCTCTGGGAGAGGATCCGCTCCCGCGTCCGGCCGGAGGACGTGACGATCCTCGTCGGGAAGGGGACGCACCGCTCCCCGACCGAGGCAGAACTGGAGCGGATGCTGGGCGATCTCCGGCAGGAGTTTCGCGTCGCCCTTCACGACTGCGACGGGGACGTGGTCGAGATCGGGAGGAGCGCCCGCGGGACCCCGATCCTGGTGAACCGCCTCGTCGCCGAGGCGGACCGGGTGGTGACGATCGGGCACATCGCCATGCACTACTACGCCGGCTACTCCGGCGGACGGAAGAACATCCTCCCTGGCGTCGCCGGGCGACGGACAATCGAGCAGAACCATGCTCAGCTCACCGACCCGCGCTGCGAGGGGTGCGTCCACGACACGAACCCGATCAGCGAGGAGATGGTCGAGGCGGCCCGCCTGGCGAGGGTGGAGTTCATCGTGGACGTCGTCTTCGACAAGAAGGGCAGGGTGGCGCGGATCGTCGTCGGTGACGCGGAAGCCGCGCACGCCGCCGGAAGGGCGTTCTGGGACTCCCTGTTTCAGGTTCGGGTCGGCGAGAGAGCTGACCTCGTCGTCGTTTCCGCGGGCGGGCACCCCAAGGACATCGACCTCTACCAGGCGTACAAGGCCCTCTACAACGCGGCGAAGGCGGTGAAGGACGGGGGGACGATCCTCCTCGTCGCCGCTTGCCCCGACGGGGTCGGGAACGAGGTCTTCACCGACTGGGTGATGCGCTGCCGGAGGCCGGACGAGGTCTTCGACGTCCTGCGGAAGGAAGGGTTCCGCCTCGGCGGGCACAAGGCGGTCTACCTGGCCAAGGACCTCCGCCGGGCCGAGATTCACCTCCTCTCCAGCCTCAAGGATGATCTCGTGCGACGGTTCTTCCTTCACCCGGCCTCCGATCCGAACGCCGTCGTCGCCCGGGCAAGGGAACGCCATGGGCGAGATCTGCGCGTCCTCGTCATGCCCCACGGCGGGGAGACGGTCCCGGTCGTTCCCACGCCGGTCGGCCAAGCCGTTCGGTGATCGGGCCAGTCCTTCGCTACGGGCGGGTCTCCTCGACGCAGGACGTCCTCCTCTCCCTCCTGGAGGCCGGGGAGGTCTCCCTGGGGGCCGTCGTCGTCGCCGAGGAGCAGGAGGCCGGGCGCGGCCGTCGCGGGCGCCGCTGGCGGTCCCCGCCGGGCGGGCTCTACGTCTCGATCCTCATGCTCTCCGATCCGCTCTGCTCTCTCTTGGCTGGCCTTGCCGTGGCCCGTGCCCTGCGGGACGAGGGGATCGACGCGCGCCTGAAGTGGCCGAACGACGTCCTCATTGGAGAGAAGAAGATCGGCGGGATCCTCGTCGAGGCGGCGCGGGGGTGGGCTCGGGTCGGGATTGGCGTCAACGTCACGACGACTCCCCTCTCCACGGCGACGTCCGCGTCGGCAGAAGCCGGGAGGGAGATCTCGCGGGAGGCGCTCCTCGAGCGAACCCTGCGCTACCTCGACCGCGGAGAGGAGGGGGTCGTCCCCTCCTATCGGGAGCTCTGCACCACGATCGGGCGTCGCGTCCTCGTCGAGTCCGGCGCTGGGCCAACGAGGAGACGTCTCACAGGTCTTGCCCGGGGCGTCGACCCACTGGGCCGCCTTCTTGTCGAGGCCGAAGCAGGAGTCGTCGCGATCAGCGCCGGGACCTGTCACCACCTCTCGCTTGACGAACAGGGAGTGGCAGACTACGGTCGGGGCGACAGGAGGAAGGAGGAAGGAGGAAGGATGACGGTCATCGATGAGGCCATTGCCCTCGAGGGGCGCGCGAGGACGATGTACGTCGAAGCGAAGGCGAGAATGCGCGACGCGAGTGCGAAGGAGATCCTCGACCTCCTTGCCCGCGAAGAGGAGAAGCACGCCGAAGCCCTGCAAGCTTTGAAGGAGCAAGGAGTCGGTAACCTTCCCTCTTCCTTCCTCCTTGAGGAGGTGCGCGGCCTCGTGGAAGGCGCGGCAGAGCGAGGTGAGGCGGCGATCTCCAGAGACGCCTCACTGCGGGACGTCCTCGTGCGCGCGATGGAGATGGAGAAGGCGACGGAGCGCTTCTACCGTGAGCACGCCGGCCAAGCCGCAGAGCCGAACCTCCGCGGTGTGTTCGTCCGCCTCGCCGGCGCCGAGGAGGGACACTACCTTGTCTGTAGCTCCCTTGCGGAGTACTTCGATCGCCCGGCGGCGTGGGTCGAGTCGGCCGAGTTCGGCCTCCGGCCCGACTACTAGCCGGCCTCGATTCCCCTCCCTCGCCTAGAGGTAGACGGAGAGGGAGAGGAGCCCGTGCGCCGTGGCCAGGACGACGGCGACGATCGCCATGCCGCGGTGGGCCTTCAGGGGCAGGCGCCGCTTCTTCCTCCGTACGGAGACCAGGACCGCGGTCGCAAGGAAGAGGGCGTAGGTGGCGAGGCCCAGGTAGAAGATGAGCGGCTTCCCGAGGAAGGTCGTGTAGGCGACGTCGGCGAGGGTCTTCATCTTGCCTCCTCGTCCAGGGTGATCGTGACGGTCGACCGCCGGGTGTGCTTTGTCGTCAGGCTGTCCGAGGTCGCGTGGAAGGCGAGGATGACCGTCACCGTCTGCCCTGGCGTGAGGGCGACGTCGTCCGCCTCCCCTGTGGCAAGCGGAAGGGCGAACTCGATGATCGTCTTGCCGTCGACCTCGCTCCCGCCCCGCTGCAAGAGGGACGAGACCTTGTCTCCCCGGTGGCTGAACGGCCCGCTCCCGAACTGGTCTTCCAGGGTGAGGACTCCGTCCGTCACGGCGCCGATCACGATGTTTGCTCCCTGCATCTGGTTCCTCGCGCCGAACCCCACGGCGACCCAGCCGGTCCCGGGACCGACCAGGCCGACGTACAGGGTGGTCGCGTCGTTCTGCCAGAAGAGGACGACCCCAGTCCCTTCGTCGATCAGGACGTGCCGGTACTCCTCGGGGGCGATCGCGCCGTCCGAGGCCGGAGGCCAGTCCACGTCGGTCATCTCGGCAGTAGCCGAGAGGGAGACGGTAGCCTCGCCGACCACGGTTCCGAGGTCGACCCGCCAAGCGGCATCGTCGGGCGGACGGTCGTACCACCCGTCTCCGTTGACGTCGACGTAGAGGTCAATGCGGCAGGCGGCCTCCGTCTCGAGTGGTTCAAGGACGAGGTCGAACGAGCCGGCAGCAATCGCAGTTGCGATGACGCGAAGCACCTCCTCGCCGGATGCCACGCCCACCACGCGGACCTCAAGGCGCTGCCCGACGTAGGCCTCCATCTCCGAGAGGGAGAGGGTGACCCGGGCCGGGGCGGCGAGGGCCGCGACACCAACGGCGATGACCAGGGCTACCACGACGACGATCCACCTTTCCTTCTTCACTGCGGCCTCCTCGTTCCCATCATGAGAACTCGAACCGATTCCTTGACACAACGGCTTCCAGAGGCTTGCGCTCCCGCGGCCCGAGCTCGATCCGGCGGTGGTCCTCGGAGAGGGTTGCCGGGTCTCCGGGGTGTCCGACGATGACGAGCGTGATCAGGACGTACTCCTCCGGGATTCCGAGGACCTCCTTCACGGTCGCCGGGTTGTAGCCGGCGATCGGGTGGGCGATGAGGCCCATCGACACGGCCTGGACCATGAGCATCCCCACGGCCATCCCGCAGTCGAAGAGGAAGTAGTCCCGCCGGTCGGAGAGCTTGCAGTCGAGGTCTCGCTGGGAGGTGACCGCGAGGATGACCGGCGCGGGCTTCGTCCAGTCATTCCCTCCCGGCATCGCCGCCTTAACCGCGTCGAGGGTCTTGCGATCGTCGACCACGACAAACCGCCACGGCTGGTTGTTGAAGCAGGACGGGGCGAGATGGGCGGCACGGATGAGAAGGAGGACCTCCTCCTCGCTCACCGGCTCGGTAGACAGGGCCCGTCTCGCGCGCCGTGTCTCGATCAGCGGTTGGATCTCCACCCCACGGATCACCTCCGGTATCGGTCCTCTTGAGAGGTCACTCCTCGGCGGGGGGCATCGGCTCCCCGCAGCAGACGAGGGTTCCGGCGCCTGCCTGGACGACCTTGACCCGCTGCCCGCAACAGGTGCAGACGTAGGTCTTCCCCTGGGTCGCCATGGGTCCCTCCTAGAGTCTGAACGAGCTCTCCCACAGGCCGTGGAGGTTGCAGTACTCGACCGCAATCAGTTCCGAGAGGCCGGTCAGGGTCACGTGGGCGGTCACGTCCGGGCTCCCATACGTCGGCCCGAGATCGAACGTTGCGAGATGAACGAGCACGCCTCCCTTCACTCCGAACAGGCCGACCCACTTGATGTGGTGTTCGACTGTGTTCGGGTGCGGGACCTCCTTCCCGACGACGACGCGGACGGTCCTCTGCGGGCAGTCCGGGCACGAGACGAGGTCGATCACCGGGACGTGCTTCTCCTTCCCTTCCTGCTGATCGGTCTTGATCAGGTCTCCCAGACGCATGGAAGCCTCCTTTCCGGCCGTGGCCGGTCCTGGTCAGTCGTCTCCCAGCCCGCGCACGGCGGTCAGGACCTCGCGCAGGTCAGGGAGCCTCTCGATCGGGTACACCTTGGAGAAGCGCACAATCCCGTCCCCGTCGATGATGACGACCGCCCGCTCCGAGAAGCCGTCCTCTTTGCGGAAGATCCCGTAGCGCTCGGCGACCGCCCCGTGCGGCCAGAAGTCCGAAAGAAGCCGGGTCTGCGTGATCTTGAGGTGCTCGGCCCATGCCTTCTTCGACGGGACGGGGTCGACACTCACCCCCAGGGCGACGGCGCTCGCGCCGGAGAAAGCGGTCGCGCTCGCCTCCAGGGCCTGCATCTGCTCAGCGCAGGCCTTGGTCCAAGCGAGGGGGTGGAACGAGAGGACGACGGTCTCACCGCGGAAATCGCGAAGCTCGGCGGTCTTGCCGTGCTGGTCCCTGAGCCGGACGTCCGGTGCCGGCCTTCCCGGTTGAACAACGCTCATGGTCTCTCCTCCTTCCTGCTTGTCCCCTCTATCCGGAACTGCTCCAAGCGGCGCTCGACCTCGTCCAGGGTGAGAGAAGGCAGCTCGGCGAGCGGCCTTCGCCCCACGCGATCGTGGTACCGGGCCGCGAAGACGGGACGAGGCGTTCCCCTGTACAGAACGCCGATCCAGATCCGCTCGCGATCCGTCGCCAGGCGGATCGCCGCCTCGCGGTCGTGGGGATCGTGGTCTGCCGGGACAGGGGCCGTCCGCTCACGGTACCACGCGGTGGGGTGCGTCCCCCACGTCAGGCAAGGCTGGACGACCTCGACGAGGGAGAGGCCCGGCTGGGCGATCGCCTGGGCGAGGAGGTCGGCAAGGCTCGGGATCTCCCCGGCGTACCCGCGGGCGACGAACGGCGCGTCGTGGAGGATGGCAATCCCGAGCATCCGCAAGGGCTCGATCTCCACCCCTTGGACCTGAAGGCGCGTCCTCTCGCCGAGCGGTGTCGTCGGCGAGGCCTGTCCCTTCGTGAGCGCGTAGAGCTCGTTATTGTGCACGACGATCGTGAGGTTGGGGTTCCTGCGTAGGGCGTGGAGGAGGTGGTTTCCCCCCTCGCCGTAGAGGTCCCCGTCGCCCGAGGTGACGATCGTCGTCAGGGTGGGGTTGGCGACGGCGATCCCGGTCGCCGCAGGGATCGCTCGACCGTGGAGCCCGTTGAAGACGTTCGCCGCGAGGTAGTGTGGGAGCTTCGCCGCCTGGCCGATCCCCGAGACGAGGCAGACCTCGTGGGGCCTCTTTCCGAGCTTCCCGAGCGCCTGCTGGAGCGCCGCCAGGATCCCGAAGTTCGAGCAGCCAGGACACCACTGGTTCTCGGCCGGGCTCCGGAAGAGGTCAGCGTCCATCGAGGGTCCTTTCGATCTCCTCTGCCGTGATCGGGAGGCCGTCGTAGCGTCGGACGCTCGCAGCGAAAGAGATCCCGAGTTCGCTTGAGAGGAGGTGTGCGAACTGCCCGGTCGCGTTCCCCTCCACGCAGATCAAGCGCGCTCCCTTCGGGAACTCCAGGTCGGGAAGGGGCCAGATCTCGGTGAAGTGGAGCATGCCGACTCGGCGTGCCCTGGCGCGGCCTCGGCCCACCGCCTCGCGGATCGCCCCGCGGGTCGATCCCCAACCGACGAGGATCGTCTCCGCGTCCTCGGTGCGGTAGGCCTCCGGAGGCGCGATCTCCTCCCGCAGGGCGCCCGTCTTCCTCAGGCGCTTGTCGACCATGCGCGGGCGCATCAGGGCGAGATCCTCGGTGAGGTGCCCCGCCTCGTCGTGCTCATCGCTGTCGATGACGACGAGGTCCTCGCCCTGGCCGAGATAGAGCCGGGGGGAGACCCCGTCCGGCGTGAGGAGGTAGCGACGGTACGGCCGGGACTCGGCAGGGCGCGCCAAGGCGGCCTCCGGCCTCACCCGATCGATCGGGAACTCGGGGAACGAGAAGAGGGAGTCGGCGAGGAGCTGATCGGAGAGGACGATCGCCGGGACCTGGTACCGATCGGCAAGGTTGAACGCGCGGACGATCTTCTCGAACGCGTCGCGCGGATCGGAGGGAGCAAAGAGGAGTCGTGGGAACTCCCCGTGGCCGGCATGGAGGGCGAACAGGAGGTCCCCCTGCTCCGTCCGGGTGGGGAGACCGGTCGCTGGCCCGGGACGCTGGGCGAGGACGATCACGATCGGCGTCTCGATCATCCCGGCGAGGCTGAGCGCCTCGACCATCAGGGCGAATCCGCCCCCCGAGGTCGCCGTCATCGCCCTCGCCCCGGCCGCCGAGGCGCCCAGGGCCATGTTGACGGCCGCGATCTCGTCCTCCGCCTGCTCGGCGAAGACGCCGAGCCCCTCGTCCTTGGCCAGGGCGGTGATGATCCCTGTGGAGGGCGACATCGGGTAGGCGCTGATGAACCGGCACCCCGCGGCGGCGGCGCCCAGGGCGAGGGCGTCGTTCCCGGAGAGGAGGAAGGCGTCCGTGCGCTTCCCCTTTGGCACGGTCGCGGCCCGGGGGCCGACGAGTCCGCTCTCTCGGGCGAGAGCGAAGCCACGTCGTGCGGCGGCGACGTTGCGCTCTTGTACCTCGCCCGACTTTCCACGGAACAGGTCGCTGACCGTTCGCTCGAGGGAGGCGAGATCCATCCCGAGCAGGGAGCCGAGTGCCCCGGCGGCGATCGTGTTCGCCATCCGCCGGTCTCCCATCTCCTCAGCCGTCCGGCGGAAAGGAAGCGTGGCCCTCCGAGGGTCTGGCTCTGAGACGCGCTCCCCGTCCGCGAGAAGGAGCCCCTCCGGCCGGAGCAGGGGGCCGTACGCCGTCTCGACGTCCGGGTTCAGGGCGAGAAGAAGGTCGGCGTCAAGGCGGGGTGCGTTCAGGTTGGAGGATGTCAGACGGATCCGGAAGCTCGACCGTCCTCCGCGGATGCGCGACTCGTACTCCTGGTACGCGAAGACCGCGTGCCCCTCGCGCAGGGCGGCGCGGGCGAACAGCTCGCCCACCGTCTGCACCCCTTCTCCCGCCGCTCCGGCGATGACGACCGAGAGGTCCATTCGCCTAAGGTTCCCTGTGGCGCGCCACGATCGCGTCGGCCAGCCGGTCCAGGGCGGCGCGACTCTCGTCCGTCGGGAGTCCGCGGCACAGGACGGAAGGGAGCCAGTCCGGCTTGAGTGGCTCGAGGAGCGCCTTCATCCGCGCCTCCGCCTGGCTTGACCACCCGTAGGACCCGATGAAGGCCGCGTGACGGAGCTTGGGTCGCAGGGCCGAAGCGAGGTACGCCGCGCTGACCGCGGACGGGTGCGGGCCAACAAGGACCGTGGGCGCCCCGATGACGAGGGTCCTCGCGTCGACGAGGGCCATGGCGAGCCTCCCGAGGTCGGTCACGGTCAGGTTGAACGGCTCGACCCCCACCCCGCGCTCGGCCAGGGCGGCGACAAGGTGCTCGGCCATCCTTGCCGTGCTCCCGTGCATGGAGACGTAGGCGAGGACGACCTCGTTCTTCGGCGGGGAGAGCACCCAATCCCGGTAGGCGTCGAGGATGAAGGAGGGATCCGGGTGGATTGGCCCGTGGCTCGGGGCGATCACGGCAAGAGCGTAGGTCGTCAGCCGCTCGAGGTGACCTCTGATCGCCGCGCGGAACGGCATCATGATCTCGGCGTAGTAGCGCTTCGCCGCCTCGTACATCCGCGCCCGGTCTGTGGCGAACAGGCCCGCCAAGGCGAAGTGCGAGCCGAAGAGGTCGCACGGGAAGAGAACCCGCTCCTCGCGCAGGTAGGTGAGCATCGTCTCCGGCCAGTGCACCCAAGGGGCGTGCAGGAACTCGAGCGTCTTCCCCCCGAGGGAGAGGGTCTCCCCGTCTTCGACCGTCGTGATCCGACCCTCTCGGACGCCGAGGTGGTCGACGATCATCCCCTTCGCCTTCGGCGTCGCCAGGACGCGCGCCTCGGGGTAGCGGTCGAGGACGACGGGGAGCGACCCGGAGTGGTCCTGCTCCACGTGCTGGATGACGACGTAGTCCACCCGCGCCACCTCGGAGAGGTGTGCGAGGAGGACGTCTGTCTTCGCAGGGTCGACCGTGTCGATGAGGGCCGACTTCTCCCTCCCTGCGATGAGGTAGGCGTTGTAGGTCGTTCCGTCCGGAAGGGGGATCAGGTCGTCGAACAGGCGCCGGTCCCCGTGCAGCGCTCCCACCCAGCGGACGCCCGGCGCGATCTCCCGCGCCTTCATCGGCGATCCTCTCGTGACGCGCTCTCGCTCATCCTACCCCTCCTCGAACATCTCCTTCCCAGCCCCGCAGTCGGGGCAGGTCCAGTCGTCGGGCAGGTCCTCGAAGTCCGTCCCCGGCTGCACGCCGCTCGTTGGGTCTCCCCTCTTCGGGTCGTAGACGTAGCCGCACACGGTGCAGGTCCACTTGCTCATCCTGTCCTCCTTCGCATCGTCTTCCGATACTCGTTGTAGGTCAGCGGTTCCCCCTCCGGCCGCGTCCCGGCGCGCTCGACCGAGGCGACGAAGAGGGTGTGCGTCCCCAGATCGAAGCGCATTCCCGGAACGACACGGCACTCGTAGAACGCCTTGGCGGCAGGGAGGATCGGCGCCCCGTTCGTCCCGAGCTCATAGGGGATGCCGGCGAACTTGTCCACCGTCCGGCCGGACTGGAACCCGAAGTGACGGATCCTGTCCGCCACCGAGGGGTCCTCCCGGTTAAGGACGTTTACGACGAACGCCCCGCTCTGCTCGATCATCTCGTGCGTGAGCGAGCGGACGTTCACCCCGATCGCGACCCGCGGCGGGGTGCTCGTCACCTGCATCAGGGCATCGAGGCACTGCCCGTTCAGCCGCCTGGCGGACGCCGCGGTCAGGACGTACAGGCCGTGCGTCACCTCGTACAGGGCCTGGTTGAGATCAGCAGCGTTCTCGGTCAACTTGAACGGCATCCTAGGCTCCGCGTGAGCCAAGCTCGCGGTCGGCAAGGACGAGTCCCTGCCCGGACTCCCCGACGCGCCTCAGAAGCCGGACCCCCTTCGCTGCCGACGCCTCCTCTTCCACCTGTTCGCCCACGTACCACTGCAAGAGAAGCCCGGCGGCGTAGTCCTTCTCCTCCGCGGCGAGCCGGACAAGGTCGTGGATCTTTCCGGTGATGAAGAGCTCGTGCTGGTGAGCCTCCTCGAATGCCGCGACCGGCGAGGGCCATTCCTTCTTTGGCTTGGAGAGGGGGAGGAGTTCGACTCGCCCTTCTCGGTCGACGAGGTGGTCGAAGAGACGTAGGGCGTGCTTCGTCTCCTCCTGCGACTGAATCTTCATCCAGTGGGCCATCCCCTCGTACCCCGCCGCCGCGAAGTACGCGGCCATGGCGAGGTAGAGGTAGCTCGACTCCATCTCATGCTGGATCTGCGCATTCAGCGCGTCCTGCATCCGCTTGCCGATCATCCCGTCCTCCTGTGCGCCGTGCGCGAGGTGCCGTCGGGGCTACGACCTGGCCCGCCGTGACCCCGGTAGCGCGCAGTCTAGCACATTTCCTTACCAGTTCTCTCCAAGGAGCTCAAAGTGCGCCTGCGCATGGACGCAGGCCGGGCAGACCGCCGGAGCCTCGGTCCCGCTGTGGAGGTAGCCACAGTTTCGGCAGCGCCAGACGACCGGCTTGTCGCGCTTGAAGACGCGCCCGGATTCCAGGTTGGAGCGGAAAGCGAGGTAGCGCTTCTCGTGCTGCTTCTCCGCCACGGAGATCGCCTCGAAGGCGCGGGCGATCTCGGGGAACCCCTCCTCCTGCGCCAGCTTGGCGAAGCCAGGGTACATCGTCGTCCACTCGTAGTGCTCCCCGCCGGCGGCGGCCTTCAGGTTCTCCGCCGTCGGCCCGATGACTCCGGCCGGGAAAGAGGCCTGAACCTCGACCTCCCCACCCTGGAGGAACTTGAAGTAGCGCTTCGCGTGCTCGCGCTCCTGATCCGAGGTCTCCTCGAAGATCGCCGCGATCTGTTCAAGCCCCTCCTTTCGAGCTTGGCCCGCGAAGTAGCTGTAGCGGTTGCGCGCCTGCGACTCCCCGGCGAACGCCGTGAGGAGGTTCCGCTCCGTCTTCGATCCCTTCAGGTCCATTTTATCCTCCTTCAGATCCGTCTTGGGTTCTCGTTCACTCAGAGCTGACACGTCGGGCAGAGGTACGTCGACCTCCCGCTCTGTTTCACCCGTTCGACCGTCGCCCCGCAGCGCGGGCACGCCCCTCCCTCGCGTCCGTAGACCGCGAGGGCCTCCTGGAACTCGCCGCGGCGCCCGGCCTCGGGCCGGAAGTCGGAGACCCCGCTCCCGAGGGACGTCCCGGCGCGGGCGATCGCCTCGTTCAAGACGAGACCGATCGCGCGGTGGAGGGCGCGCACCTCTCGCGGAGTGAGGTCCCTCGCTCGCCGCCGAGGGTCGACCCGCGCGTGCCAGAGCGCCTCAGCGGCGTAGATGTTCCCGATCCCGGCGATCCGGCGTTGGTCCATGAGGAGAACCTTCACAGGAGCACGGGACGTGGCGAGGATCGCCGCGAGGTGCCTTGGTGTGAACGCCCGGTCGAGTGGGTCGATTCCCATCTCGTGAGGGAACTCCCCCTCGACGCACTCCACCGTCCCCAAACGCCGCGGATCGACGAACAGGACCTCTCCTCGGTCAAGGTCCAGGACGAGGCGGGTGTGCCGAGCCTCCTCGGGATCGCAGGATCGCAGGAGCCGCCCGGACATTCGCAAGTGGACGAGGAGGGACCGGCCGCTCCCGAGTTCGATCGCGATGTACTTCCCTCTTCGGGAGACCGACGCGATCCGTTCCCCCGCGAGAGCGTCGGCCGGGAGGGAGAGCTTGCGGTCGACGACACGGACGCGACGGACCCTGGCGCCGCAGATCGGCTGAAGGCCCCGCACGATCGTCTCCACCTCCGGCAGCTCGGGCAACCTCTCTCCTTAGATCCTTTCTGTACTAGGAATGAATCTCATGTGCGTCCTGGCACGTCCGGCAGACGCCGTAAAGGCTCATTTGCACAGCTTCAATCCTGTGCCCCAGCACCTCATCCCCCGGGCGGAGGGCGCACGGAAGCTCGAGATCGTACAGCTCACCGCAGGAGCGGCACAGGAAGTGGGGATGGCTTGGAGGGCCAGCGTCGTAGTGCGCCACCTCCCGGGCGATCGTGAGCTCGCTCACCGCCCCGGCCCGCTTCAAGGCCTCCAGAGCGTTGTACACCGTCGCCCGCGAGATGGATGCGAAGCGCCGCTTCACGCCGGCATAGGTCTCCTCGGCCGTGGGGTGAGACTTCGTCCCCTCAAGGAAGGACAGCACCGCCAACCGCTGCGCTGTGGGAACAAGCCCGGAGCCCCGAAGCCTCTCCGCACGATCCCGGTTCTCCATTTGGACTCATTCTAGATCGAAAGCGTGGACGGGTCAACAGGGCTGACCCCAGAGGAAAGAACCTGGACTGAGAGCCTCCTAGAGACGAGGGACAGCCTCCCCTCCGGCTTGAGGGTGGAAGCTCGGGACGAGGCGACGCAGTGCTGCAAGCAAAGAGGACGGGTTGTCTATCCGCGCCGCCTCCGTCAGGAGCGCGAGGCCCTGCCGGAGTTCCTCCGGACTCCACGGGCGTCCCAGTTTGGCGGTGAGCACCCGCGCGTGAGCCGTCATGTTCGTCCCCTCCTCCGCGGTGAGGAGCTCCTCGCGGAGCTTCTCACCAGGCCGGATCCCGGTGAAGACGATCGGAATGTCCCGGTCCGGCTCCAGGCCGGAGGTGCGGATGAGGTCGCGCGCGAGGTCGAGGATCCTGACCGGCTCTCCCATATCGAGGATGAAGACCTCACCGCCCTTACCCATCGCTGCCGCTTGGAGGACGAGGCGGACGGCCTCAGCCGTGGTCATGAAGTAGCGCTCCATTTCGGGATGCGTCACGGTGACCGGTCCGCCGCGGCGGATCTGCTCGACGAACGTGGGGAGGACGCTCCCCCGGCTCCCAAGGACGTTCCCAAAGCGGACTCCCAACGCCCGCATCTCCCCCTCCGCTCCCACGGCGAGGACGACCTTCTCCGCGACCCGCTTCGTGGCTCCCATGACCGAGGTCGGGTTCACGGCCTTGTCGGTGGAGATGAAGACGAACGCCTCGCACCCCGCGCGCCGGGCTGCCTCGGCGACGACCGAGGTCCCGAGCACGTTCGTCTTCACCGCCTCGGCGGGGAAGGTCTCCATCAGCGGGACGTGCTTGTAGGCGGCGGCGTGGAAGACGAGTTGCGGCCGATGCTTGCCGAAGACCGCCTCCATCCGCTCCGGGTCGCGCACGTCCCCGATGAGGACGGTCGCATTCCGGCCGGGCAGTCGCCTGTGGAGGTCGGCCTCGAGGTGGAAGAGGCCGGTCTCGTCGATGTCCAGCGCAAGGAGGGAAGCCGTTCCGAAGCGGAGCACCTGTCGGCAGAGTTCCGAGCCGATCGACCCTGCCGCCCCGGTGACGAGGACCGTCTTCCCGGAGAGGAAGCGCTCAATCGACCGCGGGTCGATCGCCACCGGCTCGCGACGGAGGAGGTCCTCCGGCTGGACCTCGCGCACCTCGGAGACGCGGACCTCGCCGCTGTAGAGCTCGGAGAGAAACGGAAGGATCTTGATCTCCCCCACCCCGGCCTGGCGGGCGAGATGGACCGTCTGTCCGATGACGCGGGACGGGGCGGAGGGCATGGCGATGATCACGGCGTGCACATCAAGCGAGCGAACGAGGTCGGGGAGGCGCTCCCGCGGCCCGAGGACCCGGACCCCGTGAAGGACAAGGCCGCGCTTCCTCCGGTCGTCGTCAAGGAAGCCGACCGGCCAGAAGAGGCTCTCCTCTTCGTCCAGGATCCCGCGGACGAGCTTCTCCCCCGCCTCCCCAGCGCCGACGATCAGCGTCCGCCTGCCCCTCCGGCGGAGGGTGCCGCGGGTCCGGGCAAGAGCGTGCTCGACCAGGCGTCGGGCAAGGCGGATTGAGCTCACCCCGAGGAGGGTGAGGGCGAAGTCGATCCCGAGGACGGAGCGGGGGACGCCGGAGAGGGCCGTCCCGTGGCGCAGGACGAACAAGACGCCGGCCAGGGCGAGGGAGCCTCCCGCGCAGGCAAGGCCGGTGCTGTAGAGCTCCTCTAGGCCGACGTGGGCCCAACTGAAACGGTAGAGACGGAACGCCACGAGGAAGGCGAGCTTCACCCCCACGGCGATCGGGAGGGCGCGGAGGAAGAGGTCCAAGTAGCGAGCCGGGATCTCCCCGTCGAAGCGGAGGAGGAAGGCAAGGTAGAAGGAAAGGGCGATCACCCCGGTATCAGCGAGAATGAAGGCGAGCCTCTGGCCGAGCCGCGGCGAGCGGAACATCGAGGACGCGCGCCCAAGAAAGCTTCCTTCCCGATTCCTATCGGTCATTGTAGGCTTGAAGGAACGTATCCCGGGGGATCTCCGCCCGTGAGAGGATCGTGCGTAGGGTCGTGGCCCTGTAGGTCGATCGGCTGGGGCAGGGTCATGGGGGTCCAAGTCCCATCTGGATTCTCTCGCCGAAGCGCGATGTGCTCTCTCTCCCGAACCACCTCGAATCCAAGAGCCTGGAACGCTCTTAGGACCTTTGCTCTTGGGGCGTCTCTGGGGAACCTAGGCATCGAGCGCGACTTCAGCTTCCGCAACCGTCAGGTCTTCTGGAGAGGCAAGCCCATCCAGGACATCTTTCCCAAACGTCTCGATGTGGAAGACAATAGCCTTCCGAATGCTCTCCAACGCCTCCTCGAAGGTGTCTCCATCGCTCACGACGACGCCCTTGAGGCCGAGAGGGTAGGCGACGTAGCCTTCGGGTGTCCGCTGGATGATGACCTTGAACCGCTTTGTCATGGCAGGCTCCTCTCTCCAGCGGGAGTTGCCCGCCGGAACAGTTGTGCCATTATACCTTCTACCTTGATGCGACGAGTTCGCCGAGGGCCTCGACGACTGTCTCCACCTCGCCTCGCGAGAGCCGGTTGTAGAACGGAAGGGCGATCGTCCGCGCCGCGACGGACTCCGTGACGGGGAAGTCTCCCTCCTTCGTTCCGAGGAGTTCGCGGTAGAACGGCTGGAGGTGGATCGGCTGGAAGTAGTTCCGACAGCCGATTCCCCGTGTCTCGAGGCCTCTGAGGACCCGGTCGCGGTCCTCTCGGGTGAACCCCTCGGCCAGCCGAACCACGTAGACAAACCAGCTCATGGTGACCCCAGACGCGATGCAGGGCGCCTCGACCCCCTTGACGCCGGCGAGAGCCTCGGCGTACCAGGAGGCGACCTGTGCCCGTGCGGCCAGGATCTCCTCGAACCGCTCAAGCTGCGCGAGACCAAGAGCGGCCGACATCTCATCCATCCGGTAGTTGTAGCCCAGGCGTGCGTGCAGCAGCCATTCACCGCTCTCGCTTCTCCCCTGACTGACGAGGCTCCGGCAGAGGGCAGCGACGCGATCATCGCTCGTCAGCACCATGCCGCCCTCCCCGGTCGTGATCTGCTTGTTCGGGTAGAAGGCGAAGACGGCTGCCCGTCCGAACGAGCCGCACCGCCGCTCGCTGAGGGCGGACCCGAGGGACTCGGCCGAGTCCTCGATCAGGAGGAGCTTATGGCGCTCGGCGATCGCCTCCAGGGCCGGCCAGTCTGCCGGGTGTCCGAAGACATCCACGGCAAGAATCGCCTTCGTGTGGCGCGTGATCGCTGCTTCCACCCGTGCCGGGTCGAGATTGAGCGTCTTTCGCTCGATGTCAGCGAAGACCGGGCGCGCGCGCTCGAAGAGGAGGCAGTTCGAGGAGGCGACGAAACTAAACGGAGTCGTGATCACCTCGTCTCCGTCCTGGAGCCCCAGGGCGCGGACGATGAGGTGCAGGGCGCTTGTCCCGCTGTTCGCCGCGACCGCGTGACGGACCCCGGCGAACTCGGCCATCGCCTGCTCGAAGGCGGCGACCCGAGGCCCCATGGCGAGGGTCGGGCCCCGCAGCACCTCGAGCACGGCCTCTCTGTCCGCGTCCGTGATGTCCGGCCGCGCGAGCGGGATCGTCATGGTTGGCCCCGCCTCTCGAGATGCTGTTCGGCAAAAGCCTTCCCCATCTCGGAGAAGATCTCACTCAGAGAGGGTTCGTTGGTTGGGTTGTGATGGGCAGGATTGCTGGTTGGGTGGCAGTGCCACCCGCCGAGGTTGTCGATTCCGAACGTGCGTCGGCCGGACAGGATGAGAGAAAGGTCCAGCCTCCTGGTCCTCGGCGCGTAGAACAGGGAGACGAACGCCTCTTGAGACAGGACGATCCGAGCCTTCAGCCGCAGGGACGACGCTTCCTGGATCTCCCAGAGTCCCTTCGGGAGCAACCGCTCCGCGAGTACGCGGGCGTCGGCCAGAACCGAGTCAACGGGCAGGAAGTTCATGATCGCGGCGTTGCAGACGCCTGCCCGACCTTCCTGAGCTGTGTGCGCAGGAGAGCCGCCTCGTCGACGAGGCTCTCCCACTCCATGTAGTCCGCCTCTGATTGGTGGGAGGATGGGGAGGGGATCTCGCCGACTTCCCACGCGCGGGCGAAGTCCGCGAACTCCATCCCGTACTTCGCCTCAAAGGCCACGATCCGATCAGAGCAGACTTGGAGCCGTCTCGTCAGGTCGCTTGCCACGAGCTGCACGAGCTTCTCATCAAGGCTGTCCCCGTCCAGGTAGCTCAAGATCTCATCAAGGGACTCCGGCACGCGGATGACCTTCACGGGACCACCTCCTGTTGCTCAAGGTGTAGCGCATGAGCGCCTCAAGGATAGCACATTCCTGAAGGGCCTCGGCCTCGCTTCTCATAGACCACCTCTCCTTCCGCCAGGGCGCGCTTGAGGAAGGGACTCTCCCCATGAGCGGCAATCTCCTCCGGAGTGTAGGCTACAAGATCGTAGTCGACGCCCATCTTTCCGCCGAGGAGCTCGTACAGGCGACTCGTGCGCGCGAGGAACCCCTCGGAGGAGAGCATCACCACCAGCAGATCAAGATCGGTAAAAGGTCGCGGCGGCCGCGGCCGTAGGAACCGAACAGGACGACCTTCTCCACTTCCGGAAAGAGGGGGTGCCCTTGGACCGCTGTCTTGAGGGAGCGGTCCAGGGCCTCCGAGTAGGCCCGACGCGGCTCGGCGAGAGGAGCGATCATGACCCTATCGTAGTAGCCCGCAGCCCCGCGCGGCAACGTAGCCCTTCAGGCGTTGCCCGACGGGGAGAGAGGATCTCTGTGTCGAGCCGACGCGTGCTTCCTTAGCAGTCTGTTGATTTTCACTTCCTGCCCCCGACCCTGGTAGGCTGTCGCGGACAAGAGGGGGAGCTGACGATGTCGATGGGACGGCGCGAAGCGAGTCAAGGGTCGATGTGGATTGCCCAGGACG
>Ga0315274_10001050_pt1 | contig 42954 bp, 34 predicted proteins | sample YL17G02_20_MG_FD_203700 | JGI IMG/M metagenome (GOLD analysis project Ga0315274, IMG submission 203700) | Sediment microbial communities from Yellowstone Lake, YNP, Wyoming, USA - YL17G02_20 | ecosystem: Environmental > Aquatic > Freshwater > Lake > Sediment | place: USA: Wyoming | collected...
ATAATTGACCCCGTATTTTGCCGTCGCCTCCCATAAGGGGTCTAAAACCGGGTTTTCCCAGTCAAAATCCTTGGTAATAGACACGGTTGGGATCGGAAAAGTAAAAACGCGACCGCGAGCATCGCCCTCCATCAACGTCTCGTAAAACGCTTTAACAAAAAGGCTAACCTCTTCCTGAAATTCACCGTAAGTTTCGTTTTGCGGCTTGCCACCAATGATCACCGGCTGGTTTTTCAGGAAATCTGGAATCTTGATATCCAAAGAAACGTTGAGAAAAGGAGTTTGAAATCCAACTCTCGTGGGCACCATGCAGTTATAAAGGAATTCCTGCAATACCTGTTTAACTTGCAGATAGTCCAGATTATCGTAACGAATAAAAGGCGCCAAAAGAGTGTCAAAATTAGAAACCGCGTTAGCTCCCGCTGTCTCACCCTGCAGAGTGAAAAAGAAATTCACCAGCTGGCCCAGGGCGGTCCGAAAATGTTTGGCCGGCCTGGACTCAATTTTGCCGGGAGCCCCGCCGAAGCCTCTCAACAAAAGATCGTATAAATCCCAACCCATACAGTAGCAAGCGAGTGTCTCTAAGTTGTGGATGTGGAAATCTTCTCTGACAGCCGCTTCCCTCACTTCTTTGGGATAAATTTTGTTTAACCAATATTTTTTGGAAACAAAAGCGACCGTGTACTGATTCAGCCCCTGTAAAGAATAAGTCATATTGGCGTTTTCTTTCACCTGCCAGTCAACTTCCTGGATATATTTATCAATCGCCTCGCCCGCCTCATCCATAGTAGTGGCTGCGTCCCTCATTCTTCTCCTTTGCTCGCGGTAAAGTATATAGGCCTTGGCTGTTTCCACTAAGCCCTCCAAAATCAAAACCTCTTCAACTATGTTTTGAATTTGCTCAACATGAGGAACTTCGTTGGGCTTAAAACGCCTGTTCAAAATCTGCAAAACCCTGTCAGTTAGTTTTTTTGACCTGGCGCCGTTGCCTTTGACGGTAGCAGTCAAAGCTTTGTGGATAACAGTTTCAATCCTGGACCTGTCAAAATCAACAATTCTGCCGTCGCGTTTTTCAACTTTTTGAATTTTGTTAATCATTTTTATAGAGACACCCCGCGTCAAGCGCGGGGTAATTATTACATTCTAACAAACCAAAAAGACCGAGGCAAACCCCCGGTCAAATTAAGATTAAAACGGCTGTTTTTCCACAGATCACCTTCTTGGCGAAAAACCGGTAGCGATCAAAATCACTTTCATCTCTTCTGGTTTCAGTCTTTCGTCTTCCCGGGCGCCAAAAATTACTTTGGTTTCAGGCAAAATATTTTTAGTGATATTACTGGCAACAACGTCAATCTCGGCCAACTTTAAATGCCTGGCGCTAATGCTAAAAAGAACTTTACTCGCCTGCTCTGGCGAAATTTCCAGCAAGGGCGAACTCAAAGCCTTATTGACTGCTTCCTGGCCGCGATTTTGGCCCCGACCCATACCTTGACCGAAAAAAGACCTTCCGGAATTTTTTAAAATCGTTTTGATGTCGGCAAAACTAATGTTGACCAGTGAGGGACGCAACACTAAATCAGTGATACAAAACACTGCCTGGCGCAAAACCTCGTCAGCCAAAATAAACGCCTTGACTAAGGGGGTATTTTTTTCCACCAAAGGCAATAATTTATCGTTAGAAATCAAAAGCAAACTGTCAACCTTGTCTTCAATATTTTTAATGCCACCGGAGGCAATCGCTTTCCTAGAAGCGCCTTCAAAAGCAAAAGGCTTAGTAATCACGGCCACGGTCAGAATTCCCAGGCTCTTGGCAATCTCGGCGATTACCGGAGTAGCCCCGGAACCGGTGCCCCCGCCAAAACCAGCGGCGACAAAAACTAAATCTCCTCCTTTGAGAATCGCGGCGATTTCCTCTTTCTGCTCTTCAGCCGCTTTTCTGCCGATTTCGGGATTCATGCCCGCGCCCAAGCCCTGAGTAATTTCCCGGCCGATTCTTAACTTAATATCAGCTGAAGTTTTTTTCAGATCCTGAACATCAGTATTAATGGCGATAAACTCCACTCCGGCAATTTTTAACTTTGCCATCCGGCTCAAGGCATTACCACCTGCTCCTCCGACACCAACTATTTTTATATGTGGAATTATTCTCATGGTATATATTTTATACGCAGGACTATTTTTATGGTATATATTTTATACGCAGGACTATTTTTATGGTATAAAAATTCTAAAGAAATTTTTTGCTTTTCTAAAGATGCCTTTCTCTAAAAACGATGAGTGGTTATCAATATCAATATCCTTGGCCGCCTCTAAAATTAGGCCGGCGACAACGGAAAAAGACGAGTCATCCAATTCCGGAACAAAACCATTAGCTAGACCCAAACGGCAAGGCAGTTTCAACTCTTTTTTGGCAAAATCAACGATTTTTAAAAGCTTCGCTCCCCCGCCAGTCAAAACAACACCGGAAGGCAATCTGGTTTTATTGACCTTCTTTAATTCTTTAGCGACTTCGGTAAAGATTTCTTTAGTCCGCGCCTCAACCACTCGAGCCAGGTTTTTGCCAGAGAATCTCTGGGCTGAGCCTTTTCTCTTGTCGCGACTGTAGCTTTTTTTCCTTGAGCCAAAACCAGGAAAGGTCTTTTTCGCCTCTTCTGCAGATTCTATCTCAAAGCGCATCACATAGGCAATATCATTAGTAATATTATTTGAACCGATGGGCAAAATCGCCGCGTGCACCAAAGATCCTTCTTCAAAGATGGCCATACCCGTAGTGCCAGCTCCTATTTCTACCATAACGACTCCGAGTTCTTTTTCTTTGGGTGTCAAAACTGCTTCGCTTGAGGCCAACACAGACGGCGAAATATTATCTATCTCCAAACCAGCTTCTAAAACCGCCTCGGTTAAGTTTTTCAAATAAGGAGAAAAAACAGCTGTGCAGAGGGTTTTCGCTTCCAAGCGGATGCCCCTTAGTCCCTCTGCTTCCTTAATGCCAGATTGGCCGTCAATGATGAATTCCTGGGGAAAGACGTCTAGAATCTCTTGGTTAGTAGATAAAGATAATGTCCTACTCGCCTGTAGGGCCCTCTCTATGTCAATTTCAGAAATGCGCTGGTCCGCCCGCGAAACCGAAGCCAAACCGCGGCTGGGCAAAAAAGTCAAATGGCTGCCGTTAATGCTCACAACAGCCGAATTAATTTTCTTTTCCAAACCTTCCTGGCAGAAATCAAGCGCTTCGCGAATCTTGGAAGCGACTTCGTCTGGATTAATGACCACCCCTTTTCTCATCCCGAAATTCGAAACCTCTGCCTGGCTGATAACTTCTAAAACCTTGTCCTGTGGCTTCTTTAAGGCCACTAGCATTTTAACGCTGTTGGTCCCGATATCTAAGCCGGTAAGCAAATGACCCTTAGTCATGTAAAACTATCTACTAATGTTTAAAGCTTTAAAAACATATTGTTCTTGCTTTTTTGCCATTCGCCCTGCTTTCTTTCCATCAGTCTCGTGATCATACCCCAGCAAATGCAATATTCCGTGAACTATAACTCTCGTTAATTCTTCTTGCGGCAAAACACTATAGTTTTTGGCATTGGCCATAACTTTGGGCCAACAAATAGCTATCTGGCCTAAAAACTTTGTCTGCCCGGAGATTAGAGGAAATCTGGTCTTTCCTTCCCCGGCGAAAGAGAGGACATCAGTCAGATGATTATTTTTGCGATAATGCTGGTTTAACTTTTTAATTTCTAGCTTAGTCAGAAAAACAATCTCTATAATCTCCTTTGGCCTTCGTTCTCCTACCAAGATCGTCTGAACCACTTTTCCCACAAAAACCTTGCTTACTCCTTTTGGCGTCTTATTAATGGTAAAAATCATCTTAGCTACCGAGCAACTCTTTAACTAAACTGCTCACTACGTTTCCGTCAGCCCGGTTTTTCACCTGGGGCATAATCTTTGCCATGACCTTGCCAAAGTTTTGAAGACTTCGGGCGTCAGTTTCGCTGATGGCTTTTTTAATAATCTCCTTTAATTCATTTTCATTCAATGACTTGGGCAGGTAAACCGCCAATATCTCTAATTCTTTTTCTTCTTTCTCAACCAAATCCTGACGATTGCCTTTTTTAAAAGCCTCAATCGCCTCTTTCCTTTTCTTGGCCTCACTGACAATCACCTCCAACAGCTCTTCTTCATTTAAACGGCTAAGTTCTGCGAGTTTTTCTAAGGGCTCTGTTTTGCTCAGCTTGGTCCTCTTTTCAATTTCGCGGTTGTTTAAGGCGGCAAAAAGCAATCTTAAAACCGAAAGCCTCAAGACTTCTTTTTTGAGTTGTGATTCTTTCAGATCTCGCGATAAGGTTTCTAGCAGAAACATTTTTGGGATTTAATTGTTAATATCTTCTGCTTCTGGTCGGCAATGTACCCATTTTATCCATGTGGCGGTATTCTATTTTCAACTCTTCTCTTCTCAGGGCTTGGCGTTTTTTTGCCCCGTCTGATTTCTTCCTAAGCTTAAACCGGGAACGCCTCACTTTCACAATGATGCCGCTCCGTTGGACCCTTTGGCCAAATCGCCTCACTAACCCTTGGCTAGTTTCGCGGCCTTGTCTTTTGACTTCTAAAGCCATGATAATGAATAGTTAGTAGTTAGTAGTTAGTAGTTAGTAGTTAGTAGTTCAGGCTTACTATTTCTTTAACAACCTTTTTTTTATTTCATGGACTACTTTGTCCATTTTGATAGTTTCTTGGGTTCCCCGCTTCATATCCTTCACAATCACGGTCTTTTCTAAGGCCTCTTTTTGTCCCAAAATCAAAGTGTATCTAACTTGCAAACGATCAGCTCTTGAGAGCTGGACCTTTAAACTGTCCTTAGACAAGGATTCTCCGATAGGAATTCTCGCCCTGCGGAAATCTTCAAAGAGACGCAGGCTCTTTTTCTTTGCCAGGTTTCCTACTTGCGCCAAAAAAACATCTTTTCTGGTTTCCGTATGGAGTTCTGGCTGGCGCAATATCATTTCCTGGACAATCCTTTCTACGCCGGCAGCTGCCCCGCAGGCAGGAATGTCTTTATTGCCGATCACTTTGCCTAAATTATCGTAACGCCCGCCGCCAACCAAAGCGATGGGCGCCTGGTTTTGTGCGCTAGTACTCTCGATAAAAATCTCAAAAACCGTCTTGGTATAATAATCCAACCCCCTCACTAAATACGGATTAAGACGATAAGGCAAGCCGAGCTCGTCTAAAAACTCCAACACTTCTTTGAAATGGTTATGGCAATCCTCGCAAAGATGATCAATAATCTGGGGGGAAGCGGCCTTGATCGGCTGGCATTTTTCCTCTTTACAGTCCAGAACCCTCAAAGGATTTTCCCTGACCCTTCTTTTGCAGTCAAGGCAGAGCGAATTGTAATGCGATCTTAAATAACCAGCCAGGATCTTTTTAAAATACGGGCGGCAACAGTTAGCGCCTATGGAGTTGATTTCAATGACTGGATTTTTAAATTTTAACTCATCTAAAAGATTATAAAAAATCTGTATAATTTGGGCGTCAATTGCCGGACTTGTTTCGCCTAAAACCTCAAAATCAATCTGGTGGAATTGCCTGAATCTGCCGGCCTGCGGGCTTTCATAGCGAAAGGCTGGGCCGATTGAATAAAGCTTAACCGGCTGGGGTAAATTACTCATCCCATGCTGCAAAAAGGCTCTCACCAATCCCGGAGTGAATTCCGGCCTCAGGGCTAGAGCGTCGCCGCCTCTGGTGCGTAAAGTAAACATTTGTTTCTCAACAATATCGGTTGTCTGGCCAGTGCCTTTTTCAAAAAGCTCGGCAAATTCCATCAGGGGCGTATCAATTCTTTCAAAACCATAAAAATTTGCTAGGCCTTCCGCCAAATGGAAAAGCTTCTGAAAATATTTTTCGTCCTCGGGCAGAATATCGTGCATCCCGGGGGGAGATTGAAAATGCGGTTTTTTAGACATATGACTAGTAAATTGGTAGTTTTATCTCGGTCATTTCATCTAAGGGTAGAAGACGAAAAAGCACCTTGCCGATAATATTATCTCGCGGCAGAATTCCCCAGGCCCTGGAATCGGAAGAGTGCAAACGGTTATCTCCCAGAACAAAATACTCGCCCTCTTTAAGGACCAAGTGAAATTCGCCCAAAGTCAGGTCATCAGAGGGTAAATATGTTTCTTCTTCCAGATTAAGTTCTTTGCCGTTGTTATCAAAAATAGTGACTTTTTGGTCTTTGATTTCCACGGTCTCGCCGGGCAAGCCAATTATCCTCTTGATATATCTTTGGCTGAGATTAAAAGGGTATTTGAAAACAACCACCTCGCCTCTTTGAGGTTGCTTAAAACGATAAGATAATTCGTCAACAATCAGATAGTTGCCGTTTTGAAAACTTGGCTCCATTGACTCGCCTTTGACAATAAACGGCTGGAAAATAAAATAGCGGATGGGCAAAACGATCGCCAAGGCGATGACTGCGACTTTTAAGGATTCCCAGACAAAATTGAGAAAATTCTTAAGCATGATTCTTAAATTAATTCCGCAGAAGTAATTCAACCACGGTTAAATCATACCTGTTTTTAGGAATAAAGCAAGAAGAATGGTATAATATTTTAATTACTAATTATGCTGTTAATAATCGGTTTAGGAAATCCCGGGAAAAAATTTGAAAATACCTGGCACAACCTGGGATTTTTAGCGGTGGAAAATTTTAAATCTCAAGAAGAAAACTTTTCCGACTGGAAGAGTTTTGACCGCGCTCAATCATTGATAAGCCAGGGGAAAATTAATGATACAAAAATCATTATTGCCAAGCCTCAAACCTTTGTGAATAATTCCGGTCGCGCCGTTCGCGTCCTTACTGCTTACTACAAACTACCAACTATAAATATCATTATTATTCACGACGACGCCGACTTACCTATAGGCACGGTCAAAGTTTCTAAAAACTCGGGCTCTGCCGGCCATAAAGGCGCGCAGTCAATCATCGACACCATGGGAAGCAAAAACTTTACCAGAATCCGGCTCGGCGCCAGGCCAAGAAATTATATTCCGGGATCTAAATCCATGGAAAGGTTTGTACTCAAAAAATTCTCCAAAGCAGACCAAAAAATCGTCAGCGAAGTCATTGAAAAAGCAATTCAGGCCATTGAAGCCATTTTGGCCCAAGTTTAAAGCCCGGCTTTAAACCTTTTGGTAAAACAAAAAACAGCTTGAAAATCAAGTAGCTGGGGTCGGGGAATTTTGTTTTCAGCAGCTATAGCTGCTGATGCAAAATCCCCTGTCGAGGAAAATAGGAGCGTAGCGACGTAAGAAACCCGAAGGTTTCTTAAGTGGGTGTCAGGGGATTTTGCCTTCTGGTCTACTGACAAGCGCCATCATCAACGACAATTGCCGCTAGTAATGGCCTTCGGCCATGGACAATAAGGAGGAATTAGTCCATAACAACTCGTCAGTAGACCAGAAAACACAACCATAACACAACTATAATTGCTTTTCCGTAAGTTAATCTTATGATGGGTATTATAACCTATATTGATGGTTTCGTCAAGGTCTGAATTGGTGGCAGGTATCACCCCCTACTTTTTAAAAAAGCGGCGGTTTTGGTTTGAAAAACATTTTGACAAAATCAAAAAACTATCAAAAACAAAACCTTGGTGGCAACGCCATTGCTTATTCTTAAGAGAAAAACAATTCCTTTCTCTCACTGCCCTACTCCAAAAATTAATGGATCTGGGCTACGAAAAAGTCCAGACTATTTCTTTTCCGGGAGAATTCTCCCAGCGGGGCGGTATCATAGATCTCTTCCCTATCAACAAAGCTTTTGGCCTCAGGGTTGAGTTTTTTGGCAACCAAATTGAGTTGATTTCAAAACTTGAATTAGTAATTCCATCTGAAGAGAAAATCCGTCAAGTTCTGGAGAAAAAACTCAAGTCGCAAAAATTATTTTCTGGCCTCAAGGATTTGAAGCCCGGCGACTATTTGGTTCACTTGGACCACGGCGTCGGCCGTTTCTCGGAAATCAGAAAAATTCCGCCTCTTGGCTCCCAGACACAAGCTGCTGACTACTACGTGATTGAATATGCCCGCAACGACAAGCTCTACGTGCCCCTTGGATTAGAACGGAAACTCTCAAGATATATCGGCTTTGTTGAGCCAAAAATCAATCGCCTGGATTCCAATGTTTGGCAAAAAACCAAAGGGAAAATCAAAGAAGAAGTGGAAAAGTTCGCCAAAGACCTTTTGCAAATTTATGCTCATCGCGAAACCGCCACCAGACCCCCCTACTTTTCAGACGAAGATATTGAGTCTTTGGTTGAAACTTCGTTCCCGTATCAGGAAACTCCTGATCAAATATCCGCCTGGCAAGACATCACAGAAGACTTGCAAAAATCAAAGCCAATGGACCGCCTTATCTGCGGGGATGTCGGTTTTGGCAAAACCGAAATTGCTTTCCGGACCATGGTTAAGGCGGTTTTGGCGGGCTATCAGGCGGCACTTCTCTGTCCGACCACAATTTTAGCCAGTCAACATTTCCAAAACCTTAAAACGCGCTTAAAAGGCCTGCCTATCAATATCGCCTTGCTCACTCGTTTGCAAACCGAAAAAGAACAACAAGAAATCAGCGGCAAAATCCGCCAAGGTAAAATTGATATCATTATCGCCACCCATCGGCTTCTGTCAAAAGATATTCAGTTTGCGGCAGCCCCTCATAAAGGCCTTGGCCTACTGGTCATTGACGACGAACAAAGGTTTGGCGTCAAACAAAAAGAAAAACTAAAGCAGATGCGCGCCTCGCTTGATGTTCTCTCTTTATCAGCCACGCCTATTCCCAGAACCCTGTATTTAACCCTTTCTTCTTTACGAGAAATGAGTTTGATTCAGACCCCGTTGCCAGGTCGTCTGCCCATCAAAACTTTTATTCTGCCCTGGTCGATACAGGTTATTAAAAAAGCAATAGAGCAAGAACTCTCGCGCCATGGCCAGGTTTATTATCTGCACAACCGAGTGGCAACGATCGGCAAAGCTATGGAGTTTTTAGGGTCGCTGCTGCCTAAAACAAAAATCGGGCTCGCTCATGGTAAGATGAAAGAAAAAAACCTGCTTTGCGCTATGACTGATTTTCAACAAGGAAAAACTGATGTATTATTGGCGACAACAATCATTGAAAACGGATTGGACCTACCCAATGTCAATACCTTGATTGTTGACGACGCCAGTAGATTGGGGCTAAGCCAAGCCTACCAAATCAGGGGTAGAGTTGGCCGCTTTTCCAAACAGGCCTTCGCTTACTTTTTGCACCCCCAGCGGCTCTTGCCTTTGGCCAAAGAACGCCTCAATGCCTTAAAACGAGCTGAATCTCTTGGTTCTGGCTGGCAAGTGGCAATCAAGGATTTGGAAATTCGCGGCGCAGGAAATATTTTAGGTAAACAGCAGTCAGGACACATTAACCAAGTAGGCCTAAACTTATACTGCCAGATGTTAAACGAAGCTGTCAGTAAAAACAAAAATTGATGGAATTAGAAATCAATAAAATAAACATCAGCGACAAGGGGTATCCTTCGCTTTTAAAGAGAATTCCCGATCCCCCGGCAACTCTTTACTTTCGCGGCGATCTTACCTGCCTCAAAAATAATTGCTTTGCCATTGTGGGCACAAGAAGATGTTCTGCTTACGGCAAGGAAATCACCATGGCCATTGCCATGGACTTAGCCAGAGCCGGCCTGGTAATCGTTTCGGGGTTGGCTCCCGGCATTGACACTTTCAGCCACTTGGCTTGCCTTGAAGCTAATAGCAGAACTGTCGCGGTCTTGGGTACCGGCCTTGATGAAAAGTCAATCTATCCCAGGGAAAACTTAAAACTATCCAGGAAAATCATTGAAACGGGCGGCTGCCTTATTTCCGAATACCCGGCTGGGACCCACGGCTCAAAAATGACTTTCCCCGCCAGAAACCGGATTATTTCCGGAGTTTCTTTGGGGACATTGGTAGTTGAAGCTAAATATAAAAGCGGAGCCTTGATCACCGCCAACTTTGCCAGAAAGCAGAAAAGACTGCTTTTTGCCGTTCCTGGCGACATTCACTTTGCCAACTCGCAAGGGCCGCATCTTTTGATTAAAACCGGTGCCAAGTTAACAGAGAATGCTAAAGATATCTTAAAAGAAATCAATCCTTCAAGGCAAAATGTGTTTTTGTTTGCACCGCCAAAACTAATAGATAATGAAGAGCCTAATCCGATTATTGAGGTTTTAAAACGGGGGCCTACCAGTACGGATGAAATTATAGAAAAGACGGGCTTGGACCCGGCCGTTGTCATTAGCGGCTTAACGATTTTAGAAATCAATGATAAAGTGAGAAATCTGGGTGGAAATACTTATTCTTTAAAAAGATAATGCTATGGATCTTGTCTTAGTGGAAAGCCCGACAAAAGCTAAAACAATTTCCCGTTTTTTAGGAAGCGGCTTTCGCGTTGAGGCAAGCATGGGGCACATCCGCGACCTGCCGCAGGAAAAATTCGGCATTGACCTCAAAAATGATTTTAAACCGGACTATGTCATCCCGGACAAAGCCCAGAAAATCGCAAAATTGCTCAAGAAGCTTTCAAAAGAATCTAAAAAAGTTATTCTGGCCACCGATGAAGATAGGGAGGGAGAATCTATCTCTTGGCACTTGGCCCAGATTTTAAATCTCAAAGACCCGAAGCGAATCGTTTTCCACGAAATCACCAAGTCCGCAATTGACCAAGCCCTGAAAAATCCGCGCAGCATTGATATGAACCTAGTCAACGCCCAGCAAGCAAGAAGAATCTTGGACCGGATAGTCGGCTACAAACTCTCGCCGTTTTTATGGAAAAAAATCGCCCAAGGCCTGTCAGCCGGCAGAGTCCAGTCAGTGGCGGTCAGATTGGTGGCAGAGCTCGAAGAAGAAATCAAGAACTTTAAACCGGAAGAATACTGGGGAATTATTGCCAAGCTCCAAAAAATGACTGATAACGCCGTTTTTGAAGCGGCCTTAACTAAAAAGGACGGAAAAGCGATAACGAAACTGGGGATTAAAACCAAAGATGAAGCAGAAAAGATCGTCAAAGACCTTCAGGAAAGCGATTATAAAGTGGTAAGCGTGGAGAAAAAAGAAACAAAAAAGAATCCTTTGCCGCCGTTCACCACCTCAACCATGCAGCAGGAAGCCTGGCAAAAACTGCACTTCTCCGCCAAATACACAATGTCGTTGGCGCAGCAGCTGTATGAAAAGGGGCTGTCTACCTATCACCGCACCGACTCTTTAAACTTATCTGAGTTATCGTTAGAGGCCGCAAAAAAATATATTCTAAAAAACTTCGGCAAAGATTATTGGCCAAATTTCTCCAGGCACTATAAAACCAAGAGCAAATCGGCCCAGGAGGCGCACGAAGCCATCAGGCCAACAGACCCTTTTGTAGATCCGTTTTCTGCCAATTCAATCAAGGACGGCTTTACCGAGCCGGCCGTTAAACTCTACGATTTGATCTGGCGGCGTTTTTTGGCCTCGCAAATGTCAGAAGCTATTCTGGATTCCACCGTTATTGATATTGCAGCAGAACATAAACTCCAAAAGACAAAATACACGCTTCGAGCCGCCGGCCAAATGCTCAAGTTTGACGGCTTTCTTAAGGTTTATCCGTCGAAAACGGAAGAAATTGAATTACCGCTACTGGCAAAAGATGATTCCCTAAAATTGTTAGAACTTTTGCCCTCGCAGCACTTCACCCAACCGCCTTCCCGGTATTCGGAAGCAACCTTGATCAAGACCTTAGAAAAATTCGGCATTGGCCGGCCTTCAACCTACGCCCCGATTCTGGAAACTATCCAATTGAGGAATTATGTTGGCAAAGACGAAAAAAAGTTATTCTACCCCACCGATATAGGAGGCCTGGTCAATAATCTTTTGGTCAAACACTTTCCCGAAATTGTTGACATCGACTTTACCGCCAAAATGGAAGAAAGCTTAGATCAAATCTCCCAGGGCAAAAAAACGTGGCTGCCAGTAATTAAAGATTTTTACGGTCCTTTTAAAGAAAGACTCAAGATAAAGGAAAAAGAAGTTTCCAAAAAGGAGTTAATGGAAAGTTTTTCCCGGAGCCAGGAAATCAAAGAAGTTTGCCCTCTCTGCCAAAGTCCTTTAGTGATGAAAATCAGCCGTTTCGGCAAGTTTCTGGCCTGTTCCCGCTTCCCGGAATGCAAATATAAAAAGAATTCTGTTGTTTCTCTGGGAATTGCTTGCCCGAAATGCCAGAAGGCCGCCTCAAAGGAGGCGAGCCTCGCTCCCTCGGAGCGGGGCGAGCTAGTGGTAAGATTCACGAGAAAACGCAAGATATTCTATGGCTGCTCCCGCTGGCCCGACTGCGACTTTGCCCTCTGGGACAAACCCACTGGCCAGACTTGTCAAATATGCAGTTCTCTTATAGTCAAAACTCGCTGGAGAAAAGAAAAATGCAGCAACCCTGCTTGCCAATCTAACGCCAAGCCTGATGCCAAAACAAACTCTTGAAGAAATCTTAAAGCATTATCCTTTGGTAAAAGATCGGGAATTAATCTCCAGGGCCTTTGAATTCGCCAAGTCAGCGCACCAGGGGCAAAAAAGGTTTTCTGGCGAGGATTATATTATTCATCCTACCAGGACTGCCTTGATTTTAAGCCATCTTAAACTAGACGCCAGAACCATTGCTGCCGGACTTTTGCACGATGTCCTCGACGACACTATCATTACGCCCGAAGAGATGGAAAAAGAATTCGGCAAAGAAATCACATTTTTGGTCAAGAGCGTTTCCCGCCTGGGCAAACTGCGCCTATCTAAGCAAAACTTGGAAATCGGCCCCATCGAAAAACGCCTCAAGAGGCCAATAGATATGGAGATTGAAAACTTGAGAAGGATGTTTTTTGCCATGGCCGAAGATATCCGCGTCATCATCATTAAGCTGGCTGACCGGGTCCATAATATGGAAACTCTCCGGTTTATTCCAGAGGAGAAACAGAAAAGATTCGCTCTGGAAACAATGGAGATTTTCGCCCCCCTGGCCAACCGCTTGGGAATTAAAACCCTGAAAACCAAATTAGAAAATCAGGCCTTCCCCTATCTCTACCCGAAAGAGTATGTCTGGCTCCGAGACCAGGTCAAAGAGAAACACGAAGAGGGCAGGAAATATCTGGAAAAAACTAAGGCAATTCTTGAGAAAATCCTAAAGAAAGAAAAGATTAATTTTGTTAAAATCCAAGGCCGGCTGAAATCATACTACAGCTTATACCGCAAACTCTTGAGACACGAGATGAATCTTGATACGATTCACGACCTGCTTGCCATACGAATAGTAGTTCCCGATATTAAATCTTGTTACGAAACCCTGGGCGTCATCCATAAATATTGGCAGCCCATACCAGGAAAAATCAAAGATTACATTGCTTTCCCTAAGCCCAATGGCTACCAATCTTTGCACACTACTGTGTTTTGCGAACAGGGAAAAATCGTGGAAATTCAAATCAGAACCCCGGAAATGCACGAAACCGCCGAACACGGCGTTTGCGCCCACTGGGCGAAAAAGGAAGGTATTGACCTAAGGCGGTGGAAAGAAAGTTTTGCATGGGTCAGGGAATTGGCCGACTGGCAGAAAGATAATCCGGCCGGCTCCCAGTATCTTGAAGAGCTGAAGATTGATTTCTTCAAGAACCGTATCCTTCTTTTCACTCCCAAGGGCGACGTCATTGACTTGCCCGAAAATGCCACCCCGATTGACTTCGCTTACGCCATTCACTCTGAAATCGGCAATCATGCTGTTGGTACTAAAATCAATGGAAGAATCGCTCCCTTATCCAGCCAATTAAAAAACGGCGACGTGGTGGAAATTCTCTTGGACAAAAACCGCAAACCCAGCCGCGACTGGTTAAAATTCGCCAAAACCAATTTGGCAAAATCACATATTAAAAAACAGACTGAATTTAATGTTTTTGTCAGCCTGAAAGAAAAGTTTTTTCCGAAATGGCAGGCTAAGCCCTCCGCGCGAGAAACATTGCGGCCGACATTATTCAAGCCTATTCCTAAAAAACAAACTGTCATTATTGGCGGCAAGACCGAAGTGGCTTTCTTTTTAGCTAAATGTTGTAAACCCAAACCCAACGAAGAAATCTCTGCCTATCTGACTAAAAACAAGGGAGCTGCAATCCATTTACAAAACTGCCAAAATTTGAAAAGATTAAAAAGCCGCTTTCCAGAAAAAATCCTGGAGGCCAGGTGGCAATAAAAAGCCCGGGTGGCGGAATTGGCTATACGCGCACGACTCAAAATCGTGTGAGGTAACCCCTCGTGTGGGTTCGACTCCCACCCCGGGCATCATGCCCAAACAAAAATTACCGGAGATAAATTTTAAGTGGTCTCCGGAACTAGCATACGCTATCGGTTTATTAACTACTGATGGTAATTTAAGTAACGATGGACGACACATAATAATGAGATCGTCCGATATTCAATTATTGAGAACTTTTAAAAAGTGCCTTTCTTTATCGAATAAGATATGTAAAACGATTAACAACGGTTTTGCCACAAAACCATCGTATAGGATTCAATTTGGTAACGTTCAGCTCTACAAATGGTTGCTAAAAATCGGATTATTTCCAGCAAAGACATACACAATCGCCAAAATAAATATCCCGGATGGGTATTTCCGCGACTTTCTAAGAGGACACTTAGACGGCGACGGTTCCGTATCAACTTATAAAGACCGTTGGAATACCTTTAAGAATAAAAAATATGTTTATACAAGACTATGGGTACGTTTCATATCCGCAAGTAAAACCCATATCTTTTGGCTAAGAAGCATCATTTTAAAATTACTGCAAATTAACGGTCATATATGGGAGGGAAAACCCTGGAAAAAACACCAGACAACCAGTATGTGGATATTGAAGTTCGCCAAGAAAGATTCAATAAAACTGCTAAAATGGATTTATTATAAAAAGAATCTTCCCTGCCTTGAGAGAAAAAGGAAAACAGCTCTTCAAACAATGACAAAAATTTCCAAAGAAAAAAGACGTAAGTATATAAGAGCAAAAATGCATAGCATGGCGACTCCCTCCCTCAGCACCACATATTTTAGTAGTTAGTAGATAGTAGTTAGTATTTAGCAGAATGTTCAAAACAAAAAAGCTACAATCATAGCTTTTTTGTTTATCGGACATTACTATCCTATTAACCACTCATTGACAAATAAACGTACTTTTATAGAATAAAAATAGGACTTTCTTAACTCTTTCTTTTGATAGAAGGAGAGCTTAAATTCTGTGAGGAGGCTGTTATGAAGAAACTAAGTAGGATTTTGTGGGTTATTTGTTGGGGCGCGGCAGCAATAGGAGTTGTTTTGGAGTTAGGCTCTCTGCTGATGATGGCAATTACATTTGATGGCAGATGGCTTTTCGCCATATACAGTTCCCTTATCCCTTTTGCTGCGTCCGGGGTCTTTGCCGTATTGGCTGGCAGTCGTCAACGGCAAGAAAAAAATACTGCTGCACTTTAACAAAAAAGGGAGATAAAATTTATAGGATAGCCAGTGACCATTTTCGCGGAACACTGGCTTTTTCCTTTTATAACGCAAAATCATATCGATACAAAAAAGTACGATCGTACTTTTTTGTATCAGATTGAAATCTGATGAATTTGGCTAAGCTTAACTAAATTTTCTAATAAACAGGCCACGGCCAAAGGGCCCACGCCCCCTGGCACTGGCGAAATAAAACCGGCTTTTTTAGAAACGCTTTTAAAATCAACGTCGCCCCTGGTTCTCTCGTTTTCCATACTTGTACCGCAGTCAATCACTATTGCTCCCTGTTTAATCATCATGCCTTTGATCAAGCCGGGGCTACCGGCGCCGGAAACTATAATATCGGCTTTTTTAAGCTTGCTGGCAATATCTTCTGTCTTATTATCGCAGACAACTACTTTTGCCCCCTGTTGTTTTAGCCAGATACTCACGGGCAACCCCACCAACCTGCCCTGACCGACAACAACCGCATCCTTTCCTTTGGCCTTGATTTTGTATCCTTTAAAAAATCGAGCTATGGCAGCGACGACTGGCGGCAAGACCGAATCATTCCGCTCGCTAAACATCTTAAAGCTCTTTTCGTTCAAACAATCGGGATCTCTTTCTGGGGGTATCAGATTAAGAAGTGGCTGAGTGATTAAGTGATTAAACGGCAGAGGAAGCTGGATAATTATTCCCGAATTAGAAGTATCACGGACAATTTTCTCAATTTCTTTCTCCAGTTCTGCTTCGGGAATGTTCCCCGGAAAACCAAAAATATGAAAACTAATGCCTGCTTTTTCGCAGGCCTCTTGTTTTTTCCTTAAATAAACCTTGCCAATCTTATTGTCGCCGACAAAAACAATTGCCAGTTTCAGTTTCAATCTGCGGTTTTTAATTTCTCGGGCGACGATAGATAACACTTTTTCGCCAAGTTTTCTGCCGTCTAAAATCTTTGACATAGCTTTCTAACTCTGCTTTCTACCCCAAGTAAAAACTGGTCATGAAAAATCTTTTGCTTAAATATTTTCCTCGCTCGCTGGTCCTTGCTTTTATTGCTACTGCCGATTCCTTTCAAGTCTATTTGACGCAAATGCTCAACAACTTCGTTCAGCCAACCGGCGATTAAAACCATTTCTTTCTCTTTCATTCCCCGAGTGGTTAAGGCCGGCGTACCTAACCTCAAACCCGAGGGATAATAAGGAGGTTTTTTATCAAAAGGAATTGTTTGGCGGTTGCAGATAATCCCGGCCGCCTCGCATGCCCAGGCAACGGTCCAACCGTCAAGCCCCTTGTTAGTCAAATCAATCCATATCATATGATTCTCGCTGCCGCCGCCAATAAGTTTAAAGCCATATTTTGTAAGCTCCTTTGCCAATGTTTTGCTATTCTTAACAATTTGCCGGGCATAATCGCGAAAGGTTGGACCATTGGCTTCTTTGAGGGCCACGGCCAAAGCAGCGATGTTATTGTTATGCGGCCCGCCCTGCAAGCCCGGGAAGACTGCTTTGTCAATTTTTTCGGCCAACAGCTTATCTTTTGCCAAACCCTTTTTGGTCACCATAATCATTGCCCCTCGCGGCCCTCGCAAAGTTTTGTGAGTCGTCGTCATTATCAAATGAGCATAATCTTTTGGCGAGGGATGGACATAACCAGCAATAAGGCCGGCGATATGGGAAACATCTGCGACAAAGTAGGCGTTGACCTCATCAGCTATCTTTGCGAATTTGGCAAAGTCAAAAACCTTGGTAAAAGCCGTGCCCCCGCAAAAAATTACCTTTGGTTTGTGTTTTTTCGCCTGGATTTTTAATTCCTGCCAATTGATATCGCCCTTTTCAGTCAGCCCGTAATAATAAGGTCTATAATATTTTGAGGTAACTGACGCGCTCTGTCCCATAGACAAATGCCCGCCCATAGAGAGATGCTGAGACAAAATCTTGTCCCCCGGCCGACACAAGGCTCCCAAAATCGCCAAGTTTCCTTCGCAGCCAGAATGGGGCTGGACATTGACGTAAGGCACGCCAAAAAGCTTTTTTGCCCTTTCAATCGCCAATTTCTCAATCTCGTCAATAAACTGATTTCCCTGATAATATCTCTTGCCCGGGTAGCCCTCGCTGTATTTATCGGTCAAAACCGAGCCCAGGGCTTCGCGTACGGCCTGGGAAGTGTAATTTTCTGAAGGAATCATTATTAACGACTCTTGCTGTCGTTTTTCCTCTGCCAAAATCAGCTTGGCGATTTCCGAATCGGTTTTTTCAAGTTTATCCATATTTAAACATTATACCTTACCCCGTAGGAAATTAAATATTTTCCGTGGTCAATTGATTAAAACTGTGGATTATAATAGAACTAAGGCAAAAAGGTTATTAAGGGGTTTTGGGATGAAAATATTTTACTCTTTTGTTATTCCACGAAAACCCCTACGTTTTCCTACGGGGCTTAAAAATTTAAGTTCGGTTGGCGATCCAGGGCCTCAATGTTTTTCACAAAATCATTTCTTTGTGCCTGATACCATGCACAAACTCCAACCATAGCTGCATTATCGGTGAAAAGATTTTTATGATACGGCTGGAAAACTCTTATACCATATTTCTTAGCCACTCCTCTCGCTGATTCTCTTAACCACTTGTTGTTAATCACTCCCCCGCCCAAAACAATTTGCTTTGGTCGATATTGTTCAATCGCCTTTTCTAATTTTATCATCAAGGCCGCGACCAAAACCTTTTCAAAAGAGGCGCTAAAATCCGAATAAAAACGCTTATCCCAAGGCTTGGGCAACTTCTGAAGCTTATACAAACAAGCTGTTTTTAACCCGGAAAAGCTGAAATTTAAGTCGCCGGAACCCGCCATTGCCACAGGTAAATCATAGATCGATCTACCCGTTTTAGCTAACTCAGAAATGATTGGCCCGCCGGGATAACCAAGGCCTAACATCTTCGCTACTTTATCAAAGGCCTCACCGGCCGCGTCGTCCAAGGTTTCCCCTAAAAGCTGGTATTTGCCGAAATTTTTCATTAAAACCAATTGAGTGTGGCCGCCGGAAACTAAAAGCCCCAAAATGGGAAACAATGGCTTGGTTTTAGAAAAAACTCCTTGACCTTGCGAATTACGGGCAAAAGAAGAAAGCAAATGCCCCTCCATGTGATTGACTGCGATTACCGGCTTTTTATGTTGCTTGGCCAATTCCTTTATCTTGGCAATGCCCACCTCTAAAGCCGGCGCCAAGCCCGGACCGACAGTTATTGCCAAAGCATCAATTTGGCGGAGACCCGGTCTCCGCCAAAAAACTTGTGCTCGACGCAATGCCTCGGCAATAGTCGGCTCAATAAACTCCTGATGTTTTCTTTTAGCCAGCATCGGATAAACCCCACCGTAGGGCTTATGAAACTCCACTTGCGAGGCAATGATATTGGCTAAAACGCGGCCATCGCAAACAACGGCGGCGCAAGTATCGTCGCAGGAAGTATCAATGGCTAAAATGGTAAAATTCTTTTTCACGACGCAAAATAATTAATCTTTGAATAAGGGAATAATAAATGAATCAATTTGTTCTTTAGAAAGCTTAGTTAAATCATCTCCCAGAAACTTAAGCCCTTGCGCTTTTTTAATTAATCTCAAAAGTTCATAAACTTGTTTTTTCGTCAAACCAGTTGATTTATCGCAGACAAAAACATCAGAGTCAAGATTCCAGAAAACCCGGGTTGAAAACCTTTGTTCAAGATTAATTTTCAGCTGGCAAAGCCGCTGCGAATGCAACCAATGGTTGATAAAAGGGATATTCCTAAGCTGGGGGATGATAATATCAGCGCTTATTCTCATTGCCTCAACCTTGCCAATAGCGGGTTTTAAGGGACAACCGCAAGCAATAGTATAAATCTGCGGATACATATTTTTAATACTATCCAAAAATTCTCCAAGCAAACTATCTGGCATTTGAGAACTATCGTATTCTGGGTTAAAATGCTGGGCGTAAAGAAAATCCAATTTTAACAACTCAAAACCCCATTCCTCAATAACGACTTTTAATACTTTTTCCACATAGGCTCTCGCCTCTTGCTTTTGAATATCTAAAATCCATCTTTTTATGGGAGAGAAAAGTCGGTGGAAAGCCAAACCATCTACAAATTTCTCCTTCTTATCTTTGGCTAAATATTCTGGATGTTGTTTTGCTAAAACCGATTTCGGGTGGACAAGAAAAGGAGCTAACCATAAGCCCGGCCTCAAACCGAGGTTTTTTATTTCTTGAGCAACGGATTTCATTCCGCAAGGAAATTTGGCCCTGGCGGGCGAAAGCCAATCGCCCCAACACGCCCAACCATCGTCTATAAGAACATGCTCCAGCGGCGCCTCCTTCCTATGGCCTACAATCCATTTTGCCTGGGTAAGAATCTTCTCTCCACTAATATTCCAACCGAAAGCATACCATGAACACCAACCAGTGACAGGCGGCTTATGAAAAATCTGGTTATCAGCCACTGCCGTATCCGTATCATTTCCAAAAGGAGAAAACCTGTTCGCAAGCAGTTTTATCAATGGCGATGAACCGCATTTGCTCCATGATTGCCAGCCGCTTAACCTAATATTGTCTTTAACCATTATAAATAATTTTCCTCGTATTTTCAGAGATTATTTTAATATCTATTAATACCAACTTAATCCCTTTTTTCCGTTCAATCTTTTTTAGAATCGGTTTGATTTTTTGCAGCCACTCAATGGCAATAATATTTCTTGGTTTTAACATTTTTTCCAAACCGAGCTCTAATAATTCTTCGCCATTTTCCAAGCGCCAGGTGTCAATATGGAAAAATTGTGGGAGGTCGGACCTCCCACTTTTTAAAGGATATTCGCGGATAATAGTGAAGGTGGGCGAAACAATATTGTCTTTAATTTTTAAGGCTTGGCCGAGACCCTTAGCAAACTGGGTTTTGCCAGAACCCAGTTCTCCCTGCAAAGCGAAAATCACTGCTTTTTTGTTTAATAAATTTCTATGCTTTTCAAAAATCTTTTTGGCAATCTCTTTAGTTTCTTCTTCGGAATTGGAAATAAAAGTGTTTTTTAAAGTCGCCTTAATCTTTATCTCCCCTTGACGCAAAACCTTGGGTTCGTTTAAGGTGGTATCCACTACGGTTGAGGGTGGATTATAAGACAAACGGCCGGCATCCAAAAATAAATCAACTAAGCCAAGCCGTTTTTTAGTGGTGTATTTTAAAATATCATTTAAGCAATAAGGTGTCTTTTTGCTCGAGGTATTAGCTGAAGTGGAAGTGATGGGCCGGCCAAACCTCCTAATAATCTCTAAAACCAAAGAGTAGTCTGGAATCCTAATACCCAAAGTGCCCCGCCCGGCCTCTAAAAACTTAATCACTTTTCCTTTGCTCTTAGACACTATAGTTAAGGGCCCGGGCAAAAACTGCTGATAAAGGTTATCTGCTGCGTCGTTAATTTCCACATACTTTTTTGCCATTTCTTTGCCGGCAACGGCGATAGAAATCGGCTTCCCCCCTCTTTGACCCTTAAATTCTAAAATCTTTTTGACTGCCGCCTGATTGGTGACGTCACCACCAACGCCATAACAAGTTTCAGTTGGGTAAATAACCAAACCGCCGTTCTTTAAAACGGCTAAGACCTTTTTGATTGCTGTCTTTTTGTTTTTAACCTTTATGATTTCCACGAAGCTGCTTCCTGGATTTTAAAATCTGTGTCTGGAATTTAGTAATTATTTTAGTGTTATCTGGCATATTTTCAAAAATTACAGATCCCGGCCCAATTAGGCAGTTTGAACCCACAAAAACTCCGGGCATAGTCCCAACATTAATCCCAAAACGAGTATTATTACCCATAATTACTCCGAAACGAGTCAGGCCCGTGTCAATTTTTACGCCCTTAACCGTAGAATAGATATTATCGCGGTCGATTCGGCGGTTCGCCGAAATGAAACCAGCCCCTAACCGACAGTTTTCACCAATAATAGAATCACTTAAATAACATCTATGGATATGGTTTCCTCTCTCAATAATACAGTTTTTGAGTTCAGAAAAGGAACGAATAATTAAATCTTCTTCCAGATTAAGAGGTCCTTGCAAAAAGTTGTTTGCTCTTATCTGGCAACGATCTCCGATAAAACATGGCCCTTTAATAATTGAATTTTCACCAATAGTAACACCATCGCCGATAAAAACTTTTCCTTCAATAATAACATTTCTGGCGACCTTAACGGATTTGGCGATTTTAGTTTTAAAATCCGGGGAATTAAGTTTCGCTTCCAGAATCGGAAGAAGATCCCAAGGCAGCTTTAAGGACATTGTTTCTTTTTTGGAGATTACCGCTGCAACCGGATTTTCTTTGGCATATAAGTTCAAGGCATAGATCAAGGAAAATGGGTGGCTCGAGACTCTTTTAAGATAATCGAAGAAGTCCCGCGAGAATAAAAAGAAATTGTCATTTTTCAAATTAGACGGTTCTCGGCCGGGTTTTGGCTTTTCAATCACCTCCAAAACCTTTTTGCCCCTGGTTTTGAGTATTCCAAAAAGATGAGGGGTTTTCGTCCGGCTGGCCAAAAGAACTGCTTTACTCTTCCCTCGTCTAAATTCCCGTTTGATTACTTTAATATTTTCTTTAACGTCGGTGTCATCGGCATTGAGGACGAAAAATTGTCTATCTCTGACTAACTTTTCAGCAGCCAAAATCGCATCACCTGTGCCGGTTGGTTCCTCTTGTATTGCATATCTTAAAGATTTATCAGCTAATTCTTTCTCAATGCTCCGAGCACCATCCTGAACAATCACAATATCTTTGATACCGGCTAATTTTAAGTCTTGAACCAAAAAAGATATCAGGGGCCGGCCTAGAATTCTAGTCAAAGTTTTATGACGATAGTTCAACGGCCAGAACCTTGAAGATTCTCCTGCCGCCAGAATTACTGCCTGCATAGATTTAGAATGACTTTTGATAATTTTTGGGGATCGTGCTCAATTGGCCCGATTCCAGATAAAATATTGCTGCCCAAAAACTTTTTTGACGGCAATCCCTTGTCAACTCTCACCAAAGGCAACAATTCCGGATGCTTTTTGAGATAACCCTTTAATCTTGCCGCCGGGGGAGCAAAACTGTTATAGACCACAAAATCTAATTCGCTGCCCAGATACTTTTCAACTTCATTGGTAAAATCCTTAACGGAAAAATTATCGGTTTCGCCTTTTTTGCCCAAGAGGTTGCAAATATAAACTTTTTTGGCATGGCTTTTTTTGATCGCCTCTTTTATGCCTCCGATCAATAAAATTTGAGCTAAAGAGGAATATAGATCACCTGGACCGATGATGATTAAATCCGCCTCTTTAATCGCTTTGATTGCCGGCTGATAGGCTTTGGCCCGCGGCCTCAAAAAGACTTTTTTAATCTTCAGGCGAGAATTGTGCTTAGGCTTATCAATGTTTGTTTCCCCGATTATTATTTTACCGTTTTCTAAAACCGCGCAGAGCGTGGATTTTTCCAAGGTCGCGGGCAAGACCTGATGGGAAACGTTTAAAAATCGGTTCATCTCTGACAAAACCTGACTGTAGTTGTGAGTAGAAAGTTCCAAAGCGGTGATAAAAAGGTTAGCCAGATTATGCCCCTTTAACTCGCCGTTTTCAAAACGGTAATTGAAAAGATTCTCGATTATCGGCGAGGTGCTCGCCAAGGCGATAAAGGCTCGGCGGATATCTCCCGGAGAAACAATCTTATAATCCACCCTCAATCGGCCGGCTGATCCTCCGGTATCCAGCATGGCGCAAATCGCCGAGATTTTGACCGGATATTTCTTTAAACCGGCTAAAACAGCTTTGGGCATGGCGTTGCCCCCGCCGAGACAAACGATATGCTTATGAAAAAATGATGGCTTTGACATCGTTTTCTTCTTGCCCCGCAAAAAATTAGAGGGTTTAAACCTATCGAATCCTCTTTATTATTCTTAGCAAAAGTTCTATGATATTGAAAGGTTGACTTTCTGCGGGGTGAACATAAACTAAACTTAGATTAAAGGTATCTTATGCCTGAAAAATTCATTATTAAAGGTGGTGTCCGCCTCCGTGGTCAGGTTGAAATTTCCGGTTCTAAAAACGCGGCCGGTCCCCTTTTGGCGGCCACCCTTTTAACCGACAAAATCTGCGTCATTTCCAACCTTCCGCTGATTAGCGACGTTTTAAATTTAGTAGAGATAATTAAACAAATGGGGGCCAGTGTCACCTGGAGAGGAAGACGGACTGTGGCCATTGCCGCCAAGAATATTAATCCCGCAAAAATCCCGGCCGAGCTTTTTGAAAGGGCAAGAATGTCTGTTTTGCTCATCGGCCCTTTGTTGGGCCGGTTCCTTTCCTTCAAAATCCCTCATCCTGGCGGCGACAAGATAGGGCTGCGGCCTATTACCACTCTCCTAGAAGGCCTGTCTGGTTTTGGCGTTAAGGCCAAAGACGACGGCCAATTTTACTGCTTTAGCCGGGCAAAAACTCTCAAGGGAGCGAAAATTATCCTTAAAGAGTTCAGTGTTACTGCTACCGAAGGCGTGATGCTGACTGCGGCTTTAGCTAAAGGGAAGACCAAAATTGAAATCGCCGCTGCCGAACCCCACGTCAAACAATTGGGTGATTTCCTGGCCAAAATGGGGCTAAAAATTCATGGCCAGGGAACTCACGAAATTGAAATAGAGGGCGCCGCCAAACTTAATGGCGCTACCGAGATTGTCGCTCCTGACTACATCGAAACCGGCACTTTCTTGATTGCCATGGCTTTAACAAAAGGCCAAGGAACTATAAAAAACATTGTTCCGGAACACCTCACCTTTTTCCTTGAGAAAATGAGGGAAATTGGCCTTAATTTCAAGATTCGCGGCAAAAACATTATCGTCGGGAAATCAAGCGGCTTCAAAGCGGCAAAGGTTCAAATTTTAACGCACCCTGGTTTCCCGGCTGACCTGCAAGCACAGACATGCGTTCTTTTGACGCAAGCCAAAGGTAAGTCTTTAATCCACGACCCTCTTTACGAAAATAGGTTTTCGCATTTGCACGAACTCCGAAAAATGGGGGCTGACATTGAAATCACTGACCCTCATCGGGCTTTAATTTTCGGGCCAGCCAAGCTGGTTGGCACTAAGGTTGACTCTAATGACATCAGGGCTGGCGCTGCTCTGGTTTTAGCCGGCCTGATTGCTAAGGGCAAAACCGCAATTGAAAACATCCAACAAATTGATCGCGGTTATGAGAAAATCGAAGAGAAATTAAAAACCCTCGGCGCCAAAATTCAACGCCTGAAAGAATGATTGTCTAAATTAAACAGCACGTTTGAGAGCGCGCTGTTTTTGGTTGACAGCCTAAATCACAAAATTAATCAACTTTCCCGGCACGAAAATCACTCTTTTGATTTCTTTTCCCTCCAAGTATTTCGTTACTCGCGGCTCTTTCTTCGCTATTTCTTCAACGTCATCTTTGATTTTTGATGTTTGATTTTTGATTTTAATTTCTCCCCTCACCTTGCCGTTAACCTGAATTATCACTGTCGTTATTTCTTCAATAATCAAGCTCTCATCATATTTTGGCCATTCCTGTTGGTGGACTGAAAACTTGTTTTTAAAAACCTCGCACCAAACTTCTTCGCTAAAGTGTGGGGCGCAAGGCGCTAAAACCCGGGCGAATAAAGCCGCGTCATCTTTTGACAAGAAACTTGTCTGCCACTCGTTGATAAACTCCATCAAACAGGCAACCAGAGTGTTGAATTTCAACTCTTCTATATCCTCGCTTACCTTTTTTATTGTCTGATGCAGTTTTCGCAAGATTTTATCAGGAGTTTTTTCTTTGCGAACGTTGTTTTCAAATAATTGCCGGGTCCTGTTCAAAAACCTGAAACACCCCTGCAAACTCTGCTCCGACCAGGAAATTTGCTGGTCAAACGGCCCCATGAACATCTCGTAGAGCCGCAGGGTATCGGCGCCGTACTTGGCCACGATTTCGTCCGGGTTAACCACATTGCCGAACGATTTTGACATCTTTCTATTATCCGGACCCAAAACAATGCCATGAGATCTTCTTTTGGCGTAGGGTTCCGGACCCGGGACAACGCCAATGTCATACAGGAATTTGTAAATGAACCTCGAGTAAAGCAAGTGCAGAGTCGTGTGCTCGAACCCGCCCTGATAAATATCCACCGGCATCCAATATTTAATTTGTTTTTTGCATTCTTCAAAAATATTCGTCTTACCTAGTACGTTAGAATTTTGACTTTTGACATTTGACTTTTGACTTCCGAGCTTGTTTGCGAGCAAATAAGCGAGGTAATACCAATTAGACCCTGCCCAATTAGGCATAGTATCGGTTTCACGTCTCGCGGGTCCGCCGCATTGAGGACATTTTGTGTTTACCCAATCCTTAATATTAGCCAAAGGCGACTCGCCCGTACCCGACGGCTCGTACTTCTCCACGTAAGGCAGTTCTACTGGCAGTTGGCTTTCTGGTACCGGCACAATACCGCATTTTTCGCAGTGAACAACAGGAATTGGCTCGCCCCAATAATGCTGCCTGGAAAACACCCAATCTCTCAAATGATAATTAACTGCTCTTTTGCCCCATCCTTTGGCCACCAAATAATCAATGATTTTGTCTTTAGCCTTCAGGGCGAGCAAACCGTCTAAAAAGCTGGAGTTAAAAATAATTGCCTCGGCGACGTCAATAAAGGGTCCCTTGTCAAAATCCCAGTTTCCATCGCTTGGTTTAACCACCGGTGCGATTCCCAGATTATATTTTTTAGCAAACTGCCAATCGCGCTTGTCATGGGCGGGTACCCCCACGACAATGCCCGTACCCGCAGATAAAATCGCAAAATCAGCTACCCAAACCGGCATCTCTTTATTCGTAAGCCTGTTTAAAACATAATTACCAGTAAAAACACCTGTTTTATCTTTTTCCAGATTTTCTCTTTCTATCTCGGACTTTATTTTTGCCTGTTTTATATACTGGTCAACCGCTGGCTTATTTTCAGTGGTAGTCAATTCAAAAACTAACTGGTGTTCCGGGGCGATAACCACAAAGGTAGCTCCAAAATTGGTGTCAGGTCGGGTACTATAACAAGAAATCGTTTTATTACTGCCAACCAACGGATAGTCAATCACGATACCCTCGCTTCTGCCAATCCAGTTTTCTTGTTGGATTCTGATCTTGGGCGAATAATCAACTAAATTTAAGTCATCCAAAAGCCGCTGGGCATACTTGGTGATTTTTAACAACCACTGTTTCTGCTGCCTTTTTTCGGTTGGCTTACCGCATCTTTCATGCGTAGAGTCAGCTAAAACCTCTTCATCAGCCAGGGTAGTTTTGCACGAAGGGCACCAATTCACCGGGGTTTCCGCTCGATACGCCAAGCCCTTTTCTAGCAATTGCAGAAAAATCCACTGGGTCCATTTGTAATATTTGGGGTCGCTAGTATTGATTTCCCTTGACCAGTCAAAAGAAAGGCCTAATGACTTAATCTGTCTTTTGAAGACCGCGATATTCTGGGCCGTGGTAACAGAGGGATGGAGTTTGTTTTTGAGGGCGTAATTTTCTGCCGGCAATCCAAAAGCGTCCCAGCCCATAGGATATAAAACATTAAATCCGCTCATCCGTTTTTTGCGAGAATAAGCATCCATGGCCGACCAAGACCTTGTATGCCCAACATGAAGTCCGGCGCCTGAAGGATAAGGAAACTCAATCAAGGCAAAAAACTTAGGCTTTTTGTCAAAATCAACCGCTTTGTATAATTCGGTTTCTTCCCATTTTTTCTGCCATTTAGGTTCAATTTTCTGCGGCTCGTAAAGCATCTGTTATAGGTTATGAGTTATAGGTTATAAGTTAAATAACTTTCTCGCATTTTGAGTAGTAATTTCCGATACTTCTTGATAGCTTAATTTTTTGATTTTCGCAATTTCTTGAACAACCTGCTTCACGAACAAAGGTTCGTTCCTCCCTAACACTGATTTATACTGATATGACTGATTTATACTGATTTGCGGTGGAATAAGGTAGGGGGAGTCGGTTTCTACCAAAATTCTATCCAAGGGCGCTTTTGAAATGGTTTCTTGCCAGTCAATTCCTGGAATCTGTTTAAAAATGATTCCGTTAAAGCCCAAGTATAACCCCCTATCCAAGTACTGACGCATTTGCTCTAAAGTTCCAGTAAAGCAATGGATTACCCCGCGCAAAGTTGTATTTTGTATCTTGTATTTTGTATTTAGTATCTCTATTAAATCCTTGTGGGCGGAACGGCAATGAAAAATCACTGGCAAGTTTAACTCTTTTGCCAAATCAATCTGCGCTAACAACGCTTCTCTTTGAAGACGTTTGAACTCCTCAAGTTTTACTTTTGACTTTGGTTTCCAATAATAGTCCAAGCCGATTTCACCGATCGCAATCGCCTTCTTACTACTCAGGGTAAGTTGTCGGTAGCTTTCAATATTAAACTCTCCAACCGTTTCTTGCGCCGCCGCCTCTTCCGGATCTAATTTTCCCTTGATTAAATCCGCCACTCCCGGAACGTGAAGCGGATAAAGGCCAACTGCGGCATAAACGCCCTCGGGATACTTTTCCGCCACGATTGAACGTGGCTTGGAGGCGTTAAACGCCTCCGCCAGCTCAATTGCTTTCTTGCTCGTTTCCAACTGCGAACCGACATTAATCATCCAAACATCTCCAGTCAAAGTCCGGCTGACGACTTCATCAGCGTCCTTTTCGAACGCGCGGAAATTCAAATGACAATGTGTATCTATAAGCATATGTTTAAATTATGCCTTAAATTGAACTTAAAATAAACTGTCCGCCGGGCTTCCGACGGACATTTTCCCCTTTTGATCGGGGTTTATGATTTACTGACCCGTTGGGGCCGGTAAAACGCAGCCAATAGAATGGGAGCTGGTGGCCGGATCTGACGGTGGGGCTGAAGCTAATACTGATGTTGTTGTTTCCTCCTTCTTTTTCTTTCCTTTTTTTCCTTTATTCCCGGTCTTGTCTTTTTTCTTCATCGCCTTTTTCTCCTCTCGGCTTTTTCAAAGTCAGGTTTTAGCCGAATCACAACCTGAAAATTAGAAATTCTTGCTAACGTCCAATTTTCAGATTGCGAGACTAACCGATTGGACTAAAAAACCCTGGCTGCGAGCCAAAGGGGTTAGAATTATGATGGATTTACGACTTCAAGATTTTCTAACTAAACCCTCTGGCCCGTTTTTAGGGTCAATAACTAAAAGGTTAATAGTCAAATTTAGTCCGCAAAAACTCTCTGACATAGTTTTGTAATTAATATCATAGTCAAACTAACTTCTCTGTCAAGAGCAAAAAGGCTAATTTTCAATTTTTGGGAAAAGCGGACCGGGATTTTCTATTTTGGTTCCCGGTTTTATATTCGTCCAACTATCTTTATGAAGCGGGTTTTTAGTCAACAGTTTTTTTATATTTAAGACCTTGGCGATTTTCTGGCTTGTTTCCGGTAAAAAAGGATATATTTGCCAAACAACCTGATGCAAAGAATCCAAAAGCCCGTACAAAATCCAATCTACTTCTTCCTGCCTGCCTTGCTTTGCCAGTTCCCAGGGCTTTTGTTGGTCAATGTATTTATCCGCCTCGCCGATAAAACGCCAGACAGCGGCCAGGGCGTCGTTAAACCGGTATTCAGCCATACCCTTATCCAAATTCGCCCAGCCCTTTTTCCAATTATAGATGTTCCCGTCAATTCTTAATGGGTGGCTGTCTAAGTCTTGGCTAATTCTTGGAACTTTACTGCCGCAATAATTCTGAACCATTGTTAAAACCCGGGAAACTAAATTGCCCAAACCCTTAGCCAAATCAGCGTTATAGGTCTCTTCGAATTTTTGGATAGTGAAATCGCTGTCTTCCCAAGGATGGATTTTAGATAAGAGGTAATACCTAAGCGCGTCTGTGCCGTATTTTTCAGCCAGTTCAAGAGGATTAATGACATTACCTAAACTCTTGCTGATTTTTTGGCCGTTAACGGTGATAAAGCCGTGGATAAAAACCTGCTTGGAATTGGGAAGGCCGACAGACATAAGCATGGCTTGCCAGATAGCGGTCTGTTGGCGCAAATTATCTTTGCCTGCCACCTGAAATCCCGGCCACCATTGGTTGAACTCTTTAATCTTTTCCGGCCAACCAAGAGCAGAAATATAGTTTACCAAAGCGTCAAACCAAACAAACATAACGTGTTCTTGATCGCCCGGAACATCTATGCCCCAAGGCATTTTGCTTTTCAGCCGGGAAACGCTAAAATCTTCCAAACCCCTCTCGACGAAAGATTTAATCTCATTGTATTTCTCCGGAGGAATAACGAAGTCCGGATTTTTTTCATAAAAATTGAGTAGAGGGTTTTGATACTTGGAAAACCGGAAAAAGTAATTTTCTTCATCATAAACTTCTATTTCCTGGTTTGGATGAAATGGACATCTACCGTCCTCCAAATCAGAATCGGTCTTTTCTAACTCACAGCCGACGCAGTATCTGATTTTATAGTTTTTTTTGTAAATATCGCCTTTCTTCAAACATCTTTTCCAAAACTCTTGAGCGGCTTTAATATGATGTTTATCCGTAGTACGGATAAAATTCGTATAACTTAAATTAAGACCTTGTTTTAGGGCGTTGAACTTAGCCGCATACTCGTCACAGTATTCTTGAGGATTTTTGCCCTTCTCAAGCGCCTTGCGATAAATCTTTAAGCCGTGTTCGTCAACGCCGAAATTGAAGAAAACTTCGTTTCCCTGCAATCTCTGATATCGGGCAATTGCATCCGCCTGAATAATTTCCAAAGCAAAACCCAGATGCGGTTCGGCGTTAACGTACGGAAGGGTAGTGGTAATGTAAAACTTTTTCATTTTTGCCGATTATCAATTATGACTACGAACTCCCCTCTTAAATCCTGGTCTTTCATTTTATCAAGAACTTCGGAAATTGTCCCCCGGTAAGTTTTTTCGAACATTTTTGTCAGCTCTTGGCAAACCACTATTTTAGAATTTGGAAGTTGGAAGTTAGAAGCTAGAATGTTTATCTCTTCAATAGTTTTAAGAATGCGATGGGAAGATTCGTAAAGGATTACTGGATATTTGGACTCCAGGACTTCTTTAAAGAATTTTTGCCTTTTGTTTTTGGCGGGCGGGAAACCTAGAAATAAAAACCTATCCATTGGGAACCCGCAGACACTGGCGGCTGCAGCCAAGGCCGAAGGGCCAGGAATCGGAACAATATTCACCTTGTCGCCCAAACATTCAACTACTTTCTCCACTAACTGATTGCCTGGGTCTGAAATTCCCGGGGTGCCTGCGTCCGATACTAAAACCAGATTTTTCCCTTGGCCCAAAAGCTGCAAAATATAATCAATTTTTTCAAGTTTGCTGTGCTGATGATAACTCGAAATCCTGGTCTTAATCTGATATCTAGTTAACAGTTTACTGGTTACTCTTGTATCCTCGGCTAAAATTAAATCAACTCCCTTTAACGCCTCAATAGCGCGGGAGCTGATATCTTGAAGATTGCCAATAGGGGTAGCGACAATATAAAAAGTGGACATTAAATTTCTAATTCCTAATTTCTAATTTCTAACCCTCAAGCGACGTTTCTTTCCTTTTCTTTGAAAAATCCTTAAGAAATTCAAAAATAATGCCGGCTGTGGGAATGCTCAAAATCGCTCCCCAAAAACCGCCCAAAATCCCGCCCAGAGCCAAAGAAATCAATACCAGTGCCGGCGAGAGGTCAACGAACTTTTTACTCAAAATAGGAGTAATAATGTTCCCTTCAATTTGATGTATGAGCATAAATAAAATTATGGCCACCGCCGCCCTGACCGGACTAACGACAAAGGTTAAAAAGAAAATCAGCAAGCCGATAACCATCGGCCCGACAATCGGGATAAAGTTGGAAACTGCCGCCATTACGCCCAGAGAAAACGAATAATCAGCCTTTAAAAATAAGAGGACTAAATAAGTCATGATGCCGACAAATAAACAACTTAAGCTCCGGCTTAAAAACCAGCCACCGACTTTCTTTTGACAGCGGCGCCAAAGGGCAATAGCCATTTCCTCGGTTTCCGACGGAAAAATAGCCAAGATGATATTTTCGCCGATGCTCCTCTCCAAAGAAAAGAAAAAAGATAAGAAAATAACGAAAACCGTTGTCAGAATACCGCCAAAAAGAGAAAAGAGAGCGCTAAAAATGCTTTGCGCCATCTGCGACAAGCTTCTTTCAAGCAAGCCGACAAAATTCTCCAGGTTTTGAAAACCCTCGAGCCCGAGCCCTCGCAAGGGCGGAGAAATCTTTTCAAAATATTGCGAAAAATTCTGAGAAAAATTACTGATTTCCAAAATCAACAAAGGCGTGACTAAATAAATCAAACCAGCGATCACGCTGAAGGTTAAAAAATAAGCTAAAACAGCAGCGAAAATTCTGGAAATTTTTCTTTTCTGCAAATAATTAATAAAAGGCTCAAATAGAAGAGAAATTACTAAGGCAAATACTATCAATAATAAAACTTGTTTTGTCTGGTAAACAGCGTAAAGAAAAAACACCAGGACGCCGACCCGAAAAACCGTTTCCCAAGATAGATCAAAAGAAATCTTTTCCACGGGTTAATTTGTTAATGTTAAACCAAAAGAAACGGCACGAAACTATCTTTATTATGGTGCGGCCCGATCAGGGCCAAGTTAAGCCGTTCCGGCTGGAAAATCTCTTTAGATACTTTTAGGATATCATCTTGACCAACTTTGGCAATCTGTTTCCACTCTTGCTGGGGCGTCATAACCTTATCCTTTAGAATTTTCTGGACTCCAAAAAAAGTAGCGAACTGTTCTGATGTTTCTAGGTGCAACCTTAAATGCCCCCTAAGATTCTCCTTCACCCTGGAAAGCTCATCCTCAAGAACTAATTCTGTCTTCAATCTTCGGTATTCGTGGCAAATAATCTCAATTGCCTCCAAAACTCGGCTATTAGCAATACCTGCCTGGGTCACCAAATAACCAGAGTCAGTGTATTCTTCCGCCACGGTTTTCACATAATAGGCCAGGGCCCGCTTTTCCCTGATCTCCACGAAAAGCCGCGAGCTCATCATGCCGCCCAAAAGGGCGGCTATTACTTCCAAAACATATTTTTGCGGGGAAAAAACATTAAAGCCCCTCACGCCCAAACAAAGATGGGTTTGATCTGTTTGTTTGGATAATAATTCAATTGCCGGCAAATTCTGACTTTCCTTGACCAATACTTTGACCACACCCTTGCCCCCGGGTAAACGAGAAAAACTGTCTTTGATAATCTTTTCCGCTTCAGGAGATTTAAAGGAGCCGGCTATTATAATGATTGAATTGCGGGCAACAAAACAATCTTTAAAATGACTGATGAGATTTTCTCTGCCCATCTTTTCAATAACTTCTTTGGCGCCTATGACCGGCCAACCAGCTGGCTGATCGCCGTATAAAAGCCGTTCCCAGAGATCCCCGACTAAAGTCGGGGGGTCGTCTTGACGCATATTAATTTCTTCAATGACGATTTTCTTTTCCTTGGCAATCCCTGATTCTGCCAAAAGCGGCTGGCTTACCATTTCCGCCACGATTTTAGCCGCCAAGACAAAGTTTTCTGGCGCCACTTTAACGATCACGCCAAGCATTTCTTTATCGGTAAAGGCATTGTAAAAACCGCCAACTCGATCCAGTTCTTTAGCGATTGACGTAGGTTCGGGCCACGACTTTGTCCCCCTAAAAAGCAAATGTTCTAATAAATGCGAGATTCCATTGAGATTCTTGGTTTCATATTTGGAGCCGGTTTTGGTTAAAAACAAAATAGTTAAAGCCTCTGTCTTTTCCATTGGAAAAAGAAGCAACTTCAAGCCGTTGTCTAAGATAATTTCCTCAAGCATAATTATTTAAGTAATTTATCGCCAAGAATCTGAATCAAGTCAGCGATTTTAACTCTCTCCTGTTTGGTCGTATCTCGATCACGGATAGTCACGGTTTCATCTTCAAGCGTCTGAAAGTCACAAGTGATTGTCCATGGCGTGCCTATTTCATCCTGTGAGTAATATCTTTTACCAATATTCCCCCTATCGTCCCAGGCGGTCATAAAGTTAGGTTTCAGAATGTCAAAGACCTCTCTTGCCTTTTTAACCAATTCGGGCTTGTTTGCCAAAAGCGGAAAGACTGCCGCCTTATAGGGCGCCAACTGTGGCATTAACTTTAAAACAACCCTTTCGCCATCCTCAACATAAGCCTCAAGCAGGATTGCTAAAAACAAACGGTCAACGCCAAAACTCGGCTCAACTACATGAGGCCAGAATTCTTTTGAGGTTTGAGAATCTTTGTACTTCAGGTTTTGGCCCGACAACTGTTCGTGATTCTTTAAGTCAAAGTCTGTTCGATAAGCTAAGCCGCAAAGCTCTTTTTGACCAAAAGGGAAATCGTACTCAAAATCAATAGTTCTCTTGGAATAGTGAGCACGGTTTTTTTCCGGAACTTCAGTATCGTGAAGTTTCTTGGGGTCCAAGCCCGCGTTCTCTAGCCAAACACGGATTTCTTTTTGCCAATACTCAAACCAATTCTTCCAGTCAGCGTCTTTTTTGGGTTCGGGTATAAAATATTCTATTTCCATTTGTTCAAATTCCCTGGTTCTGAAGATAAAATTACCCGGTGTCACTTCATTGCGGAAGGCCTTACCGATTTGGGCAACGCCAAAAGGCAGCGTTTTCCTTTCCGTATTCAAAACATTGGCAAAGTTAATGAAAATACCCTGGGCTGTCTCTCCCCGTAAATAAGCTAGGGAGGAGGCATCTTCTGTCGGCCCCACAAAAGTCCGAAACAGATTATTAAAAGGCCGAGAACTGGTGAAATCCTTACCGCCGCAACTAGGGCAAAGCTTTTGCTCTAAGGCATCCTCGCGAAACCTTTGATGGCACTTTTTACATTCAACCAATGGTTCGTTAAAGGTGTCTATGTGCCCGCTCGCCTTCCAGACCTTCGGGTTTAAGATGACCGCCGTATCCAAACCAACCATGTCTTCCCTATTTTGCACAAAATGTTTCCACCACGATTGCTTGATATTGTTTTTCAATTCCGCTCCCAAGGGACCAAAATCCCAAGAGTTAGCCAAACCGCCGTAAATCTCGCTACCGGGGAAAATAAAACCTCTTCTTTTGCAAAGAGAAACGATTTTATCCATTAATTTTTCTTTTTCAGTGTTTGGCATTAGAAATTAGAATAATTAGACATTTGTTTATCACTGTACGATTCCTTTGCTGGATATAAATCCTGTATCGCTCAAAATTCCGGTATTAACCGCGTCTGCGCTTGCCTCAATTATTTCCTGGGTCCAAGTGTCTTCGCCACTAGCTTTAGCCGAGCTAACTAAGCCCGCGGCCTGGCCGCGCTGTGATGATTGCGGAGTCACGCTTACCTGGAAAGAAAAGTTCGGGGCCTCATTAGTTAAACCCTGGCTGGCAGGAATATCCCCGGCATCCCAAATAATTTCGCGCGACTGAGAGTCAAAAGCGAATTTCGCCTCCCGAGGGAATAATTGTCCAGTTAAGACCACCCCCAGCGGCAAAACCGTCCTCACCTTAACATCCCTTAGGTCATTATAAAAGTTTTTTAACTTCCAGATAATAGTGAAAGTCATCGGTTGACCAACGGTCGGCGGCAAGGACCCGGTATTGCCAAAAACTTCGTCATCAAAATAGGCTCGTTGTTCTAAAACCAATTTTGAATTGACCTTCAGAGAAAACTCTTCTTTGGCCGGAGCAACATTAACAGTATCCTTGATAATCAAATTTTCGCTGGTCATGCTTTGCGGCAATTCGTTTTTCAGATTAATCCAGAACTCAAGCTTGCCCTCGTCGTCTTCAGCCAACAGCCGCAATTGGGAGTTGGTTTTCCAATCCCAGACAAGTGAGCTATCGCCCTGATGATAGTTAGCTCCCGGGGCACGCAAACTCTCTAAGTCAAAAAGGCTGCCCTCCAGACCGACAACCAAGAAGAGATTTTCAAAAGAGGATTGGCCGATATTCTTAAAGAAAATCTCGTAATGCAAAATATCTCCGGGATTGGGAATGTAATCCGAGGAACCATTCACTAATTGGGATAAATAAATCATGGGCTTTATCATCTCCACCCCCTTAGTCGTCTCTTTTAAGGCAACGAGTTGGTTATCCTGCCACATACCCAAAGTGGCTTTAAAGATTTTTTGCTCACCGACCCCGCTGTTAAAGCGTCCAGTAATGACGATTCTCCCACCCTGGGCTTTGTTTAATAAAGGCAACTGCCATTCGTTTTCATCCATAGCCTTGGGCTGGCTTTGCGAGAATTCAAAATTGGTAGGATACTCAATTTTCACCCTTAATTGCGACAAGGGATAATCTATATTTGAAAAATAGTTCAAAGAAAAGCTAAAATCTTTTTCGGTCTCAATCTTAGAAGGAAGGTCAAACTCAAAAGTCAGAGGAGAAAATTTAATCATGGCCGACTGGCTCGTGGAAACCTCGTAGTGGGCTTTGAGGTTCTTGGGCTGAAATTCTAGCCAGGCCTGGGCTTTTTTAGCCTCATTTTCCCGGCCAAAAATCCGGGCAGAAAAATCCATGGTTTGCTCTTTGCCAGGATAAATGTCCTCCAATTGGAACTCCTGCCTCAACTTACCTATTTCCACCAGAGAATATTCGGGGTACTCAAAAATAACTTTGGCGTTAGTTAAAGTAATCTCGCCGTTATTTTTGTACTTAAGAATATAGTCCACCTTTTGGCCAGCCTCAATCGTATCCGGACCAAGAATCTCCAGTTTTAAAACATCTTTGGAAAAAGCATTTCTTTGGAAATACCAAAACGCCAAGCCGGCTAAAACTAAAACTACGATGATAATCAATAAAATAATTTTGTTTTTCATGAAGTTATTACTGAATAAGGTTAAGGTATTTTTGGCTGATAGTTTTTAACTCCAGGTTCATTCTGGGTGACAATTTAACTCTTTTAACTATTCCCCACTCCTGCCTAAACAGCAATCTTAAAACTTTAATGGTTTCTGCGCTTAGCATTTCTGTTTTAACCGCTGTCCGGCTAACGCAGGAAGGACAAACCAATCCTCCCCCAGCATTACTCCAATAGATTTTCGGAGGAGCTATGGTTTTGGAACATAACAGGCAGCGATAGAGTTCGGGTCCGTAACCTAAAACTCTTAAAAGATTCCAAAAGAAAAACTGATAGAAAAGGAAAGCTTTGTCGCCAGGAAGCTCCTCTTTGTTTAAAAGCTGAGAAAACTCCGTTAATAATATCCAAAGAGCTTTGTCTGGCTGGCCGTTTTTGACTAATGAGCAGAAAATCTGACCAAAGTTTGCGGCTAATCGCAGTTTTGAAAGATCATTCTTTGTATTTTGGAATTTTTCCAGAACAACGGCATCAGTAAGTGTTTTTCCCGACTTGCCTTGAATAAACTCAATCTCTGCAAGGCAAAAAAGTTCTGCCTGGCTTTTTAACTTTGAATCAAGCTTGCGGATTGCTTTGGCGAGAACCCCAATTTTGCCAAACTTCCTGGTAAAAACTTTCAAAATCTTATCTGCTTCCCCGCGTATCTCGGTTTGTAAAATAAATCCCTGGCTCCGATATTGTAAAAACACGTTCCTTGCCGAGCTAAATCTTTGTTATGCTAATGATTATTCTCTCTCCATCAAGAATAAGTTCTTGACCGTTTGTGATTTTGTCTTGATCTTGGAAAGAAAAATCTGTGGCAATAACTTCGCAAACAACTTTTTCTTGGTTCTCTGACAAAGCATTTTTCAACGCCCCGGTCGCCCAATAAAACACTTGAATCTGGTTTTGCGGTTTTAAACCCTGCTTTTTTCTCATTTCCTGAATAGTTCTGACGACTTCACGGACCAGGCCCTCTTTCCTTAAATCCTCGCTGATTTCCTTATTCAGAGAAACGGTGATCTCTCCCTCGGCTTTAACTGCCCATCTTTCATTATCATTATCAGTGATTTTATCCGTAATCTCAACCTCCTTAACATTTAATTCCGCGGCGATTAATTGTTTCAGCTCGTCGTTAATCGTTTTTGTTTTTAATTTTTCATTTTTAAATTTTAATTTTCGTAAGGGCTGCCTATTCTTAATTCCCGCTTCTTTCCTGATAGCATGGCCAAAACCGCAAACCTGTCTGACCAAAACCATTTTTTCTTCCAGGTCTGGCTTAATCAATTTCGGTTCAAATTCCGGCCAGTCTTCCAAATGAAGAGAATCCTTTTTATCAACTTCAACTAAGTTCTGATAGATTTCTTCGGTCAAAAACGGAACAAAAGGCGCCATCAGTTTTAACAAAACAGTTAAAACCCGATAGCTTGTCTGATAAAACCTAAGCTTATCTTGGTGGTCAAGAGCGCCAGGCCCGACCCGGTCACGAGATCTGCGAATATACCAGGTGGAAAAATCATTGATGACAAAATCTTCAATCGCCAGGATGGCTGTTGAATGATCAAAGTCATCTAGGCGATCCGTCGCTAATTTTATCAAAGTATTTAAACGGGAAAGGATCCATTGATCCAAAACCCCCGGCCCATCTTTCTGAGAAACGGCTATTTCTTTAGGTGATATGCCGTCGAGCGAAACATAATCAACAAAAAACTTGTAGCAATTCCAAAAAATCAGCAAAAATTCTTTTTTGATTTTTTTGGCTAAACTAAAACCGAAATTTAAATTCAATTCCGGCGATTGCCGAACATACAGCCAACGCATCAGATCGGCCCCCATAATTTTAGCGCCTTCATTAAACTCTATGGCATTGCCCGAAGACTTGTGCATTTCTTTGCCTTTTTCGTCTCTGACCAAAGCATGCCCTAAGAGAGTTTTAAAAGGCTTGGTATTTTCCAGGCCAGCTGACATGGCCAGCAAAGAATAAAACCAATTTTTAAACTGGCCTGGGAAGCATTCCAAAACCAAATCCGCCGGAAACCACTGCTGCCAGTAATTTTTGTCGCTGAAATACTTTAGAGTAGAAAAAGAAATAATACCTGCATCCAACCAAGGATTGCCCACATCCTTAATCCTGGAAATGGGTTTTTGGCACTGCGAACACTTGATTTGAACCTTGTCTACCCAGGGCCGATGAGGGCTGTGGCCCTCAAATTCCTGCCAACCGCTTATGGCTTTTTCTTGCAATTCCTTCTTGGAACCTACGACTTCAAAATAATGGCAGGTTTCACACTCCCAAATCGGCAAGCAAAGACCCCAGTACCTCTTTTTGGAAATCAGCCAGTCTTCCATATTTTTGAGCCAATCCATTTCCAATTTTTTGCCAAACTCCGGTATCCAGCGAATCTCACCGGTTATCTTCATCATTCGCCCCCGAAGTTCTTCCATGGAAATATACCATTCATCAACCAGCCGGAATAAAAGCTCCGTCTTGCATCTCCAGCACAAAGGATAACGATGAGTAAAATCCTCGGCCTTGAAAAGAAATCCTTTCTTCTGCAGGTCTTCAATAATAACAGGGGCAATCTGGGCTGCCTTTTTGCCCGTCAAGTCATTGTAGCCGGTTATGTAGTTCCCTGATTCATCCAAAACCGGAAAGACCGGCAAGCCGATTTTTTTAGCTAAGTCGTAATCCTCGGGGCCGGATCCCGGCGACATATGCACCAAGCCCGTTCCCTCGCTCTCCAAGACCCCTTCTTTCCAAGCCACTAGTAAATGCTCTTTTAGCGATTTTTTAACGATTTCAAGGTCATCATAAGGCCCAATATATTTTAAACCCAGTAAATCTTTGCCCGAAATCTCTTCTAATACCTTAAAATCCTGGCCCAAAACTTGCTGCCTTGATTTAGCCAAGATTAAAACTTCGCCATTAGCCATCTTGACCTTGATGTAATTGATTTCGGGATTGACCGCTACTGCCGCATTGGCCGGCAAGGTCCAGGGAGTAGTCGTCCAAACCAAAAAGAATTCTTTATCTTTGCCTAAAATCGGGTATTTCACGTAAACTGCTTTGTGGGTTAGGTCAGCGTAGTCTCCGGTCAGGGTCTCATGCTGGGAAATAGCAGTACCGCACCTCGGACACCAGTGGACCACGTCTTCGCCCTTATAAAGCCATTTATTCTGCCAGCACTTTTTGAGAAAATGCCAGATAGCGTAATTATTTTCGTCAGAAAGGGTGTAATAACTATTATCCCAGTCCATGAAATAGCCTAATCTTTTTGACTGTTCGGTCTGAATCTTGGCAAAAGACAGAGTATGCTCTTTGCATAATTGCACAAACTTATCAATACCAAACGCCTCAATGTCTTTTTTGGTTTTAAAACCCAGCTTTTTTTCCACTTCCACCTCAACCCAAAGCCCTTGGTTATCAAAACCATTCTGAAACCTTTCTTTGAAGCCCCGCATATTCTTGTAGCGCTGATAAAGGTCTTTTAAAGTCCGACCCCAGGCGTGATGGACGCCCATGGGGTTATTGGCAGTGATAGGCCCGTCTAAAAACGAAAACCGCCTCTTTGAGTTTTCATTCTTTTTGAGGTATTTGGAAACGATTTGATTCTTTTCCCAAAAGTCAGTAATCTTTTTTTCAAGCTCGGGCAGATCAAATTGAGACAAAACTTCTTTCATCTTGGTATTTCTCTTAATTCGCCCATTTTAATATATGTTTTTTGACGGATAATATCTAAAAGCTGGTTATGATTGTATTTTTTCAAAAACCCTTCTAACAACCAGAGGGGCGCGCCGTGAGCGACTAATAAGATGCTTTTCTTGTTATATCTCTTCTCAATGTCCTTAAAAAAGTTAACCACATCTCTTTTGGTATCGTTCCAACAATTACCTTTCGGCGCTTTTTGGAAAAATCTTTTTTCTAAAGGAAAATCTCTATAATAATCCTCTTTTGGTTTGCCTTGATAAATACCTCTGTTTTCGTCGCGAAGCCGTTTATCAAAAATAATCTTTAGGCCAAGGGCACTGGCTACGATTTGGGCTGTCTCTCTTGTCCGAAAAAGGTCTGAAGAAAAGATGAGATCAATCTTTGTTTTTTTTAAATTCTTGGCAACCTTGGCAATATCCATTCTCCCTTGTTTGGTCAAATGCGCCTTAGAACTGTCAGGCCAGGGATAAGATAAACCCATCTCCTGATAATTCGTTTGGCCGTGCCGTAATAAAAAATAACGATTCTTTAAGGTCATCGTTAAAAATAGCATTTTTTTTGCTTAATTTCAATATAATTACATCCTTTCTGGGGCTTCAATGCCCAAAAGCCAAAGTCCGTTTTTAATCACCTGGCTAACAGCTTTAGTTAACATCAGACGGAAGCTTTCGCTCTCAGAGCCGATAATGCGGTTTTTCTGGTAAAAGTAATTGAATTTCTGGCAAAGCTCAAAAAGATAGCTACAAACTAGATTAGGAGCCAATAATTCCGCCGACTTTATCAAAACCTCGGGAAACCTTGTCAGCCACCTAAGGATTATCAGCTCATCGCCATTCAAATTAACGCTGTCTTGCAACTTTGCACTTTGCGCTCCCTCGACCTGAGCTCGGAACGAAGGTTTGCGCTTTGCCTTTTCTATAACACTCTTGCATCTCGCATACACATATTGTATATAAGGCCCCGAGTCCCCTTCCAGACCCACGGTTTCTTCTAAATCAAACTGAATATCCGACAATCTGGCATGTTTTAACATGGCGTACTTTACCGCGCCAATACCGATAAGTTTAGTGATTTTTTGTTTTTCTTGTTCCGGCAGATTTTTAACAATGCCAGCGGTATTCATAGTTTCCCGGGCTTTCTCAACTGCCATATTCAAAAGCTCGTCAGCCGAAATTATTGTGCCTGCTCGAGAACTCATTTTTCCCTTGCCCTTTAAAAAAACGTAGCCGTAAGAAACATGCTCGTAATCTTGGCTTTTGCCAATTCCCATTTGCTCGCACATGACATACAGCTGTTTTAAATAAAGCGTCTGCTCCGGACCCACGACCCAGAAATAACGAGCACCAGGAAGGTATTTTCTTTTAAGTTGAGTAAGCCACAAATCTTGAGTATGGTACATAGTCGTACCGTCCGCCCTTAAAAGAATCGTGTCTGGTAATTTGTAATCTTGTAAATTGCTTAAAATCGCCCCATCAGAAAGTTTTTTGAAAACCCCCTTCTTTAGTCCTTGTAAAACCGTTTTTCTGCCTTTTTCATAGAACTCGCTTTCGTACCAGTTTTTATCATGATGGCTGCCAAGATTTTTATAAGTTTCTGAAAACCCTTGATGGACCCAGCTGGTCAGCTTTTTCCATGTTTGGCGCACTCTCTTATCCTTTGCCTCCCATTTTCTTAAAAGTTCATGCATTTCTTCTTTTACTGCAGGATTCTCTTCTTCTTTAGCGCCCCTGACATAAAACTGGTCAACAAAATGGTCTGGTTTCATTTTCTCGGTTTCCGGCGTTCGGCCATCATTGTATTTTTGAAATGCCCAAACCGCTTTCATAATATTAATCCCCCGGTCATTATTAATGCAATCCATCTTGGTTTTTGCCCCCAAAAAACCAAATAATCTTGCTAAAAACATTCCTATAATATTGTTTCTGACGTGACCCACGTGCAGAGTTTTGATAATATTGGGCGAGGTATGCTCAATTAAAAACTTTTTGCCCTTTAAAAAGCTACTTTCCCCATAACCGCCCCCTTGCTTTAAAATTTCCTGCGACTGCCGGACAAGAAGTTTTCCATCCAGCCAAAAATTAATAAAGCCGGGGCCAGCTACTTCAATTTCAGAAACAATCTTTGCCAGGCCCCTGTCTTTTTGCAATTTTCCAACCAAAGATCTCGCGAATTCGTACGGGTTCTTAAATCCAAAATTCTGCCAGAATTTGATGGCAAAACTAGTACTATAGTCACCAAATTCTAATGAGGAGAAATCAATGGCTATCTTGTCTAAACTGATTTCTGGAGGAATAGGCCTAGGTAAACTCTGCCAGAACCGTTCTTTTAAAAGATTAGTGAGAAAGGTCTCCATATTTAAGTTTTATCATAATTTTGTTAAAGTGAGAAAGAGATGTCAAAGGTCTTCGCACAAAACCAAAAGGCAATATTCAACTATGACCTGCTGGAGAAATACGAGGCTGGCTTGGTTTTGATTGGCCAAGAAGTCAAATCCATACGTTTGGGCAGGGCGAATCTGCAGGGCAGCTATATTATCGCCAAAAAACAGGAGTTGTGGCTGACGGGCTGCTACATCCCTGCCTATCAGCCCAAAAACGCACCCGATTACTGGCCCCAAAGAGACAGAAAACTGCTCTTAACTAAAAAAGAGCTTTCCTACCTTTTAGGCAGAACAACACAGAAAGGGTTGACACTTTTGCCCTTAAAAATATATACTGATAACGGAAAGTTAAAGCTTGAATTCGGCTTGGCAAGAATAATCAAAAAAGGGGATAAACG